>Ga0207929_1000184_pt1 | contig 17596 bp, 15 predicted proteins | sample NGESurdeep072012_FD_184466 | JGI IMG/M metagenome (GOLD analysis project Ga0207929, IMG submission 184466) | Arctic peat soil microbial communities from Barrow, Alaska - NGEE Surface sample 53-1 deep-072012 (SPAdes) | ecosystem: Environmental > Terrestrial > Soil > Wetlands > Peat ... | reverse complement strand
CCCGAACTGCTCGGCCGCGTGGTGAACTCCCTGGGCGCGCCGATCGACGGCAAGGGCCCGATCAACGCCAAGCTGACCGACGTCATCGAGAAGGTGGCACCGGGCGTGATCGCGCGGCAATCCGTATCGCAGCCGGTGCAGACGGGACTCAAGGCGATCGACGCCATGGTGCCGGTGGGACGCGGCCAGCGCGAGCTCATCATCGGCGACCGCCAGACCGGCAAGACGGCGGTGGCGGTGGATACGATCATCAACCAGAAGGGCAAGGACCTTTTCTGCGTCTATGTCGCGATCGGGCAGAAGGCTTCGACCGTCGCCAACGTGGTGCGCAAACTCGAAGAGCACGGCGCGATGGCCTACACCATCGTGGTGGCCGCGACGGCCTCGGAATCCGCAGCCATGCAGTTCATCGCGCCCTATTCCGGCTGCACCATGGGCGAGTACTTCCGCGATCGCGGGCAGGACGCGCTCATCATTTACGACGATCTGACCAAGCAGGCCTGGGCCTACCGCCAGGTGTCGCTCCTGCTGCGCCGCCCGCCGGGACGCGAAGCCTATCCGGGCGACGTGTTCTACCTGCATAGCCGGCTGCTTGAGCGCGCGGCGCGCGTGAACCCGGACTACGTCGAGAAATTCACCAAGGGCGCGGTCAAGGGCAAGACCGGGTCGCTTACCGCGCTGCCGATCATCGAAACCCAGGCGGGCGACGTGACCGCGTTCGTGCCAACCAATGTGATCTCGATCACCGACGGCCAGATCTTCCTGGAAACCGACCTGTTCAACGCCGGTATCCGTCCCGCGATCAACGCCGGAGTCTCGGTATCGCGGGTGGGCGGCGCCGCGCAGACCAAGATCATGAAGCGCAAGGACACGGGCGGCGGCGTGCGTCTCGCGCTCGCGCAGTACCGCGAGCTTGCGGCCTTCGCGCAGTTCGCCTCCGACCTCGATGAGGCCACCCGCAAGCAGCTCGAGCTCGGCAAGATGGTGACCGAACTCATGAAGCAGGCGCAGTATCACCCGCAGCAGGTGTGGGAGATGGCGCTGACGCTGTTCGCGGTTAACAACGGCTTCTTCAACGACATCGATGTGAAGAAGGCGCTTGCCGCCGAGCGCTCCATGCGCGACTACGTGAAAACCAAGTACGCAGACCTGATCAAGCGGATCGAGGAAAAGAGCGACCTCCCGGCCGACGACGAGAAGGCGCTCAAGTCGGCGATCGAGGACTGGAAGAAGAACGGCTCGTATTGAACGAACTGGATTCCCGCTTGCGCGGGAATGACGGAAAAAACAGATGCCAGGCACCAAAGAAATACGGGTGAAGATCAAGAGTGTGCAGAACACTCGGAAAATCACCAAGGCGATGGAGATGGTCGCCGCCTCGAAGATGCGCAAGGCGCAGGAGCGCATGCGCGCGGCGCGTCCCTACGGCGAGAAGATCCGCAACGTCGCCGCGCACATCAGCCACGCCAACCCGGAGTACCGCCACCCGTTCCTGGTGCCGCGCGATACCGTAAAACGCGTCGGCCTGATCGTGATCACCACCGACAAGGGTCTTTGCGGGGCGCTGAACACCAACCTGCTGCGCATGGCGCTGACGCAGTACAAGGCATGGCAGACGGAGGGCGAGGAAATCGACGTCTGCTGCATCGGCAACAAGGGCTTCGGCTTCATGCAGCGCCTGGGCGCGAACATCGTGTCGCACGCCATCCAGATCGGCGACCGGCCGCAGATGGACAAGCTGATCGGCACCATCAAGGTGATGCTGGACGGCTATACCAAGGACCGCTTCGACCGGCTGATGATCGGTTATACCCGCTTCCTGAACACCATGAAGCAAGAACCGGTGCTGGAGCAGCTGCTGCCTCTGTCGGGCGAGCGCATGGGCGCGCCGGAAACGGTGTGGGACTATCTCTATGAGCCAGAAGCCAAGGCGGTGCTCGACCAGGTGATGACGCGCTACATCGAGGCGATCATTTTCCAGGCCGTGGCCGAAAACATGGCGTCCGAGCAATCGGCGCGCATGGTGGCGATGAAGTCCGCGTCGGACAACGCCCGCGACCTGATCGACGAACTGACGCTGATCTACAACAAGAACCGTCAGGCCGGCATCACCAAAGAGCTTTCTGAAATTGTGGGCGGCGCAGCCGCCGTATAAAGGAACGAACCATGGCACCCGTGCAAGGCACTCCAAACACTCAAGGAACCATTGTTCAATGCGTCGGCGCGGTCACCGACATTGAATTCCCCCGCGACGGGATGCCGAAGATCTACGATGCGCTCAAGCTCGCGGACACGGGTGAGGGCGGTCTGGTCGAGAAAGGCCTCACCTTCGAAGTCGAGCAGCAGCTCGGCGACGGCGTGGTGCGCTGCATCGCGCTGGGATCCTCCGACGGCCTGCGCCGGGGCATGAAGGTGAACAATACGGGCGGGCCGATCTCGGTTCCCGTGGGCCTGGGCACGCTCGGCCGCATCATGGACGTGCTCGGCCGGCCGATCGACGACGGGGGCCCGATCAAGTCCGACAAGCTGCGCTCGATCCACCAGACGGCACCGAAGTTCGACGAACTTTCGCCCTCGGTGGACCTGCTGGAAACGGGCATCAAGGTCATCGACCTCATCTGCCCGTTTGCCAAAGGCGGCAAGATCGGCCTGTTCGGCGGCGCCGGCGTCGGCAAGACCGTGAACATGCTGGAACTGATCAACAACATCGCCACCCAGCACTCGGGTCTTTCGGTGTTCGCGGGGGTCGGCGAACGGACGCGCGAAGGCAACGACTTCTACCACGAGATGATCGAAGCCGAAGTGGTCAAGCTCGACAACCTGCCCGAATCGAAAGTGGCAATGGTGTTCGGCCAGATGAACGAGCCCCCCGGCAACCGCCTGCGCGTGGCGCTGACCGGCCTGACCATGGCCGAGAGCTTCCGCGACGAAGGCCGCGACATCCTGTTCTTCGTCGACAACATCTACCGCTTCACGCTGGCGGGCACCGAAGTGTCCGCACTGCTTGGCCGGATGCCCTCTGCCGTCGGCTATCAGCCGACGCTGGCGGAAGAAATGGGCCGCCTGCAAGAGCGCATCACTTCGACCAAGGTCGGCTCGATCACTTCGATTCAGGCGGTGTACGTGCCGGCGGATGACTTGACCGACCCGTCGCCTGCCACCACCTTCGGCCACCTGGATGCGACGGTCGTGCTTTCGCGTGACATCGCTTCGCTCGGCATCTATCCCGCGGTCGATCCGCTCGACTCGACCTCGCGCCAAGTCGATCCGAACACCATCGGCGAAGACCATTACAACACCACGCGCGCGGTGCAGGCGACCCTGCAGCGCTACAAGGAGCTGCGCGACATCATCGCTATCCTGGGCATGGACGAACTCGCGCCCGAGGACAAGCTCGCAGTATCCCGCGCGCGGAAAATCCAGCGCTTCCTGTCGCAGCCGTTCACGGTGGCGCAGAACTTCACCGGCACGCCCGGCAAGTACGTGTCGCTCAAGGACACCATCAAGGGCTTCAAGATGATCGTCAACGGCGAGTGCGACGCGCTGCCGGAGCAGGCGTTCTACATGGTCGGCGCGATCGAGGAAGCGTTTGCGAAGGCCGAAGAGATTAAGAAAGATACTGCGAAAAACTGATGGCTGCTGCCACCATCCACGTCGACGTCGTTAGCGCTGAAGCCTCGATTTTCTCGGGGGAGGCGGAGTTCGTCGTGCTGCCTGGCGAATCGGGCGAGCTCGGCATCTATCCGCGCCATACCCCGCTGATCACGCGCATCAAGCCCGGCTCGGTACGCATTCAGAAGCCCGGCGGCGAGGAAGAGTTGGTGTTCGTAGCCGGCGGCATCCTCGAAGTGCAACCCAAGGTAATTACCGTGCTGGCGGACACTGCGATCCGCGGCGCCGACCTGGACGAGGCGAAAGCCAACGAGGCCATCAAGAGGGCCGAGGAAGCGCGCCGCAACGCCAAGGACAAGCAGGAAATCGCAGTGGTCGAAGGCGAGCTTTCGATGCTCGCCGCGCAGCTCGCCGCCATCCGCAAGCTGCGGAAAAAGTAACCTAGAGCAGCAGGCTGGGGTTACGCAGGTTCTGGTCGCAGTCGATCAGGTTGATCTGCTTCACCAGGATTTTCCAGCCGCTGCCGTCGCGTGCCAGGCGGTGCGCGTTCCATCCCGAGAACAATCGCGTTTCGCCATTGCGGAATTCCGTAGTCAGGAAAGTGGAGCGCACCATGCAGACCGCGTCGCTCCCGTCGCGGAACGCTTCGATATTGGAAACGATCCGGCTGGTGCGCGACTGCGGCACCTGAGACCAGGCGTAGCCGGTGCGCAGCCGGTAGATGCGACCTTCCAACTGGCGGCGGTCATCGAACGCCACGGCAATCTCGCGCTTGGGATCGCCGCCGGGTGAGCCCGGTACCCAGAACAGGCACTCGTTCGCGAAGAGCGCGAGCCAATCTTCGAAGCGGCCTTCATCCAACAGCCTGGCTTCCAAATGGAGCACGCTCCGGCAGCTCTCCAGCTGTGCCGGATCGCCGATGCGCCGATCTTCCCGTCGCCAGTCCGTGAATTCCGCTGCCAGGTCGCGATAGAACGCGTCATCGACGTAGCTCATGGCGCGCGGCTCACAGTCAGGGCGGGGCTCGCCTTCATCAGCTCTTTCCAATGATGGATGTAGAGGCGCATGAACACTTCATCCGTGGCGGGCGCGGTGACGATGCCGCGCTCGTCCGTGGTGATGCGGCCCGGGATATCCATGCCGCGGTGCATGTAGACCCATTCGTCTTCCTGCGCGGCGAGACCCTTCTGGATCTCCTCGAAATTGGTGAGGTCGTCCACTTCGCCGAAGGTCGGGAAGCCCTCCTGGGTGCGCAGGCGCAGCGCATTGATGTCTTCGGCGACGCCGGGCGGGACGTCGGGGCCGTCCACGATCGCGGTGCCGTACCAGACGGTATCGGTTTCATCGACCGAGACGGGTTCCAGTACTTGTATGTGGTTGCCGAGGATCAGCAGGTTGGGAAATATCGTCAGGTTGATCGGCTCCGACGAGGCGAGGTCGAGCCAGCGACCGGCCTCTGCGCCAAGCCGCTCCCGGAGTTTCTTTTCGTAGCGTTCTTTGCCAGGATGCGCGCCCTCGATCTCCCACAGGGCACCCGGGCGTTTTTCCACGTTCGGGCGTTTGTCCTTCAGGTGGTGGCCGCGGCCGTAGCAGCGGCAGTACATCGGCGCCTCGTCGGGTTTTGATTTGTAGTACGACATGCCTTTGGTCGGGTCTTTCTCGAAGCGGTTCTCCATCTCCAACAGGGATCGATGCGAGAACACCACGTGATAGCCGTCGCAGGAATTGTCGTAGGCGAGCTTCCAGTTGCCCTTGTACTTGAGGCGGTTGGCGCCGCACACGGCGATGCGGCCGCCCGGGTTGCGGTCGATCCAGTCGTCGAGCGGACGCGCTGCTTCGCCGAGATATTCCTTCAGCGGCGGCATCTCCGGGTTCAGGGTGCCGAAGATGAAGCCGCGGTAGCTCTCGACGCGCGGCACTTGCGCCAGGTTGAACTTGTCGTCCTTGAATTCGCAGGCGTAGCCGTCGGGCCACGGCACGCCCGCAAGGCGGCCGCTGTTGTGGAAGGTCCAGCCGTGGTACGGGCACTGGAATGCTTTGGCGCTGCCGCTCGCGGAGCGGCAGACCGTCGAGCCGCGGTGCGTGCAGCGGTTGAAGAGGGCACGCAGCTTGCCGCCGCTGTCGCGCAGCAGGATCACCGGGCGCAAGCCGAGTTTGGTGGCGATGAAGTCGTCGTTCTTCGGTATCTGGCTTTCGTGCCCGAGGTAGACCCAGACGGCGCCGAAGATCTTGGTCATCTCCTCGTGGAACACCGCCGGGTCCGTGTAGAGGACGCGGTGCGCGCGGTCGGCCTGCACCAGCGCGTCCCAGTCGTGCATCGGCCTAGAAGAAATCGAAATATTCATTCTGTTCCCAGGCAGTAGGCTCCTCGGGCATGCCCTCCATGCGATTCTGCTCGAGGAACTGCCCAAACCGCACGGCCTCGTTGCCCTTGAGTTTCAGGTAGTAGTCGACAAAGGTATCGCCAAGCCGCCTGCGAAACAATGCGTCGTGATTCAGGGCATCGAGCGCTTCGGTTAGTCGGGTTGGGAGCATCGAGCGCTTCGCGGAATAGGCATCCTCGTCCTGAGGACCAGGATCCAGTTTGCGCTCGATGCCATCGAGGCCAGACACAATCTGTGAGGCGATAAACAGGTACGGATTTGCCGCTGGCTCGCCCAGGCGATTCTCCAGCCGCGTTGCGGGATCGCCCGCGCCGCCGAGGGCCCTCACCATGGTGCCGCGATGATCGTAGGCCCACCCCGCGCGGTCGGGCGCCAGCGAATTGGGCTTGAAGCGCCGGTAGCCGTTGACGGTAGGCGTGGCGAAAACCGTCGCGGGCACGGCGTTCGCAAGCAATCCCCCTAGATACGAACGGCCAAGCGCGGACAACGGCTCCTTTCCAGAAGCAGGCATGAACCTGTTCTCTCCGGTCTTCGCGTCCACCAGTGATTGGTGCAGGTGCCAGCCGCTCGCGTAGTAGCCCTTCAGCGCCGGGCGCGCCATGAATGTCGCGAAATGGCCCAGCCGCCGGCAGACCTGCCGCGTCGCTGTCCTGAAGAGAAGCAGATCGTCGGCGGCACGCAGCGCGCTCTGCGCGGAAAACGTGCACTCCACCTGGCCCGGACCCCATTCATTTTCAATGGAGCGCAGCGGCAGGCCGAGCGCTTCGTAGGTCTCCGCGAGCGCGCCGAGCACCGGCTGCATCAGGTCCATGTTGGTTTCGGAGTGGTACGAATAGCCGGGCTCGGCGGGGGTAGTACGAATCGGCCGGCCGCGCAGTCCGGGGACGCCGACGTGTTCGTCGTTCAACGATTCCTCCGCCACGCGTGCCAGGTACCACTCGACCTCAAGCCCGATGCGCAGGTCGTAACCGTTGCCTTGCAGATCGCGCAGGAGCTTCCTCAGCAGCTGCCGCGGCGAAAAGTGGAATGGCACGCCGCTGTTGAAGTATTCATCGCAAAGCACCCAGCCCACGCCCGGCGCCCAGGGCAGCACGCGGAAGGTTGCCGGGTCGGGGACGACGATGAGATTGGGCGAACCGGTCATCTCCTCCCGCCCCATGCCGCCGCCGCGCGTGAACGACGCGAACACGCGCCCGCCCGCGGAATCGAGCGTGGCGGTGGCGACGTTGATGTTGTAGCCGGTTTTCAGTGCCTCCAGAAAAACCGGCACCGTGACCGCCTTGGCGCGCGAAGCGCCGTGCGGATCGGCCCAGGCAAGCCGTATCAGTCGCAGGTTCGCGCTGCGGATGCGGGCGCCGAGTTCGCCGGCGAGCCTGCGTTGCTCGTCGCTCCAGATGGAATGCTTCTCGATGAAACCCGCCATGAACTAGGAAGATGCGTCGCGGGGCGCTGCTGCGTAGGGCTCGTCTTCGGCGACGAATTCTGTTTCCTTTACCGCGTCCGCGCTCCAGGCCTTGACGCCCGGCGAGTCCAGCAGCGCCTGCTGGTATTCGCGGATAGCGCCCTTAAGCTCGACCCCGTAGGTGACGAACCGTGTCGCCACAGGCGCGTAGAACGCGTCAGCGGCACAAAATTCACCGAACAGAAACGGGCGCTTGGCCGCAGCCCAGAGGGCGGTGATGCGCGCGATGTCCTTGGCCACGGCTTCGTTCATACCCATGCCGGGATAGCGGCTGCGGATATTCATCGGCATCGCGCCGCGGAACGCGCGGAAGCCGGAGTGAAATTCCGCGCATAGCGAGCGTGCCCTGGCGCGATCCGGCGGATCGGCAGGCCATACGCCGGCCGCGGGGAAAAGCTCGTGCAGCCGCTCGGCGATGGCGAGAGTGTCCCAGGTCGCAAAGCCTTTTCCAGCCTCGCCTTCCCACAGAACCGGCACCATGCGCGAAGGCGAAAGCCGGCCGATATGGTCGCTCCAGTCCTTCGAATTGAATTTCATCAGGCGCTCCTGGAACGGCAGGTTCAGCCCGCGCAGCAGCACCCAAGGGCGCATGGACCAGGAGGAGTAATTCTTGTTGGCGATGACCAACGTCAGGGTGGCAGATGCGGGGGCATTCATGCCCCGCATTCTAGGCAGGTTTCCGTGCCGCCGGTTCTCCTGTACCGGGCGGGTTCGCACTCAGGGCGTACCAGTCCACGCGTCGCGTCGCGACCATCGCCGATGCCACGCAGGCGAACACGAGCAGCGAGCCCATGAGCAGCGCGTGATCTTCCATCCGCAGCAGCACGTAGAGCAGGCCGTAGAGCGCGCTTAGCGCAAGCGCGAATATCGCGCCGCGCCGCATGCTCTTCAGCACGTGCCCGACGTAGTAGCCGATGAGCGCGACGCAGGAGCCTGCCGCGATCGCGTAGGCGGCCGCAAAACCAAGATGCTCCGAGAGCGAGATCAGCAGCAGGAAAAAAATCGCCAGCGCGATGCCGACCAGCGCGTACTGGACCGGGTGGATGGCCAGCCGTTTGAGCACCTCGAACAGGAAGAATGCCGCGAACGTCAAGCCGATGAACAGGAAACCGTATTTCACCGAGCGTTCCACCGTCTGATACAAATCCACCGGCTGGATGAAGGAGACGCCGAGGCTGTGCTCGTTGAACGGCTCGCACTGGTGCGACTGCACGCAGCGCTGATGCAGCTGCGCGAGGTTGGTGGCGAAATGGGACGTGTGCCAGTTCGCGGTGAACCCGTCCCTGGAGAGCGTAGTCCCCGCATCCGGGAGTATCCTTCCAGTGAAGCTTGGATGCGGCCACGTCGAGGCAAGCGAAACCGTGGTCGCGGCCCCGACTGGAACGATGTCGAGCCGCTCGGTCCCGAGCAGTGAAAAAACGATCTTGAACCCGTGAGTCTCTGGCGATTTGCCGGCGGCGAGCATGCCCAGGTCGGCGTGGATGCCGTTCGGTGCGCCCGCCGCTTCCACGCCGCCGGGATGCAGCGCCGGTTGCATGCCGTCCCAATCGACCTGTACGCGGTCCCGGATGCCACGCGTGTCCTGAATGCCAAGTACAAGGAGGGCGCGGCCCCATTCCAGGATGCCCGGCCCCTCTCGGACGCCGAGGCCGGGCGGCAGGGTGAAGGTTCCGCGCAGCGTCGCGTTCAGCGTATAGAGGTGCACGGTGTACAGGCTGCGATGTTTCTCCTGCAATTCGATCCTGCCGTCCACGGCGAGCGTGTCGGGCAACAGCGCAATCTGGCCGCGTTCGATTTTCTCCTTGCCCGCCGTGCGGCTGCGGCCGCTTTCATCCGTGATGGTGGTCGATTCGATGCTGTGGCGCGTCCAAGGCACGTAAAGCACCGGTCCGATGATCCTCTGTGCCTCGCTCGAGCCGCGCGCGATCTCGGCGACGACACTGTCGCGCGCCTGTTTGCGTTCCGCTACCAGGCCGCGAATCATTTCGACCGGAATTTGCAGCAGCAGTGCCACCAGGCCTATCAGCACGATTTTCAACGACAGGATTTTTTGCACTTACATCCCTCCCGGAAATTTGCCGAAGCGGGCGGGCGTCGCCGTGGCCGTGTTCCGACCCTCCTTTCCGGGCCGCAGCGCGCCCGCCCCCGCGGTTCTTCAGATTCGGCGTGCGAATGCCATGAGCAGCCACGCCATGAGGCGCCGTGTGCGGCTTGCGCGGCGAATCAGCATGACTCCCGCCGGAAGCGCGCATTCGACGCCGAGGGCGATGTCGCCGTATTTCATCCCGCCGGTCATGCGGCGAGCAGCATGGCTGCGCCCGCCAGCACGACGGCGACGAAAATGCCGATCGCGGCTGCGAGCACGATCTGGGCGGCGAGTTCTACGGCGAACATTCTGGTCTTGACCATAGCTGGGCTCCTTGTTGACGCCTTGTATTTCATTCCCCAACCGGGCAAACGCAGGGTTCGTCGAATGGCAAAGCGACGAAAAAAAATGCGGAAAAAATGACAGCGGAGCCTGGGGTATAGTCCCCGCATGGCCCGCCGCATCGTGATCGTCGAGGATGACGCCGCCATTCGCGCCAATTACGCCGAGGCGCTCAAGCGCCATGGCTACGAGGTGTCCGCCTACGCTGCCCGGCGCGAGGCGATGGAGGCCCTGCGCAGCCGCCTGCCCGATCTCGCCATCATCGATATCGGTCTGGGAGACGAAGCCGAGGGCGGCTTCGCGCTGTGCCGCGAGCTGCGCGCCCTCTCGCCGCAGCTGCCAATCGTGTTTCTCACGGCGCACGATTCCGACTTTGACGTCGTTTCCGGGCTACGTCTCGGGGCCGACGACTACCTGACCAAGGGAGTCAGCCTGCCGCACCTGATGGCGCGCATCGGGGCGCTGTTCCGGCGGGTGGATGCGCTGGCGGAGACCAAGCCGGTGGAGGAGCGCATCGTGCGCGGCGCGCTGGAACTGGATCTCAAGCGCTTCAGCGCGCAGTGGAAGGGCGGCCGGGTCGAACTCACGCTTACCGAGTTCTGGATCGTGCATTCGCTCGCGCGCCACCCGGGCCACGTCAAGAACCGCGACCAGCTGATGCGCGACGCGGAACTGGTGGTGGACGACGCCACCGTTACTTCGCACGTGAAGCGCGTGCGCGCAAAGTTCCTCGCCGCGGATCCGGCCTTCGACGCAATCGAGACCGCCTACGGCCTCGGCTATCGCTGGAAAGCGTAGGGAGATCCGGTGAGAAGGTTCCCGCTGCGCGCGAAGCTCGCGCTCATCGCGCTCGCGCTGCTGGTGCTGCCCTGGGCCGGCTGGCGCTACGTGCGCGAAATGGAGCGTTTTCTCCTTGCCGCACAGGAGGAAGCGCTGGTGGCGACGGCCCGTGCAGTGGCCACCGCGTTGCACGAGCGGCCGCAGTTGCTGGCCTACCGCGCGCGCAGCGAATCAGACCTGCGGCGCGAGGCGGAACAGGAACTGCAGCGTCTGACCGGCGGCGTGATCGAGCATGAGGAACCCGCCCGCGACAACGCCGCCGACGCCGAGATTGCATCGATCCTGAAGGGGCTGGAGCGGGCCAGTTCGCGTATCTGGGTAGTGAGCCGCGACTATCACGTGCTTGCGCTCGCGGGCAGCCTCAGGCGTCCCGATCCCGCACCACCCAGCGTCGCCGAGCGTACGCTCGGCTGGCTGCTTGCGCCGCCGACCGAAGAATTCGACGACGCGATCGCCGAGGACGCGATCGCCGCCGGGCGCGAGGTCGCCGGCGCGCTGCAGGGCGCCGCGGGCACGCGCACGCGCAACACGCGCGACGGGCGTGCAGTGGTGGTCTCGGCGGCGTACCCGATCTGGGTGGGCGACCAGGTGTACGGCGCGGTCGTGGTGGAAGAGACGACCAACCGCATCGCTTCGCTGCGCAGCCAGGCGCTCGAGCGGCTGCTGGTGGTGACGCTGGTCGTGTTTGCGCTGGTCGCTGCGCTGCTGCTCTGGTTCGCCACGCGCATCTCGAACCGGATCCGCCGGCTGAGCGACGAGGCGGAAGCCGCGATCGATGCGCGCGGCCGGGTGACGCGGCTTGCCACGGCTTCGGATGCGGCCGACGAGATCGGCGACCTGTCGCGCAGTTTCACCACGGTGCTGGGTCGCCTGGCGCGCTACAACGCCTACCTGGAAGCCCTTGCGAGCCGCCTGTCGCATGAGCTGAGGACTCCGGTTGCGGTGGTGCGCTCGTCGCTCGAGAACCTGCACGCTGCGCGCACGCCAGAGGAAACGCGCACCTACGTGGCGCGGGCCGAGGAAGGGCTCGGGCGCTTGAGCACCATTCTTTCGCGCATGACCGAGGCGAGCCGCCTGGAGCAGAGCCTTTCGGCGGCGGCGCGGGAGCGCTTCGACGCGGCGGCGGTCGTGCGCGGCTGCGTCGAGGGTTATCGCCTGGCCTATGCATCGAAGATTTTCGAACTTGCCGTGCCGGCCGAACCCGTCATGGCTTCGGGCTCGGCGGATCTTCTTGCGCAGATGCTCGACAAACTCGTCGAAAACGCGGTGGACTTTGCGGCCGCCGGGACTTCGATCCGCATTTCTCTTGGAACCGATGCGCTGCTGCGCGTAGAGAACCGGGGGCCGCCGCTGCCGGACGCCATCCGCGAATCGCTGTTCGACTCGATGGTGTCGCTGCGCGGCGAGCGCTCGGGCGGCGTGCCGCACCTTGGGCTGGGGCTGTACATCGCGCGGCTGATCGCGGAATTCCACGGCGGCACGCTGCGCGCCGAAAACCTGCCCGGCGGAGGAGGCGTCGCCTTCGAGGCGCAACTTGCGCGCGCCGCCTAAGCGCATGGCGCGCACCTTATAATTTCGCGCTTGCAACAACGGCACGATCCCCTTGGAAAATAGCTACGACCTGCTGGTGGTCGGCGGCGGCATCAATGGCGCCGGCATCGCGCGCGACGCGGCGGGCCGGGGGCTGTCGGTGCTGCTCGTGGAAAAAGGCGACCTGGCCGGCGCGACCTCATCTTCGTCCTCGAAGCTGATTCACGGCGGACTGCGATATCTCGAGCAATACGAATTCCGGCTGGTGGCCGAGGCGCTCGCCGAGCGCGAAGTGCTGCTGAAGATTGCCGCGCACCTCGTCTGGCCTGCGCGCTTCGTCATGCCGCATGTCCCCGGGCTGCGGCCGCGCTGGATGATCCGCGCCGGCCTGTTCCTGTACGACCACCTTGCGCGCCGCGCCAGCCTGCCGGGCTCGAAGGCGATCCGGCTGGATGCGCCGCCGTACAACGCGGGACTCAAGCCGCAGCTCAAATACGGATTCATCTATTCCGATTGCCGGGTGGACGACGCGCGCCTCGTGGTCGCGAACGCCATGGACGCCCGCGACCGCGGTGTCCGGGTATTGACGCGGACCGAATGTGCGACGGCGCGCAGAGAACAGGGGCGCTGGAGAGCGAAGTTGTCGAGCGGAGAGGGGATAGAGGCCAGGGCGATCGTGAACGCGGCGGGGCCGTGGGTAAAAACGGTTCTGAACGGCCACCTGTCCCAGCCTTCGCGCGACGAAGTGCGGCTGGTGAAGGGCAGCCACATCGTGCTGCCCAGACTCTACGACGGCGAGCACGCGTTCATCCTGCAGAACGACGACCGGCGGGTCATTTTCATGATCCCCTATGGCGATTTTCACACCCTGGTCGGTACGACGGACATTTCCGTCGCGGGCGCATACGCACACCCAGAAGCAAGCGCGGAAGAGGTCGAATACATGTGCCGTGCGGTGAACCGCTACCTCGCGCGTCCGGCAAGGCCGCAGGACGTGGTGTGGAAATACTCCGGCGTGCGGCCGCTCTACGACGATGGCACCTCCGATCCGTCCGCGGTGACGCGCGACTACACCCTGCGCGTGGACGATGAGGCGGGCCAGGCGCCCGTGCTGTCGGTGTTCGGCGGCAAGATCACCACTTACCGGCGGCTCGCCGAGCACGCGATGGAGAAGCTGGCGCCTTACTTCGCCGGCCTGAAGCCGGCGTGGACCCACCGCACGCCGCTGCCCGGCAGCGATTTCGGCGGCGTGCCGCGAGTCGAAGCCCGGGACGCGTTCTTTGGCGGTCATCCGCACATCGCGGAGGCGACGCTGCGCCCGATCTTCCGGCGGCATGGCGCTCAAGCACAGGCGGTGATCGGCGACGGCGACCTGGGCGAGGATTTCGGCGCCGGTCTCACCGAGCGCGAAGTGCGCTACTTCGTCGAGCACGAATGGGCGCAGACCGCCGAGGATGTGTTGTGGCGCCGTACCAAGGCCGGGCTGCTGATGAGTCCGGCGCAACGCGAGCGCGTGGCAAAAGTGCTCGGCAGCCCATGAAGCCGCTCGCCCAGCTGCGCGACGCGCACCGCTTTCGCGGGCTGCTGTTCGACATCGACGATACGCTTTCCACCGAAGGCAGGCTCACGGCGCAGGCTTACACCGCCATGGAACGCCTGAAAAACGCCGGAAAGATCCTGGTACCCGTCACCGGACGGCCTGCCGGCTGGTGCGACCACATCGCGCGCATGTGGCCGGTGGATGCGGTGGTCGGCGAAAATGGTGCTTTCTACTTCCGCCATTCCCAGGGGAAGCTGATCAGACGGTTTCACGACGACGAGCAAACCCGCGCCGATCATCGCTCCCGGCTGCAGGCGATCGGCCAACGCATCTTCGATCAAGTTCCAGGCTGCGCGCTCGCCTCCGACCAGCCCTACCGCGAGACCGACCTGGCGATCGACTTCTGCGAGGATGTGCCGCCTCTGCCGCTGGAGGCTGCTGAGCGCATCGCCGCACTGATGCGCGCCGCCGGCCTTACCGCGAAGATCAGCTCGATCCACGTCAACGGGTGGTTCGGCAGCTACGACAAGCTCGCGACGACCAAGCAGCTTTTTGCGGAAATCTTCAAGTGCAGTCCCGCGCAGTTGCTGCGGGAATTCGCCTTTATCGGCGATTCGCCGAACGACGCGCCGATGTTCGCCTGGTTCGACTGCTCGGTGGGGGTGGCGAACATCTCCCGCTTCTCCGGGCAAATCGAAACGCCGCCCAAATACGTTACCCGCGGGGCTGCGGGCGCGGGCTTCGCCGAACTCGCCGCGCGGCTGCTCCGGGAGGACTGATGGAGTGGTGGCTGGCTTACCTCGCGATCGGGGTCACGGTCGGCTTTCTGGCGGGGCTGTTCGGCATCGGCGGCGGCATGATCATGGTGCCGATGCTGGTGTTCGTCTTCACCGCCAAGGGTTTTCCCGCCGAGCACATGATGCATCTGTCTCTCGCCACCTCGATGGCGACCATCGTGTTCACCTCGCTTTCCAGCGTGCGCGCCCATCACCGGCATGGCGCGGTCGACTGGGCGGTGGCGCGCGCGATGGCGCCGGGGATCGTCGTCGGCGCACTGGCTGCGACCTTGGTCGCGGGTTTCGTACCGACCCGGCCGCTGGCAATATTCTTCACCGGCTTCATGTTCTACGCGGCCACGCGGATGTTCATCGAGGTAAAGCCCAAGCCTTCGCGCCAGCTGCCCGGGGCCATGGGCCTGTTCGGCGTTGGGGCGGGGATCGGCGCCTTATCCAGCGTGCTTGCCGCCGGCGGCGCGTTTCTCTCCATCCCGTTTCTTGCGCGCTGCAATGTGCCGCTGAAGCGTGCCATCGGCACCGCGGCGGCGAACGGTTTTCCCATTGCGCTGGCGGGCACGACCGGCTATGTCCTGAACGGCCTGCACGTCGACGGCCTGCCCGAAGGCAGCCTCGGCTTCGTTTATCTTCCCGCGCTGGCGATCGTCGTTATCGCCAGCATGCCGACCGCGCCTCTCGGCGCGCGGCTCGCGCACCGGCTGCCGGTGCAGCGCCTGCGCATCGTGTTCGCGTTGATGCTGCTCGCGATCGCGCTGCGCATGCTGGCGAACCTCTGGTAGATTGCCTCACAATTTTTTCAGGAGCGCGCCATGGCCGGTCCGTTGTCGCATGTCCGGGTTCTCGATCTGTCTCGCGTGCTCGCCGGTCCCTGGGCGGGCCAGAACCTGGCAGACCTGGGCGCCGAGGTCATCAAGGTGGAGCGGCCCAAGGTCGGCGACGATTCACGCGCCTTCGGGCCGCCCTGGGTGAAGGACAGGGACGGTCGCGAGACGAAGGACTCGGCCTATTTCACCTCGGCGAATCGCGGCAAGAAATCCATCACGGTGAACGTCGCGAAACCCGAAGGCCAGGAGCTCATCCGTATGCTCGCGCGCAAGTGCGACGTCCTGATCGAGAACTACAAGCATGGCGACTTGGCGCGTTACGGGCTGGGCTACGAAGACCTGAAAGGCGAAAATCCGCGCCTCATCTACTGCTCGGTGACGGGCTTCGGCCAGACCGGACCCTACCGGGAGCGGCCCGGATACGATTTCATGATCCAGGGCATGGGCGGCATGATGAGCGTTACCGGGGAGCCCGACGGCGCGCCGGGCGGCGGGCCGCAGCGCGCCGGCGTGCCGATTGCCGACATAATCACCGGCATGTATGCATCGATCGCGATCTGCGCGGCCCTCGCGCATCGCGCCGAAACGGGCGCCGGCCAGCACCTCGACCTCGCGCTGCTGGATTCGCAGATCGCGCTGCTCGCGTACCAGAACACCAATTATTTCTCCACCGGCAAGCCGCCCAAGCGCATCGGCAATCTGCACCCGAATATCGTGCCCTACCAGCCTTTCAAGACGAGCGACGGCGAGGTGATCGTCGCTTGCGGCAACGACAATCTGTTCAGGAAATTTTGCGAAGCAGCCGGCTGCACCTCTCTTGCACAGGACCCGCGCTTCGCCACCAACGGCAAGCGCGTGGAAAACCGCGCCGAGATCACCCGGCTGATCCAGGAAATCTTCGGCCGGAAAACCACGGCGGAATGGCTCGCCTTGCTGGAGTCGGCAGGAGTGCCGAACGGCCCGATCAACAACCTGGCGCAGGTCTTCGAGGAGCCGCAGGTGAAGGCCCGCGGCGTGAAGATCGAACTGGACCATGCTGCCGCCGGCAAGCTGCCGCTGGTCGGCAGCCCGATGCGCTTTTCCGGAACGCCGATCGAATACCGGCTGGCGCCGCCGCTGCTTGGCGAGCACACCGACGCGGTATTGCGGGACCTCCTCGGCAAGAGCGGCGTGGAAATCACGAAACTGCGAGCCGACGGCATCCTCTGACGCTCGATGATTTTCGCTGCGCGGCACCATTTGCACGTTGTGCGATCGCGGCCTAGGATAGCGCCCGCTGTCCGCTCCACATCTCTCTAGGAGGAGACCCAAGTGAGCATAGTCAAGCGAATCGGTATTGCTATTGCCCTGGCCAGCGCCGCGTTCGGCGGCACGGCCTTTTCTGCGCCGACGGTACTGCGCGCCTCGCACCAGTTTCCCGGAGGCAAGGGCGATGTTCGCGACGATATGGTTCAGATGATCGCGAAGGAAGCCAAGGCCGCCAACGTGGATCTGGACATCCAGGTCTATCCGGGCGCGTCGCTGTTCAAGCCCGAGCAGCAATGGAACGCGATGGTGAACGGGCAACTTGACATCACGCTGTTCCCTCTCGATTACGCGAGCGGCCAGGTGCGCGCCTTCAGCGCCACGCTGATGCCCGGTCTGATCCGCAGCTATGACCGCGCCAAGCGCATTAACGACTCCCAGTTCATGAAGGATGTCCGCGCGAAGATCGAGGAGCACGGCGTCATGGTCCTGTCGGATGCCTGGTTCGGGGGCGGCATGGCATCCAAGCGCGGCTGCATCGCTACGCCAGACGACGTGAAGGGACTGAAGTTCCGCGCCGCAGGGCCGACCTTCGCGCAGATGTGGCAGAGCGCGGGCGCCTCGATCGTTTCGGTGCCTTCCAACGAAATTTACAATGCTTTCCAGACCGGCGTCGCCGAGGCGACCGACACCAGCATGGGGAGCTTTCTCTCTTTCCGGCTCTACGAGCAGGCGAAATGCCTGACGGTGCCGGGGAACAATGCCCTGTGGATGATGTACGAACCGCTGCTGATGTCGAAGAAGACCTTCGCGCGGCTGACCAAGGCGCAGCAGGACGTGCTGCTGCCGGACGTGGAAAGCGGCGTCATCCGGCTCATCGGCGCGACGACGCACAATCCGTTTTTCTTCGTCAACTCGCCGCTCGTTTCGCGCTCGC
>Ga0207929_1000183_pt1 | contig 17610 bp, 13 predicted proteins | sample NGESurdeep072012_FD_184466 | JGI IMG/M metagenome (GOLD analysis project Ga0207929, IMG submission 184466) | Arctic peat soil microbial communities from Barrow, Alaska - NGEE Surface sample 53-1 deep-072012 (SPAdes) | ecosystem: Environmental > Terrestrial > Soil > Wetlands > Peat ... | reverse complement strand
CGCGGTCGTGGTCTGCTCTTGCCTAACGAAAACAGGGCGCTTCCAGATCGGTACTTTTTGCTTCAACTCGGCCACGATCCAGGCGCTTCCCTGGTAGGCGACAGCGCGATGCGCACTGGCGACGCGGAGGAAAAGCGACGCTTCGCCCGCGGCCACGAAGCCGATCCGATGCTCCAGAATCACCTCCTCCAGGCCGAACTCGGCCCGCGCGGCCTCCGCGATCGTTTTCATCTGGTGCTCCGCCATCGCCTGGTGCGCTTCATATTCGATCCCGGAGATCTCGCGTCCCTCCTCCCGCGCCCGCACCACGCCCCAGAAATCGAGGTAGGTGGCGCGGAAGAACGCCATCAGCAGCGCGAAGGTGATGCACACCGCCAGGCCGACGAGAAACACCGGCAGCGCGAGCGCGAGGCTGGGCCACATCCGGGCGCCGATCTCGCTGCGGATGTCGCGCTTGTCTTCCGAGTAGCCGAAATCGAAGACGAACAGGCGTGCCGACTTCTGGAAAAAGACCGTCTGCGTTGCCCTGGCGGCTCCTTCGGCAGCCGGGTTCCAGACCAGCGGCAGGTCGTAACCGCGTTCGGCCTTCCATTTCTCGATCGCCTCCGGCGTCACGCGCTTCGCACCGAGCTGCATGCGCGCCATGTCGTCCGGCGTGTTGACGATGAAAAACAGCGCGAAGGTGATCAGGTTCACTCCGATCAGGATCGGGATCGCGTACAGCACGCGGCGGACGATGTAGGCGAACATCGCGTCAGGCGGCCGGGCGCGCGGCCATGCGCTCGCGCTTTCTGTAGATCATCACCGCCGGAATGATTGAAATGACCAGAACGAGGAGAATCAACATCACCGGCCAGACGACCGGCCGGTTCCATTCCCGGCGCAGCGCTTCGCGCTTCACCGGGTCGACCTTCAGGTATTTCAGCTTGTTGTCCGAGATCTCGTTCACCTTGGCGTTGCCGAGCCAGCTGTGGAACAGGCCGAAGTTCTTCGGATGGAAGCCGCCGATCCAGGGCGCGTCGCGGCGGAAGATCTCGGTCATACGGTCGATGACCTGCTGGCGCTCGGGCGAGTTGGGAATGTTGCGCATGCGCTCGAACAGGGCGTCGAACTCGGGATTCGCGTAATTGGATGCGTTCTCGCCGTCGTGCTTGGCGCGGCTCTGCGGGCCATTCAGCAGGAACATGAAGTTTTCGGGGTCCGGATAGTCCGCGCTCCAACCGACGATGAACAGTTGCGTGCTCCCTTTGCGCAGCTTTTCCTGGAAGCGGTTCCAGTCCGTCTGGCGCGGCTCGAACTGGATCGAAAGTTTGGCGAACTGCTTGCGCCACCAGTCGATCACCGATTTGTCCTCGGGTCCACGGCTGGTCGAGTCGAGGTACAGCACCAGCGGCTGGCCGGTCCTCGCGTCGCGCCCGTCGGGGTAGCCCGCCTCCGCCAGCAGCTTCTTCGCCGCTTCGATCGGCCGGCGGACCGCCTTGCCGTCCTTCCATTCGTGCGTCACCGGGTTCATGCCCGCCTCGCCATCGCGGTAGCCGAATATCCCGGGCGCGATCGGGCTGTGCGACGGCACGCCGCGCCCGTTGTAGAAGATCGACAGCTGTTCCTCCCAATCCACCGCGATCGCCAGCGCCTGGCGCAGCTTGCGGGCACGCTCGGAGTTTCCGCCGATCACCGGATCGAGCCAGTTGGCGCCCAGGTAGAAGATGGTGGGCGCGATCGTGGTGTCCAGCCGGATGCCGCGCGCCTCCATTTCCGGCGACAGCCCGACCGCGCCGTCGAGCGACACGCGCACCGCCTGGTCGAAGCTGTCCGAGCCGATGCCCGAGAGGTCGTAGTAGCCCTGCAGGAACTTGTTCCACAACGGGATGGCTTCCTTCTCCCGCGTGTAGACCGCCTTGTCGACGAAAGGCATCGTCTTGCCGGCATCGGCGAGCAGGCCGCGCGCCGCGTCGCCCTCCTCGCCCTCGGATGGATAGGGCTCGCCGCGGAAATTCGGATTGCGCGCGAGGATCATGCGCGCGTTCGGATCGTTCTCGGAGAGCATGAAGGCACCCGTGCCGACCGGCCACCAGTCGAGGGTGAAATTCCTCTCCGCCATGCCGGCCTGGTGGAAGAATCTGTCCGCTTCCCAGGGCATCGGCGCGAAGAAAGGCATCGCCAGCCAGTACACGAACTGCGGATAGCGCCCTTTCAGCGTGACGCGGTAGGTGTGCGCATCGATCCGGGTCACGCCCTCGAGCGGATACTCCCGCAGGTCGAGCCACTGTCCCGGCCGTGCCGCTTTTTTCAGCCGCCCGGCATATTCCTTCAACCCGACGATGTACTCGGACATCAGGCCGAAAACCGGTGAATTCAGTTCCGGGTGCGCCAGGCGCTTGATCTCGTAGATGTAGTCGTCGGCGGTCAGCTCCCGCGTGCCCAGAGGCAGGTCATACGGGCTCTTCAGATTTTCCATATTTTGTTTTTTCAGGGATAAATTCTCCGCAACAAATCCCGGGTGCGGCTGATACCTGATTCCCGCCTTGATGTGGATGTCGTAGACGCTGTACGTCACGCCGTCCTTCTCGATCAGTGCCGGGCGCGGAATTTCGGTCGCGGTGAGTGGAATCAGTTCGTAAGGGCGCTTCAGGTAGTGGTACTGAAGCGGCGGCTCATAGACCTGCCGGGTGAAGGTCGCCTCGTCGGACGCATATGACTGCGCGGGATCAAGGTGCTTTGGGCGTTCGGTAAACACTGAATAGAGGATGTTCTTGCCCCGGTCCGCCGCCGGATACGGATCGTTCCAGATCTGTCCGCACCCCGCCAGCAGAACGAACAGAAACAGCAGCGCACGCATGGCGGAAAGTATAATGCCCGGATGGGACTCCTCTCCGGAAAAAAGATCCTCGTTACCGGGTTGCTCAGCAACCGCTCGATCGCCTACGGCATCGCCCGGGCGGCGCGCCGCGAAGGCGCGGAACTCGCCTTCACTTACGTCGGCGACCGCTTCAAGGATCGCGTAAGCAATCTCGCGAAGGACTTCCAGTCCGACGCCGTGTATCCCTGCGACGTCGCCAGCGACGAGCAGATCGCCGCATTGTTCGAGTCGCTGCGCGCGCGCTGGGGCGCGCTGGACGGCCTGGTGCACGCCATCGGCTTCGCCCAGCGCGAAGCGATCTCCGGCGAACTGTTGGACGGACTCTCGCGCGAAACGTTCCGCGAGGCGCACGACATCTCGGCCTACAGCTTTCCCGCGCTCGCCAAGGCGGCGCTGCCGCTGATGGAAGGCCGCAACGGCGCGCTGCTCACCCTCACCTACCTCGGCTCGGAGCGCGTGGTGCCGCACTACAACACGATGGGTCTCGCCAAGGCGAGCCTGGAGGCCTCGGTGCGCTACCTGGCGGCGAACCTCGGGCCGAAGGGCATCCGCGTGAACGCTATTTCGGCGGGGCCGATCAAGACGCTGGCCGCCTCCGGCATCGCGGGTTTCAGCCGGATCCTCAAATTCGTCGAAGAAAATGCGCCGCTGCGGCGCAACGTGACGATCGATCAGGTGGGCGACGCGGCGGTATTCCTGCTCTCCGGGCTTGCCGCCGGAATCACCGGCGAGGTGCTGATGGTGGACGGCGGCTTCAGCCGCGTCGTCGGCGGCATCGCGGGGCCTGACAGCGCGGGGCCTACTTCTTCTCCAGGTTAGCCTGGTTGACCTCGACCTTGGCCCTCGCCCGCAGGCTGGCGATATAGGCGTCCAGCTGCTCGGCGCCTGATTGCCGCTCGATCGCGGCCAGTTCCGCGGCGCCCTCCGGCCCGGCCTTGGGCTCCGCAGCGATGACCTTCGATACCCGGTAGATCGCGTAACCCAGTTCGCCCCGCTCCACGCCGGTGAAAGCGGGCAGCTTGGCGGCATTCACGGTCATCACCTTGTGCAGCGCCTCCGGCGCCAGCCCCTGCGCATCGCCCCGCGAGACCGTCTTCGCCGCGCCCCATTGCAGCCCCGCATCGCCGCCCTTGGCGAGCGCCTCCAGTTTCGCGGCGCCCTCCTTCTGCGCCAGCGCCAGGGCCTCGCGCCGCGCGAGCCGGCGCTCGACTTCCGCCTTCACCTCTTCGAAAGGGCGCGTCGTTTCCGGCTGGCGCTCGACAACGCGCGCCGCGACCAGCACTCCCGGGGCGACTTCCACCGCGTCGGTATTGCGCCGCTGCTGGATCGCGTCGGGAGAAAAAATCGCCGCCAGCAGCTTCGGGTGCGCCAGCACGCCCTGCTCGGGCGACGGCTGGCGCGAGAACCATCCGCTGGTGGCGATCTTCAGCTTGTAGAGATCGGCCGCCGGTTTCAGGCTGTCGGACTGCTCGTACACCAGGTTGTTGAACGCATCGGCGATTTCGGAGAATTTCTTCGCCCCCTTGCGCTTGACGATCTCGGCGGTCAGGTCCTTCTTCAGCGTATCGAAAGACACTGTCTTGCCGGCCTGGATCGCCGTGAGCCGGACGATGTGGAAGCCGAACTCCGACTGCACGACATCGCTGATGTCGCCGGGCTTGAGCTTGAATATCGCATCCTCCAGGCTCGGGCTGGCAAGACCGCCTTTGGCGTTCATGCCGAGGTCCCCGCCGTTCTGCGCGGAACCCGGGTCCTGCGAGTACTTCTTTGCCAGTTCGGCGAACTGCTGCGGCGCCTTGCGCGCTTCGGCGAGGACCTTTTCCGCCTCCTCCCGGGTCTTCAGCAGGATGTGGCTCGCCCGGCGCTGCTCCGCCGCCCCGAGCTGGCTCGCGCGCGCGTCGTAGAGCTCCTTCAGTTCGGCATCGGTGGCGGTTTCGTTCTTGGCCAGGTCCTCGGCCGAAAGCACGAGGTACTCCGCGCGCACGCGCTCCGGCACCTTGAATTCGGCGAGGTTGGCCTCGTAATAGGCCTTGACCTTCGCCTCGTCGGGCTTGACGCCCACCAGAAACTGGTCGGCGGCGATGAAAGCCTCGGCCGCTTCGCGCTTCTCGTTCTGCAGCGCGACCAGGCGCGCGGATACCGCGCGCGGCTGGAATGCGCTCGCGGTGATCGCGCCGGCGAAGCGCGAGGCCGGGATCTCGACCCTGAGCCGCGCGACGTTGCCTTCGTCCGACTGGTTGATCGACCTCAGGTACATCGTGTAGCGCTCGCTGGAGAATTTTCCGTCCTGCTGGAACTCCGGCGCGGCGAGGATGCTGGCGACCACGGCCTCCTTGGAGAGGACGAGGTGCGCGTTCGCCACCTCGGCAATCACCAGCCGCCGGGCAATGACCGACTCGAGGATCGCCTGGCGTATTTCCGGCGTGTCGAAGGCCGCGACGTCGGCGCCGCTGCCGAGCACCTGGCGCAGCCGGTCCTGCTGGCGCCGCATCTCCTCGGAAAACTCGCGCGTGGGGATCGGCGCGCCGTTGACGGTGGCCACATCGTTGGCGCCGCCCAGGGATCGGGTGTAGGACTCCAGCCCGAAAAACGCGAACGGGATGACCGTCAACCCGAGGACGACCTGGATGAGGCGCTTGTGCTTGGCGACGAGATCAAACATGGGCCGCGGATTTTATCACCACGGAGCAGCAGGCTTTGCCTGCGCGGCGATTCGTCCCAGACGCTGTGGATTGCGTAATATTCCCCTATGACCACACACCGCAAGCACATCTTTGCACTCGGCCTCATGCTTGGCACATGCCTTGGCGACATCCTGGCGGCCGACCCTGCGGTTGACTGGGCGAGTGCGCAACTCGTCACGGTGCAGCTGGTGGACGATCATTTCGTCCCGGACAAGCTGGTCTTCCGGCGCGGCGTTCCGTATCGCCTGCACATGGAAAATGGCGGCGCCGACATACATGATTTCACGGCGCCGGAATTCTTCAACGCCATCGCAATCCACAATCCGGAGGTCCTGGAGCGGACGCGCAAGGATGAAGTCTCGCTGCAGCCGAAGGAGCAGAAAGACCTCTACTTCGTGGCGCAGAAGCCGGGCGTCTACAGGCTGGTCTGCGTGAACCACGACTGGGACAACATGGTCGGCGAAATCACCATTGAATGATTTGTACGGGAATGCCCGGGCTAAATAGCGGAGGTATGACGCATGGCGCTGTCGCCGCAGGAGGCAGGACTGTTGTCGGGCACCCGCGTGCTCGAGGCGGCCTCCATGATCATGGTGCCGTCGGTGGGCGCGGCGCTCGCCGACTACGGCGCCCAGGTGATCAAGCTCGAGCCGATCGAGGGCGACCTGAACCGGCGCGGCCACCACATCCCGGGCATGCCGGTCCACGACTACGAGTACTGCTTCCTGCCCGACAACCGCGGCAAGCGCAGCCTGTCGATCGACCTGAAGGCGCCCGAGGCGCGCGGCATCCTGCGCCGCCTGGTCGAGAGCGCCGACGTGTTCCTCACCAATCACCGCCCGAAGTCGCTGGAGGGCCTCGGCCTGGGCTGGCCCGAGCTGCAGGCGATCAATCCGCGCCTGGTCTACGCGCACGGCACCGGCTTCGGCGATGCCGGCGACGAAATCGACAAGCCGGGCTTCGACTCGGTCTGCTACTGGTCGCGCTCGGCCATGGAGGCGAGCCTGTTTCCGACGGATGGCTGGCTGGGATCCCTGGGCTACGGCACCGGCGACCATCCGACCGGCATGGCGCTCCTGTCCGCGGTGCTGCTCGCCCTGCTGGCGCGCGAGCGCAGCGGCCGCGGCACTCGGGTCTCCTGCTCCCTGCTCGCCAGCGGCGCGTGGTCGAACTCGGTGATGATCCAGGCCAAACTGCTCGGGGCGCAGTTCCTGGAGCGCCGGCCGCGCGAGGACGCGCGCAGCTTCACGGGCGTCTACTACCGCGCCGGCGACCGGCGCCTGTTCAAGATGGCAATCGTGGATACGCGACGCGACTGGCCGAAGGTTTGCCGCGCCATCGGCCGGCCCGAACTCGCCGGCGACCCGCGCTATGCGACGCTCGAAGAGCGCCTGAAGGAGGGGCGCATGCGCGAACTCATCCAGATCTGCGACCGGATTTTCGCCGGCAAGCCGATGCAATACTGGCAGCGCGCGCTCGAGGAGGCCGACGTGCCTTACTCGGTCGTCGCCACCTTCGACGACGTGGTCGAGGACAAGCAGATGGCGGCCAACGGCGTGTTCGTGGAAATCGACGATCCGGTGCTCGGCCGCGTGCGCACCGTAGACACGCCGTTGCAGATCGAAGGGCATCCCAAGGTAACGCGCACTCCGGCGCCGCGCTTGGGCGAGCACACGCGCGCGATCCTCGCCGAAATAGGTCTGGGCGAGCAGGAGATCGAATCGCTCGCGGAGCGCCGCGTGGTCGCGGACCGAGAAATGTAAGTGCCGGTTATCTCGCTGCTATCCGGAAATGTTGGCGGAGCGGACGGGACTCGAACCCGCGACCCCCGGCGTGACAGGCCGGTATTCTAACCAACTGAACTACCGCTCCTACTGTGCTTCTGGTGGGTGCTGACGGGATCGAACCGCCGACATTCGCCGTGTAAGAGCGACGCTCTACCAGCTGAGCTAAGCACCCCACGACACTGGTGTCGTCCTGCACACCTGAATGCCGCCCTTATCAAAAGGGGCGCTAGTTTATTGCATCCTTGAGGGCTTTGCCAGCACGAAAGCGCGGCACGCGCGTCGCCTTGATGGTGAGCGCCTCGCCGGTGCGCGGGTTGCGCCCGGCGCGGGCCTCGCGCTTGCTGACGTAGAAGGTGCCGAAGCCGACCAGCGTGACCATGCCGCCCTTCTTCAGGGTCGATTTGACCGCGCCGACCAGGGCGTCCACCGCCCGTTCGGCGGCCGATTTCGAAACCTCGGCCGCCTGCGCGATCTGCTCGATCATGTCCGCCTTGTTCATGGCGCCTTCAGTGCTTGACGGCGGCGGGCGCGCCGGGCTTCTCCTCGGCGGGCGGCAGCGCCGCCGCGGCGACCAGCTCGGGCAGCGGCACCGGCGCACGTTCGAGCGCGATCTCCAGCACCTTGTCGATCCACTTGACCGGGATGATCTCCAGCTTGTTCTTGACGTTGTCCGGAATCTCGACCAGATCCTTCACGTTCTCGTCCGGGATCATCACCGTCTTGATGCCGCCGCGGTGCGCCGCCAGCAGCTTCTCCTTCAGGCCGCCGATCGCCAGCACTTCGCCGCGCAGCGTGATCTCGCCGGTCATCGCCACATCCGCGCGCACCGGGATGCCGGTCAGCACCGACACCATCGCGGTGGCGATGCCGATGCCGGCGCTCGGGCCGTCCTTGGGCGTCGCGCCCTCGGGCAGGTGGATGTGCATGTCGTTCTTCTGGTAGAAGTCCTCCTGCACGCCGAGCCTGCGCGAGCGGTTGCGCACCACCGACAGCGCCGCCTGGATCGACTCCTGCATCACTTCGCCCAGCTTGCCGGTGGTGATGGTCTTGCCCTTGCCGGGCATGGTCACCGTCTCGATGGTCAGCAGTTCGCCGCCGACCTCGGTCCACGCCAGGCCGGTGACCTGGCCCACCTGGTTCTTCTTCTCGGCCATGCCGAAGCTGTACTTGCGCACGCCGAGGAACTTGTCCAGGTTGCGCGGCATCACGGTGATGCGCTTCGCCTTGCCCTCGCCGCCCTGCTTTTCCGTCAGCAGCTGCTTCACCGCCTTGCGGCAGACCTTGGAAATCTCGCGCTCCAGGCTGCGCACGCCCGCCTCTCGCGTGTAGTAGCGCACGATGTCGCGGATCGCCGGCTCGGTCACCGAGACCTCGCCCTCCTTCAGGCCGTTGTTCTTCATCTGCTTGGGCAGCAGGTACTGCATGGCGATGCTGACTTTTTCATCCTCGGTGTAGCCCGAGAGCCGGATCACTTCCATGCGGTCGAGCAGCGGCGCGGGGATGTTGAGCGTGTTCGCCGTGGCGATGAACATCACTTCCGACAGGTCGTACTCGACCTCGATGTAGTGATCGGTGAAGGTGTTGTTCTGCTCAGGGTCCAGCACCTCGAGCAGCGCCGAGGACGGATCGCCGCGCCAGTCCTGGCCGAGCTTGTCCACTTCGTCGAGCAGGAACAGCGGGTTCTTCACGCCGACCTTGCTCATGCTCTGCAGGATCTTGCCCGGCATCGAGCCGATGTAGGTGCGGCGGTGGCCGCGCACTTCCGCCTCGTCGCGCACGCCGCCCAGCGACATGCGCACGAACTTGCGGTTGGTGGCGCGGGCGATGGACTGGCCGAGCGAGGTCTTGCCCACGCCCGGCGCGCCCACCAGGCACAGGATCGGCGCCTTCATCTTCTCCACGCGCGTCTGCACCGCCAGGTACTCGACGATGCGTTCCTTGATCTTCTCCAGGCCGTAATGGTCTTCGTCGAGGATGGTCTGCGCCGCCTTGATGTCGCGCGAAATCTTCGACTTCTTGCGCCACGGCAGGTTGACCAGCGTCTCGATGTAGTTGCGCACCACCGTCGCCTCGGCCGACATCGGCGACATCAGTTTCAGCTTCTTCAGTTCGCCTTCCGCCTTCTTGCGCGCGTCCTTCGGCATGTGCGCCTTGCGGATGCGCTTCTCCATCTCCTCCAGATCGGCGCCCTCCTCGCCCTCGCCGAGCTCCTTCTGGATCGCCTTCACCTGCTCGTTCAGGTAGTACTCGCGCTGGCTTTTCTCCATCTGGCGCTTGACGCGCCCGCGGATGCGCTTTTCGACCTGCAGGATGTCGATCTCGGTTTCGAGCTGCGCCAGCAGGTGCTCGAGGCGCGCCTTCACCTCGAACATCTCCAGCACCTGCTGCTTCTGCTCGAGCTTGAGCGGCAGGTGCGCCGCTACGGTGTCGGCCAGGCGCCCGGCTTCGTCGATGCCGGACAGCGAAGTGAGGATCTCGGGCGGGATTTTCTTGTTCAGTTTCACGTACTGGTCGAACGCCGACAGCAGCGCGCGGCGCATCGCCTCCACCTCGGGCGGCGGCGCACCTTCGGCGGGGATCGGGCTCGCCTCGGCCATCCAGTGGCTGCGCAAGTCGGTGATCTCGCCGATGCGGGCGCGCGTGCCGCCCTCCACCAGCACTTTGACCGTGCCATCCGGCAGCTTCAGCATCTGCAGGATGCTCGAGATGCAGCCGATTTCGTACATGTCCTGCGGCCCCGGCTCGTCCTTCGCGGCCGAACGCTGGGCGACCAGCAGGATCGACTTGCCGCTTTCCATCGCCGTTTCCATCGCCTTGATGGACTTCGGGCGGCCGACGAACAGCGGGATCACCATGTGGGGGAATACCACCACGTCGCGCAGGGGCAAGAGCGGGTATTGCGTGGCGTCGGCGGCGGGGGTGGACCCGGGGATTTTTTGTTCTTCGTCTGACATGAGGACCTCTATGCCGTGGGACGTCCCAACAACATAGGAGTTCCCCGGAAAAAAAGCAAACCGATCAACAGGCCGGCCGACTACGCGCTGCTGCCGGCGACTTTCGGCGGGTCGGAGTAAATCAGCAACGGCTTGCCGTCCGCCGAGACCATCTGCTCGTCGACCACCACTTTGCTGACATTCTCCAACGTGGGCAGTTCGTACATCGTGTCCAGCAGGATCTGCTCCAGGATGGAGCGCAGGCCCCGGGCGCCGGTCTTGCGCGCCAGCGCCTTTTTCGCCACCGCACCCAGCGCGGCGGTGCGCACCTCGAGCTCGACGCCTTCCATCAGGAACAGCCGCTGGTACTGCTTGATGAGGGCGTTCTTCGGCTCGGTCAGGATTTCGATCAGCGCTATCTCGTCCAGCTCCTCGAGCGCCGCGACCACGGGCATGCGGCCGACAAACTCCGGGATCAGGCCGTACTTGATCAGGTCCTCGGGTTCAACCGCTTTCAGCAGGTCGTAGATTGCCTTGGAATCGTTGGGGCTGCGCACCTCGGCGCCGAAGCCGATGCCGGTCTTTTCGGTGCGGTTGCGGACGATCTTCTCCAGGCCGTCGAAGGCGCCGCCGCAGACAAACAGGATGTTGGTGGTGTCCACCTGCACGAAATCCTGGTTCGGATGCTTGCGGCCGCCCTGCGGGGGGACGGAGGCAATCGTGCCTTCGATCAGCTTGAGCAGCGCCTGCTGCACGCCTTCGCCGGAAACGTCCCGGGTGATCGAGGGGTTGTCCGATTTACGCGAAATTTTGTCGATTTCGTCGATGTAGACGATGCCGCGCTTGGCCTTGTCGACGTCGTAGTCGCAGTTCTGCAGCAGCTTCTGGATGATGTTCTCGACGTCCTCGCCGACGTAGCCGGCCTCGGTGAGCGTGGTCGCGTCGGCGATGACGAACGGGACGTTCAGCAGCCGCGCCAGCGTCTGGGCGAGCAGCGTCTTGCCCGAGCCGGTCGGCCCGATCAGCAGGATGTTCGACTTCGCCAGTTCCACCTCGTCGTTCTTCGACAGGTGTTTCAAACGCTTGTAATGGTTGTAGACCGCGACCGCCAGGATCTTCTTCGCCTGGTCCTGCCCGATCACGTACTGGTCGAGGATGGCGCGGATTTCGTGCGGCGCCGGCAGGTCGGATTTCTGCCCCTTGCCGCCCTTGTCGGTGGCGGTTTCCTCGCGGATGATGTCGTTGCAAAGTTCGATGCACTCGTCGCAGATGAACACCGAGGGGCCCGCGATCAGCTTGCGCACCTCGTGCTGGCTCTTGCCGCAGAACGAGCAGTAAAGCAGCTTCTCGCCCGAGCCGGTTTTCTCGGACATCTAGACGTGCTCCCTCGAGATCAGGACCTTGTCCACCAGACCGTACTTTACCGCGTCTTCGGAAGACAGGAAGTTGTCGCGGTCGGTGTCCTTGGCGATGGTCTCGACCGACTGGCCGGTGTGCTTGGCGAGGATCTCGTTCAGCCGGCTGCGCAGGTAGAGGATCTCGCGGGCGTGGATCTCCACGTCGGAGGCCTGCCCGGAGAAGCCGCCCATCGGCTGGTGGATCATGACGCGCGAATTCGGCAGCACGAAGCGCTTTTCCTTCTCGCCCGCCGCCAGCAGCAGCGCGCCCATGCTCGCCGCCTGCCCGATGCACAGGGTCGACACGTCGGGCTTGACGAACTGCATGGTGTCGTAGACGGCGAGGCCCGCCGACACCGAGCCGCCGGGCGAATTGATGTAGAAGAAGATGTCCTTGTCCGGGTTCTCGGACTCGAGGAACAGCAGCTGCGCGACGATCAGGTTGGCGCTCATTTCATTCACCACGCCGACCAGGAACACCACCCGCTCCTTCAGCAGCCGCGAGTAGATGTCGTAGGCGCGCTCGCCGCGCCCCGACTGCTCGATGACCATCGGGATCAGCCCGAGGTCCTGCGGCTCGGCGCGCGCGTCGTTCACATCCGCCATGCGGGATTGCCAGTTGAGGGATTTCATGCGGTGGCGCCCATGAGCTCGTCGAACGCGACCGGCTTGTCCTCGACTTTCGCCTTGGACAGGACCCACTGAACGACGTTGCTCTCGAGCGCGAGACTTTCCATTTCAGACAGGCGCTGAGGCTGCATGTAGAACCATTTTATCACCTCGGCAGGATGCTCGTAGCTCTGCGACTCGGCCTCGATCAGCGCGCGCACTTCGGCCGGCTTGGGCTGCAGCTTTTCGCTGCGCGCCAGCTCGCCGATGATCAGCCCCAGCGCGACCCGGCGCCGGGCGCCCGACTCGAAGGCCTGCGGATCGAACGGCAGCCGCTCGAGCTTCATCCCTTTGGCCTGCAATTCGGCCACCGCCTGCTCGACCATGTGCTGCGTCTCCATCTGCACCAGCGCCTTGGGCAATTCGATGGGCGCGGAATCCAGCAGCAGCTGCAGCGCCTGGGCCTTCAGCCGGGCCTCGACGCGCTTCTTCGTTTCGCGCTCGACGTTGGCGCGCACCTCGGTGCGCATCTTCGCCAGATCGCCGTCCGCCACGCCAAGCTGCTTGGCAAACTCGCCGTCCAATTCCGGCAGCTTCGGCTCTTCCACCAGCTTTAGCGCGATCTCGAACGTCGCCGTCTTTCCGGCCACGTCCTTGCCGTGATAGTCCTCGGGAAACTTGATGTCGAAGCTCTTGGATTCGCCCGCCTTGAGGCCGAGCGCGTTCGACTCGAACTCGGGCAGCATGCGCTTCTCGCCGAGCACGAACGGATAGCCGGCGGCCTTGCCGCCCGGGAACGGCTCGCCGCCGATCCTGCCTTCGAAATCCACCGTGATGCGGTCGCCGTCCTGCGCGGCGCGCTCGGCCGGGACGTAAGTCACCCGCTGCTTGCGCAGGATCTGCAGCGTGTGCTCGACCGCGGCATCGTCCACCGTCACCTGCGGCCGCTCGATGCTCTTGCCGGACACGTCGCCGACCTTCACCTCGGGGTAGACCTCGAAGGTGGCGCTGAATTCGAACTGCGCCGCATCCGCCGCGCCGTCCTTCTTCTCGATGCGCGGCCGGCCGGCGACCTTGAGATTGGCTTCCTTCACCACGTCGATGAAGGCTTTCTGCACCGCGTCGCCGACCACTTCGGAGCGCACCTGCGGCCCGTACTGCTGCACCACCATCTTCAGCGGCACCTTGCCCGGGCGAAAGCCCGGCATCTTGACGTCGCGCGCGAGTTTTTTCAGGCGATCATCGACCTGACGATCCACGTCCTGCACCGGCACCGACATCGACACGCGCCGCTCCAGCGCACCTAGCTGTTCCACATTCACCGCCATCCCGGTTGCTTCCTCTGTTCAGTCAATTGGTGCGAAGGGTGGGACTCGAACCCACACGCGGTTAGGCGCCAGGACCTAAACCTGGTGCGTCTACCAATTCCGCCACCTTCGCGTTCGAAAAGCATCACAAAAAACAACGTATTAACGTATTATATCCCGCAAGTGTCGGTCGGCCATTATGAGAACTTCCCGGTCGCGTCGCTGCTCCTGCCACGGGCATTGCGCGAGCCCGTCGGCGTCATCTACCGCTTCGCGCGCAGCGCCGACGACTTCGCGGACGAGGGCGATGACCCGCCCGAAGAGCGGCTCCGGAAGCTGCAGGCATACCGGCTCGAGCTTCAGGGCATTCGCGCGAACAAGCCGCCGGAAGCGCCGCTTTTCCGCGACCTCGCCCGCGTCGCCCGGGGACACGGCCTGCCGCTGCAATTGTTCGACGACCTGCTCGACGCGTTTTCGCAGGATGTCGTCAAGCAGCGCTACGACGACTTCGCGCAGGTGCTGGACTACTGCCGGCGCTCGGCCAACCCCGTGGGCAGGCTCCTGTTGCATCTATTTAAAAAAAATACCCTTGAAAACTGCGAACTCTCCGACCGCATCTGCTCGGCATTGCAGATCATCAATTTCTGGCAGGACGTCGAAGCCGACTTCGCCAAGGACCGCATCTACCTGCCGCAGGACGAGATGCGCCGGTTCGGCGTCACCGAGGAGCAGATCGCGGCGCGCCGCTGCGACACGCCATTCCGCGACCTGTTGCACTTCCAGGTCGAACGCGCGCGCCGGATGATGCTCGCAGGCGCGCCGCTGCTGCGGCAGCTCGACGGGCGCTTCCGTCTGGAAATAGCCATCACCGTACAGGGGGGATTGCGCATCCTCGAAAAACTGGAAAATTCCGGCTACGACATGTTCCGCCATCGCCCCGTGCATCGCTGGTTCGACTGGCCGGTGCTTTTCTTGAAAGCACTAAAAACGGGGTCAGGACCCGTTTTTCCTTCATGACGCCTGACGAGTACTGCCAGCAGAAAGCCGCGGCGAGCGGATCGAGTTTTTACTACTCGTTCCTGTTCCTGCCGCCGGAACGCCGGCGCGCGATCACGGCGCTGTACGCGTTCTGCCGCGAGGTGGACGACGTGGTGGACGAATGTTCCGACGCGCAGCTCGCGCGCACGAAGCTGGCGTGGTGGCGCATGGAAATCGGCAAACTCTTCGAGGGCAATCCGAATCATCCGGTGACGAAAGCCCTTCAGCCTTTCATAGAAAAATTTCAAATAGGAAAAGAGCAGCTCAACGAGATCGTCGATGGCATGGAGATGGACCTGACGCAGACGCGCTATCTCGATTTCGTGGCGCTCGAGCGCTACTGCTACCACGTCGCCGGCGCGGTGGGCCTGCTCGCCGCCGGCATCTTCGGCTACAAGAACCCGCAAACGCTCGAGTATGCGAAAAACCTCGGCACCGCGTTCCAGCTCACCAACATCATCCGCGACGTCGGCGAGGACGCGCGCAAGAACCGCATCTACCTGCCGATGGACGAGCTGAAGAAATTCGAAGTCCCGGCCGCGGACATAATGCAGGCCCGCTACAGCGACGGTTTCGTCGAACTCATGAAATTCCAGGCCGCGCGCGCAGACGATTTTTACCGGAAAGCTTTCAATGCCCTTCCCGCCGAAGATCGCCGCACCCAGCGCGCCGGTCTGATCATGGCCGCGATCTACCGCGCCACGCTCGCCGAAGTGGAGCGTGACGGATTCAAGGTTCTCACGCAACGCACCTCGCTCACCCCGCTGCGCAAACTCTGGCTGGCCTGGAAGACTTGGATCTCATGAAGGGGAGGAAAGACCCCCTCCCCTTGGACCCCTCCCGGCGCGTAGCCATCGTCGGCGCCGGCTATGCCGGCATGGCGGCCGCCGTGACGCTCGCCGAGCGCGGCGTGCCGGTCACCGTATTCGAGTCCGGGCCCGTGCCCGGCGGCCGCGCGCGCCGCGTCACCACCGAAGGGCGCGAACTCGACAACGGCCAGCACATCCTGATCGGTGCGTATACGGAACTCTTGCGCCTGATGCGGCTCGTCGGCGTGCCGCCGTCCGCGCTGCTGCGCATGCCCATCGAGCTGCGCTATGCCGACGGCTTCCGGCTGCGGGGCGCGCTCGACCTGCTGTTCTCGGGGAAAATTCCTTTGCGCGAAAGCCTCGGGGCCGTCCGCTTCATGCTTTCCCTCAAGAGCCGTTCGTTCAGATTGCCCGAGGACATCTCCGTCACCGCCCTGCTCCGGCAGCACGGCCAGGACGGCGTGCTCGGACACTACGTCTGGCGCCCGCTTTGCATCTCCGCGCTCAACACGCCGCCCGAGCAGGCATCAGCGCAGGTATTCGCCACCGTGCTGCGCGACTCGATCGCCGGCCCCGCCGGCGCGAGCGACTTCCTGCTGCCGAAAGTGGATCTGTCCCGGCTGTTTCCGGAACCCGCCAGCGAATTCGTCTCGAAGAACGGCGGCGAAGTGCGCACCAATACGCCCGTTCGCGAACTATCCGCCATTCAGAAGGAATTCAGCGCGGTCATCGTGGCCGTCGGCCCGCACCAGTTGAAGGCGCTGCTGCCCGATACCGCGCCGGAGTACGAATACCAACCGATCTATACCTGCTACCTGCAGTACCCGGAGCAGGTGGCGCTCGGCTCTCCCATGCTCGGCTTCTCCGAGGGACTCGTGCAGTGGGCTTTCGATCGCGCGTCGCTCACCGGCGAGCGCGGCCTCATCGCCTGCGTGATCAGCGCGCAGGGCGACCACCAGCAACTGACGAAAGAGGAGTTGGCCGCCACCTGCCATCGCGAGCTGAAGGCGGCGCTGCCCGGCCTGGCCGAGCCGCAGTGGTCGCGCGTCATTGCCGAGAAGCGCGCAACGATCGCCTGCACTTCAGGAATAAAAAATCTTGATGTCAAAAAAAATGCACAAGGTCTGTTCCTGGCGGGAGACTATCTCGATCCCGACTACCCGCCTACACTCGAAGCCGCCGTGCGCAGCGGCATCCGCGCGGCAACGGAAATTACAAGGAGACATTGATGGAATATCGCAAACTCGGCGCCTCTGGCTTCATGGTGCCCGCGCTGACGCTGGGTACCGGTACCTTCGGCGGCAGTAACGAATTCTTCAAGGCTTGGGGCGCGAGCGACGTCAAGGAAGCGACGCGGCTCGTAGACATCTGCCTCGAGGCGGGTCTGTGCATGTTCGACTCGGCCGACGGCTATTCGAACGGCATGGCCGAAGAGATACTCGGCCAGGCGATCAAGGGCCGGCGCGCCGACGTCCTAGTTTCCACGAAGGGCAGCTTCCGCCGCGGGCCCGGACCGAACCAGATCGGCAATTCGCGTCACCACCTCGTCAACGCGGTCGACGCGAGCCTGCGGCGCCTCGGCACCGACTACATCGACCTCTACCAGCTGCATGCCTACGATGCGCTGACGCCGGCGGAGGAAGCGCTCGGCGCGCTGGACGACCTGGTGCGCGCGGGCAAGATCCGCTACATCGGCTGCTCGAACTTTTCCGGCTGGCACATCATGAAAGCGCTCGCGGTGTCGGAGAAATACGGTCTCGCGCGCTACGTCGCGCACCAGGCCTACTACTCGCTTCTCGGGCGCGAATATGAATGGGAGCTGATGCCGCTCGCCATCGAGCAGGGTGTAGGCGCCGTGGTCTGGAGTCCGCTCGGCTGGGGCCGTCTCGGCGGCAAGCTGCGCCGCGGCCAGCCGTTGCCCGCCGAGAGCCGCCTGCACAACCAGCTCGTCCTCGACAGGGGGCCGCAAGTGCCGGACGAACACGTCTTCAAGGTTGTGGATGCGATCGACGGCATCGCCAAGGAAACCGGCAAGTCGAACGCGCAGATCGCACTGAACTGGCTGCTGCAGCGCCCGTCGGTGTCGAGCGTGGTGATCGGCGCGAGAAACGAAGTGCAGTTGCGGCAGAACCTGGGCGCCGTTGGCTGGCGGCTCACGCCGGAACAAATCGGGAAGCTGGATGCCG
>Ga0207929_1000182_pt1 | contig 17646 bp, 15 predicted proteins | sample NGESurdeep072012_FD_184466 | JGI IMG/M metagenome (GOLD analysis project Ga0207929, IMG submission 184466) | Arctic peat soil microbial communities from Barrow, Alaska - NGEE Surface sample 53-1 deep-072012 (SPAdes) | ecosystem: Environmental > Terrestrial > Soil > Wetlands > Peat ... | reverse complement strand
CGGCGCCGCCGCTACCCGAACGAGACGGAGGTCGGCCTCAAGACGCTGCGCCAGCTTTACCGCCACCGATATCGCCGCTCGCTCGCTGTCCGAGCCCTCGGTTGGTGCCATGATGACTTTGAACATCGTTCCTCCCTGTTCTGCGCCCGCGTTCGTGGGGTCACGACCAGCTCGCGCACAAAGCGTTGGAGGTTACCGCCATGTGGCGGTCTCTCTTCGTAAAATCCGCTTCCCTCTCGATAATGCGCGGCGCTTCAAGACTTTTAAGTCGGGGGGTTGCCGGAAAGTAGGTAAGGGAAAGGACGAAGCGCAGGAACGTCCCCGGGGCGGATCCCCGATCGTTGGCGCATTCAGACAGGGGCGAAGCTACCAAATCAGGGTTTCCCCTACAGGGCGGAGGCGCGGGCCCCCGCTACGTTAACGGGCTAGCGCGAATACGCATAGCGAGTCAAGTCGTTCACTACCTTAAGGCACGGGCAACTTCATGGGCATTCACCGGATACATGGCGGGTTGAGGGTCAGCGTGGTTTCCGCGCTGCTCGCTTTGGGTCTCGTCTCCAGCGCTTCGGGCGCCCTTCCTACCGGCCCGAGCCGACAACCGAGGTTGATAAAGGCGGCCGGTCGCGCCGAAGCCATCCCTGGCTTTCGCGCCAATCGCGTAGTAGCTCCGGCTTCGCTTTATGCAGCCCTCGCGAAGATTTTCGTTCCGAGCTTTTCCCGCCAAACCGGACTCGCATGTAGCGCCTGCCATTACCAATTTCCGCAACTCACTCCATTCGGGCGGTTGTTCAAGCTCAATGGCTACACACTCACCGGGCTGCCAACGATAGGTCAACCTGGCGACTCCGCTGGCCGCGAATCACTCAAGCTGGCTACGATCCCTCCGTTGGCCGCCATGGTGGTCACGGGCCTGACGCAAACTGGGGCGGCACAACCGGGAGCGCAGAATGGGACTGTGAGCTTCCCACAGCAGCTCAGTATTTTCCTCGCCGGGCAGATCACCTCACATGTCGGGATATTCACCCAGTTCACCTACGCGGCGGCGGATGGCGCGATTGGCATCGACAACGTCGACTTGCGCTGGGCGAAGCATGCGACCGTAGCAAACCGCGACATGCTTTTCGGTTTCACGCTGCACAACAATCCGACCGTTCAGGACGTGTGGAATACGGCGCCCGCGTGGGCCTTCCCGTTCATGAGCTCCGATGTCGCTCCGTCTCCCGCTGCGAGTACGCTCATCGATGGCGGCCTTGGGCAGCAGGTAGCTGGGCTCGGCGTCTACTCGCTGTACAACGATATACTGTATACCGAGCTCACGGCTTACAGATCCGCTCCACAGGGCGCGGAGGTGCCGCTAGGTGCGAACGCTACGAACACAACGAAGGGCGTCATCCCGTATTGGCGGGTCGCGTTGCAACACGCCTGGCCGTCCACATATGGGATGATCGGAACGTACGGCTTCGCTGCGCGCCTATACCCGGCGGGCGTGAGTGGACCTACCAACGACTACACCGATGCTGCCGTTGATGCGCAGATAGAGCATAGCGCCAAGATCGGCATGTGGATCGGACGAGCGGCGTTCATTCACGAGCGTCAGACTCTTTCGGCGTTCGCGGCTACCGGTGAAGCTGCAAACTTGAATGAGACGCTCTCGACATTTCGGACCAATCTTACGTTCGAGCCGAGCCTGCGTTACGCGCTGAGCGCGGGTTACTTCCAGACTACCGGCACGACCGACGCTGTTCTATTTGCTCCGGCAGACGTAACAGGCAGTCGTACCGGAAGTCCCAACTCGAGGGGAGCAATCGGCGAATTCGCGGTCAACCCCTGGCAGAATACGCGACTCGGACTTCAGTACGTCGCCTACAGCCTGTTCAATGGCGCGTCGAGCGATTACGACGCTGCCGGTCGCAAGGCAGCAGACAACAACACACTGTTCCTCTACCTGTGGCTGGCGTTTTGAGTGGCCCTTCAATGAGTGATCAGGCAGTCACAACACGGAGAGATGAGATGATTCACACTGGCGCTCGATTCGCCAAATGGGGGATGCTACCCCTGCGGATTGTGGTTGGACTCGTGTTCCTGATGCATGGCGGGCAGAAGCTCTTCGTCTTCGGCCTCAGTGGGACCGCGGACATCATGGGGAAGCTCGGGCTGCCACTGCCACTTGTGGCCGCGGCAGTCGTCATCGCGGTGGAATTGCTCGGAGGATTGGCGATTCTTCTCGGGGTGTTTGCTCGACTGGCTGGCGCTTTGCTCGCCTTTGAGATGGTGGTTGCCATACTCGTCGCACGTTTGGCTGGTGGCTTCTTCGCGCCATATGGCTATGAATTCGAGCTCACGCTTCTCGGCGCGTGCCTTACGTTCGCGTTGAATGGACCGGGTCAAATGTCCGCCGAGGAGATATGGCACCGATCTTCGAAGGTTTGATGCCAGCGATTCTGATTCGGGGCGCTTCCGCACGGCAATGAGAACGCTCCTCCTGGCGGTGGCGATGGTGATGTTCGCCGGTGTCGGCGCGCTCGCGCTGCATCCACAGGGCGCGGTGCAGCCCGACACGAGCGCGATCACCCCGGCGATGGTGGAGCTGGGTCGGGCGATCTTTCACGGCCAGGGGACATGCTTTGCGTGTCACGGACAAAAGCTCGAAGGGACGCAGATCGCTCCGACTTTGAGGCCGCACGCGTGGAGAGATGCCAAGAACGGCGAATTCTCCGAGATCTACCGCGTGGCGACGCACGGCGTGCCGTCTACCCTGATGGTCGCATACCCCGGCGGAATTACGCCCGCGCAGGCAATGGCTGTGGCGTCGTATGTCTGGTCAGTCGGCAAGGGCAAAGCGAAACCGTAAAGAGCTTCCAATCCGGCGCGCTACCCCAAGCGCCCGCGAAGCAGCGGCCGTTGACGCGAGAGCAGGGCAACACCCGCCCGAAAACAGGGAAACTCCGACAAGAAATCAGCCTTACACTGACGGAGAGCCCCCGCTATTATGCCGAGATTGGTCTCATCGGGGCGCGATAGCGCTGCGAGCGCGAGTGTGCAATCAAGAGGAGACTGTCATGTACAAGGTGATCATGGTTCCTACCGACGGCACGGGATTCGACCGCGAGGCGATCCGGGTTGCGCTCAGAATTGCGGAACGGAGCGATGCGAAAGTCCGGCTGGTGCGAGTTCTCGCCACCGCGTCTTTCTTCGGAATGGCAGCGACAGCCGAGGGCACGGCGATCGCAGCCGAGGTCGTGCACAGCGAGCGCGACAGGGCATTGAGCGAGCTCTATGCGCTGGCGGCCGAGTGCCGAGCTACGTCGCAGGCGGATATTACCGTCGATCTACACGCCGGTCCGGTTGGTGATGTCCTCCAGGGTTACGCCCGGCGCAACGACGTCGATCTGATAGTAATCAGCACTCACGGACGCAGTGGCATTTCCCGGCTCTCGCTGGGCAGCGTCACCGACTCGCTGATCCGCCACACGACGATCCCCGTTCTGGTCGTTAAGCCTCCAACGAGCTATCTGAACCCGCAGGTCATCGAAGCATTCAAGCGCATAGTCGTGCCGCTCGATGGATCGATGCTCGCTGAGCAGATTCTGCCGCGAGTGCTGGCGCTGGCGAAGCTCGAAGAAGCCGAGATCACCCTGCTGAATGTTCTCATCCCACAGTCGTACGCGCAGAGGGAGATCGTCGATCCCAACCTGCCGTGGTGGGACAAGGACATCGCGCACGCGCAGACATATCTCTTCCGCGTGGCTGGCAGGCTTCGCCGCAATGGCGTGGCGGTAACGACCGACATCGTCATCGGCGAGAATGTCGCCAGCGCCATTGGCGACTTTGCGGGTCGGGAGAGGGCCGACCTGATTGCGATTGCGACGCACGGCCGCGGTGGGCTGGCGCGAATGCTCCGTGGCAGTGTCGCTGACGCGGTAATGCACTCTTCGAGACTGTCGATGCTGGTGTTCAAGCCGGACAACGTGGTTGAAAAGGAAGCATCTCCGTCCGCGAATCAAGTGAGGGCGGATCTGATTCCGGCCTGAGCGTCGAGCCTCTCCTCAGTCAGGGGCTGGTGATGCCGTTGACTCCTCACGTAGAGAAGCACTTCACCTCGAGCGATGCCGTCCGCGACGTCGTAATTGGGATGGCCGACGGATTGACCGTGCCGTTCGCCCTGGCCGCCGGTCTTACCGGGGCGATCGCGCAATCCCGCCTCATCATCACCGCCGGCTTCGCGGAGATCGCGGCAGGCTCGATTGCAATGGGGCTCGGAGGCTACCTCGCGGCGCGCGGCGACTCCGAGCACTACGCGCACGAGGAGGCGCGCGAGGAGGATGAAATCACCCGCATTCCGGAGGCCGAGGCTAAGGAGGTCGCCGACATTTTCCGAAGTTACGGGCTATCGGAGGGCGAGAGCTTCTCAGTAATCGAGTCTCTCCGGCAGCGACCAAAGGATTGGGTCGCATTCATGATGCGCTTCGAGCTCGGCCTCGAAGAGCCGCAGCCGAGTCGCGCCTGGAGGAGTGCTCTGACGATTGCGCTCGCGTACGCGGTGGGTGGAATGATCCCGCTGAGCGCCTACCTATTGCTGCCGGACGCGCACACGGCGTTGCGACTGTCGGTGATCGTCACGCTCATCGCGCTGGCCGTCTTTGGCGGAGTGAAGGGAAAGTTCACGGGCGTTCCCGCGTTGCGGAGCGCACTGCAGACGACGGTGACCGGAGGCGTCGCCGCCGCTGCCGCCTTCGGGATCGCCCGCTGGATCTCGTAAACCTGGAACGCAAGGCCGGTTTGGGACACTGGATGGGTTTGTCACGACCCGTGTCTCGGTAGGCGGTCGAAAGAATTACATTGGGCGACAAGTTGGTTTCTTGTGGGCTTTTCCCCCAAGCGGCCGACCGCTCAAGCTTACTTCCTTCACACATCCATCCGTCACCGATTGAATCGTGCATTCACTCGTGCGCCGTTACATCAAGACCGCTATCGCGTTTCTTGTCCTTGGACTCGCGATCGGAACCAGGATACTGATTCGACGCGAGATATTCCTGCGGCCTCCAAGTCTGTACGAGGTGAGCGCGCACACGCACGCGATCCTGGTTGGCTTCGTGATGATGATGATTCTCGGTGTGGCGCTCTGGCTCTTTCCGCGCGCGGAACGCGGTGAGCGGCAGTATGACCCGAGATTGGCCGCCGCTGCTTACTGGCTTCTCACGATCGGAACGGCCGGTCGTGTCGCGAGCGAGCTGGCGCGTGCCTTCTCCGCTGCTCTGTGGCTGCGATCGACCGTCGTGACTGGTGGTCTCGCGCAGTTCGCCGGGATTGTGCTTTTCTTTTTTACGATGTGGCCCCGAATCCGCTCCGCTGGAAGCCACATTCGGGAAGCAAGAGGGGAGAAGTTCTAAACTCAATTCGGAGAGATTGCAATGGCCGCCCATGACCTTCCAACGTTGTCCGAACTTACTGGCCGTCGAGCGACGCGCCGAGAGTTCCTGATCAAGTCATCAATACTGGGCGGGCTCGCCCCACTCGCTCTGAGCGCCTGCGGCAGTGACGAGTCGGAGCACAAAACCAGAGAGTCCACCGGCTCGAACGCTGCCATCGCTCCGCAAGCCGGACCCGGAACAGCCGTGCGCAATCCCGACAGCAAGCTCGACACGGGTGGCCCTGCCAACATCCATCAGTCGACAGCTTCGCCCGGGAGCGTCCAGAACCTGGCCTTTCACCGTTTCGATCCCGGCCTCCCGCCGGTTGCACGGGAGCGCACTACCAGGCTTCAGTTCACCGCTCAAGAAGTCCCGATCCGCATTTCGGACGATACCGTCATCTCCGCATGGACATTCGACGGCGAGATTCCGGGGCCCATTGTGCACGTAAAACAGGGCGACACAGTCGAGTTCACTCTCGTCAATCACGGATCGATTCCGCATTCGATGGATTTTCACGCCGCGCAGATCGATCCGAAGGTCGCGTTCCGCTCCATCGTTCCCGGACAATCTGTGTCGTATACGTTCAGGGCGCGGTATCCGGGCGTGTACATGTATCACTGCGGAACTTCTCCCGTCCTCATGCACATCGGCTCGGGGATGGTCGGGGCGGTCGTAGTCGATCCGCCGTCGCCGCTGCCCACGGCCAAAGAGTTTGTCCTCGTGGAGAGCGAGTACTATCTGGGCGCAGCGGTCGCCGGCGTGATGCCGTTCGACTACACGAAGATGCTGGCAACCCTACCCGATTATGTCGTCTTCAACGGGCGCCCGAGTCAGTACATAACCGCACCGATCAAGGTGAAAGTGGGAGACCGCGTCCGATTCTATGTTGTGAATGCCGGGCCCACACACGCGTGCAACTTTCACGTCGTCGGTGAGCAATTCGACACGGTCTACCTGGGTGCGCCGCCAGGCTTCCCCCTACGCGGCGTTCAAACTTTCGCTGTTGCACCCGGGGGCGGAATGGTGTTCGAGATGCTGGCGGACATTCCGGGCGAGTTCGTGTTCGTCAACCACGGATTCGGCCACGGCCAGAAAGGGGCGATCGGAATTCTCAGCGTCGAGGGCTAGGAATCGCCCGGTACAAGCGGAGGGCGCCGCGATGCTGGGGCCTCCGCGATCCGGCGAAACGTCGTCGGTCCATCAATCGTGCGCCAGATGTTGAAGATGAATGCGAAAGCGCCGAGCGCGCTGAGCACGCCCCCTGTTGCGAGGACGGGGACGCTCCGTTCTCCAACATGTGGCGCCATGAAGAATCCTACAACCATCAGCGCCAGCCCAACGTTCGAAAGCCACCAGTGCGCGCCACCGAGCCTCTTGCTGTATAGCGGGTGGCCGAAGAAGCGTGGTACGACATGGTATCCCACTCCAAAGATCATCATCGTGACGAAGCCAAGGAGATTCATGTGCACATGTGCCGGGCGGTAAATGATCCACAAGGGATGCGCGGCCATTGCGACACCGAGGGTGACACCCAGGCCGAGCCAGGCCAGCGCCGACTTGATGAAACGTCTTACGAACCAGTCCACGTCAGCGGCTTTCGTCTTCGACTTTCAGATGCTTCTTCATTTGTGTATTGGTGGAGGGTGCGTGTTGACCGTGATAAATTTCAGTCGGCGGGGAAGCTCGTCCTTCATGCTGAACCAGAGTCATGGCGAAAGATTCCGATGACATGGGGAATGAGGGGTCGGTGTTGAAGGCAGGCAGAGTTGCCGTCGCCTCAGCATACTGTCTAGCATCAATAGGGGAAAGCATAATGGAAATCAAATTCACTACGGGGGCGAGCCCGCTTGGAAACGTGCTGGTCGCGGCAACGGCCAAGGGAGTGTGTGTCGTCAGCCTGCGCGAATCCGACGCGGGCGCCGAGGACTACCTGCGTGCGCGATTTCCAAAGGCGGAGGTAACGCGCGACGATGCGGCGCTCAAACGAGCCCTCGATACGGTCCGGGAGCGAATCGCCGGCCGCCAGCTCGACGACGTCCTCCCGCTCGATCTGCAGGGCACGGATTTCCAACGCGAAGTCTGGAAACAGCTTCTCGCGATTCCAGCCGGTTCGACCCGCTCGTACCTCGATGTAGCGCAGGCGATCAAGCGGCCGAAGGCGACGCGCGCAGTGGCGCGGGCGTGTGGGGCGAATCCGGTCGCGGTCGTGGTGCCATGCCATCGCGTCGTGATGAGCGACGGCTCGATCGGCGGTTACAGCGGGCTACCGGGAGTGAAGAAGGCGCTACTTGCGGCGGAAGGAGTCGAGTACGCGGCTGCCACCTAACGACAACTGCAACTGAACGAGATGTGAGCTGACAGCTTTGAACTTGTAAGGCTATCAGCATCACTACGTCGGGACGTTACTGGCGCGGGTCAGAGCACAATCAACTGCCTTTGTCGTCACGCCACTTAGTTGCGTCCCGACGTTTGCAGCTAACAGCTGCAACTGCGTCGCTGGCAACTCACAACCCGTTCAGTCGCAGTTCTGACTCTACTTCGCCTTGAGCCTGCTCCGGAACGGTCTTTCCGGAAGCCCGATGTAGATCTGGCGCGGCCGAGCGATCTTCTGCTCCTTGTCGAGCAGCATCTCCTCCCACTGGGCGAGCCAGCCCGGCATGCGGCCGATCGCGAAAAGGACGGTGAAGAAATCCGTCGGGAACGCCATCGAGCGATAGATCAGTCCCGTGTAGAAATCGACGTTCGGATACAGCTTGCGCGAGGTGAAGTAGTCGTCGGAAAGCGCGATTCGCTCGAGCTCGAGCGCGATCTCCAGGTCCTTGTCGACGCCGACCACCTTGAACACTTCGTCGGCCAGCTTCTTAACGATCTTGGCGCGCGGATCGTAGCTCTTGTAGACGCGGTGGCCGAAACCCATCAGCCTCCCGCCCTCGCCGCTCTTCACGCTCTCGATGAATTTGGGGACGTTCTTGACGCTGCCGATCTCACTGATCATCCGGAGGACCTGCTCGTTAGCGCCGCCGTGGAGCGGACCGAACAGGGCGGCTACTCCCGCCGAAGCGGCCGAGAACGGATCGACGTGCGATGATCCGACAGCGCGCACGGCGTTGGTCGAGCAGTTCTGCTCGTGGTCGGCGTGCAGAATGAACAGGATCTCCAGAGCGCGCGCGAAAACGGGGTTCGCCTCATACTTCGACTCGCTCATGCGCGCGACCATCGACAGGAAGTTCTCGACGTACGAGAGGCGATTGTCCGGATACACGAAGGGAAGTCCCTTCACGTGGCGGTACGAGAACGCGGCAATGGTCGGCGTCTTCGCCAGCAGCCGGATCATCGAGACATTCCGCTCGGTCTCGTCGAAGATGTTGCGCGCCGATGGATAGAACGATGCCAGCCCGGCGATTGAGCTGTTGAGTATCGCCATCGGATGCGCGTCGTAGCGGAAGCCTTCGAGGAACTTCCGCATGTTCTCGTGCACATAGGTGTGGAACGTGATTTCGTGCACGAACTGGTCGTACTCCTGCTGGTTCGGCAGCTCACCGTGGCGAAGCAGCCACGCGACCTCGAGGAAGGTGGCATTCTCCGCGAGCTGCTCTATCGGGTAGCCGCGATAGCGGAGGATTCCCTTGTCGCCATCGATGAAGGTGATGGCGCTCCGGCACGATGCGGTGTTCAGAAACGCCGGGTCGTAGCTCATGAGACCCGAATCGTTGGGATCAGCCGTCTTGATCTTCTTGAGGTCGATGGCGCGGATCGCGCCATCAGCGACCGGAACGCTATATGTCTTGGTGGTGCGGGTGTCCTTTATTTCGAGCGCGCTTCCCGCCGTGGATGCGGGAGCTGCGGGGGAGGCCTTCGCTGAGTCCTTGTTGGGGGCAGCGGCTGGCTTGGCGGTATTCTTCTTGGGCGCGGCGCGTGTTGAAGTCGAACCGGTCTTCGGCATCCTCTTCTCCAGTTGATTGCATCAAATTTAGCGCAACGCCGCCGCGGGTGACAATCGCATGTGTGCAATGGGGAGAGACTAACTGGAGATCGCGGCTCAGGACGAACCCGATCAGAGCTCCTGAACCGGGGCGAACCAGTCCGGGCCGGGGATTTAGAGCCGCTTCACCCGCGTGACTTTCCATGTCCCGCCCGTGACACTGCGTCCCGGCTCGGACGGAACGGTGCTGAATGTTCCCTCGATCATGCGAGCATCGCGAAAGGATCCTTGAAATGTCGTTATGACCGGGCAGCCACAATCAGGATCCCGGTACGGATCGAGCGTGCCGCTCAGATTGCCGCCCTCCTTCCTGACAAAGTGAATCGTGAGCACCGATCTTCCAGGCGCCGAAACGTTGGTCACGAGCTCACGCTCGGCCGGCGTCAGCAACGAGTCGGCGCGCGGAATCATCACGATCCTTCCGGAAGCAGAAGACTCACCCGCGCGGAGCGTGAAAGCGATCGTGCCCGTTCTTCCGGTTTGGGCGCTGCTGTAATCGCCGCGCCACTCACCAACGAGGGGATTGAGGTCGAAATCGCTGGCGGTGACCTCGGTTGACGGAGGGTGTGACGCGCAGGCGATGGCAGAAGCGGCGAGCACTGCCACAATGATCGAGGAAACGCGTAGCATCGGTTTCTCCGGTTGAGAGCTCTTCTTTCCCTCACCAGAGATTGGCAGCAATTCTTTCGCTGAACAAGGCGCGGGGACAACACCGACCCTACGATGCCGTCACGGGATGGAAGCCTTTTCGCTCCATGCTGCCCCAATCCTTTTTTCCGCGCAGGAATTTCCAGAGGCCGCGCAGTCTCCAGTAAACCGTCAGCTGGCGGTAGCCGAGATTCTCGACGAGCGCCCACCAGAAAAGAAGGGCGCGGTCGCGGAACGTCTCGTAGCGGTGAAAGCTCAGATCCTCGAGAATCAGCGTGAACGCGGTGAGCGCGGTGCCGAGTCCGTACGCAGTGAGATAGAAGAGTCCCGCGAAGTTCCAGTCGATGACGCCCGTTGCGAGCCCGAAAGCCAGAGCGATCAGACCGGCTGCCTCAATCACCGGAGCCAGCAGCTCTACGAACGCGTAATACGGGAACACGAAGAGGCCCGTCACCCCGTAACGCGGATTGAACAACATCCGCCGGTGCCTCCACAGCACGTCAGCCAGCCCACGATGCCATCGATCGCGCTGCCGCCCAAGCACTTTTGCCGACTCGGGCACTTCGGTCCACGCCACCGGATCGGGAACGAACGCGATCTTTCCGGGGCCGCCGCGCTCGTACGAGAGCCTCTTCAGGCGCAGCACCAGCTCCATGTCCTCGCCGACCGTATCGTGGAGATAGCCGCCCGCGCTCAGCACTGCCTCGCGCTGAAAGAGTCCAAAGGCTCCGGAGATGATGATGTTCCCGCCAAGTCGATTCCATCCAAGACGGCCGAACAGAAACGCGCGGAGGTATTCGACGACCTGAACTCCCGCCAGCAGGCTGGTGGGAACGGCGGCCCTGACGACGCGGCCGAATTTCACTTCCGACCCGTTGACGACTCGAATCGTTCCGCCCGTCGCGACGACGTCGGTGCCGTAGAGGAAAGGACGTACCATGCGCTGAAGCCCGTCGGCCTCGATCAGAGTGTCGGCATCCATCGCGCATACCAGCTCGCCGCGCGCGAAGCTGAGCCCGACGTTCAGCGCGTCGGCCTTTCCTCCATTGTCCTTGTCGACGACGACGAGCGAAGGGTACGTCGACGAGCGATAGAGTGATCGCACCGGTTTAGTCTTGATGCGGTGCTCGTAGATCGTCTTCACAGGTACGAGGTCAAACCTTTCGATGAGAACCTGGACGGTTCGGTCTTTCGAGCCGTCACTCACCACGATTACCTCGAGATTCGGGTACTGGAGCGCGAGCAGCGCGCGCAAGCTCGCGTCGATCGTGGCTTCCTCGTTGAAAGCGGGCGCGAGGATCGAGATCGTGGGCGAGAGAGTCGAGCTCAGGAGTAGATGGCGGCTCTCGTCTGTGATGAGGAGCATGTGGCGGCGGAGCTCGAGCAGCGAGCTGACGAGCAGGATCAGATACCAGCCGTTGACGGCGAAGAAGTACAAGAGCACGATCAACTGGCCCTTGACCAGAATCTGGCTGACCGCGGTCTGCATAAAGCCGCTCATCCCGATGCCGCCGCGGTGGGGAGGTCGAGAACCTGCTGGGCCATGTCAGACGCGAAGGCGTCGTCTTCCTTGAGCGCCCGCCGGAGGAACAGCACGCCCGGTGCGCCAATCGAGCGAAGAGCAAGACCGGCTGCGCGCCGAACTCTCCAGGCCGAGTCGCGCAGACGATACGCCAGTAATGATGCCGCCTGCCAGTGCTGCATCCGTCCGAGACCCTGCGTCGCAGCAGCCCTGACACTCGAATCATCATCGTCCAGCAGCTCAATCAGTCGTTGGGCCGCTGCAGCGTCGCCGACCGCACCAAGCAGCTTCGCCGCCGCGATCCGAACGCCCACATCCTCGCTACACGACAAACGCAGCGCTGCCGGCATGAAGCTTGGCTCCGCCAGCGACTCGGCGACGCGAAGACCCGCTTCTGCCGCTCGCCCGGTATGTCTCTCCAGGAACGTGGCGAGCGGCCCTGCGACGACACCGCCCATGCGCAGGAGCGCATCCTGCACCGCAAAGCGCGCCTGCGTCGCTGGGTCCGCCAGCAGAGTCAACATGGCGGAGATGACCGGGACGGACGGCTGAGCGGCGGCCCATTCCGCGGCTTGCGCGCGGACCGCCGGATGCGGATCGGAGAGGAGCTGCTGGACGAGTGGGTCCACTACGCCCAGGCGCGACAAGATGCGCGCGCCGCGAAGACGCCGCGTCCACCGCCTGCTAACGCACAACTTCTGGGCGCGATCAACGAGACCAACCTGTCGCGCGACGAAGCTGAGTCTTTCCTTTCCCGCTCCCGTCACGTTGCGCGACATCTCGAGAAACGCCATTACCTGCACGTTGTTCGGAAGCTGCCGGAGAGCGTCGATGTCGTCGACGTTTACAGTGCCGCGCGTGACGAGATGCGCGAGCGACTCACGCGCCACTTCCGTCAGGCGGCGGATTCGACGCTGATTGAGAAAAAGCCAGAACCCGTGCGCGAAGAAGACACCGACCGCGAGCGCCAGGAGTCCGATTTCAACCAGCATCACTATGTTGAGGAGCTGTTTGCTTATCACGCCTGGCTCTGCTTCAGCATCGCGCGAACCTTGTGCATCAGGACTGGAACGCTGAACGGCTTGGCGATGTGGTCAGCGGCGCCAAGCTCGAGGGCCGTCAGTACGTCGCGCTCGCCGGTGCGAGATGTCAGCATCACGACGCTGCTCGATCTCGTTATTTCGCCGGCCTTCAGCCGCCGCAGCACGTCAAGCCCATTCAGGGCCGGGATGTCGACGTCGAGCAGGATCAGAGACGCCTGCACCTCAGGTGCGCTTCCGGTGAGCGCTGCCACCGCGGTCTCGCCGTCGGCGAAAGTGGCAACGCGAAGGCTGCGGCTCTCCATTGCGTGTTGCAGCAGGGATACCAGCGCCGTGTCATCGTCGACGATGGCGACATCCACTCGACGCGTCAGCAGTCCGACCGCCTTTGACCCGGAGATGCCGACGCGAATTGCGCCACCGGTCGATCTGACGCCACCGGTCGCCCTGACTTGCTCGAGAGCCTTGAGCGCCTCCTCCCGCAACGCGGCGACGGTATCTCCATCGGTCTGGTATTGCGAAACGCCTCCGCTGCAAGAGACGTGAACCCTCCGGCCATCGTCCGACAGGAAATTCTGATCCGCGATTTTGGAGCAGACCTGACCGAGCTTGATGGCAGCGTGTTCCTTGGTGCTTCCGTACATGCCGATCGTGAAATCCGCCCCGCCCCACCAGCCAACGACGTCTTCGGCTCGAAACGATTTCGGGAGAAGCTCGCCGATGGCGCGCAAGACCACATCACCGGTGCCGCGACCGAACGTGCTTGCGAGGCTCGCGAAGGCGTCGACCTGAAGGACACCGATCGAGTACGGATCGGATTTTCTCCGCGCCAGCCGCAGAAAGCGGTTGATTTGCTCCGTCGCTTTGTGTGCTATCGGTAAGCCCGTCAGCGGATCGGTCTCCACCGGGGCGCGCCGCGCCTTCACCCCGGTGAGGCGGCTCTCGATGCGCATCATCAACTCGGCCGGGACGAACGGCTTGCCGACGTAATCGTCAGCGCCCGCCGCAAACACCCGCTGCACACTCGCCTGATCCGTGTGTCCCGTCAAAAAAATCACGGGGAGCTCGCTCCAGCGGGGATCGCTTCTCACTACACGACACAGCTCGGTCCCGCTGATCTTCGGCATCTCGAGATCGAGTAGAATCAGATTCGGCTTCGTCTCGTCGAGCACGGTCCAGAATCGAAGCGGATCGTTCACCGCGGTCACGGTCATTCCGCGCTTTCCGAGGAGAGTGGTCAGTCCCCGGGATACCATCGGCTCGTCGTCGATGACGAGAATCCTGCGGCCTTCGAGGGACGAATCGCCGGATATCGCTGCGGAGCCGGTAGGCGTCGAAGGGGCGGGTTTGGCGCGCGACGAATCGGCCGGCTGTTGCGGAGCCGGAGGAGGAGACGGGGCCCCTACCAGGTTCTCTCGCAGCGACAGGAGCTGCTCCGAGATGGAAACCCCGTCAATTGCAGTGAGAGACTCGCTCGCGAGCCGTTCCGCGAGGTCGCGAGCGACACGCTCTCCCTTTTGGAACCCGAATCGACCTGCCATCTCGGCGATACCCAGTGCTGCCCGCTCGGCCGCCGCCTTCAGATCGGGGGAAAGGCTGTTGTCGAGAAGCGCGATCGCGGCGTCGTCGAGCATGTCGATCTTCTGAAAGGTGGGAGCGCGGGCGCGGTCCCACGCCTCTGATACTGCGGCCGCGATATGCTCACCATGGGATGCCTGAGGAGGGAGGACCTCGACGCCACCCATTTTCGCGAGCTCCCGCAACATTTCTTCCGTGTCCACCGGAGAAAGGAAGAAGCGATCGACATGGATTGCCTTCAACGCGCGCAGCGCGGCTTCCGCCTGCTGCATCGAGATGGAGAATGCTATCCGCACATCGTCGTTCGCGTCTTTGGCGCGACTGGCAATGTAAATGGAATCCGCGGTAGGAAGAGCGTCACTGAGAAGGACCAGGCGGGCTTCCCCGCGAGCAGCAGCGCGGCCCATCTGCTGGGTGTTCTCAAACTCGCTAATGACGACACCACGGAGCCTCAGTCCGATTTCGCGGACTAGTTCCGCGGGCATTCCCGACACCAGGAGTGAGACGGATTCCGTCATCTCCTACGGAACATACCACTCCACGCCGGGCGTCGCTGAAGGGTGCAAATGGGTTCGGCGGTCCCGGCTCAGCCGGACGTCTGCTTGGCCAGCCTCAGTACGGCATTCCACTCGGCCGCGCCGACCTTCTGAACCGAGAGGCGGTTCCCCTTCTGGAGGAGGGACATTCCCTCGAGCTCGGGCTTCGTCCGCAGCTCGCTCAGCGACACGTGGCGCGGAAAGTGTTCGATGGCATGGATGTCCACCATGGACCAGTACGATTCCCCGCTCTTGCTCCTCGGATCGTAATGCGGATCCTTCGGGTCAAGCGCGGTGTGGTCGGGATATCCTTCCCGCGCGATCTCGACGATTCCCACTATCCCCGGGTCGCTCCCGCCGGAGTGGTAGAAAAACGCCAGATCGCCCTTCTTCATCTCGTCGCGCATGAAATTCCGCGCCTGGAAATTCCGCACGCCGTCCCAGTGGGTCGTCCGAGTGGGCAAATTCCAGAGATCCTCGAAGGAGAACGAATCTGCATCCGACTTGAGAAGCCAGTAGTGCCTGTCTTTCTGCAAGGGTCGCGTAACCTTCGTCATTCAACACACCGCCATTGGCAAGAGACAGATTCCAGTGGAACCTAACCGGGGAAGCGCCGTACATTGGAGTACATCATAACCATTAGCCCAGCAGGCCAGTCACCCATGCGCCACAACTTCCGGACGTCCCACCTTCGTGTCCCCGTCCTCTCGCTCCTCCTGTCGTTTGCAGCCACTATGTCCGCGCAAACGACGAGCGCTCCCCTCGCGTATCCGGCAGCCGCTCGCGGCACGCAGGTGGATGACTACCACGGAACGAGCATCGCCGATCCTTACCGCTGGCTCGAGGATGTCGATGCACCCGCGACGAAGGCGTGGGTAGAAGCCCAGAACAGGCTCACCGACGCCTTCCTGGCGACCATCCCGGAGCGACCGGCGATCAAAGCCAGACTCACAACGCTCTGGAATTACGCGCGGTATTCCGCGCCGTTCAAGGAGAACGGGCGCTATTTCTATTTTCAGAACACGGGACTTCAGAATCAGAGCGTGCTGCTCGTGCAGGATGGCCGAAACGCTCCGTCCCGCGTGCTGCTCGACCCGAATGCGCTCTCGGCCGACGGCACTGTCGCGCTTTCGGGAACGGCGGCGTCGGACGACGGGCACTATCTCGCGTACAGCATCTCGACCAGCGGCTCCGACTGGCAGGAGCTGCACGTGCGCGATGTAAACACCGGCCGCGATCTCCCCGACACCGTGAAGTGGGTCAAGTTCTCGGGGCTCTCGTGGACGCACGACAACAAGGGCTTCTTCTACTCGCGTTACGACGAGCCGACGTCGGGCAACAAGATGACCAACACCAACCGCAACCATAAGCTCTACTACCATCGGGTTGATCGGCCGCAGTCGCGCGACGAGCTGGTCTACGATAGGCCCGACCAGCCCGACTGGCTGTTCGACGGCACCGTCACCGACGATGGCCAGTACCTGATCATCACGGTCTCGCAGGGTACCGACGTCCGCACGCGCCTCTACTTCATCGATCTCGACAACCCGGGCAAGCCGCAGATCGACAACCCGGTCGTCAGGCTGATCGACAAGCTCGACGCCGAATACTCGTTCGTGGGCAACAGGGGCACGAATTTCTACGTGCGCACCGACCGGAACGCGCCGAAGGGACGGATAGTCTCCATCAGCATCGACAACCCGCGCGAAGAGCGCTGGAACACGATCATCCCCGAGAGCAAGGACGCTCTCGTGAGCGCGTCGACGGCCGGCGACGACATCGTCGGCAATTATTTGCAGGATGCGCACTCGAGCGTGCGCTTCTTCAGCGGGTCCCGCAACGACCAGCGCGACCAGAGGCCGCGCGGACAACCCACACAACAGCAGCCGCGCAATCCGGGGAGCGTCTACGATGACACCAGCACGGCTCCGCTCGTGCTGCGCGAGCGCAGCCAGGCTCTGGGTGGCGGATTCACCCAGCGCGGTGAGCTGCCGCTGCCGGGCATCGGAACGGTCGGCGACATCCAAGGGCGCCAGGGCGACGACGAGATGTTCTACAGCTTCACGTCGTTCCTCAATCCAACCACGATCTATCGCTTCGATCTCAAGTCGCGGAAGAACGAGATATTCAGAGCGCCGAAGATGGTGTTCGATCCGACATCCTACGAAACCCGTCAGGTCTTCTACACGAGCAAGGATGGAACGCGGGTGCCGATGTTCATCACGGCGAAGAAAGGCATCCAGCTCGACGGAACGAACCCGACGCTCCTCTACGCCTATGGCGGCTTCAACATCTCCATCACACCCGCCTTCTCGGCTGCCAACGTCGCGTGGATGGAGATGGGCGGCATCTACGCGGTCGCCAACCTCAGGGGAGGCGGCGAGTACGGAAAGGATTGGCACGAGGGAGGGATGCTGGCCAAGAAACAGAACGTCTTCGACGATTTCATCGCCGCGGCGCAGTACCTGATCAAGGAGAAATACACGTCGACTCCAAAGCTGGCGATCCGCGGCGGCTCGAACGGCGGACTGCTGGTGGGTGCTGTGATGACTCAGCGTCCCGACCTCTTTGGAGCAACGCTGCCGGAAGTGGGAGTGATGGACATGCTGCGCTTCCAGAAGTTCACGATCGGATGGGCCTGGACTTCGGATTACGGATCGTCGGACAATGCGGAGCAGTTCAAGTACCTGCGCGCGTATTCTCCACTCCAGAACATCAAGCCGGGCACCTGCTATCCGCCGACGCTCGCTTTCACCGCGGATCACGACGATCGAGTCGTTCCCGGTCACACCTTCAAGTTCGTGGCTACGCTCCAGGCAGCTCAGGGCTCAAACATGAGCGTGAGCCAGACGAACACCCCCGCCTGCGCTAACCCAATTCTCGTGAGGATCGAGACGAAAGCGGGGCACGGCGCGGGGAAGCCGAC
>Ga0207929_1000180_pt1 | contig 17735 bp, 15 predicted proteins | sample NGESurdeep072012_FD_184466 | JGI IMG/M metagenome (GOLD analysis project Ga0207929, IMG submission 184466) | Arctic peat soil microbial communities from Barrow, Alaska - NGEE Surface sample 53-1 deep-072012 (SPAdes) | ecosystem: Environmental > Terrestrial > Soil > Wetlands > Peat ... | reverse complement strand
GGACGGCACCTTCAACATCGATCGATTCAAGCGCGCCGTCGACATCTGCTTTACGGGTCAGGAGATCCTCGTCTCAAACGCCTCCTACCCCACTCCCGCAATCGGCAAGAACTCCGAAGCGCTTCGTCCCCTGGGCCTCGGCTACGCCAACCTCGGCGCCCTGCTGATGTCGATGGGTCTGGCCTACGACTCCGCTGAAGGCGCGCGCTTTGCCGGCGCGGTCACCGCGATCATGACCGGTGAGGCCTTCGCCCAGTCGGCACGCATGGCTCAGGTCAAGGGACCGTTCAGCGAGTACGCCAAGAACCGCGAGCCGATGCTGCGGGTGATGGAGAAGCACCGCCAGGCGGCGCACCAGCTCAGCACCTCTCCAGAGTCAGCGGACGTCGTGGATGCCGCACGCGTCACCTGGGACGAGGCGGTCAAGCTCGGCCGCGCCCACGGCTACCGCAACGCCCAGGCCACAGTCCTCGCTCCCACCGGGACCATCGGCTTGATGATGGATTGCGACACCACGGGCATCGAGCCCGACCTCGCGTTGGTCAAATACAAGAAGCTCGTCGGCGGTGGACTCCTGAAGATCGTGAACGGCACGGTGCCCGCCGCCCTGCGCAAGCTGGGCTACGACGAGCACCAGGTGAAGGAGATCGTCATCTTCATCGACGAGAACGACACGATCGAAGGTGCTCCACACCTGGCCGAGGAGCACCTGAAGGTCTTCGATTGCGCCTTCAAACCCGTCAATGGCACGCGCTCGATCGCTCCGATGGGACACGTGCGGATGATGGCTGGAATCCAGCCGTTCATCTCCGGTTCGATGTCCAAGACCGTGAACCTCCCCACCGACGCCAAAGTGGAAGACATCGAGCAGACCTACTTCGAGTCCTGGAAGCTGGGGCTCAAGTGCATCGCGATCTACCGCGATGGCTGCAAGCGCTCACAGCCGCTCTCGACTTCACGCGACAAGGAGAAGGCAGCGCCGGTCGAGGTCGAGTACCGGGCCATGCGGCGCAAGCTGCCCGACGAGCGCAAGGCGATCACCCACAAGTTCGACATCCAGGGCCACGAGGGCTACCTGACGGTCGGCCTGTTCGAGGACGGCACGCCGGGCGAGCTGTTCGTGACGATGGCCAAGGAGGGCTCGACGATCTCGGGCCTCATGGACGCCTTCGCCACCCAGACCTCATACGCGCTCCAGTTCGGAGTGCCGGTGAAGTTCATGGTCGACAAGTTCAGCCACATGCGGTTCGAGCCCTCCGGGTTCACCAAGAACAAGGAGATCCCGATCGCAAAGTCGATAGTCGACTACATCTTCCGGTGGATGGCGAGCCACTTCCTGCCGCTCGACGCGCAGGACGAGGTGGGCATCATCCGGCGCGAGCCGGCGCCGTCAGTCGATCCCATCGCTCTTTCGGCCCCGGCGGCATCAAGCAAGGAGACGCAGACGGCGACCGAGCTGAAGGTCATCGCATCGCCGGTGACCAACGGCAACGGCGGCGGCACTTTCCAGCGCATCGCGTTCGTCAACACCGACGCCCCGGCTTGCGCCGACTGCGGCGCGATCACGGTGCGCTCAGGCTCGTGCTACAAGTGCCTGAACTGCGGAGCAACGACCGGCTGCAGCTAGAGCCATAGAAAATGGGCGAGCTAAACGAACAACCAAAGGTGGAGACGGTCGCACCGGGGGAAACGCGCCCTACTTCCAACGCTTACAGCGGTGAAGTAACCCCATCTGGAAAGCCATCGGCTCCCCCGCGACCCCCAGGAGCGATGCTCAATCGTCTGTGCCATCTACTGGTGCTTACTAAGGAAGGCAAAGTTGAAGAGGCCAGTGACAATCTATTGCTTAGCCTTCTCGTGCTTGTCCCTCACCTTGAAGTACGGGGACCATCCGACGCCGCCGCTGCAGTCAGGGCTGAGCTCAAGGTTGAGCTGCCCCGTGACCTTCTTCAACGCTCTCTAGATCGACTCGCATCCAGAGGGCGACTACTCCGCGCAAAGTCGGCAGAGCCCTACAGGGTTTCGCCTTCCGCGCGAGCCGACGTGCTGCAGCGTATCGATGCAGCTTTGACGTTGGAGCACGAAGTCAAAGACGAGTGGCTCGCCTCATTGGGTACGTATTCGCCCGAGATGAAGACGAAGCTCTGGGCGACCGTCCAGGCATACGCGGCGGAGGTGTTCCTCCGACACGGAGCCGAGACTGCTCAACTACTCGATGCCTCACTCAACGACCCACGCGGCGCAACCAAAACGTTGTCGTCGTACCTGGAAGAGGCGCGCCGACAGCATTGCCCTGAATTGTCGGTTGATGAAGTTCGCCAGTTGGTTGAGGGCTTCTTCACAACTCACACTCCGCGACGGGCCCGCTACGTCGCCCAGATGCTGGACGCCGCATTCACTGTTTATGCGCTCGCGGTCGACAAGGCCACGACAGACTACTTGCAGTCCTCTTTGTCACCCGTGGCCGTGTTTCTTGACACCAATTTCATCTTTGGATTGCTTGAAATTCACAGCAACCCCTTGCTAGAGCTTTGCCCACAAATCGTGGCTACGCTTCGCGACAACCACTTCCCGATCAAGCAGTATTACCACCCCGAAACACTGAGGGAACTTCGCCGGACCATTGATGCAATAGGAAGTGACTTACAGGCACGAAAGTGGCAGCAGTCGATGAGCAGACTCGCTGCACGGAGCGAGGGCGTGAGTGGCCTCGAGCGCCGCTTCCACGAACTCAACGGCAAGGCTCCGACCGATCCTGGTCTATTCATGAGTCAGTACGACGACCTTCCTGGTCTCCTGGCGGAGTTCGGTGCGGAACCCTGGCCGACGCCCTTAAATGGCGCTGATGACGTCTACGCGAGAGGGGAGCAGGTTGCTGACTACAAAGAGTACCTACACACCCGAAAGCCGCCGCGAGAGAAACCATATGAGGCTATCAACCACGACATAGCTGTGTTGAGGACGGTCGAAGAATTGAGAGAGACCCGCCGCTCTGGAGGCACACTCGACGCCGGCGCCGTCTTCCTGACGGCTGACCTGACGTTCTCCCGTTATGTTCGAGAACGGTTTCGGGCCAAACGAGAGTCGTCACCTGTAATCCTTCCGAACCAGTTCTTGCAACTTCTCCGACCTTTCATTCCTTCGACCGAGCAGTTCGACCGCCAATTTGTGGAGGCGTTCGCTCTCCCACAATTTCGCGCTATCGGGGTCGACTACTCGAGTACGACCTCGAGCGTCCTCCAGTTCCTTAATACGGTCCGCGACATGAACGAGCAGACCGCAGCTCGGCTACTTGCGAATCGACTCCTGATGGAGAGCCTCCGAGGTGTGGATCGAAATTCGTCGAAGTTCGAGAAACTCATTGAGACCGCACTTATGCGCGACAATGCCACGCTACTCGAAGAGCGTGAAGCAGCAAGGCTCGAGACTCGTGAGGCAAAAGACTTGGCGGCGGCACTGGATCGAGACAAGAAGGCCGCTGTGCTTCGCGTGGCGTATGAGCAAGACCAGCGTGAACGCGAAGCTAGTGCCCTTCTTAAGCAGATCGATGAGCACCGTACAGATCTAGAGACGGAGCGGCGGGCAAACGCTCTGCGTATCGACCAGCTCGAACAGGAGCGTTCCGACCGGGAACGGCGCATTGCTCGACTTCGAGTTGCGGTGGCTGTCATGGCAGCCCTGGTCGGGGTCGTGCTGATTTGGTGCTTGCCAGCCCTCCTAGACTGGCAATGGCTTCTGCGTCACCCGCATAAGCTCGGCATCATGGTCATAGCGAGCCTGAGCTGGGCGGCGCTAAGTTGGTGGAGTCTCGACTGGCGCCGCAATTGGGTCGGCTTCGCGACCGCCGCGGTAGCCCTACTCGTGGGTGCGGCGGCAATCATCGACCGCTGACTCTCTGGTGATACACCGCCCTTCTGGCCAGCCCCACCACCAGATAGCCATGCGAGTCAAATTGCAGCACGAATGGACGATAGGGACTGATGCTGGCGCCCCGTCTCATCGAAGTTCGCAGGAGCCAGCCAGGCCTCGAAGGCCGCCCGCCTGCTCGGCCACTCGCCGTCGGTTATAGAGAACCAGGCGGTGTCGCGATTGCGACCCTTGACGATCATGTGCTGGCGGAAGGTGCCCTCGTACGTGAACCCGAAGCGCTCGGCCGCCCGCCGCGAGGCAAGGTTGAGGGAGTCGCACTTCCACTCGAGCCGTCGGTAGCCGAGGTCATCGAAAGCAGTCCTGGCCAGGAGGAAGATCGCTTCGGTCGCCTGGCGGGTGCGCTGGAGCTCGGGCGCGAACCAGATGTGGCCGATCTCGATCACGCCGTGCGCGGGCTCGATCCGCAAGTAGCTGGCCATCCCCAGCGCGCGCATCGACTCCCAGTCGATCACCGCGAAGAAGAGCGGATCGGCCGAGGCCGCGCGCTGCTCGAGCCAGGCGGTGAACTCGGCCTGGCCGGCAAACGGGCCGTAGGGGAGGTGCTGCCATAGGTCCTCGCCGCCGGGCACGTGCGATGACGTGAACAGAGAAGCGGCGTGGCGCTCGGGGTCGAGCACCTCCAGCCTGACCAGATCCCCATCGATGGCGGTTCGGGCCGGCACCGCTGCCGGCGACCAGTTCAGCTCTTTTCGAGGTCCTTCGTCCACGGCACCAGCATGCCCGAACGATCGAACCGCCGGCAACCCGCCATGTGGGCCCAAATGGTCGTATCTCGGGCGATCGATACAGCCAAAAGGGCATACATGGTCGTCGCCACAAGCTCGCCCAAGCCAGCACACCCGAACAAACCCAAGACCGGTCCGGTTCTGGTTTCGACTGCCTCCAGTGGCGGTATGAGGAGAGGAGCATGAAGAACCAGACCATCCAGGGAGTCACGCCGAGGGAGCGCAGCGCCAAGCCGATCGATCCCGGCGTGGACATCGGCCACGTCCACCTCAAGACCGCCGACATCGATCGGATCTACAAGTTCTACGTCGACATCCTCGGCTTCGACGTCGTCTTCAAGAGGCCCGACGCCCTGTTCCTGTCCGCGGGCGGGTACCACCACCACCTCGGCTTCAACACCTGGGAGTCAAAGGGCGGCACGCCCCCACCGCCCGGAACCACCGGTCTCTACCACGTCGCCATCCGCTACCCGACCCGGGCTGCGCTGGGCGACGCTTTCCGGAGGCTGGTCGCGGCGGACTGGCCGCTGGACGGGTTCAACGACCACGGCACGCACGAGGCCCTCTACCTCCGTGACCCGGACGAGAACGGCCTTGAGCTGGCCTGGGATCGCAGCGAAGACCAATGGCCGCGCGACGAAGAGGGCCACATGGCAATGGGCAACCGGCGCCTGGACCTCGACGGACTGTTCCGGGAAGGCGCCGACCAGGCCTAAGCGCAAGCTACTTCGCCCCGGTCACACCACCGTCGACGACCAGGCCGGAGGCCATGACGAAGCGCGATTCATCCGATGCCAGGTACAGGGCGGCCCACGCAACATCCTCTGGCTGGCCGAGCTCGCTGCCCAGCTGCCGCTTGCGGATCGATGCATACCCTTCCTCCGGATCGGAGTAGGACTCCTTCAGGTACCGCTCAACGAAGGGGGTCATGATCGTGCCCGGCAGCAGGGCGTTGACCCTGATGCCGTACTGGGCGACGTCGACTTGCATCGATTTCGTCATCGAGAGCACCGCTCCCTTCGAAGCCGCATACGACACGCGCCGCGCCAGCCCGATCTCCGCGATGCATGACGACATGTTGATGATCGATCCGGACCGCTGCTTGAACATCACGGGAACGACAGCCCGGCTCATCAGATAGACCCCGCGCACGTTGACCCTCATTACGCGGTCGAACAGCTCGGGCTCCGTCTCGACCACGTCCCCAACTCCGCTGATGCCCGCGTTGTTGAAAAGAACGTCGATGCGCTTGAACCGCTTCACGATCCTGGCGGTAGCTGCGACCGTCTCCTCCTCATCGGTGACATCGACGTGCTCAGCGACCGCGAGCCCACCCGCTTTGCGAATCTCAGCGACCGTCGCCTTCGCCGCACGATCGTCGACGTCGGCGACCACGACCTGGGCGCCTTCGCGGGCGAAGAGCCGCGCGCTCGCCTGGCCGATCCCCGAGCCGGCCCCGGTGATCACGCAGACCTTCCCGTCAAGCCTCCCCACTCGCTAAGCCCGCTCCGTTCCGATCAAGCGCGCCACGCCAAGTGCCAGCAGGATGATCGCGCCGTCCACAGCATCGATCCAGGTGGAGCTGATGCTGGAGAGAGTGAGGATGTTGGTGACAAGCGAAAGCAAGATCACGCCCGTCAACGCTCCGAGCATGCGACCGCGACCACCGTCCAGCGAAACGCCGCCGATTACCGCCGCGGCGAAGACTCCAAAGATGAGGTTGGAGCCCTGACCCGCGGTGGCTACGGTGACCCGGCCGGCCACCATGAGCCCGGCGACCGCGGCGAGGACGCTGGCGACGACGAAAACGCCGATCCGGATCCTGTCCACTTTGATACCCGCCGCCCGCGCGGCTTCGAGGTTCCCGCCGATTGCGTACATCGCCCTACCTACCCGGTGGTAGCGAAGAAAGAGCTCGGCAATCACAAAAACAATAGTCGCGACCCAAACCGCGACCGAAATGCCAAACCACGACTCCGAGCCGAGATAGATGTAGACCTCCGGTAGGTGGTACACGGTCCGGCCGCCAAGCCAGCCGAGCTGCAGCCCGGTCAAGAGGATGCTCATCGCCAGCGTGAAGATGAAGGCGTTGAAGTTGGCCTTGATCACCAGGAAGCCGTTGAAGATCCCGACGGCCAGGCCGATTGCGAGCACCAGAAGGATGCCGAACCACGGGTTCCACTGGGTCCCCAGACCTTCGCTGGCTGCTGGGGCGATCAGCCATGCGCCGAGGAGCGGGGCCAGTCCGAAGGTGCCCTGGAGCGAGATGTCGAACTTTCCAGTGAGGAGAATCAAGGTCTCGGCGACCACCACCAGGCCCAATGGGGCTCCTCCGGTCGCCACGTCGGTGAGATTTGACGAGGTCAAGAAGACCGGGTTGACAATTGAGCCCCAAATCATCACCAGGACGATGACTGGGACTAACGGCAGCTCTCGAAACCACTTGAGCGCAAGGTGTCGCGCATCTCGACGCGGCATCGCCCGGGTGCTGCCTGGTGTTGTCGGTTCGGAGGCCGCAGGTTCAGTCGTCACATTGCTCATCGTTGCGGGTCCCCAGCTCCGACGAGTTCAAGCCCTTCCACCGCCGCGATCAGCTGCTGCCGATCCCATGGCGGTTGTTCGAACTGGTGGGCCACCTTACCCCGGACCATGACCAGCAACCGCGTACAGATTCGGAGATCTTCGAAGTCGTCGGAGACCAGCAGCACCGCCATGCCCTCATCCCGAGCCTTGCGCATTGCGTCGAGCAGCGCCTCCTTGGACGCGACATCCACGCCAACCGTGGGGTTTACGACGATGAGGACCGATGGATTCGGTGCGAGGGCGCGCCCCACCACCACTTTCTGCTGATTACCACCGCTCAGGCTGGACACCGGCTGCTGCAGGCTCCACGCCACGATCTGCAGCTTGTCGACCTGTTCCTGCGCGATACGGTCCCGTGCCTTGAAGTTGACCACGCCGAGGACACCACGCGACACGTTCTCGAGCACGGCAAGCGTCAGGTTCTCGCCGACACCGAGCTGCGGCGCGAAGCCTCGCGCGTGGCGATCCTGGGGCACGTAACCAACGCCGCGGTGGAGCACCGCGTCCACCTTGCCGGGCGGTACAGGACGGCCGAGAACCTTCACCGTTCCCGATTGCGGCTTGATCAGCCCGATCACGGCATCCGCCAGCGTCACGCTTCCACTTCCGTCAAGACCGACCAGCCCGACGCACTCGCCGGCCCGCACCGACAGACTCACGCCTTCAACTGAGCCGCCCGTTGACGTGACCTTCAGCTCAGTTACCGCCAGCCTCTCTTCGCCGAGCCCTGAGCGGTTCGGCACCGCCTCGATTTCAGTCGCACGCCGCGACGGGGCGCTGCCCACCATCGCCGCCACCAGGTTCGGCTGGCTGATGTCAGATACGGCTCCCGTCAGCACCAGCTCACCGTCGCGAAGGACGCTGACGCGATCGCAGATGTCGTAGATCTCCTCCAGGTGATGAGAGATGTACAGGACGCCGATGCCGCCTTCGCGCATCCTGCGAACGCGTGCGAACAGCCGCTCAACCGCCGCCTTCTCGAGCGCAGCGGTGGGCTCGTCGAGGATCAGGAATCGTGCGCCGATTGAGAGGGCGCGGGCGATCTCCACGATCTGCCTCTGCTCGACGGTCAGGCTTCCCGCTGCCTGGTCGACATCAATGTCGAAGCCCCATTCCAACATGACCTCGTGGGCTTGCTGACGCATGCGGCGCCAATTGACAAATGGGCTGCGCGCATCACCGGTAGGGCGATTGAGAAACACGTTCTCGGCCACGGTGAGCGGAGGCACCACCATCGACCGTTGATACACGCAGGCCACGCGGTCCAGCCACTCGCCGCGATCGGCGAGGCTTGGAGCGGGTGCGCCGGCAAGCCGGATCGAGCCTCGGTCCGGGCGAGCGAGCCCCGTAAGGAGGGTTACGAGCGTCGACTTGCCGGCTCCGTTCCGGCCGACGAGACCGTGACACTCCCCGGCGCGAACATCCAGCGAGACATTCAGCAGAGCCCTGGTTTCGCCGAAAGTCTTCGAGACGTCGAGGGCCTCACCCACGGGGGGCTGGTGTTCAGCTCCCCGTGGTGAGTTTCCCTCCATTTGTGAGCTTGAGTTTTACCTCTTTGCCGCTATTTGTTGTTGCACCACAGGTCAGTTGAGTTGACCTGGGTTGAGCCGGTGTCGCCCGCCAGGGTGACGAGCGGGGCTGCGAGGCCGTCCTCGAGGTTGCCGGCCACAGTCACGATCGAGCTGTTGTGGTCGGTGGTCTGGCCGGCGGTGTAAGTCGCGCCTGCGATCGCCTGCTTCGCGTAGTAGATCGCGTAGTACGCGTACTTGTCGGCAGGCTGGTCGATGGTGGCGTCCAGCGTCTTGGCGCGGATGAGATCGCACTCGTGTGGCGATCCGTCGTTGCCGACCAGGGTGATGTGGTTGGCGGCGCCGACGTCCGAGTACAGCTTCTTCTGCTTCTCGGCCGCGATGATCCCGTCCTCAGGAACGCTCCAGTGAACGTAGATGCCACGCAGGTCTTTGATCGCGGTCAGCGCAGTCGTCGCTTCTTGCACAGCAGGGTCGGTGCCCCAGTTCTTGGTCTCGTAGGACTTCACAGTGAAGTTCGGATACTTGGACTGGATGATCTTGGTGCAGCCGTCGGCGCGATCCCTGGCGTTGAGCGACGTCAAGTCGCCTTCGACCATCGCGATGGTGCCCGGGCTGCTCGCGTGCGACGCGATGTAGTCGCAGGACTTGTTGCCATATGCGGTGTTGTCCGCGCGCACGATCATGTACACGCTGCCCTGGCTCGGCGCCACGTCCACCGTGATGACAGGAATGTGCTTGCTCTTCGCATAGTCGAGCGCGGGCCCGATTGCCGCGCTGTCCGCCGGGTTGATGATCAGCGCCTGGACGCCCTGCGCGATAAGCGACCTGACATCGAGGATCTGCTGGGCGGCTTCATTTCCATTGGCCTCGACGTTCGCGACGTCAGGCCCGATCAGCTTGACGCCAAGCTGCGTCTCATACGTCGCCTCGTACTTCAGGTAGTTGCCCCAAAAGCCGGGCAGGTTGTAGGTGAGGACGACGCCGATCTTCGGAGGGCCGCCGGCCGCGGGCGTTGAGCTCCCGCCGCAGGCCACCGCCAGAAGCGCGACCGCAGCCGTAGCTCCCGTTGCTCGAATCCGACTACCGAAATGCGCTCTCAAGCTGATTCCTCCTCTTTATTGACGACCACCGACCTACCCGCATTAATCCGATGTTTGGTCGCGACTGCACCCTAAGTCGAACCGGCTCACGTGTCAAGTGCCCACTTTCATACCTCAGCCATCGGATGTTCTGCCTTCCACGCTTCGCCACGAGGGAACGCGTACCTCGCGAGCGACACCTTTTTCATCTCCGCGCTGTAACCGGGAGCGCTTGGAGCCTGGTAGCGACCGCGGGCCACTATGGCCGGGTGGACGAAGTGCTCGTGGAGGTGGTCGACAAACTCGCATGTACGGTTGTCGAGGGAGCCGCTTACCGCTATGTAATCGAATATCGCCAGGTGCTGGACGTACTCGCACAGGCCCACCCCACCCGCGTGGGGGCACACGGGCACACCGAACTTCGCGGCCAGGAGCAGCACGGCGATCACCTCGTTGACGCCACCGAGGCGGCAGCTGTCGATCTGGCAGAAATCGATCGCCCCCGCCTGCAGCAGCTGCTTGAACATCACGCGGTTGTGCACATGCTCCCCGGTCGCCACCCCAATCGGCTCGATCGCTTCGCGGATGCGCCTGTGGCCGAGAATGTCGTCGGGGCTGGTGGGCTCCTCAATCCACCACGGGTTGACCTCGGCCAGAGCCCGCACAGCCGTGATCGCCTGCTCTACTCCCCACACCTGGTTGGCGTCGAGCATCAGGTGGCGGTCTGGCCCAATCGCGGCGCGAAGGATGCGGGCCCGGCGCAGGTCAGACTCCGGGTCGCCACCGACCTTGAGCTTCAGGTGCGTGAAGCCGGCAGCCATCGCCTGGTCGGCGAGGAGCTTGATCTTCTCGTCTGAGTACCCCATCCAGCCAGCCGACGTCGTATAGGCCGGGAACCCATCGCGAAGCATTTCCATCTCTCGCGCGGGTCGCGTGGCGACATTGAGTCGCAGGATCTCGAGTGCCTCCTCGCGGTCGAGCGCATCCTCGATGTATCGAAAGTCGACGCAAGCGACAAGCTGCTCTGGCGACATGTCAGAGAGCAACTTCCACAGCGGCTTGCCCTCCGCTTTCGCGTACAGGTCCCACACTGCGTTGACAAGCGCCGCAGTCGCCAGGTGCACGACACCTTTTTCCGGCCCGAGCCACCGAAGCTGGCTGTCAGCGACCAGCCCGCGCCAGAAGCCGGCCATGTCGGCCGCGATCTCCTCGAGCGTGCGGCCTGTGACATGGGGAGCGAGCAGCTCCACCGCTGCCACGCAGAGCTCGGTGCCGCGCCCGATCGTGAACGTCAACCCATGCCCCTTCAGGCCGTCCGGATGGTCGGTCTCGAGGACCACGTATGCAGCCGAGTAGTCAGGGTCGCGGTTCATGGCATCCGAGCCGTCCAGCGTCCTCGAGGTCGGAAACCGGATGTCCCGAGCCGTGACCCGCAGAATCCTTGTCGGCATCCCCGGGCCGAGTTATATGCTAAAGCTCCGATGTTTGTCAACAGCAGTCGGTTCACCGCTGGGCGGACAGGCGTTATCTACCCATGAAGGTCCGACCTCTTGGCAGAAACGCGGCGATGCCCCACAATTCGCGGGCAGTGACCGACACCCCCGGCAAACGCCGTGCAGGCCGCGCACCGAGCGTCACCGACGGCGCCATTGACAAGATTCGCGAGCTCATCGTCTCTGGCAGCTGGGGACCTGGCGACCGCCTTCCGAAGGAGAGCGAGCTGGCCGCCCAGCTTGGTCTTTCGCGCAACTCCCTACGCGAGGCGGTGCGGGCGCTGTCTCAGCTCAGGGTGCTCGAGGTCAGGCAAGGCGACGGCACCTACGTCAGCAGCCTCGAGCCCGACCTGCTGCTAGAGAGCACCGGCTTCGTCAGCCATCTGCTGCTGGGCGACACCGCCGTCGAGCTTTATGAGGTGCGGCGAATACTCGAGGCATCCGCAGCCGCGCTGGCGGCCGCGCGAATCGACGACGCAGGCAAAGCAGAGCTGCGACGACAACTCGACAGCATGGGTGAGGCCGACGGGGTCGAGGAGCTGGTCGAAGCCGATGTCGCATTCCACGCTGTCATCGCACGAGCCACCGGCAATGCGGTCCTCACCTCCCTGCTGGCGAGCCTCTCGACTCGCACGATGAGAGTCCGGCTATGGCGCGGCCGCCGTGTGGACAACGCGCTCGATGTGACGCGCGACGAGCACCGGCGCATTTACGAAGCGATAGTTGCCGGTGACCCCGAGCTGGCACGCGCTGCGGCCACCGCCCACATCGCAAGTGGCGAGCGCTGGCTGCGGTCACAGCTCGCGGACGGCGAAGCAGTCGAAACGCGGAATCAAAAGCCGTAGATGAAGGTCGGCCTGCATACGCGGCTCAAGCCCGGCACCGAGGAACGCTATGAGGAATACCACCGCAACGTGTGGCCGGAAGTGCTGGCCGCAAACCGCAGGGTCGGCGTGACCAAGTACGTCATCTTTCGCGACGGCCTCGACCTGTTCCACTACATCGAGTGCGCGGACTTCGACCACGCCTTGACCGAGCTGGCCAACGACCCGGTGAACCTGCGGTGGCAGGCTGAGATGGCGCCGATGATGGCGGCTGCGACAGATTTCAGCGGCAAGGGCAGCGATCGTATGCCCGTGATCTTCGAGCTGTGACGCCATGAAAGTGCTCTCGTGAAAGCAGCCGAGCGTACACGGCTGGGACGCACTTCCCTGACGGTGACCCGTTTCGGCCTTGGCACGGCGCCGCTCGCCGGCCTTTACGAAGCGGTGCCCGAGGACCAGGCCCTGGCTGTGATCTCTCGGGCTTGGGACGCCGGCGTCCGGCATTTCGACACGGCCCCTCTGTATGGGTTCGGCCTGGCGGAGATGCGTTTGGGTAAAGCCCTACATGACAAGCCGCGAGAGGAATTCGTGCTCGCGAGCAAGGTTGGACGCCTTCTCCGCGCTGACGCCCCGCCAGAGCCCGGCCAGAATTTCAAAGGGACACCCCCCGTCAACCCGGTATTCGATTTCACCTACGACGGGGTCTTGCGCTCTGTCGATGAGAGCCTCGAGCGCCTGCAGCTCGGGCGCATCGACACCCTTCACATCCACGACCCTGACGACCATTACGACGACGCGATTCGCGGCGCTTACAAAGCGCTAGACCATCTGAGGTCGGAAGGGGTGATTCAAGCGGTCGGCGCCGGCATGAACCAGGCCGAGATGCTCGCCCGATTCGCACGCGAAGGGAATTTCGACTGCTTCCTGCTGGCCGGCCGCTACACCCTCCTCGACCAGGTCGCACTTGACGAGCTCCTCCCCATCTGCGTCGAGCGCGGCATCGCGATCATCGCAGCCGGCGTCTACAACAGCGGGATCCTCGCGGATCCCAAGCCAGGCGCGCGATACAACTACACCTCCGCGCCTCAGCCGCTCCTCGAGCGCGCGCGAAAGATTCGTGCGGTCTGTGACAGTCACGGTGTGCCACTCAAAGCCGCGGCCCTGCAGTTTCCGCTGGGCCACCCATCGGTGAGCTGCGTCGTCGTCGGGTGCCGATCGGTGGATCAGCTCGACGAGAGCCTACGTATGTTCGAGGTGGACATCCCGCCGGCGCTGTGGCAAGAGCTCAAGACCAAAGGACTCCTGCGGGACGACGCGCCCACCCCATGACGATGGTGGTCGATGCCCACCACCATTTCTGGGATCCCACGCTGCGCGATTACTACTGGATGTCCAGCGAGCTTGACCCGATTAGAAGGCCATTCGGCCCTCAAGACCTCAAGCCGCTTCTCGCGGAGAGCGGGGTCGACAAGACGATCGTCGTCCAGACTCTCCCAAGCCTCGCGGAGACCCGGGAGTTCCTCAGCACTGCGGAGACCACTGACTTTGTGGCCGGCGTTGTCGGATGGGTCGACCTCACCGACCCGTCGGTCGCCGCCGTCCTCGCCTCGCTTCGAGCCGGACCCGGCGGCAAACATCTCGTCGGCGTTCGTCACCAGGTGCACGACGAGCCCGATGAGCAATGGCTCCTGAAAAAAGAAGTCCAACGCGGCATCGAGGCCGTCGGGGTGGCGGGCCTCGTTTACGACCTGCTGGTTCGCACCCGCGAGCTGCCCGCCGCGCTCGAGGTGGTGCGGCGGCTGCCCCAAGTCCGGTTTGTCATCGACCACATCGGCAAACCTCGGATCGCATCCGGACCGGTTGATGAGGAATGGGAGCATGCGATGGCGCCCTTCGGCGAATGCGCGAATGTCACCTGCAAGCTGTCGGGAATGGTCACTGAAGCCTCGTGGTTCGCGTGGACGCCAGGCGATCTGGAGCCATATGTGCGTCGAGCGCTAGGGTGGTTCGGACCCCAGCGGTGCATGTTCGGCTCCGACTGGCCGGTTTGCCTTATGGCGGCGCCCTACGCGCGGGTCGTCGATGCGCTCAGGTTTGCGATCAGAGGACTGGATCCTGCCGCGCGCGATGCCGTGTTCGGGGGCAACGCCAGCCGGGTTTACGGCCTTCCGGTGGAGAGCTAGGCGACCTCTTCCACCAGCGCCGCCCACCGCTCATCGATGCGGCGCGCCTTGTAGATCACGAATGCGGCCGCCCACGCCAGCACGAAGGCCGCGACTATGACGTAGCCCGCCCTGCCGATGAGGTCGAAGCCGGCGATTGCGCTGAACACGCCACCTTTCAGGTTGAGCGAGTGGATGAGCACCTGCAGCAGCTCCACGAGCCCGACGAAGAGCGCCACGAACACCGACAGGCTCGTCATCGTCAGGTTGTAGAACACCTTGCGGACGGGGCTGGCGAACGCCCATGAATAAGCCTTGGCCATGAACGCTCCATCGGCGGTGTCCATGAGCGACATGCCGGCCGCGAAGATGAGGGGCAGAGCGATGATGGCCCCAAACGGGATGCCATTGGCGGCAGCGCCGGCCGAAACAGCAAGGAGGGCAACCTCCGACGCGGTGTCGAAGCCGAGGCCGAACAGAAATCCCACGAAATACATCTGCCAGCTGTGCTTGATGACCCGGAACAGGCGCCCAAAGATTTTGGTCATGAACCCGCCGGCGGTGAGCTCGTGCTCGAGCGATTCGCTGTCGTACTCCCCACCTTTCATGCGGCGATAGACCCGAACGATGTCCAGCAGGATCACGAGGTTCATCAGCCCGATCACCACGAGGAACCCGCCGGAGACCAGGCCCGCGACGAGGCTCCCGACGATCCGCAGCTCTCCCCCATTGCCGGAGACGCCTTCGACGATCCACTTGACCGCAAGGCCCAACGCAGCCGCAATCAAGAAGACCACCGAGGAGTGGCCGAGCGAGAAGAAGAATCCGACTCCAACCGGCTTGCGACCGTCCTGAAGAAGCTTGCGGGTGGTGTTGTCGATGGCCGCGATGTGGTCGGCGTCGAACGCGTGGCGCAACCCGAACGTGTACGCAAGGCCGCCCAGCGCCAGGATCGTGGGGTGGCCGGCGCCATAGAAGATCAGGAGTCCCCATCCGGCGACATGGAGCAGCCCTACCCCGCCGAAGAACGCCGCCAGGCGGCTGCGCTCTCCGCGGTCGAATGACTGTCGTAGGAGGGCAGTCATCGAGGCCATACGCCGAGGTTAACCGTTATCGCGACAAGGTCGCAAGTAGGTATTCAAATCACCCTCCTCGAAGGTGCGAATGGCTCGCACTTGCGAAGAAGGCGGCTTGGCCGGGTAACCTGTTCTCAGATGGACCTGGACAAGCTGCCACCACAGCTGCGCATGGTCCTCCACAGCCTCTCTCGCGCCGTGAGCAACCGCGAGCCGGCGATTCGCTCCCGGGTCCGGCTGTTGCAGGAAGCCAATCCGCACCTCACAAGTGACCAACTGGCGCGGCGGCTGATCCGTTCCACCCGCAGGCGGGTGGCCACGACTGGTGCCATCAGCGGCGCGGTCTCGATTGCGCCGGGGCTGGGCACCATGCTGGCGGTCGGGACCCTCACGAGCCAGGCGCTGTACGCGCTCGAGCAGGAGATCGAGCTGGTGCTCGCCATCGCGATCATCTACGGCCACGAGCTCGGCAGCTCCGACGACCGCGTCCTCGAAGCTCTCGTCGTGGTCGGCATCACGAGTGGCGCTGTGAAGCTTCGAGAAGATGTCCTGGTTGCGGGCGGAGAGCGGGTCGCACTCGCCGCGGTCCGCCGCCTGCCCGCGATTCTTCTGACCCACGGCGGCGGCCGGATTCTTAGTCGCATCCTTGCTCGTGTTGCCAGCACCGGAGTGGCGAAGGTGGCAGCGCGCGTCGTGCCATTGGGAGTCGGTGTTGCCGCAGGCGCCGGTTTTGATTGGCTGGCGGTGACCGGCCTCGGCCACGCCGCGATGAAGTACTACGGACCCGGCGGAGCCGGGGCTCGACCCCTGCTACTTGCTTCCGAAAATCCCTCGGACGTCGAACTCAACGGCTGACGCGATCTGGTCGAAGCCGCATTTCCGCGGCCGCTTGTCGGTACGCCAGCGCAGGAATCTGGTTGCGTGCCGGAAGCGCTGTCCGGCTTCCAGCTTGTCGTAAGCGACCTCGCACACCAGCTCGGGTCGGACCGTCACCCACTCGGCCTCCTTGCCGCGCGACCACCGACTCTGCCCGCCAGGCATGCGGCCATCCGCCTCCGACCATTCTTTGGGCGTCTCCGTCGTCAGCGGCTTGAGCTTGGCGATCAGCTCCTTTCTTTCCGCGGCGCTGAAGGAGGAGGTGTGGCCGACGTAATGCAGCGTGCCTTTGCCGTCGTACAGGCCGAGCAGAAGGGACCCCAGCGACTGTCCGTCATTTGACTTTCGCCAGCCGATGACGACGCAGTCGGCGGTGCGCTGGTGCTTGATCTTCACCCAATTCCGCTTTCCCGGAACGTAAGCGCCATCCCACGACTTCGCGATCACGCCGTCGAGACCCGCGCCCTCGAACTGCTCGAACCATTTCTCGGCGGTCTTCGGGTCTCGCGTGTAAGGGGTGAGAAAGATCGGCGACTTCGCGCCCTTCATCAACTTCTCGAGGCGCTTGCGCCGCTCCCCCAATGGCAGCGCCCGTAGGTCCTCGTCGCCCTCCGCCAGCAGGTCGAAGGCAACAAACCACGCCGGGGTGGCGGCGCTGAGCATGCGGACCCGCGAGTCGGCGGGGTGGATGCGCTGCTGCAGGGCGCCGAAATCGAGCCCTCCTTTACCGACGACGATGAGCTCCCCGTCCAGGACCAACCGGTTCGGGCCCAGCGACCGAAAGGCCGGCAGGACCTCGGGAAAGTAGCGGGTCATCGGCCGGGAACCGCGGCTGATCAGGGCCACCTCATCACCGTCGCGGTACACCAGGGTGCGAAAACCGTCCCATTTGGGCTCGTACTCCCAGCGTTCCCCCTTGGGAATTCCGGTCTCGCTGGGGGCCGAGAGCATCGGTTCCATGTCGATCGGGATCGGAGTTTTCAACGGATTTGTCCCCAGTTGTCTATATCTTGTGGACGGCGGACCTCTGTGCTACCATATCGTCCGCCGGTAACCCGGCCACCAATTTCGACATCACGCCCCCACCCCAGCCTTGGGAAGCTCGCGCAAGCGGGCTTCCCGCTTTTAAGGGCAAGCTCGCTCAAGCGGGCTTCCCGCTTTTAGAGGCAAGCTCGCTCAAGCAGGCTTCCCGCTTTTAATGGCAAGCACGCTCAAGCGGGCTAGCTCGCGCAACCGAGCGTCCCCTTATTTGGGACGGAACCGGTTGAGCAGGTCGCTCACGGTGACGTTGCTGTAGTCCTTCCCCAGCACCGCCTGCGCGGTCTGCCAGACGGCACGCGCCGAGGCCGGTCCCTTCTCCGCCAGGTCCGACAGGCGCAGGGCCCCGTAAACCTGGATCTGCGGCACCTGCGCCAGCTGGGCGGCCATCCACTGCGCCCACTGCTCGACGTTGCC
>Ga0207929_1000179_pt1 | contig 17839 bp, 16 predicted proteins | sample NGESurdeep072012_FD_184466 | JGI IMG/M metagenome (GOLD analysis project Ga0207929, IMG submission 184466) | Arctic peat soil microbial communities from Barrow, Alaska - NGEE Surface sample 53-1 deep-072012 (SPAdes) | ecosystem: Environmental > Terrestrial > Soil > Wetlands > Peat ... | reverse complement strand
GGTGCCTTCGGGAAGCTTGACGATGCCGGTCACGTCCGTGGTGCGGAAGTAGAACTGCGGACGGTAGTTGGCGAAGAACGGCGTGTGACGGCCGCCCTCTTCCTTCGTCAGCACGTAAACTTCCGCCATGAAGTTGGTGTGCGGCGTGATGCTGCCCGGCTTGGCCAGAACCTGGCCGCGCTCGATGCCCTCGCGCTCGATGCCGCGCAGCAGGCAGCCGACATTGTCGCCCGCCTGACCCTGGTCGAGCAGCTTACGGAACATCTCAACGCCCGTGACCGTGGTCTTGGTCGTCGGACGGATGCCGATGATCTCGACTTCCTCGCCGACCTTGATGACGCCGCGGTCGATGCGGCCCGTCACCACCGTGCCGCGGCCGCTGATCGAGAACACGTCTTCGATCGCCATCATGAAGGGCTGGTCGATCGGACGCTCCGGCTGCGGGATGTACTCGTCCACCGCCTTCATCAGCTCCAGGATCGAGTCGTGGCCGAGCTTGGGATCCTTGTCTTCCAGCGCGCACAGCGCGCTGCCGCGGATCATCGGAATCTTGTCGCCTGGGAAATTGTATGAGCTCAGCAGCTCGCGCACTTCCAGCTCGACGAGATCAAGAAGCTCCGGGTCGTCGACCATGTCGCACTTGTTCAGGTACACCACCATCGCCGGCACGCCGACCTGGCGGGCCAGCAGGATGTGCTCGCGGGTCTGCGGCATCGGGCCGTCGGCCGCCGACACCACCAGGATCGCGCCGTCCATCTGGGCGGCGCCCGTGATCATGTTCTTCACGTAGTCGGCATGGCCGGGGCAGTCGACATGGGCGTAGTGCCGCGCCTTGGTCTCGTACTCCACATGCGCCGTCGAGATCGTGATGCCGCGCGCCTTCTCTTCCGGCGCCTTGTCGATCTGGTCGTACGCCGTGAACGTCGCCCCGCCGCTCTCCGCCAGAACCTTCGTGATCGCAGCCGTCAGCGACGTCTTGCCATGGTCGACATGGCCGATCGTCCCGATGTTGCAGTGCGGCTTCGTGCGTTCAAATTTGGCCTTCGCCATCGTCTCTTGTCCTTCGTTCTTCATGTGCCGCTTTCACGGTCTTGGTACTTACTTTCGCCGGCCCTCCTACGCCCAAGTGGGCTTCGGAGGGCAACTTTTCGGCTTTGCCGAAAAGTTGGAGCGGGTGAAGGGAATCGAACCCTCGTCATAAGCTTGGAAGGCTTCTGCTCTACCATTGAGCTACACCCGCCCGTCCGACTTCCTTCTTTCCTTTCAACCACTTCCCGGCATTCCGGGGTGGCGCTGCGAACCTTTCACCGGTCCCCCTTCGCCAAGGCTTCGGGGGACAACCTTCGCCCCCTTGCGCGGGTGGCCTGCCAACCGAAGCCCGAACGGGCGAAGGTTGGTGGAGGAGGTTGGTTTCGAACCAACGTAGGCTAAGCCAACGGATTTACAGTCCGTCCCCTTTAACCACTCGGGCACTCCTCCAAATTTACTCAGCCGGTCCAAATACTTACGCACCAGTTCCGAGCGGCACAGGAGCGCGTCCGATCCATGGGAGCGAACGTGTATAAATGCCTTTCAGAGGGATGGCCGCGAGCCGGGGGTTATTGGCTAACTCGGACAAGCTGTCAATAGAATATTACCGCGGGAAAGGCCGCTAAAATGCCTCCGCGAACAACAGCTTGGCCCAAGGCTAACCCCAGCCCGGCGGCGGACGCAAGCAAATTGACGCTTTTGCGCGCTCCCGCCGATTCCAAAGGTTAAGGGGCGCAGGTGACGGTCCGGCACATGGCAGGACGGCAAGGAGCATCGCGATTGCGGCGCGGCTGCATTTCACTATAAGCCCCGCGCATGGCACGCCCTGACCGCAAATTCGACAAGCGCCCGGACCGCAAACCGGAGCGCAAATTCTTCAAGCCGCAGCAAAAGCCGGAAAGCGGCTTGTGGCTCTATGGCCTGCACGCCGTACGCGCGGCGCTGGCCAACCCCAAGCGCTTCGTCAAGCGGGCCGTGCTGACGCCGCGCGCCGTCGAAGAGATCGGCCCCAAGCTGCTGGGCCGGGCGCGCCAGGACGTGACGGACATGGCCGGCGTGTCGAAAATCCTGCCGGAGGGCGCGGTGCATCAGGGTGTGGCCCTGCTGGTCGAGCCCCTGCCCCGGCGCGACCTCGAAGACGTCCTGGCCGAGGCCGCGGGCAAGAGGCGCGTCGTGCTGGTGATGGATCAGATCACCGATCCGCACAACGCCGGCGCGATCCTGCGCACCGCCGCGGCGTTCGGCGTCACGGCAGTCATCGTGCAGGACCGGCATTCGCCGCCGGAAACCGGCGTGCTGGCCAAGGCCGCGTCGGGCGCGCTCGACATCGTTCCGGTCGTCGTCGCGGTCAACATCGCGCGCGCGCTGGAGGAATTGGGCAAGCTCGAATTCTGGCGCATCGCGCTGGCCGGCGACGGCGACATGACGCTCCAGGACGCGCGGCACAAGGGCGACATCGCGCTGGTGGTGGGATCGGAAGGCGACGGCGTCCGCCGGCTGGTGCGCGAGCGCTGCGATGTCTCGGCCTACCTGCCGATCGACTCTGCGATGGAGAGCCTGAACGTCTCCAACGCGGCGGCGGTGGCGCTCTACGAAATTCAGCGATCCTAGAACAGCGCCGCGACGACGTTTTCGCCGCCATAATCCTCGACGAACACCAGAACCTTGTAGCCGTCGGCCAGCTGAAGGTTTCCGGTCGCGTCGTGCATCATGACGCCGTCATTGCTCATCGACGCGGTGCGGCGATCATAGGCGAAGCGCGGCGCCAGCCCCTTGTACTGGGCGCGGATCAGATTGAAGAGCAGCGCCGCGTTCTGTGGCGCGATGCGGATGCAGCCGGCGCTGGCGCGCGTACCGAGCTGGGCGAGCTCCAACCCGCTCGCGCCGTGGATCGCCAGACCGGTCTGCAATCCGCGCTGTTCCCAGTTGAAGAACATCGCGTATGGCATCGGCTGGTGCCACTGGCTCGAATAGTGGTTCTTGTACAGGCGGTCCGGATCGAGCTGGTAATAGCCGCGCGGCGTGTAGCTGGGCTGGCGCGTGCCATCCGCCGCGATCTCGATCTTCTCGCGCCCTGTCGAGGCCGGCCAGTTGTAGAGCATCGCCAGATTGCCGCCCGCATCCTTGCGGAAGACATAGAGGTGCTGCGCCCAGGGGCCGTTGTCGGCTTTGCTGACATAGAGAAACAGGCCGAAATTATCGAGCATCTCGTGCGTGAGGCTTTCCTTCAGCCGCGTCGTCACGCGCACGAGCTCGGCCGGGCTGACAGCGACGCGCGCAGCGGATGGCGGCGCAGGCGGCGGAACGAGCGCCAGCGCCGGCTTCGACGTCTGCGGCGGGGCCGGCGTCTCGGCAACCTCGACGCTGGGCGGCGAGGCGGATGGCGCTTGCGGAACGATCAATTCTGGCTTCGCGGGCACCACGCGGGGCGCCGGCGGAATGACGACTCGAGGCGGTGTGGGCACAGCGGCGAGTTTACGCTTGACGGGCGCCTGCGCGACTTGCGGTCCGAGCAAGTCGGAGACGGAAGCGACGATGAATTTGGTGCCTGCCTGCGCCATCTCGACGACCGGTTGCACGACATAGGCGCGCGTGGTTTCCAGACCGTTTGCCACCGCCTGACGGCTCTGCTGTTCGAGGTTCGGGGCGCGCTGAAAAGCAAGCTGCACGCTGAACGCCATCGCGATCAGCAGATAGATCATGCTTAATTTTCGAAGCGCCGACATGGAGTCCGGTCTGGTCCCGCCAGGCCAGACTAGCGGAAAATGGCGGACCTGTCCCGGTCGGGGACAAGCCCCGGTTAACGCCCCGCGGTTTACTCAGGATTGCGGGGATTGGGCGGCTACGCCCGCGAAGTTGTCGATTATGACCAGGACGCGGACGCCGTCCGCCAGAACGATGTCGCCCTTCTCGTCATGGGCAGTGATCCCGGCAGTGTTGGTGGTGCCGCGGGCGTCATCGAAGGTGAAAACCGGGACCTGTCCGCGCTCTTCGCGCAGGAAGCGGTGGTAGAGCAGATCGGCCTTGGCGATCGGCAGACGGACGCAGCCGCCCGACGCCCGGCGGCCCATCATGGCGAGTTCGTGGCCGCCGATGGCGGCATGCAGCGCCACGCCGGCCATCTGGTTGCGATAGGCGTAGTTCAGGAACATCGCCCAGGGCATGCGCGCGTCGTTCCATTTGGCCGAACGCGCCATCGGAAAGAAGCGGTGCACGTCGAGCTCGAACAGGCCGGTCGGCGTGGCCGTGAAATATTGCTCGGACTTTTCGCGCCCGGTGGAGACGGAGAAGGTCTCTTCGAAGGAGAGCGTTCCCTCGGCATTCTTGTGGAAGAGGAACAGCCGCTGCGCCCAGGGGCCGCTGGATGCCTTGCTGACATAGATGAAGGTGTCGAAATACGGCACCAGGCTTGACGGCACCTTGCCGGAGACGCGTGTCGCCACGCGGCCCGCTTCCTCGGCGAGCATCGCGGGATCCGGCGCCGCGATCTGCGGCGGCAGGGGCGTGGCGGCGACAGCGTCCTGCGGCAGGTGCGGCTGCGAGACGGCGCGCGCGATGGCGCGCGGGCGCACGGGTTTGGTCCGCGGTTCGGCGATCAGGACACTGACCATCGTGACGGGCTTGACGGGGTGCGGCCTGGCAAGCGGCGCGATCGCGACGCGAGGAGCAGCAGGCGCTGTCGCCCTTGCTTGATCGCGAGGTCCGAACGCGATCGCGCCGCTCATCGCGACGGATGCGACGATTGCGGCGGCGGCCAATTCCCTCAGCGACGGCATGAACGTCCCACTACCTCAGAGCGCGGCGGCGCGTTCCATATCCTGCCGCAAAGTGCGGCTGGACTGCCAGTAGCAATATGCCGAGAGCAGACTGGTGACGACGGTGGAGAGCAGCGCCCAGCGCAGCGAATCGGCGCCCAGGCTGGGCCGCAGCATGTCGCTAAGGAAGCCGACCCATTGCGGGCCGAGGCCGAGCCCGATGATATTGAGGATGAAAAGCAGAATGGCCGCCGCCGTCGCCCGCATGCGCAAGGGGACGAGCCCCTGCGTCGCCGCATAGGCGGGTCCGAGATAGGACGCGCCCAGGAACTGCGGCAGCGCCAAGGCGACGATCACCACGATCAGATTCGGCGAGAGATAGAAGACCGGCGTAAAAGGCAGGCCGATGAAGACGGCATAGACCGGCACCATCATGGTGCGCCGGATATCCTTTTTGCCGATGCGGTCCGCGATCACGCCGGACATGGCCGTGCCGATGAAGCCGAAGATGCCGGTGGTGACGGAAAGCAGAAATCCGATCTGCAGGGGCGACATGCCGTGCGAGCGGGCCAGGAAGGACGGCACGAAGGCGATGCCGGCATAACCGCCAAAGGCGCTCATCGACGTGCCGATGGAGAGATAACGGAACGAACGCTGGCTCCATAATACCTTCGCCGTCGCGATGAGGCCGGGCGCATGGCCCGTATCGGCAAGGCCTTCGACATGGCCGCGTTTGGGTTCTTCCACCGTGAACAAGAACAGGAAAACCAGGAGAAGGCCCGGCGCGCCGGCAAGAAGAAACGCCATGCGCCAGCCATAGTGCTGCGCCACCCAGCCGCCGCCGAAGAAGGCGATCAACAAGCCGATGTTCAAACCTGCGGCATAGATCGCCAGCGCGCTGGCGCGTTCCTTGGGCGGATAGAGATCGGCGATGATCGAGTTGATCGACGGACCGGTGCCGGCCTCGCCGACGCCGACCCCGATCCGCGCGATCAGAAGCTGCCAAAAGCTGGTGACGTAGTAGCAAAACACGGTCATCAGGCTGAACAGGCCCAGCGAGACGGCAATGAGGTTGCGCCGGCTGATGCGGTCGGCCAGCAGCGCCAGCGGCACGCCAAGCGTGGCATAGAACGCCGCGAAGGCGGGGCCCGCGAGCAGGCCCAGCGCGGTGTCGGAGACCTTGAACTCGGCCTTGATGAGCGGCAGCAGGATCGCCAGAACCTGGCGGTCGAGATAGTTGACGACGAAAACCAGCGTCACCATGAACAGGACGTAGTGACGATGCTGGGTTGAAGTTGTGCCGGCGTTGCTCACACTGCGACCTCGATCATATCTGCCGGCAGCGTCTGCGCGCGCGCCATGTCATGGCGCAGCGTGCGGCTTGCCATCCAGAAGCACCAGGCCGCGATCAGCCAGGTGAATGCGGTCGAGAGCAGCGCCCAGCGGATCGATTCGGCACCGAAACGGGGACGCAGCAGGTCGCTCTCCAGCCCTACCAGATAGGGCCCGGTGCCATAGCCGATGATGTTGAGAACGAACAGCAGAACTGCGGCGGCCTGGGTGCGCATACGCAGGGGAACCAGGCTTTGCACCATCGCGTAGGACGGCGCGAGATATGCGGCGCCGATTAAGGTCGGCGGAATGGCGCAAAGCAGCGCGACGTAGATGCTGGGCGACAGGAAATAAAACGGAAAGAACGGTATCGCAGCGATGATGATGATGACCACGATCCACATGTTCCACCGCACGTCGCGCCTGCCGAAATAATCCGCGAGCACGCCCGAAAAGAATGTCCCGCCGCCGCCGACAATTCCGAACAGGACCGCAATCACCCAACCTGTCGTCTGCGCATCGAGACCGTGGAGATGCTGCAGGAAGCCCGAGATGAAGGTGGTCGCCGCATAGCCGCCAAAGGCACTCATCGCCGTTCCAATGGCGATAAAGCGGATCGAACGCCGTATCCACAGATAGCGGAAGGTCTCCCATATCCCCGGCGCACGCCCGGTATCGGCGAGCTGCTCGACATGCCCGCGCTTGGGCTCGGGAATCGTGAAGAGAACCAGCAGTGCGATGATCAGGCCCGGAACGCCAGCGACGAGAAATGCCGTGCGCCAGCCGAAATGTTGCTCGACCCAGCCGCCGCCAGCGAATGCGAGTAGCAGGCCGATATTGAGGCCGGTGGCGTAGAAAGACAGCGCGCCCGCCCGCTCCTTCGGCTCATAGAGATCGGAAATGATCGAATTCACCGAGGGCGATGTCCCGGCCTCACCGACGCCGGTCCCGATACGTGCGCCGACGAGTTGCCGGAAGCTGCCGACATAGGCCGACACGACGGTCATCGCGCTGAACAGGACCATCGAATAGGCGATCACGTTGCGCCGGTTGGCACGGTCGGCGAGCCAAGCCAGCGGAACGCCCAGGGTCGCATAGAGAATCGCAAAGACCGTGCCCGAGAGAAATCCGACATCGGCATCGGTCAGATGAAACTCGGCCTTGATGGCCGGCAGCAGGATGTTGAGGATGTTGCGGTCGAGATAGTTGACGACATAGACCAGCGTCAGCATCACCAGGATGTAGCGGCGCGAAACGCCGCCAATGCCGGCGCGAACGAGCGCGGCAGTCTTTTCTGTCGACAAAATAGTCTCCCCGGACGCTACGGCTTTTCGCCAAGCGTAACAGAAAGCCGCCCAATAGAAAGAAGTCGGGGCGCGGTCAGTGGCTGCGGCTATACTTCGTCACGATCGGCTCGTGTCCGGGGATTGGCTGGCTGGTGGTCAGCGACGTGGCGTTGCAAGTATAGGCCGTCGCCTGCGGATGCGTCGGCACAGGCGGCGTCACGGTGATGGGCCGGCCATGCACGGTCACGGTGACCGCAGTGTGGACGCTGCCGGGTGTCGTGCAGAACGAGAAGCGGCCGCCAGTCGCGGACCAGGTACCGCTCGCCTGCCCGACCGCATGGCCGGTGGCCGTCATGCCGCCTTCGTTGGCGGCGACGGTGGCGTGAACGTCGGAATGCCCGGTGGCGAATGTCCCGTCAGCCATGAAGGTGATCATCAGGTCGTTGTGGGTGATGCCGGTGACATGGGCCATGTGGATGTTGCGGCTCATCCAGGCCGCGCTGCCGCCGCTGGCGTAGTGCCAGGTGCCGATCAGGCAGCGGTCCAGCACGTGAGAACCGGCGCAGTCGGCCAGTGCCGGTGATGCGACGAGAAGCGAAAAGGCGGCGCACGCGAAAAGCTTTTTCAACTTGGCTCTCCTATTTCTGTCCGCGCCGCTCGCCCTTGCGGCCCTTCACCGCCAGATCGACGGTGAGGAGGCGGCGCTGGCCGCCGACGCGCATCTGCTCCGAGCCCAGAAGATACATCATCGCCTGGTAGTCGCCGAGGGAGTCTTCCAGAGCGTTTGTGAAACCTTGCGCGTCCTGCGCCTTGTTCATTTGAATTTTCGCGAAACGCAAGGCGTCGGGGCTGTTCTCCGCGACGCGGTGGGCGAAATTGTAGGTCTCCTGTTCGAGAACTTCCGGCGCCAGGACCTGGTTCACAAAGCCGAATTCGTGCGCCTCGGCCGCGGAGATGAAGCGGCTCTCGAAGCAAAGCTCCTTGGCCTTGCGGATGCCGACATCCCAGGGGATCGACATGTATTCGACGAAGCCGGCCAGAAATTCCGCAGTGGAGGCGGCGAAGACGATGTCGCAACAGGCGGCCGTCATCCAGCCGGCATAGATGCAATAGCCTTCGACCATGGCGATGGTCGGCTTGGGAAAATTGCGCCAGCGCAGATGGACGTCGAGATTGTATTTCTTGAACTGATCGTAATAGTCGATGGTGCCTGGCTCGGCGCCGAGGTTGCGGCGGTAGTCCAACGCCTCCGGCGTGCCGAGGTCGTGGCCGGACGAGAAGGTCCCGCCGGCGCCGCGAATCACCACCACGCGAACCGTCTTGTCCTTGCCGGCGCGGGTGAAGGCTTCGTCGATCTCGTCCAGCATGCGATAGCCCAGCGCATTGCGGTATTTCGGGCGGTTCAGCGTGATCGTCGCGACCGGACCATCGGTGCCGTAGAGAATGTCCTGGAACGTCACATGCGCCTCCCGAATACGGTTTCTCGGGGACGGTGCCGAGAATCGGCGCGCGCGTCCATCGCCAGCGCCTTGCGCCGCACACCCATTGCCATAAAGTCTGGCCCAACGAGGGACTTATGGCCGACATCTTCATCTCCTATGCCCGCGAGGATCGCGAGTGGGTCGAGAAGCTGGCCAACCAGCTGGTCGCCGAGGGCTTCACGGTCTGGTGGGACTGGGACCTGCTGGTCGGCAAGCGCTATCGCGAGACCATCGAGACGGAACTCCAGACGGCCAAGGCTGCCGTCGTGGTCTGGTCGCAGCATTCGATCCGCTCGGATTTTGTGCGCGACGAAGCCGAAGATGCCCAGCAGCGCAATATCTTGCTGCCGCTTCTTAAGGAAATAGTTCGCCCGCCGGCGGGCTTCCGGCAGCTCCAGACCGCCGACCTGAGCAACTGGCAGGGCGGGGGCCAGCACATCGAGTTCCGCCGCATGCTGCGCGGGGTGTCGAGCCTGGTCGGACGGCCGCCGGCCGGCGACAGCGGTCCCATTCCCGTCGATCCGGCGCATCCGACGACACATTTCACGGAGGCAGCCGCTCCCGTGCCGCCGGCCGAAGTCACGCCACCGTCACCGAGCTTGCCACAGCCTGAACCGCCACCGGCGATTCTGGCGAAGGCGCTGGAACTGGTCGCCGCACCGACGCCGCCTCCTGTCATACCGCCGGTACAGACGCCCGTCGCTTCGGCACCGCGCGCGTCGAACCCGGTCCTGATCATCGCCGCGGTCGGCGCTGTTGCCCTGATCGCGATTATATATCTTGCGATGCAGTTCTTCGGATCTGCGAGCAAGCCGCCGAGCAAGCCTTCAACGCCGGCCATCGCGGCGCCCGCAGCGCACCCGGCGCCCCTGGGCATGCGGCCGGACGCCAGCCCGACCCCTCCAGCACCCGGCGCCGTGCCGACGGGCGGGACAAATGGCGGCGGCGATGATGCCGGCGGCGATGTCGGCCAATCTGGTCCGCGTCATGGCGGCGGGGCGACCGACGCACATCCCAGCAATGACAGCACGGATGGAAGCAGCGATAGCGGCGACACCGGCCAGGGCAATACGCACTGATCGTTGCGAGCGTCAGCCGCTGCCGAACTTGCCGCTCTTGGCCCAGCCGCGCGGCGGCAGGCGGCCGGCCTGGGCGCGGGCGCCGCGCCAGTCTTTCAGTTCGGCGGATTCGAACAGGCGGTTGTTCTCGTCCTTCAGGCCGTCCTTCCAGGTGAAGACGGTGGCGTCGAGCAGGCCGCCGTCCTTGTAGCGCTGCAGGTAGACGCCCTGCCCGCGCGCCATCTCGGGCACGTCTTCCAGGGCGAAGATGATCATCTTTCGATTGTCGCCGATGATGGCGACGCTGTCGCCGGCGACGAAGGCGCAGGCCTTTGCCTCGACGCCGGGCTTGACGTTCATCACGCGCTTGCCGGCCTTGGTCATGGCGACGGCATCGTCTTCGCCGGTGACGAAGCCATGGCCGCTTTCGGCGGCGAGCAGCAGCTTGCGGCCCGGGACATGGGCGAACATCGTGACGATGTCGGCGTCGGGCGGCAGGTCAATGAAGGTGCGGATGGCCTCGCCGTTGCCGCGGCCGCCGGGCAGCCTAGAGCATTCCAGCGTGAAGAAGCGGCCGTCGGTCGAGAACAGCATCAGCTTGTCGGTGGTCTGGGCATGGAGCCAGAATTTGCGGCGGTCGCCTTCGCGGTATTTGACGCTGTCGTTCTCTTCGCTGTGGCCCTTGAAGCTGCGCAGCCAACCCTTCTGCGAATAGACGATGGTGATCGGCTCCTTCTCGACCGCGGTTTCGAGGATGGCGGCTTCCTCGGCCAAGGCCTCGATCTTGTCGATATGCTTGGCGGCGATGATCTCGGTGCGGCGCTTGCCGAGCGCCGTCTTGATGCCGAACTTGGCATCGATGGCTTTGACTTCCTCGATCAGCTTTTCGGCTTTCAGCTTGTCGGAGGCCAGCAGCTTCTTGAGTTCTTTCTGCTCCTTCGACAGCGCGTCGTGTTCCTGGCGGATCTCCATTTCCTCGAGCCGGCGCAGGGAGCGCAGGCGCATGTTGAGGATCGCTTCGGCCTGGTTCTCCGTCAGCTTGAAGGCCTTGATCAGCGCGGGCTTGGGCTCATCCTCGGTACGGATGATCCTGATGACCTTGTCGAGGTTCAGATAGACGGCGAGATAGCCTTCCAGGATCTCCAGCCGGGCGATGATCTTGTCGAGGCGGTGGGTGCTGCGGCGCTCGAGCACCTCGCGGCGGTGATCGATGAAGGCCTGCAGGCATTCCTTCAGGCTCATGACGCGCGGCACGGTGCCGCGATCGAGCACGTTCATATTGAGCGGGTAGCGCGTCTCCAGATCGGTCTGGCGGAACAGCTGCTCCATCAGGATTTCGGCTTCGACCGTGCGGCTCTTGGGCGTCAGCACGATGCGGATGTCTTCGGCGCTTTCGTCATGCACGTCGTCGAGCAGCGGCAGCTTCTTCTGCTCCAAGAGCTCGGCGATGCGTTCGATCAGCTTGGCTTTCTGGACCTGATAAGGAATCTCGGTGACGACAAGCTGATAGACGCCGCGGGCGCCTTCTTCCTTGTTCCAGCGGGCGCGGACGCGAAAGCCGCCGCGGCCGGTGCGATAGGCCTCGGCGATGGTGTCGGGCGCGTCGATCAGCACGCCGCCGGTCGGAAAGTCCGGGCCGCGCACGATGTCCGACAAGGTCTTGTCGCGGGTGTTCGGATTCTCGATGAGCTTCTTGAGGGCCTCGCAGAGTTCGCCCAGATTGTGCGGCGGGATCGAGGTCGCCATGCCGACCGCGATGCCGGAGGAACCGTTGGCCAGCAGGTTCGGGAAGGCGGCGGGAAGAACGATCGGCTCTTCCTCTTCGCCGTCATAGGTGGTGCGGAAGTCGACGGCGTTCTCGTCGAGACCATCCAGCAGCGCCTGGGCGACATCGGTGAGCTTGCTCTCGGTGTAGCGCATGGCGGCGGCGTTATCGCCGTCGACATTGCCGAAATTGCCCTGGCCGTTGACCAAGGGATAGCGCACGGCGAAATCCTGGGCCAGGCGGACGAGCGCGTCGTAGACCGACTGGTCACCATGCGGATGGTACTTGCCGATGACGTCGCCGACGATGCGGGCGGACTTCTTGAAGCCCGAGGCCGGGTTGAGACCGAGCAGCCGCATTGCCCAGAGCACGCGGCGATGCACGGGCTTGAGACCGTCGCGCACGTCGGGTAGCGCGCGCTGGGTGATGGTCGACAGCGCATAGGCGAGGTAACGCTCGGCCAGCGCTTTGCCCAATTGTTCAGGACGAATGTCGTCTTTGATGTCGGCCATGGTGTTTGTCTATTATGATTCGCGGCCCGCCAGACCATCGAGGCGCAGGCGCGCCTGCGGCATTTCCTTGCCGTGGGCGTGCAGCACGCGTTCGCTCAGGAAGTAGCCGGTGAGGCGCAGGCCGGCGGCGACGTCGGCGGCGACGGGCGTGGCGTTCTGCGAGCCGAGCAGGAAGCCGGGCAGCGCGAACAGGCGCTCCTTGTAGATGGCGCCTGCTTCGCCGGAGACGGCGCGGCCGCTGCGCGGCGAGACGTAGATCAGATTGTCCACCGCGCCGGTCGAGGCGCAGCGCGTCAGATCGAGGCCGAAGCCGAGGTCCTCGAGCAGGCCGGCTTCCCAGCGGACATAGAGCGCGCCCCAATGGGCGAAATCGCTGGACCGCATCGCGTCGAGCAGGATGTCGCCGGCCTCGAACACGCTCGCATGGGCTTCGCGCTCGGGCAGCGCGGCGACGGCGACGGCGGAGAAGGCGTTGAGGCCAGTCAGCGCTTCGCGGCTCGCCATCATGTCGCCGGCGCGGGCCTTGACGACCTCGGCGGTGAAGCTGCCCAGATGCTCGTTGAGCCGGGCGCGCCAGTGCAGGTGCAGCGTGTTGCCGGGCTGCAGATCCGGCTTGGAGCGCCGCGAGGCGCCGCCGCGCACCAGGCCGAGATGGCGGCCGTGCTGGTGCGTCAGCGTCTCCAGGATCGCGCTGGTCTCGCCGTGCGGCCGCACGGAGAGCACGACGGCGTCATCGGTCCATTCCATTGTGCCAGCTTGTCATGGCCCGCGAATGCGGGCCACCTAGTTGAGGTCTTCGCTGGTGTCGCAGATTTCGCGAGAAGTCGGAGCACCACAGGAGGGATGAGTTTGTCGTCACCTGGGTGGCCCGCATTCGCGGGCCATGACAGCTGAGCGGGGTTTGGGGCGTTCACTCTTCCGGAAACTCCAATCCCATCTCCTTGTAGTGGTCGCGCTGCTCGGCCCAGTCTTCGCGGACCTTCACGAACAGGAAGAGATGCACGCGGCGCTGGAAGAGGTCTTCCATCTCCTTGCGTGCCAATTCGCCGATCAGCTTGATCGTGGCGCCACCCTTGCCGAGCACGATGGCCTTCTGGCCCTCGCGCTGGACGTAGATGATCTGGTCGATCTTGACCGAGCCGTCGTCGCGCTCGGTCCATTTCTCGCTCTCGACCGTTGAGGCGTATGGCAGTTCGTCGTGCAGGCGCAGATAGATCTTCTCGCGGGTGATCTCGGACGCCAGCAGGCGCGAGGGAATGTCGGCAGCCTGGTCGGCGGGGTAGAGCCAAGGACCTTGCGGCATGAGTTTGGCGACCCAGGCGGAGAGATCGGCGACGCCGTCGCCCTTGAGCGCGGAGATCAGGAAGATTTCCTCGAACACGCCCTCTTCGCTCAGCTGCTGCACCAGCGGCAACAGATCGGTGCGTTTCATGCCGTCGATCTTGTTGAGCGCCAGCGCGGCCTTGCTGTTGCCCGTCTTGAGCGCCTCGATGATGGCGTGGGTGTCGTTGGCAGCATGGCCCGAAGGATTGCCAGTCAACTCAGCGGCGTCGACCAGGAGGACGACGGCGTCGGCGTCGCCGGCGCCCGCCCAGGCGGCGTTGACCATGGCGCGGTCGAGACGGCGGCGCGGCTTGAAGATGCCGGGCGTGTCGACGAAGACGATCTGCGTCTCGCCTTCCATCGCGACGCCGCGCACGGCCATGCGGGTGGTCTGGACCTTGGGGCTGACGATGGCGACCTTGGAGCCGACGAGCGCGTTGACCAGCGTCGACTTGCCGGCATTGGGCGCGCCGATGATGGCGGCGAAACCGCAGCGCGTGGTCATGGCTCGAGAACCTTCGCCAACATCTTCCCCGCCGCGTCCTGTTCGGCTTCGCGTTTGGAGCCGCCTTCGCCGGTCAAAGGTTCCTGTCCGCTCACCGATACCTGCACCACGAAACGCGGTGCATGGTCGGGGCCTTCGCGTTTGACCAGCGAGTAGACCGGCGCGCCGTTGGCGCCTTTGCGGGCCTGGGCCCATTCCTGCAAGCTCGTCTTGGCGTCGCGCATGTCTTCGTTGATGGTGTCGAAGATCTCGGCCCAATAGCAGTCGACGAAGCGGCGCGCGGCTGCCATGCCGCCGTCCTGGTAGAGCGCGGCGATCACCGCCTCGCAGGCGCCGGCGAGGATGGCGCCCTTGCGGCGGCCGCCGCTCGAGGATTCCGAATTGGCCAGGATCAGATGCTCGGCGAGGCCGGCGGCGTCGGCGGCGCGGGCGCAGGCTTCCTGGCGCACCAGGGCGTTGAATTTGAGCGCCAGCGCCCCTTCGGCGTCGCCGGGATAGCGGGCGTGCAACTCCTCGGCCACGATCAGGGCGAGGACGCGGTCGCCGAGAAATTCGAGACGCTCGTTGGAAGCGATGCTGTTGGCGCTGGAATGGGTCAAGGCGCGCTTGAGCAGACCCTGGTCGGCGAAGACATGACCGAGCCGTTCTTCCAGGTCAGTCGATGAGGGTGAACATCCGGCTGAAGCGGATCGCGCCGGGCCAGGTCCAGGGTTCGTACCAGATTGCGCTTTCATCGATGGAGAAGAATCGGAGTTCCGCCCGTCCAACAAGGTTTTCGGCCGGAACGTATCCCACATTGCCGCGGCTGTCGTCGGAATTGTCTCGGTTGTCGCCCATCATGAAATAGTGGCCCGGCGGCACGACGAAGACGATGGTGTTGTCGAAGTCGGTCGTGCCGCGGTCGAGCACCAGATAGGAGCGGCCGTTCGGCAGGGTCTCGCGAAACTGCGGCACCGGCATGGTGGTACCCATGATCGCGTCGTGCTCGATGAAATCGGCAACCCGCACTTTGGGCACGGCCTTGCCGTTGATGTAGAGCACGCCGTCCAGCACCTGGATGCGATCGCCGGGCAGGCCGATGCAGCGCTTGATGTAGTCCTCCATGTAATGTTCGGAGGCCGGGTTCGGCATCTTGAAGACGATCACATCGCCGGGCGTCGGCGCCGAACCGAAGACGCGGCCGTGGAACGGCGCCAGGCTGTAGGGGAAGGAGTTGCGGCTGTAGCCGTAGGCGAACTTTTCCACGAACAGATAGTCGCCGACCAGAAGGGTCGCGATCATCGAGCCGGTGGGAATGTTGAAGGGCTGGAACAGGAAGGTGCGGATGACGAGCGCGATGAGCAACGCGTAGACGATGGTCTTGACCGTCTCGAGCCAGGAATCGCCGGGCTTCTCCTTGGGGGCCGGCGCCGCGACAGGCTCGGGCGCGACGGCGGCCGGCGGGTGCTCGACCGCGTCGGGCGCGGCGTCGATCGTGTCGCCAGGCGCTTCGTCGATGATTTCGTCGGGGGCGGGATTATCGGACATTTCGGGCTCTTTTGGAGTGCGGGGCGCGCGAGGTCAAGGCGGGGGCTGCGATCTTGCTTAAACGACCGGCACCGCCGAAATGATCACGATCGCCTGAGCCAAGGGGAAATCGTCGGTGATCGTCAGATCGATCTGGGCGGTGTGGCCGGCGGGCGTGATCTCCTGAAGCCGTCTTAATGCGCCGCCGGTGAGCCGCAGGCTGGGCTTGCCGCCGGGCAGATTGACCACGCCCATGTCGCGCCAGAAGACGCCGCGGCGCAGGCCCGTGCCGAGCGCCTTGGAGCAGGCCTCCTTGGCGGCGAAACGCTTGGCATAGGAGGCGCCGCGCTGCGCCCGCTTGTCGGATTTCTCGCGCTCCAGTTGGGTGAAGATGCGGGAGAGGAAGCGCTCGCCGAAGCGCTCGATGCTCTTGTCGACGCGGCGGATATCGATGAGATCGGAACCCAAACCGATAATCATGGCGCGGCCCCGCCGCGCGGGATCGCGAACAACAGCAACGCGCTGCCGGTCAGCACGCACAGGAGACAGAAGATGAGCGCCATGGCGCCGAGGCCTTTCGTCGCTTCGCTGCCGAGTCCGATGGCGAGTCTAGGATGAAGCGCGGCGAGCGCGCCAGCGGGGCTTTCCACCGCGAGCGCGGCGCTGTAGGCGCGACCCGTCTCGGCTTTAAACGAACCCAGGCGATAATAGAGCGGCCAGTTGTTGGAGGGATCGAGCGAGCGGGCCCGATAGGCCTTGTACGCCTTCTGGCGGCGCGCGGCGTCGGCGGGATCAAGCGCGGCTTGTTTGGCGTGCCAGCGGCTCCAGTCGGTCGCGCCGCGCGCGATCGGCGTTCCGCCGGCTGTAACGGTCCAGGCGACGGCGAGGTCGGGATCGCGGCGCGGGCAAACCGCTTCGGCGCCGGCATCGCCGGTCAGGCAGGCGAAGTCCTCGCCGTCCTGCTTGCGGTCGAATTCGAGCCAGAGGTCGTACGGCCCGGAGACCGCGACTTCGAAGACCGGCGTCCGCATGGCGCCGGGATGCGCAAGGTCGACCGGCATTTGCACGGGCAAGGTGTTCGCGGGCGCATAGCGCCATTCGACGAAGGCAAGCGTGGCGGCACCGATGACGACGATGCCGAGGCCCAGCGCGATCAGGGCGCGGCGCGGCAACAGCTTGCGCGCCAGATAGACAATGGCGAGCCCTGCGAGCGGTCCGGCGATGAGAAGATAAAGCATCTCAGCCGGCGCGCGCTTCGTCCATCAACGCGCGCATCTGGCGGATGGATTGCTCGAGCCCGACGAAGATCGCTTCGCCGACCAGGAAGTGGCCGATGTTGAGCTCGCGCACCTGCGGTATCGCTGCAATGGGCCCCACATTGTCATAGGTCAGGCCGTGGCCGGCATGGACTTCCAGGCCGAGGCGCCCAGCGGCGGCGGCGCTCTGCCGGGCGGCTTCCAGATGCTGCGCGACGGCGTCCGCGTCGCCCGCGATCACGGCCTCGCAATAGGCGCCGGTGCACAATTCGACGACCGGAGACCGAAGCGAGCTTGCCGCTTCGATCTGGCGCGCGTCGGGATCGATGAACAGCGAGACGCGGATGCCGGCATCGGACAGGCGGCGGATCATCGGCGCCAGATGATTGTGCTGGCCGGCGGCGTCGATGCCGCCTTCGGTGGTGCGCTCCTCGCGCTTCTCGGGCACCAGGCAAACGGCATGCGGTTTGGTGCGCAGCGCGATCGCCAGCATCTCCTCAGTCGCCGCCATTTCGAAATTGAGCGGAATGCCGATCTTGGTCGACAACTGCTCGATATCGGCATCGGCGATGTGGCGGCGGTCTTCGCGCAAATGCGCGGTGATCGAATCCGCGCCGGCCTGGGCCGCGATCAGGGCCGCACGCAGCGGATCGGGATACGGGCTGCCGCGTGCGTTGCGCACAGTGGCGACATGATCGATGTTGACGCCGAGACGGAGCTTGCCGGTCATGCTTGGCCTTCGTCGCAGCGGCGGAGTTTTTCGTGGAGCGCGTCGAGGCGCTTGTCGGGATGGTCGCCGTCGCGGCGCGCGGCATTGACATGCGCGACGATGATCTTGACCCGCTTGTGCCAGGCGCGGCCACGCTCGAGGAGATGACGAAGGTCGGGTATGTGTTTGAGGGTCGACGCATTAAAGTTGCGTGGAGGTGCTCCGGCGCCTTTTCGATTTCCCGAATTACGTCCAGTACTTAGCGATTTTTCGGCAACATAATTGTTTTTGGATTTTTCCGTACCCCCTCCCCCCCCCCCAA
>Ga0207929_1000178_pt1 | contig 17867 bp, 11 predicted proteins | sample NGESurdeep072012_FD_184466 | JGI IMG/M metagenome (GOLD analysis project Ga0207929, IMG submission 184466) | Arctic peat soil microbial communities from Barrow, Alaska - NGEE Surface sample 53-1 deep-072012 (SPAdes) | ecosystem: Environmental > Terrestrial > Soil > Wetlands > Peat ... | reverse complement strand
CAACGCGGACTTCGACGGCGACCAGATGGCAGTGCACGTTCCTCTTTCGTTCGAGGCTCAGCTCGAGTGCCGTCTGCTCATGCTGTCGTCGAACAACATCTTGAAGCCGTCGGACGGACGTCCCGTCGCCGAGCCCAGCCAGGACATCGTGCTTGGCTGCTACTTCGCGACCAAGGCGCCGCCGGGGTTCGACCAGAATACCGCCAAGAACGGAAAGACCGGAAAGTCGTACACCAACGTCGCCGAGGTTGAGGTCGCGCTGTCGCAGGACCGCGTGACGTTCCACACGCCCATCCGCTACTTCGTGCAGGACGTCGAAGGCCAGCGCTGGGTGGACACGACGGTTGGCCGTGTGCTCTTCAACGCCATCATCCCGCCGGAGATTCCTTTCCAGAACCGGGAGATGAAGAAGAAAGCACTAGGTGAGCTGGTGTTCGAGAGCTATCGCAAGAGCGGGCTGCAGGGAACCGTTCCGTTCCTGGATCGCCTGAAGGAGTTCGGGTTCCGCTACGCCACGCGCGGCGGAATCTCGATCGGAATCGAAGACCTCCACATCCCCGCCGAGAAGGAAACCCTTCTGGGAGAGGCCGAGGAGCGCGTCAACAGATTCCAGAAGGCGTATCAGACCGGCAACATCACCAACGGTGAGCGCTACAACAAGGTGATCGATACCTGGACGCACGCCAACAACGACGTCGCCGATGCAATGGTGCGCGCGATGCGTGAATCCAATGATGGCTTCAATCCGGTTTTCATGATGTTCGACTCCGGATCACGTGGATCGCGCGACCAGATCCGTCAGCTCGCCGGTATGCGCGGACTGATGGCGAAGCCGCAGAAGAAGCTCACCGGAGGAATCGGCGAGATCATCGAAAGCCCGATCAAGTCGAACTTCCGCGAAGGGTTGTCCGTGCTCGAGTACTTCATCTCGACCCACGGCGCACGCAAGGGTCTCGCCGACACCGCGCTCAAGACCGCGGACGCCGGTTATCTCACCCGCCGCCTCGTCGACGTCGCGCAGGATGTGACGATCACCGAGGAGGATTGCGGAACCATCCTCGGCCTCGAGGTCGGAGCGCTGAAGGAAGGCGAGGATATCATCGAGCCGCTGTCCGAGCGCATCGTCGGCACCGTGGCCGCTGAAGACATCTATGATGTTCACGCGATCGACGAGTCGGGCCAGCGTTCGCTGCTGGTCGAGGCTGGTCAGCTAATCGACGAAGACATGGCCAAGGGCATCGAAGAGTCAGGCCTCGAAACCGTGAAAATACGCTCCGTGCTTACATGTGAGGCGAAGCGTGGTCTCTGCCAGATGTGCTACGGCCGCAACCTCGCGACCATGGGAATGGTCGACAAGGGCGAAGCGGTTGGAATCATCGCCGCGCAGTCGATCGGCGAGCCGGGAACCCAGCTCACGCTCCGCACCTTCCACATCGGTGGAACCGCGGCACGTATCGCTGAGCAGACTGCTCGCAAGTCGAAGATCGCGGGAAAGATCGAGTACGGGGACAGGCTCGTGGTCGTCACCAACGCCGAGGGAAATAAGATCGTCACCTCGTACGAGGGTGATCTCACGATCAAGAGCTCCGGCGAGCGCAACGCCAGCATTGGCGCGCGCCTCCAGGTACCGCTCGGCGCGACGCTGATGGTGAAGGACGGCGAGGAGGTCAAGAAGGATCAGATCATCTTCAGCTGGGATCCGTACACGAACCCGATCATCTCCGACGTGGAGGGTACTCTCCGCTTCGTCGACCTGATTCCGAGCGAGTCGGTGTCCGAGGAGCTCGACGAGCTCACTGGTCTCCGCCAGACCGTCGTCATCGAAGACAAGGAGAAGAAGCTACACCCGCATATCGAGATTATCGAAACGAAGGGTGGAAAGGAAAAACGCCTCAGAGACTTCGTGATTCCGGTGGGCGCGCAGCTCACGGTCGAGGACGGCAAGAAGATCAGTGCCGGTACGATCATCGCCAAGATCTCGCGCGAGGCGTACAAGACCCGCGACATCACGGGCGGTCTGCCGCGTGTGGCGGAGCTGTTCGAGGCGCGTCGTCCGAAGGATCCGGCTACTATCTCTGAAATAGATGGAGAGGTGAGGTTCGGCGACATCAAGCGCGGCAAGCGCGAGATCAGAGTCGTTCCGAAGGACACCCCGGTGGACACCGAGGAGCCGGGTCAGCTGTACGAGATCCCGGCCGGTAAGCACCTTCGCGTGCACGCCGGTGACTGGGTGAGAGCGGGCGACCGTCTCTCCGAAGGCCCGGTGAATCCGCACGATATCCTTCGCATCAAGGGACCGCGCGCGGTTCAGGAGTACCTGCTCAACGAAGTGCAGGAGGTTTACCGCCTGCAGGGCGTGAAGATCAACGACAAGCACATTGGCGTGATCGTGCGGCAGATGCTGCAGAAGGTGCGCGTGCTGGAGAGCGGAGACACGGAGTTCCTCGAGGGCGAGCACGTCGACAAGCAGACCTTCAGGGATGCGAACGACAAGGCCAAGAAGCACAAGGAGCTGCCGGCGGTCTCGGAGCCGTTGCTGCTCGGAATCACCAAGGCCAGTCTCACGACCCAGTCGTTCATCTCGGCGGCGAGCTTCCAGGAGACGACGCGTGTTCTCACCGACGCCGCGATTCGTGGCGCGCGTGACGAGCTGCTCGGACTCAAGGAGAACATCATCATCGGTCACTTGATCCCGGCCGGCACGGGCATGTACCGGTACCAGGAAGTGGAGATCGAGGGAGCACCGGTGCCACCCGCGCCGGAGCTTCCGTCGGAGCCGACGATCGCCGAGATACTGGCGAACGATACGGAGCCGGAGTTCGTGCTGCCGGAGACTGTTGCGGTTCCGGAGGAGATTTAGCGGAATCGTGCCAGCGCTCTGAACCGGCTTGAGGGCTGATCTATAGCCCCAACCCGCCGGCGGATTGCGTAGCAGATGCAACACTGACAACATCCCCGTGACGGAGCTGATCCGTCCGGGGATGTTTTGCTTGAGCTGGTTATCTGGAGAGGTCCGTCCGCGGTTTTTCCGCGGACGATTTCCCTACATTCATATAGATGGACCTATACATCTTCTGTGTGGTTCTCGGAGCCGCCGGCATGGCTGCCATGGCGTTCCTCGGTTTTGCAGGCAGCCACGGCGGGGGACATCACGGCCACGATACGAGCGGCCACGAGATGCACGGCATCGGCGCGCCGCACGGGCACTCGATTACTCCGTCCCATGGTCACGTGCACGGCCACGAACACGCGCACGAGCTTCGCCCGGATGGCTGGAAGTCGAACGTATGGTCGTGGCTCTCTCCGCGAGTGTTGTTCAATTTCCTCGTCGGCTTCGGCGCCACCGGGCTGATCGTCGAGCGGCTCGTCGGACCCGTTCTCGCGCTGCCTATCGCGGTTGCCGGCGGAATAGGATTCGAGGCGTTCGTAGTTCGGCCGCTCTTCAACTCGCTTTTCCGATTCGAATCGAAACCCGCGCAGACCCTCGAATCGGCGCTCATGTCAGAGGGACGGGCGGTGACGGGATTCGACGCCAACGGCAATGGATTGATTTCGCTGGAGCTGGGCGGTGAAGTAGTACAGGTGCTGGGCACCCAGCTGAATGAGGAGCGCAAAGCCGGCGTTCGAATCCGGGCGGGGGATATCGTCCGCATCGAGGAAGTCGATGATACGCGTAATCGTTGTACGGTGTCGCGAATCGGTCTCGGTGAGACAGAGTCGCGCGACGCCGACCGTTTCTAAAGGGAAACACTCATGACACAAATGCTGATCATTGTCGCCGCCGTCCTGGTCGGGGTGCTCGGAGTAATTCCGCTCATCGTTTCTTCGTTTCTTCGCAACGTGGAAGCGGGAACCATCCGGATGGTGAGCTGGCTACAGGGCAGCACCGTCATTTATCGCGGGCCGGGAAAGTCGAAGGAAGTTCCGCTGCTCACGACCGGCACGACGCTGTCCAGTAAGGCGATCAACGTCGATCTCGATATCACCGACCAGACGGCGGACCTCGACCGGAACGGCACGCCTCAGCCGATCAAGGTGCGAATTCTCGCGAGCGCGATCGTCTCGGTGGGCGACACCGACATCCTGATCAAGACCGCGGCGAACCGTTTCTTCTCAAAGGACACGGCGGACCAGGAGAACATTCTCATCGATCTGCTCTCGAGCTCGGCGCGTCGGGCGATCAACCTGTTAACCCATGATCAGCTCTTCTCGGCGAAGACCGCTCCTCAGCTCTACTCGGGAAGTCAGACACCCGCGCTCGGCGCGGGCTCCAGTCAGGGCGCGGGGTTCGCGGTCGCGCCGAGCCAACCGACGGCGATAACGCACGTTGCGGAGGCAGCGCTGGGAATGGAGGACGACGACGATCCACTCGCCGTGATCATCAGGAAGGCGTGCTCGAGAGAGCTGACCGACCTTGGCCTCACCTTCAACTCGCTCAACATCAAGGTCGTGCAATCGGAAGTGGCCGAGTCACGGCGCAGACAGTCGGCTGCGGAAGCGCAGGCGAACGCGGACATTGTGACCGCGCAGCAGGCGCGTCGGGCCAAGGAAGCCCAGCTCGAGGCGGAGCGGGTGATCTCCGACAAGCAGCGAGAGCTGGAACAGACCAAGGCATCGAACGCCGCGTTGATCGCCGAGGCAGAAGCGAAGAAGCAGACCGCGCTCGGTATTCAGCGCGTCGCGGAGCTCGAGGCGACTCAGATCGCTCAGGCGCGCGCGGACGCGGAGCGAATGCGCATCGACGCGGAAGCTCGCGCCAACGCAGAAGCAATTCGCATCACCACCGTCGCGCAGGCCAACGCCGAAAGCATCCAGAAGGTGAACGAAGCGATCAAGGCCGGCGGCGAGAGCTATTTCCGGTACCGGCAGATCGAGATGATTCCGCTGATCGCTCCAGTGATCGCCGACGCCTTGGCGAAGGCGAGGCTGGTGACAATCTCGGGGGATTCAGCGGCGGGAGGTGCCGCGCAGTCAGCGACGAGCAACATCACGAGCGTGATTCAGACGGTGCTTGCGGCGCAGCTCGTGGCGGGGAGCGGGATCCTGCAGCCGCCCGAAAGCAGTCGGGACAAAACGGACCCATTGCGGGAAAACGGACGACAGGCAGCTGCCCCGCAAGCGCCCCAGGCTCCACCGCCGCCGCCCGCCAAGACGGGTTTTCGGTAACGCGACACCGGCCCCGGGAAGGATGGCGGTGGGGACATGACAACCGCTTTCTGGGTTATTGCAGGCTTCCTCCTGCTCGCATTTGCGATCACGGTCCTCATCCGGAGCCGGGGAAGCCGGATGGCGCTACGCGCCGTCCACCGCTCCCGTTCGCGGGTGAACCGGTTCAAGCTCACCAAGAAAGCATTCATCAGAGAAACGCTTCTCGCCGACGATGCGATCGCGGCGGCGGTGCGGGAGCACGCTGCTGAGCAGTCGATTGACGAAGCGGCGGCATGGCGGTGCGTCGAAACGTACATCGACGAGATCGTACCCTTCTTCAACATCCTGACCTACTACAGGATTGGCCTCGTCGTCAGCAGAGCGCTGCTCAACTTCTTTTACAAGGTATCCGCGGAATACGCGGGCAAGGAATCCAGCGAGACATTGCCTCGCGATGCGATCGTCATCTACCTGATGAATCACCGATCGAACGCCGATTACGTGCTGGTCGGATACGTTCTCTCGGGAAAGGTCGCGATCTCCTACGCCGTTGGAGAATGGGCGAGGACATTCCCGCTCGAGTACATCTTCAAGAGCTTCGGCGCGTATTTCATTCGCCGGAAATACCGGGAGAAACTCTACCATAGCGTGCTCGAGCGATACGTTCAGCTGATCACGCGAAACGGCGTCACGCAGGGAATTTTTCTCGAGGGCGGCTTGAGCCGCGACGGAAAACTCGGCAACGCGAAAATCGGCTTGCTGGATTACGTCCTGGGTGTGGCTCGCGATCCGGCAATGAGGCGGCGCCTCCATGTCGTTCCGGTTGCCATCAACTACGACCGGGTGCTGGAGGATCGGTCGCTGCTGCGGGAGCTCGATGCCCGGGAAGGACGCGAGCGTCCGCCACGGTACGCGCAGCTCGGCGAGGTGCTCCGTTATGTATGGTGGAACACGGCGCGTCTCGTCGCCCGAAAGTGGAAGCGTTACGGACGCGCCTCGGTCGTAATCGGGGAGCCGTTTCCAATTGCAGATTGGCTCGATCAGCAGGATCTGGAGACCGGCGGGATCTTCGAAATCGCCCGGACAGAGCGTCTTGCCCGCATTCAGCTGCTGTCTGACTCGGTGCTGCAGAGAATCGCAGCGATCATTCCCGTCACGCCCGTCCCGCTGGCATGCGCAGCGGTGCAAAGCTTCGACCGCGATTTCATCCCACGCGATCAGCTCCTCGAGCGCATGAGTGACATGCGTGACGTGCTCAGAGAACTGAACGCGCGCGTCATCCATCGAGAAGGAAGCATCGAGGAGGTCTTCGATCGCGCCTGGCGAATGCTCCGCATGCGGAGGATGCTGGTCGAAGTCGGCGCGGGCTACGCGGTCGCTCCGGGCCAACGCCCCCTCGTGAGCTACTACGCTAACAGTGTCGCTCACCTGCTGGGTCCCTTCGCGGAGGGGGTCCGCAGCCGGGACGCGTTGCCCAGCCAGCTTTTCGCCAGTGCGTCTTGATGATGATCGCGAGCGGCTGAAACGGCGCCGGTTTTTCGAACATTGTACGTTTTGCGTTCGACTGATATGTTGATCGCAGAATGGACAGGTAAGGCGCGACCTGGCTGCCCACCGGCCAGCGCAACCGGGTTCCGTTGGGAGGCCCGATGTCACAACGATTTTGCGGCAGTCGTTTTCTCTCTCCGCTGCCGACGACTGCGACCCTTGCGATCGTTGCAACCCTCGCCCTCGCCGCTGAAACACTCGCGGCGCAATCGCCAGCGAATGTCATCGGGAAGGTTACGTCTGAGACCGGCATCGCTCTCATTGGGGCGGATGTGGCAGTGGGCGGTACTCAGCTCCGGACGACCACCGACGATCGCGGGGAATTTCGTTTGCCGGGAGTGCCCGCTGGTGCTATAGAACTGAGGGCACGACGACTTGGCTTCCGGCCGGATGCGGTGCGGATCAATGTCGGTGAGTCCGGCACCGAGCGTGTCAGCCTCAAGCTCGCCGTTGCGACCCAGGAATTGCAGCCCGTCGTTGTCCGTGGCCAGGCCGTCAGGTACACGGGACGTCTTGCTGGCTACTATGAGAGACTCGATCATGGCATCTCCGGAGTCTTCATCACCCGCGACCAGATCGAACGCGAAAATCCACGGAGTCTGAAAGAGTTATTGCGGAAGACACCCGGAATCACCGGGATCAGGGAGCGCGATGGATCGCCTGCGGAGCGCATACGGGGCACTACGTGTGCGCCGCTGGTCTGGCTGGATGGCAGCGCAATGCCCACGGGGCAGGGCGACCTCGACACGATCGAGCCCAGCACTTTGGAAGGGATCGAGATTTATCTGGGTGCGACCTCTGTGCCCGCCAGATATTCGTGGTCGCGCGACCTGTACTTCTGTGGGGCAATCCTTCTGTGGACGCGCGCGTTCGAGTCCGAGGTTCCGCACCAGACGATCACCTCACCGGCCGAGATTGAGGCGCTGGTCGCGTCCCTCTCGGTGTTCACGGCGGATCAGGTGGACAAAACCGCCGCGCTCGACCTTGCCAGGCCGCTGGTGATTCCCTATCCGCCCTCGCTGTACGCGGCGCACACTCGGGGAACCGTTGTCGCGGAATTCGTGGTGGATAGCGAGGGCCATGTGGAGCCGGGGACCCTCGGAATCGTCTCCTCCACCAATCCACTCTTCAGCGAAGCGGTGACGCGAACCGTGGGCGGGGCGAGCTTTACTCCCGCGCTCCGCGCCGGCAAGACCGTGCGGCAGCTGGTGCACCAGCCGTTCGAGTTTACGGGAGTCAAATAGCGAGCGAAGGGGAAGGGACCTCGGGTCCCGAGGCGTGCTGAGCTAAGGCCGTCCCTGAAGTTCAAAAAAAAGATTGATTGACAGAGCTCTTCCACACTCCTACTTTCTACGAAATTGGGCGGATAGCACCGCGCCATATATCGCCTTTTCCACCCCAAGGAGGACTATGAGCTAGTGCCGTGTAATGCATTTGATGTATTGGAGGCGTCACTCCCATGCTCCCGGCGCCGGCAGTTCCCCGCTCGTGCAGAAACCGCCAACGGGCCCGCATCAAACGGTTCTCGACTGAAGCACGACTCTTCTATCGAAGTGAGGAATGCAATTATGGTTATTCACAAGGTTCTACGCTGGTCTACAACCACTTTGTTCATCATCGCCTCGCTCGCCGGTGCGCGCGGCGCCTCGGCCCAGGGTGCGGTGATCACCGGTAAGATCACGACGGAACAAGGGCGGGAGGTCGAAGGCGTAAACGCCACTATCCCGGAGCTCAACATCTCCGTCGGCACAAATGCGGCGGGCAACTACACCATCACCATTCCCGCCGCGCGCCTGACGGGTGCCCCCGTGGCGCTGCGCGTACGCGGGATCGGATTCATTCCGCAGACGCGCACGGTTTCCTTGACCGCCGGCTCACAGACGGCAAACTTCACACTTGCACAGGACATCAATCGCCTCGAGGCGGTGGTGACGACGGGCGTGACGGGTGCAACCGCAATCACCAAGCTCCCCTTCTCAGTCGCGAGGCTTGACAGCACCGACATGAAGGTTCCCGCGTCGAACCCGCTCGAGCAGCTCGCTGGAAAGGTTCCCGGCGCGATGATCTCTTCGACTTCGGGACGTCCCGGCGCCTCGCCGGCGGTGCTGCTCCGCGGACCGACCGCGATTTCGGGTTCCGGCCGCGGCCAACAGCCGCTGTACATCATCGACGGTGTAGTACTCGCTGATCAGGGCTCCTCGACTGGCGGTGGCGGGCTTCCCGACATCAACCCTCAGGACATCGAGAGCGTCGAAGTAGTGAAGGGCGCGGCTGCCGCTTCGCTGTATGGCGCGCGCGCCGGAGCTGGTGTCATCAGCATCAAGACGAAGTCCGGTATCAGCTCCAACGACGGCGTCCACTTTGGGGCTCGCACCGAATACGGCACCAGCGACATCGAGCACCACATTCCGATCAACCAGGCCCATGCGCTCGAGCTGGACCAGAGCGGCACGCGCTTCTGCATCCAGCCGTCGGGTACGACATCGACCCGCTTCTCTTGCGCCTACTCGATTGATTACGCCTCGGAAGTTTATCGTATCAACGATCAGGCCGACCAGTTCACACTCGACCCGGTCGGAACTTTTCCGGTCGATCCCGGCTCAGGGCTCGGCGGAACAGACCTCGTCCTCAGAGACTCGTATCTCGTCCGTCAGTGGCCCGGTCCGAACTACGACCAGGTCTCGATTTTCGCGCGGCCAAAGCCGGTGCTCAACAACAGCGCTGATATGCGCGGCCATTACGGCAAGACCTCGTTCTTCGCCAGCGCTTCCGGGCTCGCCCAGGGCGGCGCGATCAAGTATCAGAATGGCTTCCAGCGCGCTTCTGCACGCCTGAACCTCGATCAGCAGATCTCCGACCGCTGGTCGGCATCGCTGACGAGCTACTTCGCGCGCTCGACGAAGACGGGTTTCTTTGAGGAGGATGGTAGCGGCGCCGGCTTCTTCCGGCTGACTCGCACTTTGCCGAACGAGAATCTTGCCAGCACTGATTCTCACGGCCGCCTGCTGGTCCGCACCAACCTCGGTGGCGGCGGCACGCAGAATTTCAATCCGCTGTACATCAATCAGAATGTCTGGGACCCCTCCCGCACGAATCACTTCATCGGGGGCGGCACTCTCAGGTACCAGCCGTTCAACTGGATGGACCTCGACGGCAACGTGAGCTATGACGGCTCGCAGACGAACCTCAACGTCTTCCGCGACAAGAATTTCCGTCTCAACGACGGTTTCACGGCCGGTCCGGGTGGGCAGGCGTCGGCGCTCTGGAAGGCTTCGGAGCAGCTTCAGACATACGGTGCGGGCGCCAACATGAACATCCGGCACGATTTCTTCACGGACGTCTCAACCCGTACGAGCTTCCGCTTCACCTTCGGGAAAGAAGACTACGACGAGCGCCAGGCGATCACCGGAATTCTCGCCGTTCAGGGGCTCCCCACGATTGCCAACGGTACGTCCCCCCTAGATCCGGTCTATGGAAGCGTGGATGGGTCGTCCAACACCTCCATCCGCAGCATTGGGTTCTTCATTGCCGAAAACTTCGACATCAAGGACCGCTATATCGTGGACGCTCTTGTTCGCCGCGATGGAAGCTCACTATTCGGGCGCGCCAACCGGTGGAAGACCTTCGGCCGCGGCTCGCTAGCGTGGCGCGTTGCGCAGGAGCCGTGGTGGTTCATTCCACAGATCGATGAGCTGAAGCTTCGCGCCTCGGTCGGTACTGCCGGTGGACGTCCCGGATTCAGTTATCAGTACCAGACCTATAGCGTGTCCACCGGTCTCGTTTCCGCCGTTACGCTCGGCAACAACTTCCTCAAGCCCGAGTCGATTCGCGAGAATGAGTACGGCGTAGACATGCAGGCATTCCATCGCATCGGTTTGACGCTTAACTACGCCAAGTCGGTCGCGAGGGATCAGATCCTCAACGTGCCGCTCTCGGTTGCGACCGGTTTCGCCAGCCAATGGCAGAATGCGGGCGTGCTCGAGAACAAGAGCTATGAGGGCTCGCTCAACGTTCCGATCATCAACGGGCGCGACCTTCAGTATTCGGTGCGGCTCATCTATGACAGGAACCGCGCGATGGTAACGCACCTGTACGTCCCGAGCTTCACTCCCGGGGCGACTCTGGCGACCAACACGGGTACGCTCTTCCTGGTCTGCAGCCCGGTAAAGGGCGAGGCTGGCTATTGCGACCCGGCGAAGAATCAGTCTCCGCAGAGATTCGGCACATTCTACGGACGCGAGTTCGCCACCAGCTGCAGCCAGCTCCCAACGCAGGCTGCTGCTTCATGCGGTATTCCGGGTGGTGCGTTCCAAAAGAACAAGGACGGCTGGATCGTCTGGGTCGGGCAGGGCAACGGCGTGACCGACGGCATCACCAAGAACCTCTGGAACGCCAAACTCCCGACCAACTCGCCGTTCTTCTCGGCGACGAGCTCGGGCGCGAATGGGTACATCAATAGAGGCGTCGCCGTAAACTGGGGAATGCCGATCATTGTTCGTGATTCGACCGGCTCGGCGCTGCAGCTCCCGCTCGGCAATCCGTTGCCGAAGTACCGTTGGGGCTTTTCGCAGACGCTCAACTACAAGAAGTTCAGCGTCTACGCCCTACTTGATGCCGCCCGTGGTCAGGTTGTCTACAACCAGGGTCGCGGATGGTCGTACCTCGATTTCCTCGAGGGTCACGAAAATCAGCAGGGTGTATCTGTAGGGGACGCGAAGCCGCTCGGCTACTACTACCGTGCTGGCGCACCCGACCAGAGCCGTCTCGGCGGTCTGTACGACGTGCTTGGCGCGAACAACGCCGTCACTGAGGACGCGAGCTACACCAAGCTTCGTGAGCTGAATGTCGGCTATCACTTCGGTTACGTCCCCTCGATCGGTGGCGACTGGAGCCTCTCCGTTATCGGCCGCAACCTTAAGACGTGGACCAAATACACTGGCTTCGATCCGGAAGTCGGCAGCGGAGCTGTGAGCGGTACTGGAAGCACCACGAACGGGCCGGGATCGTCGGCGATTACCGCCATCGATGCCTTCACGTTCCCGAATGTACGTTCAGTAACGTTCTCACTTTCTACGAGTTTCTAATCCGGAAGGCTCGGTGCGGGGCGGAATCCCGTCCTGCACCGAGCCGGCCCATTAATCTGAGGCATTTACATGCGTAAACTGTATGTCATCGCCGGCCTCGCCGGCTTACTTGGAGCGACAGCGTGCGGCAGCGATGTGCTGACTGTACCGAACAATGACAGTCCCGATGCGGGACGCGTTCTCGCGCGGCCGGGCGACGTGGAGTCGTTGATCGCCGGGACGTTCAACAGTGTGTGGCAGGGGACGGTGGCGGGCCAGCTGGACGCGGTCAACCCTGCAATGATGGTTATGTCATTCGAGAATTCGTCCTCACTCGCCAATTTCAACATGGGCACGTGGGGCTCGCTGCCTCGCAACCCGATCTCCAACCGTCCGGGAAGCGTCTTCGCGGGCCAGAACTATTACAACTTCCGACGCCTTGCGAGCGCGGCGAGATCCGCGGCAACGGGAATCGTTCAGCTCAATCGACCCGGCTTTACCATCGGCACCACCGGCGCCAACCTCCGCGCGCGCGCTTTCGCTTTTTTCGTGATGGGCCTTGCAAACGGGACCAATGCGCTCGTTTATGATTCGATTCCGCTTATCACTGAGACGAACGGCGACAATCCACAACCGCCGCTCATCAATCACGACTCGGCCGTCAAAGTAGCGCTCGCGCAGATGGATTCCGCGATCACGTCGGCCAACGCTGGCATGGCCGACCTTCCCGACAGCTGGATACCGGGAAACCCGTTCAGCGCTGCCGAGTTTATCCAGTTTATCCGGTCATATAAGGCTCGCATACGAGCAGAGGAGCCGAGGACAGCGACCGCGCGTGCGGCGATCAACTGGACCGCTGTCCGGGACGATGCAATCAACGGGATAACCGCTGACGTCAACATGATCATGGATCCGGCCACGAGCTGGGATTACACGTGGTACCCGACACACTTCCTGTTCGACACGTGGACGCAGCAGGCGCCGATCATGATCGGGATGGCCGACAGTTCCGGCGGCTACGACGCGTGGCTGGCGCTTCCAATCAGCAACCGCGCCGCGTTCCTCATCCGGTCGGCGGATCAGCGCTTTCCGGTGGGTGATGCCAGACCTACCCAGCAGGCGAACTCGAAGGTGGGTAGTGCCACAATTCCGCCGCGCCCCAACCTTTACTTCCGGAACAGAACTGCTTCCGACCCGTCGGGCGAGAGTTACGCCGATTCGTTCTATGACTGGTACCGCGAGCAGGTGTTCACAAACGGCGGCCGCCAGGGCAATTTCCCGATGCTGCAAAAGGCGGAAGTCGATCTTCTCGCCGCCGAGGCCTACTATCGTCTCGGAGATTACACGAACGCCGCGGCGAAGATCAACGTCACGCGCGTCGGCAACGGGAAACTTCCAGCGCTGCTCCCTGTCGCCGGAACGGTGCCCGGTGGAGCGGCCTGTGTGCCGCGCATTCCAGATCCCGCAACTAACTACGCGTCGAGCAAGTGCGGCGACATGTTCGAGGCTCTCAAGTGGGAAAAGAGAATGGAGCTGGCGTTCATGCAGTTCGGAGCCTGGTATTTCGATAGCCGCGGCTGGGGCGACCTTGCCCAAGCGACGGCGCTCGAATGGCCGGTGCCTTTCCAGGAAATGCAGGTTCGCGCCGAGGTATACTACGATTCCCAGTCTTACCAGATCGCGGCTGCCAAGGGCACCTACGGTTACTAACCCAAGCGGATTTGTCTTCGTGACTCATTTTTCAGCGTCGAGTGTCCGCAGGAAGGCCGTCGTCACGGCGGCCTTCCTGTGCGGCAGTGTGACGGCCGGATGCTACACGTTTGTCCCCAGCGAGAGCTCACTTCTCGTGACAGGCAAGCCGGTAGCGCTCGATCTCAACGATCTCGGCCGCTTGAATCTTTCCAGCCAGATCGGGGGCGACGTGATGCAGCTCTCCGGCACTCTAGTGCAGCAGTCGGCCGCGGCGTTCACGGTAAAGACCATGCAAGTCACGTTTCTGAACGGTCGCACCGCTGATTGGAGCGGCGAGCCGGTGACTATTGGCCAGGAATACGTTCGCGGCGTTTATCGGCAGTCTATTTCTCCGAGCAAGACCGTGGCTGCGCTCGCGGCCGCAGTGGCAATCGTCGGTAGCGTCATCGCCGGGCAGGGCCTCAGCGGCAACGGCAATGCTAGCAATGGCGGAAAGAACCAACCTCCGCCGCCCAGTTCGAGCAGAGGCAATTAGTGATCCCCGTTTTATTCAGGAAGCTGTCGCGGGTGCTTCGAGATCAGCAGGAAGAAGCTACCAGCGCGGTTCACACAACACTTTCGAGTCGGAGCCATTAATGAATCTTCACCGTTTTCTTCTATTGGGCGCAGCGCTCGCGGCGGTAACCGCTTGCGGCAGCGACAGTACTTCCCCGAAGAATATCACGCCGGGGCCCGCCGGATTCATACGCATCATCAACGCCGTTCCGGACACGGGAGCTCAGGATTTTAGATTTGTCGACGTGGTAGAGGGTGTGCCGAACGTTGAGTTCGCCAATCTCGCCTTCCGAGAGGGCACTGATCGCGCCTACCAGCGCGTGTCGGTCGGCACGCACCACATCCGCGTATTCATGAGCGGATCGAACAAGAACGCGGCCGGTCTGCAGAACGATCCGGCGATCGTTTCGACCGTGCTGGGAGACACCACGTTCACCTTCGCCGAGGGCGTGCACTACACGTTCCTGTGGCAGGGTGCCTCACGAGCCGGCGCGCAGAAGTTCGTGATTACGACGGATAACTTCGCGGCGCCGGCTTCGGGCCAGTTCACGATCAACGTGGTGAACGCCACCGCCAGCGCTGCCGATTTCTATGTGGCCAGCGGGACGACGGCGGTGGCGGTGGGGTCGACCGTGACCGGCACGCCCACTTTTTCGGGGGTCGGACCAAACGCCGCGTCGAGCTGGACCGGGTTAGCTGTTGCGTCTTCGAGCGGCAATTACACGATCACCGCGACAGCTGCAGGCTCAACGACGGTTATCGCTTCCGTTGTCTGCCCAGCCGGTACCCCGGCCGTCGCGGAAGTTCCAGGTGTCTCTGGGGCGCTACAAGCGACCGCCGGCTGCGGAATCGCCAATTCGGTATTGAGCTCGATGCTGTTTGCGCCGTCGGTCATTCCGAGCAAGGCGCCGCAGACGCTCACGACGCCTGCCGTCGTAGTCATTGTGGCCAAGCAGCCCTGGCAGTAAGTGCAGCTGCTTCCGCAGTAATGGGCCGCCGGTGAGAAATCACCGGCGGTTTTTTTTCGACCGAGCTTGCTCGCGGCGACGCCTGCGCGTTGACAGTCAACAGTTCCCCGGATACTTTTCAAGGCTATCCCGTGCGCGCCGCGGCGGGCGTATCTGTTTGCCCCATCCCAAGTTAATGCCGACAATCAATCAACTCGTCCGTCAGAGCCGGCGCGACGTTCAAAAGAAGGAAAAAGCTCCTGCTCTCAAGTCCAACCCGCAAAAGCGCGGCGTCTGCACTCGCGTCTACACCACCACACCGAAGAAGCCGAACTCGGCGCTTCGTAAAGTGGCGCGCGTGCGGCTGACCAACGGGTTCGAAGTCACCGCCTACATCCCCGGCGAAGGCCACAATCTGCAGGAGCACTCGATCGTGCTCATCCGCGGCGGCCGCGTGAAGGATCTCCCGGGTGTGCGCTATCACATCGTCCGCGGTTCGCTCGACGCATCGGGCGTCAACGGCCGCAACAAGAGCCGCTCCAAGTACGGCACCAAGAAACCAAAGGCCGCCGGTGCAGCCGGTGGAGGTAAGAAGAAGTGAGCCGCCGCAAAAAGTCGATCAAGCGTCCGATTCTTCCCGACGCGCGCTACGATAGCCAGACCGTCTCGAAGTTCATCAACGCCATCATGTACCAGGGCAAGAAGTCGACTGCCGAGAGAATCTTCTACGGCGCGATGGACATCGTCGAGAACAAGACCTCACAGCCCGGTGTCACGATCTTCAAGCAGGCGCTCACCAATCTCAAGCCCGCGGTCGAAGTGAAGAGCCGCCGCGTCGGTGGCGCGACCTACCAGGTGCCCGTCGAAGTTCGTCCCGACCGCCGCACGGCGCTTGCCATGCGTTGGCTCATCACGTTTTCGCGCGGCCGCAACGAGAAGTCGATGGCCGAGAAGCTGGCCGCCGAAGTGATCGCGGCCAGCAAGGGCGAAGGCAACGCGGTCAAGAAGAAGGAAGACACGCACCGCATGGCCGAAGCGAACAAGGCATTCGCGCACTACCGCTGGTAGGACCCGGGATTTCCACTGAAAGGGCCCCGCTGCTTGCAGTGGGGCTTTTTTTGGCCATGGTCTCTAGCGCGGCGTCGGTTTTCTCGCCCGATCTCCCTGACGCCGCTCGGTCACTTCTCGCGCCATTCTCCGCCGCTCAGACGTCGTCGCTATCACCGCCAGTGCGAGCTCGATCAGACCGTACGCCAAAGCGACCAGCGAGAGAAGCGAGATGACCGCTAGAAGGCGTGTCATTCCCGCGGAGAGGGTTCCCTTTACCACCGCGTAGGTCGAGCCCATCACCAGTATCGCGGAGACGACGGTGATCACCGTCGCCTTGCCGATCGACATACCGCGATCGACGGGGGGAAGTATTTGATGCGGCTGCTCAACAGTAGCCGAAGGATCAGTCATTTAATTTCCGCTTGCGGTTACAGAAGTGTGACCACAATCTGAGCATCATGCTTCGTGCCGGTACGACTATCAAGAAGGATATGGGAGACTTCAATTTCAATACACCAGCGAATCAGTGCTTCGCCGGCGAGCCACCTCTACAGGAGACGCATCACAATCTCCTCATATTCATCTCGGTCGGAGAAGTGGATGGGCTTAGCTCTGCTTGCGACGTTTCGGCCCCAAACGCATCTTGCCATGATGGGTATAAGTGCCTTCCAATCCACGGGTTGGGGGTTCCGCCAGTTAGCAGCGAGTCCGAGTGCCGGGAGGGATGGTGAAGTACCCAGAAGTACAGAATTATGTTGGCGGCTCGTTCGTCGGCAGCGACCGCTCATTCCTCGAGGTGCACAACCCGAGCGATGGGAGCGTCATCTCGCGCGTGCCGCTCTCGAGCCAGGACGATGTCGACGCCGCCGTTGCGAGCGCACAAAAGGCGTTCCCGTCGTGGTCCGCGACTCCGATCAAGGAACGCGTGCAGGTCTTCTACCGCTACAAGGCGCTGCTCGAGAAAAACATCGACCAGCTTGCCGCACTCATAACAGAAGAAAACGGGAAGGTGACATCCGAAGCTCGCGCGGAGGTTCTAAAGTCGGCGGAGCTGTGCGAGTTTGCGTGTTCGCTGCCGCAGATTGCGCCGGGTGAGGTTCTCGAGGTCAGTCGTGGTGTCGAGTGCCGGGTCGAACGGTATCCGCTTGGTGTCGTCGCGGCGATCACGCCTTTCAACTTCCCCAACATGGTGCCGAACTGGTCGCTCCCGAACGCCATCGCACTCGGTAACTGTCTGATTCTCAAGCCGTCGGAGCTGGTGCCGCTGAGCGCGGGGAAAATCGCGGAGCTGCTCAAGGAGGCGGGATTGCCGGAGGGCGTGCTGCAGATCGTCAACGGGGGTAAGGAAGCCGTTGAAGCGATCTGCGATCATCCGGGAATCGCCGCGGTCAGCTTCGTCGGCTCGACGAAGATTGCGAAGGTGGTTTATCGCCGCTCGACCGCGACGCTGAAGCGCTGCCTCGCGCTGGGCGGGGCGAAGAATCACCTCATCGTCATGCCGGATGCGGCGAAGGAGATGACGTCGAGCAACGTCGTCGCCTCGATGTCGGGCTGCGCGGGTCAGCGCTGCATGGCGGCGTCGGTGATGGTCGCGGTCTCCCAGACGGACGACATCATCGAGCGAATGGTCGAGCACGCGAAAAACATTGTTCCGGGGCGTGACATCGGTCCGGTCATCTCGGCCGCCGCAAAGGAGCGAATCGAGAAATACATCGCCGAAGCGGAAGCGGCCGGCGCGAAGGTTCTGGTGGATGGCCGGCGAGCGGTGGTGAAGGGCAAGGAGAGCGGATACTTCATCGGGCCGACGATCATTGACCACGTCACGCCCGACATGCGAATTGCGCAGGACGAAGTCTTCGGCCCC
>Ga0207929_1000177_pt1 | contig 17910 bp, 19 predicted proteins | sample NGESurdeep072012_FD_184466 | JGI IMG/M metagenome (GOLD analysis project Ga0207929, IMG submission 184466) | Arctic peat soil microbial communities from Barrow, Alaska - NGEE Surface sample 53-1 deep-072012 (SPAdes) | ecosystem: Environmental > Terrestrial > Soil > Wetlands > Peat ... | reverse complement strand
TTGCCACTCGTTCGGGCCGACTTCTTCCCGGGCTGCCGCGATTCGCGGTGAGTGCGGTACATCGCTCAGCGAGTTTGCTCGCCGTCGTCTTTCTCACCGTGCACGTCGTGACGCTGACTCTCGATCCGCAGTCGCAGCTGCGCTGGATCGATGCCGTGCTGCCATTCGGCAGCCACCCGAAACCACTCTGGATCGGGCTCGGTGCTGCGTCATTGGATCTCATGGTCGCCCTCGTCGTCACCAGCCTGCTGCGTCAGCGCATCGGGCATCGCGTGTGGCGCGCGATTCATTGGGCGGCGTATGCACTGTGGCCGTTCGCTCTTCTGCACACGATCGGCACGGGCACTGACATGCACCGCGGCTGGATGCTCAGCCTTGTCGTCGCCTGCACACTCAGCATCGCCGGATTGACTATCTGGCGGCTGTCGACGCGGTTCCTCGACGACGCCGACCGGACGATCGGCACTCGATTGCCCTCTCGCGACACGCGTCTGCTCGCCGGTTCGAAAGGCCTCCGATGACAATCCTGTTCGATCGAGACATCCAAGCTGACACCGATGGCGCGCCGCGTGGCGCACTCATCGGGTCTGCGCCCACAGCCCAACGGGAGTTGCGCGCCCACCTCGCCGCGCATGGTTCGGTTCCCGCGATGGATGCACACGCCGTGGTGCGCCTGGCCACCGACAGCGGGCTCACTGGTCATGGTGGTGCAGGTTTTCCCCTGTACCGCAAGCTTGAGGCAGTACTCGCAGCGCGCGGCCGAGCGATCGTGGTTGCCAATGGAGCAGAAGGCGAACCGGCGAGCGCGAAAGACCGATGGCTGCTTACTCGGCGTCCGCATCTTGTGCTTGATGGGTTGCAACTGGTCGCGCGCGCTACGAAGGCGAACGAGGCGTATCTGTACGTCAACCACCGGCTCGATGTCGCAACGTTGACCGACGTGCTCGCCGAACGGCAGCGGGCAGGGCTCGATCGCGTTTCGGTCACGATTGTCACCGCGCCGCACGCGTTCATTTCGGGCGAAGAATCAGCGGTCGTCAGCCACTTGTCAGGTGGCGTTGCACTGCCTCGGTTCAAGTCGCCAAGAGTCACCGAGCGCGGAGTGCGTGGTCGGCCCACCCTGGTCAGCAATGTGGAGACACTCGCCTTGCTCGCGCTCATTGCCCGACGCGGGGCGGCCTGGTTTCGCGCGTTGGGCACAACCGATGCGCCGGGCACGATGCTGCTCACTGTCAGCGGTGCGGTTCGCGGTTCGGGCATTGTGGAGGCAGGTCACGGAACGCCGTTGACCGACGTGCTCGCTCTTGCCGGCGGGCCGTCGACGCGTCTTCAAGCCGTACTTCTTGGCGGCTATCACGGCACGTGGTTGTCGGCCGACGAATTCGCAGCCGCGAAGTTGTCACGATCGGATCTCGCGCCACTCAATGCCTCCCCTGGCGCCGGCGTGATCGTCGGGCTCGGTGACGGAACGTGCGGGCTTGCGGAGATGAGCCGAGTCATGAGCTATCTCGCTCACGAGTCGGCTGGGCAATGTGGGCCGTGCCTCAACGGCCTTCCGCGCATCGCTGCCCAAGTGAAATCTCTCGCGCTCAAGGGCGGCGATCGGCGTGCCGTCGACGAGATGCTGCGGCTCGGAGAATTGGTCGTCGGCCGCGGCGCATGCCATCACCCAGACGGCAGCATGCGCTTCTTGCGCAGCGGGCTGCGCGTGTTCGCGGCCGAAGTGGAGTTGCACCTTGCCCGCCGCTGCAGTCGTACCTCGAACGACCTGGTACTGCCTACCCCCATCACGCGATGAACAGAGGTCACGCGATGAAGACAACCGCGACGACGACACGCATCGTGGTCGACTGGACGGCGTGCGATGGCCGCGGATTGTGCGCCGAGCTTCTGCCCGAGTTGGTCAGCCGCGATGAGTGGGGATTCCCGCTGATCCCAGACCCGACGGTAACGGCGCCATTGCGCGATCACGCCACCCGGGCGATTGCAGCCTGCCCAAGGCTCGCGCTGCGGCTCTCGACGACCTAGGGCGCGGACTTCGAGCGTCGACCTGGACGCTCACGTGCGCGGTGACACGAGCCGCGGCAGCGTTTGGCTCCGGTGCCGAGCCCAGGTGACGGTCATGCTGGCACCCCCGAGGTCGGAGTCACCGACACTCCATTTGCCGTGGGTGGAGCGAACAATCGCATCGGCAATTGCCAGCCCAAGACCGGCGCCCTGGCTGCCGGTTTCATCGATGCGATGAAACCGATCGAACAGGCGCCCCCGCTCGGCAGCCGGAATGCCAGGCCCGTCGTCAGCGACGGTTATCGTCACGTTGCTCGCGGTACAGGCAACGGTGACAGCGATCCGGCCGGGCGACTTTGCGTAACGCGTCGCGTTGTCGAGCAGGACACCGATGAGCCGATCGATCCACTCCGGCGCTGCCGCGACGTGGGCGAAATCTGGCCCTACCAGGTTGACAGTCAACTCGATATCCCGAGATTGCACGACGGGCGCAAAGCGATCGGCACATTGCCGCGCGAGTGTCGTCACGTCAACGATTTCGGCTCGGGGCGCCGGCGGTTCTGAGTCGAAGCGGGCGAGCCAGAGCATGTCTTCGACGAGGCGACGCAACCGCTGAGTTTCACCGGACACGCGTTGGAGTGCATCTCGGTAGCCGTTCGCCGTGCGGTGCGTCGTCAGCGCGAGCCCGACCTCAGCTTCAATGACGGTCAGCGGCGTGCGAAGTTCGTGCGACGCATCAGCGGCAAACTCGAGTTGCCGCACGCGCGCCTGTTCGACCGGCTTCGACGCGGAGCGGCCAATAAGGAAGGAGCACCCGAACACAGTCGCCAGAAGCAAGGGAGACACGGCGAGCGCCGACGTCAGGAGCACGCTACGCACGTGGGCTTGTTGGGCAAGACTTTCGGCCGCGATCACGACCGTTCCGTCGGCGCGTTGAAAGGCTCCAAACCGGAAGCTGCGCCCGTCGACCGACTGCGTGCGCGGAAACCCCCGCGAGCGGGCGACCAGATCGGCCGGCAACTGCGGAGCGCCAACACTTGACGCTACAACGGTGTGGGTTGGACTGACCTGCCAGAAGTACACCGGCGGATCGTCGGCGTCACGCCGGACGGGGTCTCTCGACGACAACTGGTTCACGGTGAGCGATTGGGCGCCGCTCAGCTGCTCAGCGACGCGCGTCGTCGTTTCGTGAACGAGATTGTTCGAAACGAGCAGCACAATGCCGGCCACAATCGCGAAGTAGCAGATCGCGACGGCGATCGTGGCGGCGAGCGCAACGCGCAGAGCTGGTCGAAGCGGCACGGTTGATTTCACCGGTGCGACCTCACGACGGCAGGAGTCGGTAGCCGACTCCTCGCACGGTTTCAACCCGGGAACGAGAACCTGACAGCTTGGCCCGCAACCGCGCAAGGTGGACGTCGATGGTGTTCGAGCCGATTCCATCAGCCTCAACCGGCCACACGTTCATGGCAATCGACTGGCGCGTCACGACGTTCGGCGTGCGACGCAGCAGCAGCTCAAGGATCGCGAGTTCGGTGGCCGTGACCGCGAGCGGCCGGCCGTCAACGCTCGCCTCGCGGGCCGCCGGGTCAAAGGTGAGGTCGCCACAACGAAGCACCGGGTCGCGGACGGCGAGTGGCCGGCGTTGCAAGGCACGCAACCGAGCGAGCAACTCGCCGAAGTCGAACGGCTTGACCAGGTAGTCGTCTGCTCCGCGGTCGAGGCCGGCGATGCGATCTGCCGATCGGTCACGTGCCGTCAGCATGAGCACGGGGACAGAGATCTTGCGAGTCTTCATGGCCCCGAGAACGTCGTAGCCACTCATGCGCGGCATCCGCCAGTCGAGCACCACGACTTCGTATTCGTAGGTCGCGAGGTAGGCCAGCGCGGCCTCGCCGTCTGGCACCGCATCGACGATATAGCCGTTTTCGGTCAAGCCGCGGGCGACAACGCTGCGAAGCGCTTCGTCGTCCTCAGCCAGCAAGACCCGCACAGCTGAATCCTCTCGCGCCGAACCTTACGGATGCCTGAAGACTGGCAGCGCTGCCCGCGTGACCTGCACATTCGATCTTCATTCAACCGTAAGGCGACCGCTCTAGCGTCGTACTCATGCAGTTGCGACGGGACGATGCCGTCCATTCGGCTGACGTTGTCCTAGCTGCCGATACAGAGGGCGTCGAGGCCAACGCGCGGCTCACGAGCTCAGTTGCGGTGCTCTTGCTAATTTTGCTCGCGGCCGAAGGCCTGACGCTGCCCGCGATTCACGCGTTGTTGCGACCACATGTGTATATCGGCTTTGCCTTGATTCCGCCGGTCGCTCTCAAGGTTGGCAGCACGTTGTATCGGTTCGGCCGCTACTACACGCGGGCGCCGGCCTACCGGCAAAAGGGCCCGCCGCCGACGTTGCTGCGCATGCTTGGCCCGGTCGTCGTGCTCTCGACCGTGCTGCTTCTCGCCAGCGGGGTGGCGCTCTTGTTCTTCACGCGAACCTGGCAACAACGGATGTTGACGCTGCACAAGGCGAGCTTCATCTTGTGGTTCGGCGCCATGGCTGTGCACGTCGTGGCGCACATGATCGAGACCATGCAGCTGGGGCCACGCGATTGGCTCCCGCAGAAGACCGGCTCGGTGCCGTTGGCCGCTGGCCGGCGCTGGGTGATCTCGGCGAGCGTGCTGGCCGGCGCCCTGCTCGGCGCCTGGGGTCTTGGACACATCGACGGGTGGGTCTTCCGTGCCTGAGACGAGATGGCCGCCGGCGCCAGCGGCAAGCAGGCCGGCTGCGGTTCGAGAGCGCAGCGGGTCGCCGATACGTCGCGGCACAACACCGGTCAGCGCTCGACCGAACCTCCTGCTTTTCGGTATCGCACTCGGTGCCGCCGCCGTGCTGTTGCTCTGGTGGCGCAGCACCCCGTATGTGCGCGGCACGGGTGACTGGCTCACCGACGGTGGCCGCATCACCGGCCTGCTCGCCGGCTACACGATCGGCATCGTCCTTCTCCTCATGGCGCGGATTCCGGCGTTCGAACGCGGCGTCGGATCTGATCGACTCGCCCGTTGGCACGCAATCGGGGGCCGATACACCGTCAGCCTTGTTGTCTGCCACGTGCTGCTCATCGTGTGGGGATACGCGGTCACGGCGCACACCAATCCGGTGCATCAGACCGTGAGCCTGGTCAGCAGCTATCCCGACATGGCCATGGCCACTGCGGCCGCCGGCCTTCTTGTTTTCGTCGGAATCGTGTCCGCGAGAGCGGCCCGACGGAAGTTGAGATACGAGACTTGGTACTACCTGCACCTGTACACGTACCTAGCCGTTGCCTTGTCGTTCAGTCATCAGCTCGCAACCGGCGCTCAATTCATTTCCGATCCGCCGGCACGCGCGGCCTGGAGCAGTTTCTACGTCATCATCGGCGGCCTGCTCATCTGGCACCGGCTCCTGACTCCCGTGCGAAGTGCGTTGCGGCATCGCATGCGCGTCGTGGCGCTCGAAACCGAAGCGCCGGGCGTGGTGTCGGTCTACATCTCCGGCGAACACCTCGACGAACTCGACGCCCAACCAGGGCAGTTCTTTCGCTGGCGATTTCTTACCCGCAACCACTGGTGGGCGGCCAACCCGTACTCGTTGTCGGCCGCACCGCAACCTCGTGTTCTTCGCATCACAGTAAAGGCACTTGGCGACCACAGCAGCGACCTGGCCGGCGTCCGTGTGGGCACGAAGGTTCTCGCCGAAGGCCCGTACGGCGGGTTCACCGCGGCCCGCCGGAAACGACGGAAGGTCCTGCTGATCGCGGCGGGCGTTGGTATCACGCCCATCCGCACGCTGTTCGAAACTCTCCCGGGCGCGCCCGGAGACATCACGCTGCTCTATCGCGTCAGCTCGCCCGGAGGCATCCTCTTTCACAGTGAGCTGGAGGCGATCGCCCGCGACCGTGGGCACCGCTTCTATCTGCTCAGCGGCCCGCGCGGATCGGGTGACCCACTCTCGGCCGGCCGATTGACGAAAGCCATACCCGATCTGCGACAGCACGACGTCTACCTATGCGGACCACCTGCGATGACTGCCGCAACGATTCGCTCGCTTCGGCGTTGCGGTGTCTCACCGCGACGCATCCATCGAGAGTCGTTCGAGCTGTGATGCGCGAGTCAGCGCAATGAAGCGCGCCGTCCTCGCGACGCTTGGCACTATCACGGGCGTTGTTCTCTTGCTCGGGTTCAAATCGGCGCCGACACGGGCCGCGCGGCCTCCATTCGTTTCGCCACTCAACGCAAGCGAGCCGCCGGTCGTCGATTCGCCAGCTGCGTCAGCGAATATTGCGTCGAGCGCGCCACCCAGTTCGGCCGCAGCATCGACGCCGTCGGCTGGCCCGGCGACGCAAGCGGCCGCGCAGACGCCCACGCCCGCGCCGTCCACCTCGCGTGCCCCGGCGCCAACGAAAACACCGACTCGATCTGCGGCACCGCCACCGAAGGCCGTCAGCGCCACCTTCCTCGGAACAAGCGTGCAGACCCGCTACGGCCCGGTTCAGATCAAGATCACCTATGCCGGCGGGCGGGTAACCGGTGTGGTCGCGGTGCGGCTGCCGTCCGGTCGCTCTCGCGACGCCGAGATCAACAGCTACGCGGTGCCGATTCTGGAAAGCGAGACGCTCGCGGCCCAAAGCGCGAACATCAACGCGGTGTCGGGCGCCACCTACACGAGCGACGGCTACGTGCGGTCACTCCAATCGGCGCTGGACGCCATCCCCCACTGACCTAGGCAGGGCCCAGAAGGCGACGAGCGGGCATCGGTTGGCTGCAATACTGCAAATATTCGAAGATAAGCAGTATCGTGGCGAGGTGCCGCATAATGCCCGCCCCGTGCACGAGGTGAGGGCAACGCTTTTTCGGGGCTTGGGTCATCCGGCGCGGGTACGGATTCTTGAGTTGCTGCGCGACGGCGAGCGCTCGGTGGGGCTACTGCAGGCGGATCTTGATCTCGACTCCGGAAGCACGTCGCGGCATCTTGCGGCGCTGCGGCGGATCGGCTTGGTCGAGTCGCGTCGCGTCGGAACCACGGTCTTTTACCGGGTCGATGACGAGCGAGTTTTCGATCTCCTCGCGGCCGGTCGCGACATCATTACGCATCAGTTAGCCACGCAGCAGTCGATTCTGCGCGAGCTCGGCCGCTCATGAGCGCCGCGCTCTACTGGCTCGGCGGTGGCGCCATTGCCGCCGGCGTTGTCGTCGCTCTCTTTCGTGCGCAATGGCGACGCGGCCTGGCCCTGCAAGCCGTCGGCGCCACGGTCTTGATGGTCGCCGGTGTTGCGACTGTCGCGACGGGACATGCGGTCGGCGCGGCTTTCACGAGTCAGCTCACGCCGCGGTTGGGAGTCGACCGCCTCTCGGGGTTGTTCCTGGCGACGCTCGGGCTGGTTGCCGCGCCGGCGTTGGCGTACTCGTCGCGTTACCTCGACGACTCTTTCCGTGGCCGGTTGGTCGGTGCGCTAACCGGAGCGTTCGTCTTGGCGATGGCGGGCCTGGCCTGTGCGCGCGACGCCATCACGTTCCTCGGCGGTTGGGAACTGATGAGCTTGCTGCCGGCAGTCATCATCTTGCTGTACCGCAACGCTGACGCCGAGTCGCGGCGCAGCGTCTTCATCTATCTCGCGATCACACATCTGGGTGGGGTCGGTACGTGGGTAGCGGTGCTGTTGCTCGCGCACGCGGGAGCGTTCGGAGCGGCCGGCGTCATCCACTACGGGTCTGGGTTGCAGATCGGCGTCGCGGTGGCCGCGCTGATCGGTATGGGCACCAAGGCTGGCGTGGTGCCGTTGCACGCATGGCTGCCTCGGGCGCACCCGATGGCGCCGGCGCCGGTCTCAGCGCTGATGAGCGGGGTCATGATCAAGCTGGCGGTTTACGCGATGATCCGCGTCTTTGTCGATTGGCTCGGTGTGCTGCCGACCTGGTTCGGCGTCCTCGTCCTCGCCGTCGGTGCAGTGTCGTGCGTCGGCGGTGTCACTTATGCGCTGTTCCAGCACGAGCTGAAACGGCTGTTGGCGCTGCACTCGATCGAGAACATCGGCATCATCGTGTTGGGTCTTGGCGCTTGCCTAGTTCTTCGTGCGCACGGCGAGGATGTCTGGGCTGCGCTTGCGTTGGCTGCGGCACTGCTGCATACCGTCAACCATGCGGTGTTCAAGGCGTTGTTGTTCTTGTGTGCGGGCTCGATTGAGCGATCGGTCGGCTCTCTCGAACTCAACCAGCTTGGCGGTCTTTTGCGGCGGATGCCGTGGACAGGTGCAGCGTTCTTCGTTGGCGCGATGGCGATCGCTGGGTTGCCGCCGTTGAACGGTTTCGCCTCGGAGTGGCTGACGTTGCAGGCGCTGCTACACGTGGCGATGTCGGGTCACGTCGGCGATGGCGCAGCGGGTGCAGTCGCATTGGCTGCCCTCGGGGCGACAGCAGCGCTCGCAGTGTTTTGTTTCGTCAAAGTGGTTGGCCTCGTGCTGCTCGGGCCGCCGCGGCGCGCACATGTCCGCGATGCGCTCGAGGTGGCGGCGCCGATGCGCGCAGCGGTTACTGTGCTCGCCGGGGCGTGCATCGTGTTGGGCCTCGTGCCTGGTCTGTTGGTGAGCCGGCTCGTTGCGATCGCGCCTTGGTCGGGCGACGCAACGGTCCGTGCCGGTCTGTACGTGCCGAGCACCGGGTCCTTGCCGACGGTCGGGATCGCGGTGGTGCTTGTCGCGGCGACCGGGCTGCTGACTCTGCTGCGCGGGCGACGTACCGCCCCTGCTGCGCCGACGTGGGTGTGCGGGCAGCCAGTCGTGCCACAGCTCCAGTGGTCGAGCGCAGGCTTCACCAAGCCGTTGCGGTTGGTGCTCGAGGTCGTGCTGCGACCGCGCCGGGAGATCGACGTGCACACGCGCGGCGGCGTCGTCACAGAGGTCGCCTACGAGGGCGAGGTGCCCAACCTGATCGACGAGCGCATCTATCGACCGGTTGCGCGGTGGTCGCTCGCCGGCGCCGCATACGCGCGCCGCTTGCAGAGCGGAAGCCTCGGGACGTACGTCGGGTACCTCGTCTGCCTCGTGCTCGTCGTCCTCATCGCCGACCGGATCGGCTGGCTCGGATGACGGCGCCTGCAGTTGCCAGCATCGCCGTCCAGGTCATTGGCGGGCTCGTGTTGTCGCCTCTGCTACCCGGCCTCATCCAGCATTGGAAGGCGCGACTGCAAGGGCGCCGCGGGCCGTCACCGATGCAGCCCTACCGCGAGCTGCGCCGCCTCTGGAGCAAGAGCACCGTCGACGTGGCCGGCACGACATTCGTTTACCGGTTCGCGCCGGCGGTGGTTGGCGCCTGCCTTGTCGCCGCGGTCGGGCTCGTGCCAGTGAACGCGGTCCGGACCAACCTCGGCGTCGGCCACGACGTCATCGTATTGGTCGGGCTGCTGGCGCTCGCCCGTTTCGTTGCGGCCGCGAGTGCGTGGGATGTCGCGAACGGATTCTCGCTCATGGGTGCGAGCCGCGATCTCACGATAGCTGTGTTCGCCGAAGCGACGCTGCTGTTGGCACTGGCTGTCGCTGCCGTCCTCACCGGGACGACGAACCTGCTCGGGATGATCGCCGGCACCGCCGGCGGCGGCGTCTGGTCGAGCCCCGCGCTGCCACTGGGGGCGCTGGCGTTCGGGCTTGTCGTGGTCGCCGAGACCGGTCGGCAGCCATTCGACAACCCCGACACGCACCTCGAGCTGACGATGATGCACGAGGGGCCGCTGCTCGAGTACGCCGGTCGCGATCTCGCCTATCTGCAGTGGGCGGCGGCGGCCCGGCATTGGGTTGTGATGGTGCTCGCTGCACAAATCTTCCTGCCGCATCCGCGCGGTGTCTGGGCGCAGCTTGCGATGCTGCCGTTCGTGCTCACGCTCATGTGCGGCGCGCTTGCACTTGTCGAGACGCTTCTCGCGAAGATGCGCGTGCTCCTCGCGCCCCGGCTGTTGGGTGTGGCCGCTTCGGCTGCGCTCCTCGGTGTCATCGCTCGTGGGGTCGGCGGGTCATGACCGTGGCCATGGGGTCGCTGCTGATCGGGTTAGGACTCGGCGTCGTCGTGGTGCGGCGTCGATCGGTCGCGATCGCCCTCGTGACGACGCAGGCGCTGGTGCTCGCGGCGATCGCACTGCGACAGGCCGGCACCGCAAGCGACACCGTCGCAGGGCTGGCGCTGGTGATGCGAGCGGTCGCGCTCGGTGCGTTGTTCTTCGTCGCGGTCGCGCGCAGCCGCGAGCGGCAGCCCTTGCGAGCGCGGGTCACACCGATGGTACGGGCTGGCCTGGCAGTGGTGCTGATCTTGATCTTCACGGCGTTGGTACCGGCCTTCGGCCTTCCCTCCCGGCATGCAGAACCCGTCGAACTCGCGCTGGTCGCCGCCGGTTTGACGTGTGCAGTGACCCGGCGATCCACGTTGTTCCAAGTGCTGGGCATTGTGCTCGTCGAGAACGGGCTGGCACTGGCCGGCATCGAGGCACCGCACGCCTCGTCGGTCATCATCGAACTTGGCGTCACGCTCGACCTCACGCTGGTCGTCGGCGTCGCGGCGTTGTTTCACTTGCGCATCTTCAGCGAGTTCGGTGCCGGCGACAGCGCCGCGTTGCGGAGTTTGCGTGATTAGCACCCAAGCTCTCGCCATCATGGTCGTTGCGGCACCGCTGTTGACTGCCGCGTTCGTCATTGTCGCGCCGAGCAAACAGCTCACCGTGCTGGCGCGCGCTAGTGCTGTCGCAACTTCGGCGCTCGCGTTGGTGCTTGTTGCTCGTGCCGTCAAAGACGCCGGTCATCCACTGATCGGCAACTGGATCGTGGTCGACGCCGCGGGTGCATTACTTCTCTCCGTCACGGCTGTCGTGGGACTGGTCAGCGTGCTCATGTCGGCGTCGTATCTGCAGAGCGCGCACAGCTCGTTTGTGGCCGATGGTCATCGTGACCGCGTGTACTACGTCGTTGTGTTTGTCTTCTGGGCGATGTTGCTCGCAGTGCCACTTGCCGGCAACCTCGGTGCGGCTTGGCTCGTCGTCGAGGCGACGACCGCGACGTCCGCACTGCTCGTCGGGTTCAGCGGCAAAGCACACGCGTTGGAGGCGGGCTGGAAATACCTGATTCTCACCTCACTCGGTTTGGGGATCGCGCTGCTCGGTATCGCGATCCTCGCCGCCGGCGTCCCGACCGGTGAGGTGAGCGGGCTCGCCTGGGGCCGGCTGGCGACGTTCGGATCGGGGCGCGCGACCGCCTTGTCGGCGTACCTGCTGATCGTGGTCGGCCTGGCCGCGAAGATCGGGTGGGCGCCGGTACACAACTGGTTGCCCGACGCACACTCGCAGGCCCCACCGCCGGTGTCGGCGCTGCTGTCGGCCGCATTGCTGCCGACTGTGTTGCTCGTCGCATGGCGCACTGAGCGCGCGCTCGCGCCGCTAATCGGAGTATCGGCGGCGCAGCGTGTGCTGATCGGGTTTGGGCTCGTGTCGCTCGCCGTCGCCGTCCCGTTCTTATGGCGGCCGATGGCATTCAAGCGACTGCTCGCCTACTCGAGCCTCGAACATCTCGGTGTGATGGCGCTCGGCATCGGCTTCGGCACGCCGCTGGCACTCGCCGGCGTCGCGCTGCACATCGTCGGACACGCCATCGCCAAAGCTCTGGGCTTCTGCGCAGCCATCCCACTGCTGGCGCACGAGCCGCGCTCGGCCCGGCACGCGGTCAGCGGCATCGGACGCACCGCACCCGCGCTCGGCGCGACGATGGGCTTGTCGCTCGGCGCGCTGTCCGGCTTGCCGCCGTCCCCGCTCTTCGTCAGTGAGTTGCTGATCCTCGCTGGCGGCTTCGAGTCGGGCCGGCCATGGCCCGCGGCCATCGCCGCTGTACTGCTCGCCCTGGGTTTCCTCGGGGTGGCGCACGCAACGATCGACACCCTCGTCGGCAAAGCGCACCGCCGCAACATGACACCGCTGCCGGGGTTGCGGCTGGTCACCGGCCTGGGTGGTGTGTCGATGATCGTGCTCGTCGGGCTCACGGCAGTTGCACCGTGGCTTTCCGGGAGCAGTTTCGTTGCTGCGCTGGTGCGAGGTCTGCCATGAAAGCCCGCACAGCTACGCCATTTCGAGCCGACATTGAGTCCGCACTCGCGCAGGGTTGGCGGGCCCGCAGCCTGTACGCGACCGAAGGTGGGCGCGCGGTGCGCGTGCTACTGACAGGTCCGATCAACGAGTCACGGTTGGTGAGTGTCTTGGTGGACGGCGAGGGCAACGTCCCGTCGATCGTCGACCTCGCGCCCGCGATGGGGTGGGACGAACGCGAGGCACACGATCTGTACGGAGTTGGTTTCATTGGGCACGAGCCACTCCGGCCGCTGCTCGACCACCCCGCACCACCTGAATCGTGGACCGTCCCGGTGCGCGGACACGACCCGTACCAGGTGGCAGTGGGTCCGATCCATGCCGGCGTCATCGAGTCAGGCCACTTCCGGTTCCACGTCGTCGGCGACAAGATCCTGCACGTTGACGCGCGGCTGTTTTACAAGCATCGCGGCCTCGAACGCGCGGCAGAGGGCTCACCGCCGGCGTCCGCGCTTGCCGTTGTTACCCGCGCATGCGCCGCATGCATGGTGGCGAACAGCGTCGCATTTGCGACAGCGGCCGAGCAGGTACTCGGGCTGCGAGCGACGGCAGAACTCGCACGCGCCCGCACGCTCTTGCTCGAGATGGAACGGGTGTGGAACCACCTCAACGACATCGCCGCGATATGTGCAGGGGCCGGCATGGCCGCAGGCAACTCCTACTTCCTCGCCCTCACCGAACGCGCTCGACGACTCAACCTGGCTATTGCTGGCCATCGATTTCTGTTCGGTAGCGTCGTGATCGGTCGAAGCGAACTCACTCTGGACGACGACGGCGTGCGGTCGTGTGCGCGGGAGCTGGCCGAAATCACGACTGCTGTCGAGGTCGGTTGGCGTGAGCTCGCCTTCAACGGGTCTTTCCAGGACCGACTCGACGCGATCGGCGTCATCGATGCAGCGATGGTTCAGCAGCTCGGGGTTGTCGGCCCGGCGGCACGTGCGGCTGGCGTCGTCGACGACGTCCGCGCGACATCGTTGTACCCGGACTACGCCGACTTTGTGCCGGTGACGTCTTCGACCGCGACCGGTGACGTTCGGGCGCGGTTGGAGCAGCGAGTGCTCGAACTGCGGCAGAGCCTCAACCTGCTGAATGGGCTACTCGATCAAGGACCGGTGGTGCCCGCCGTCGCAATCGCGGACGACGACCGACACCCGATCGGCGTTGGACTGGTCGAAAGCCCGCGAGGCGCGACCAGCTGCGTCATCGAGTGCACCGGTGATGCGGTCGCGCGCGTTCGGCTGCGCACGGGTTCGTACGCCAACTGGCCTGCGGTCGCGCACGCTGCGGCCGCCAATCTTCTGCCTGATTTCCCCCTGATAAATAAGAGTTTCGAGCTGTGCTACGCCTGCGCGGACCGCTGATGTTCACCTTGTTGCGTGACCTTCGCCGGCTGCGCCGCGATCTCGACCTGCCACGACCCGACCGGCCGCGCAGCCTCGCGATCCGCCACGTCGACGCCGGGTCGTGCAACGGTTGTGAGCACGAACTGAATCTCATGAGCGGCCCGCACTACGATCTGCAGCGGTTCGGCCTCAGCGTCGTCGCCTCGCCGCGCCATGCCGACGTCCTACTGATCACCGGCACCGTCACCACGCGAATGCACGAAGCACTCCTCATCGCCTACCACGCGATGCCCGAACCCCGTCGGGTCGCCGCTCTTGGCAACTGCGCACTGGGCATCAACACCCTTGGAACTCCCGACTGCTTCGTCGGACCCGTATCGGACGTTGTCCCGGTGGACCTTGTCATTCCGGGCTGCCCACCCACTCCCGACCAGATCGCTGCCGCGATGCTTAGCCTCATCGACGGCCATCTCCCGTCCGTCTGAACACTCACGTGGAGCCATTGTGCGGTGACTGAGGTCCACTGAGTTGGCGGTCGTGATGATCGAAGTGTTGGGTCGGGTAGCGGTAGAGGTCGGCCAGCGTCATGTAGCGCTTGAAGTACGGATCCCACCTTGTCGGGTAGTACATGCCGCGACCCAGGCCCGTGGCGGTCTGCCGGTTCATGTCCCTCTCCAGCCAGACCGTGAGGCGATCGAGCCAGCGCTGCATCCGAGCCGGTGAAATGATCCTTGCGGCACCGACAGGGCCGATGTAGTTGAGCCAGTTGAACGGCTTAGTCGCCGCGTTGAGCAACGTCGCGAAGGGCGTGGTGGCAAAGTTCGGCAGATGGCTCAGCAGCTTCACCATCCAGATCAGGCGCCGGACGATGATGTAGCCAAAGAGCATGTGGAAAAGCAGCTGCCGGTTGGTCCATCGTGTGCCGTTGCTAACCCGATCGAGGTCGGCGGGTGTCATCGCGGCGATGTGCCGCGCGAAGCCAGCACGAACGCGTTCAAGTTCTTCGTGAACGGCCAGCTTGTCGACGTCCATTTGCGTCACCTCCGGACGATGGCCCATGTACGCAGTCGGCTAGGCGAGGCCGAGGCCCTGCGGGATGGTGACGAACCCGTAGCCCGCGGCCTTCATTGCTTCGATGATGCCGCGCAACGCATCGCCGTCCAGGGTGGAGCGGTCTTTGGGGTTCGATCCGACGTGCATCAACACGATTTCCCCGGGCTGTAACTGCGCGAGCACATGCGCGGTCACCGTGCTGGTGGTCTGACCACCTGATGTGCCCTCCCAGCCCAGTGTGTCGACGGTCCAGAACACTGACACGTAACCGAGACCGTTCACCACGGCCATGGTTCGGGCGTCGCGGTTGCCGAATGGAAAACGAAACAGCGGTCGCGTGTCCCGTCCGGTAGCCGCGCTGATGCTCGCCTGTGCATCCGTGATTTGGCTCGCGACCTGTGCGGATGACAGTTGGGGTAGATGCGGGTGGGTGTTGCTGTGGTTCCCGACCGGATATAGCGCACCGACATCTCGCGCTTGAGCCGGAAAGTGACGGACCCAGTCGCCGGTGAGAAAGAAGGTCGCAGGCACGTTTTCGCTGCGGAGGGTAGCCAGTATTTCGGGGATCGCATTTGCGTTCGCGCCGGCATCGAAGGTCAAGGCGACCACGCGGGTGGTCGTGGGCAGGCGAACGATGTCTTTCCCGGCAAACCCGGCCACCACCTGGGCCGTCGGGGTCGGCGCGATCGTGGGCGAGGCCGGTGAGCTGCCAACAGGCACCGGAGCCGTCGACTGCGTGAGAGGAGTGGGCGGGCTAGTTACGGCGGGGCGCGACGACGGCGAGAGCGGCGGTGCCGTCGTACCCGTTGACGCCGTTGCGGTTGGCATCGCGCTGGTTGACGTCGGCCCGGCTGTAGGGGTTCGGGTTTGCTGCGAGGACCCGCCCGAGCCGTGCGCGCCTTGGCATCCGACGACCCCGAGCGTAAGGACGAGAGCTGCGACCGCGCTAAAACGTGTCCGCCGTCGGCCGATCGCAGCAGACGAGACCAGCGGGCGCATCAAGTTAGGCTAGTGGTCGCTGACAAAGGACCGGAGCGCGGCTTCGCTACCCGATGCAACGGGCGGATGTTCACATGGCGGTGGTGGGGTGAAAGGGCGATACAAGGCTCTCCTTGTGATCGTGCTGTCGTCACAGTTCGGTTGCGCCGCACGCGACACCGACGACGCCGTGGCACTGCCCGCGCCGCCGACGTCGGCCCGCGTCTCGGTCGCGCCGCAACCCCCCGTCGTCCGGCCGATAACACCATCGACCGTGGCAAGCACACCGTCGACCACGGTTAAACGCACGACCACGTTTGGACTTTCGGCAGAAGGTCGACCGCTCACGGTCACCGAGATCGGCAACCCGGCAAGCACTCATCGCGTCTTGATCGTCGGCTGCATCCATGGCGACGAATCCGCGGGCGTCGCCATCGCCGACGCACTCATTGCGGCCGCGCCGCCGGCCGACGCTGACATCTGGGTCATCCCCGACCTCAACCCCGACGGCATCGACGACGCGCAACGTCAGAACGCGCACGGCGTCGACCTCAATCGCAACTTCGCCTTCAACTGGACGCCGCTGGGCAAGGTCGGCGCGGTGAACTACAGCGGTGCCGCAGCGATGTCAGAACCAGAATCAGCGGCAGCGGCAGCGCTGATCCTTCGGATTCGGCCAACGCTCGCGATCTGGTTCCACCAGCACCTGGCCGTCGTCGACGACTCGCAAGGTCCGCTGGCGGTGGAGCAACGCTTGGGTCAACTCGTTGGTCTACCCCTATCGCGGCTGCCCGACTACACCGGTAGCGCAGTCGGCTGGGAAGACCAGGTGTTAGGCCCGACCGCGTTCGTCATCGAGCTACCCGCCGGAGCCGTGCCGACGGCAGCAGTCCAGCGTTACGTCGACGCCATCAACAGCGTCAGCACGATGCTGCCCGCGTCGGCCGCAAGCGCCCCACCACGCTTACCGTCGCGCTGACACCGAACGTCCTAACGATGTCGAGAAGCTCACAATGGTGGAGCTGAGGGGATTCGAACCCCTGACCCCCTCGATGCGAACGAGGTGCGCTACCAGGCTGCGCCACAGCCCCAAATGGGAGTCGCCAGGCTACCACCCGACGTCTGCGCACCCCTCCGGCGCAGACATCGAGCGACCACCAAACCGTCAGTCCCCGACTGCCCGCCGACGTTCGATAATCGCGTCGAGCTCGTCGTCAGCGACCTCCACCGAAACGCGATTCGCCGTTCCGCCCGCCGACGCCGAAATGGTCCCCGACCCGGTCTCGTCAAGCAGCAAGTGCCGCACGTCGACCTGCGTATCGATCCACACTCCAGGCCGGGTGAGGTCGATCGTCGGACCTGACTCGACGTCCGCCTTCGGTGCAGCCGATGCACGCGCCGCCACCACCGGCTTCGACACATACGTCGGCAGCGGCACCGGCACCGGCTCCCACCGCGAGCCATTCTCGGTGCCGACCGCGCTGGCCGCCGCAGCTGCGCCGTGATCGTCGAGCACCCCGCGCACCTTGCCCGGCGTCACCGTCTCGAAGGTCGCGTCATCGTGCAAAACCTCACGGCCGGACGACGTCGGTGCCCCCATCGAGGCTGCATACGCTCGACTGGTCCTGGCCAAATGCCGCAGACGCACTTCCGCGTCGCGCAGCGCTTGGTTACGCAGATGCACGAAGTAACCCGCCAGTGCGAGGCCGACCGCTAGCTCGAACCACCACGACGTCATCGAGATCAGCGAAGAAATGGCGAGGCCGACCAGCAGCACCGCGAACACCACGGCAATGCGCCGACGCCGCGCGACTAACCGCGCTCGGCCCGACGGCGCTGGACGCTGGGCCGCAAACCCCGGCAATCGGCGTCCGATCGAAGTGTGTTGGTCGTTGTCCATGGTGACTCCCCACAAGTCGTTACCCGCCATGACCACGCGGTCGGCGCGAACGGGAGGTCGGCGCGACAGCACGCGCATCGCCGTCGAAAAGCCCTCCATCGAGCGGCTCGCACTATCGGCCTCGTGCCGACCCAGCCACATCGGCACCAGCACCAGAATCCAGATGGCCACGATGCCGAGCACGATGAGACTGCTCATCGACTGCCCAACCGGCGCCGCGACCTGCGGTGCATGCTCACGAACTGTCACGCTAGACAGGAGTGACGGGTGAGACGAGCACATCGATGGTGTGTCGGCGCATCAACATTGGTGAGCGCACTTTGGTTTCGGCGAGCGCACTGCGCAAAACAGGTGCAACACGGGCGGTGGCGCTAGTTCGAACCCTGCGTCGATGCCATCCAGCGCGCCAGCAATCCGTCGGGCACTTCCTCTTTGGTCAACGCGTACGACAGATGGTCGCGCCAGTCGCCGGCGATATGGATGTAGCG
>Ga0207929_1000176_pt1 | contig 17918 bp, 15 predicted proteins | sample NGESurdeep072012_FD_184466 | JGI IMG/M metagenome (GOLD analysis project Ga0207929, IMG submission 184466) | Arctic peat soil microbial communities from Barrow, Alaska - NGEE Surface sample 53-1 deep-072012 (SPAdes) | ecosystem: Environmental > Terrestrial > Soil > Wetlands > Peat ... | reverse complement strand
AGAAGTCGGAGGTCACGTGCATATGTGCGCGCGCCGTCACCCAGGCCCGCCGGGTCGATAGGTTCCCGCGAATCTCGCGCCTCGTCGAGCACGGCGCACGCGATCTCGGAGTCATGGCTCCACGATCTGCGGTTGAAGTTGTCAGACCCGACTGACGTCCAGACATCGTCGATGACGCAGACCTTGGCGTGCACGTAAACCGGAACCCCAAGCACGTCCTCGATATCGAAGATCGCGACGCGGTCCCCACCAGCCTCGAACAGAGCCTGAACCGCATGTTCCCTCCCCACCTGGTTCGGCGGGAGCGTCACCGCGCCGGCCTGGTCGAAGTACCTGGGGACCACTGCAATCAGGTGCAGCTGCGGATTGGAAGTCAGAGCATCGACGAATGGTCTCATCACGTCTCTCGACCAGAGGTATTGATCTTCGATGTATATGAGCCGGCGGGCGCGACGGAGCGCTTTTAGGTACGCGCGCGCGATGCTGCGCTCGCCGTAAGGAGCAAATGGATAACCCCACGGACGGCGGCCGTACGTGCGCAACACCTGGACCGACTGGGTTCCCCGCGCGGGCGGGTCAGGTGCGATCGGTGGCAGAGTGCTCGCCCTGCGGTCCGTCCGGCCAAGCACGTCATGGAGTACCCCGACGGGGTCGCGACTGAGCGGGTTTCGGTCCGCCCACCTCTCGCGGAACGTGAAGTCCAGGTCTCCGACAGCCGGTCCCTGGATCGCCACCTGGACGTCATGCCATGGTGGGGTCGTTCCGTACAGCGGCGCCATCGGCTGGCTCTGCGGGTCGCCGAGATGCCGAGCATTGTCGCGGCGGCTGTGACAGAGGTCGATTCCGCCGACAAAGGCGATGTCGGCCGCAGCCCGTGCCCCATGGCGGATGACGACGAGCTTCTGGTGGTGGGAACCGCCGAGACGAACGCGTTGGTCGAGAAGGATCTCGCCTCCGGCGCCATTCACCACCACTCCCAGGTGGCGGTTCTCTTTGGAGCTGAATCCAAGCCGGTCCGAGTGTGAGCGCCACAGCAGGCCTTTGACGCTGACGCCACGCCGAGCTGCGGCGGACAGCACCGCCCCGACCTCCGTCTCCGGGCCGGCACCAAGGCGCTGGTCGGGATCACTTCGCCAGTCGGTGAAAAATACCTGGTCGCCGGCGCCCAGCTCGCCGATCTCCTTCAACAAGCGGCTGAAGTACGTCGCTCCGTGGACCAGAGTCTCGACAGAGTTGCCGGTAGTCCACGCCGCCCCAGACGGATGACGCCTATCAAGCGCTGTGAACTCGTTGCCACGCTCGGATGCGGTGAGAAACCAGTTCTCGAGGATCTCCTTTGATTGCCTATCCGAGCCCATCACAGCTCAGATTAAGGACCAGGGCCTATCCGGGTGTTACTGCGTTTGTTCCGCACTTTGGCAGATGTTCTGCGGATCGATGTTCGGTGGGATTGTCCTGGGCAGCCGTTCTCAATCGGAAGGACCTGGCGATCGCCAGCGTTCTCAAACGTCTGTTCGAAGCCATGGTTGGAGGTAAGCAGTGAGCGACAGTTACACCCATACAGAGCCGGCGGCCTGAGATGGCAAGCATTCAAAGCCGTACCGGCGGGATCAAACAAGCCGCGTCCAACTCAACCCTCGAGCTGCTCGAGCGCCTGGGCTACGTGGTCCGGGGAGTGCTCTATGCGGTCATGGGCTTTCTTGCGCTGCGCATAGCGCTCGCAACACCTGGCGGCAAGGCCACCGACCTCTCAGGAAGCCTCGTGTGGTTGATCGGCAACCCACTTGGAAAGGGAGTGCTGGTTGTGACCATCGTCGGCCTGGTGGCCTACGCGATCTGGGGCTTCGTGCGGGCGATCTACGATCCCCTGCACCGCGGTCGGGATGCAAAGGGCATCATGGCGAGGCTGGGCTTCGTCACGAGCGCCGTCTCCTATCTGGCGATCGCTTTGTTCGCTACGACCATCCTGGCGGGCCAGGGCTCGGCTTCTCACGACAGCACCCAGAAAACCGTGAGCACGCTGTTGGCGAATCCCGGCGGGGGCTTCTTCACCATTTTGCTCGGCGCGATCTCCATCGGGATCGCCTTCGGGCAATTTCTGGAGGCATACCGAGCCACGTTCAAAGCCGACCTCAAGGCGGCGGAGATGACTGCGTCGGAAAGAGACATCGCGATTGGGCTCGGACGTTTCGGGATGGCTGCGCGGGGCGTCACCTTCCTGGTCATTGGATGGTTCCTCCTCCAGGCTGGCCTCCACCATGACCCGGCCCAGGTTCACGGCTTCGGCGGGGCATTCCTATTCCTGCTGGCCCAGCCTTACGGCCGCTGGCTGCTGGGCGTCATCGCGTTGGGTTTCATCGCTCTGGGCCTTCACTCGTTCGCCTGCGCGCGATGGGTGCGGCTGCTCGGAAGCCCCGGTTGAGCGCAGTCGTCGCCGCCGTCCTTATGCCCAAGGAGAGGACCTCACCGTTTCGATGGCCCCTCCTAGTTCTCGGCCTGCTGCTGCTCGCCCTTTTCGCGGGCCTCACCGTCTATGCCGCCGGCAATACGTACATGCCCTTCGACGTATCACTCGAGCGCTCAATCCAGGCCGTCTCGTGGGGACCGCTCGTCACTGTATTCAACTGGTTCGACTGGCTGGAAGGCTCTCGCCAGCTGTACGCCGGCATCGGCGCCATCGTCGTGGTGGCTGTCATCAATTGGAAGAAGGCGCCGCTGATCGCGGTCGGAGCAATGGCCGGACCCATCTATTCGATAGTCCAGGGGATTATCGAGCGGCCCCGGCCATCAGCCGACCTGGTCAATGTGATCCGGCATACCGGCAGCTTCAGCTTTCCCAGCGGGCACGTCGTCTTCTTCAGCTGGGTTCTCGTGTTGCTCATCGTCTGCCTCGCTGTCGGCCGCCTCCCCCGGGCCTTGCTTGCAGTTGCCTGGATAGCAGCGGCTGTGGTGCTTCTCGTGGATTGCATCGGCAGGATCTACCTCGGCGAGCATTGGCCGAGCGACGTGATTGCGGGGCTGGCCCTCGGGCTGGGCTGGACGTCGCTCGTGTTATCGGTGCGGCTGCTCTCAAACCCGGCGCTGGAGCGCAAGAAGTAAGCGTATGGCTATAAGGTCGACCCTTCGCCCGTCGCCGCAGGCGGAAACGCTGCCTCGGGACAGGTTCTCGAACCGCGAGCTCTCCCGGCTGGAGTTCGACAGCCGCGTGCTCACGATGGCCGAGGACCTGGCGCGTCCGCTGGCAGAGAGGATCCGGTTCCTGGCGATCGTGAGCGATAGCCTCGACGACTTCTTCCAGGTACGAGTCGCCGGGCTCCACGAGCAGCTCATGGCGCCGTTGAGGCTGACCTCGCTGGACGGAATGACCCCCGAAGAGCAGCTCGAGGGGATTGGGGCGCGGGTGCGCAACCTGATCGAGCGCCAGTCGGCCGCCTTCAACGAGGAGATCGTGCCCGGGCTCGCTGAGGCCGGCGCCACGATCGTCAAGGCTGACGATCTGTCCAAGGGGGACCGGAACCTCCTCGCAGAGGTGTTCCAGGAGCGGATATTTCCGGTGCTCACGCCTCTCGCCGTCGACCCGGCACACCCTTTCCCCTATATCTCCAACCTGTCGCTCAACCTCGCGGTGATGGTCCGCGACCCTGAGCGACAACAGCCACGGTTCGCGCGGGTCAAGGTGCCGGCGCTGCTGCCGCGCTTCATGGCCCTGCCCGACGGCAATCGATTCGTGCCCCTCGAGCAGGTGATCGCCCTTCATCTTCCTGTGCTCTTCCGCGGAATGGAGATCGTGAGCAATCACTTCTTCCGAATCACCCGCGACGCCGATCTCGACGTGGATGACGATGAGGCCGAGGACCTGATGGCGGCTGTCCAGGCAGAGCTCATGCGCAAGCGTCGGAAAGGCCGCGCGGTCCGTCTCGAGGTGGGACCCGACATGTCACCTGACGTTCTCGCTCTGCTGCTGCGGGAGTTGGAGCTCGGCCAGCAGGACGTATACACAGTGAGCGGGATGCTCGATATGACAGGCCTCCTTTCCATCCACGTGCCCGGCAGCAACCAGCTGCCTACGAGGATGTGGATGCCGGCGACTCAGCCAAGGCTTCGACCTCTCGGGGGTGAGTCGGTCGATTTCTTTGAGGTGATCCAAGACCGAGACCTTCTCGTCCATCACCCGTACGACTCGTTCGTGACCTCCGTTGAGTCGTTCGTCGAGCAGTCGGCCCGGGACAAGGACGTGCTCGCGATCAAGGTTTCGATGTACCGGACCTCCGGCCCAGAGAGCCCGTTGGCGCGCGCGCTCAAAAAAGCGGCCCAGGCCGGCAAGCAGGTGGTTGCGGTCGTGGAGCTGAAAGCGCGCGGTGACGAGCAGGCCAACATCGTGTGGGCCAAGGCGCTGGAAGAGGCGGGCGTCCATGTCGTCTACGGCCTCGTCGGCCTGAAGACGCACGCAAAGCTGATGCTCGTCGTGCGCCAGGAGGGCGAAGGCGTCCGCCGCTACGCGCACATCGGAACCGGAAACTACAACGCGGCGACTGCCGGCACATTCGAGGACGTCGCCTTGTTCACGGCAGATCCGGAAGTGACCGCCGACATTGCCGAGCTCTTCAACTACCTCACCGGCTACAGCCGCCAGAGCAAGTACCGAAAGCTCCTGGTCGCGCCAACGACGTTGCGATCGGGTTTGGTGAAGATGATCCAGAAGGAGGCTCTGAAGCCGAAGGGGCGAATCGTGATCAAGGTGAACAACCTCGTCGATCCGGAGGTGATCGATGCGCTTTACCGGGCTTCTCAGTCCGGCGTTCGCATCGACCTCATAGTGCGCGGCATCTGCTGCCTCAAACCCGGTGTGCCCGGGCTGTCGGACGGGATCAGAGTGCGCTCCCTGGTCGGCCACTATCTCGAGCACTCACGAATCTTTCGATTTGGGAGTGAAGCCTCCCCTGACATTCTCTTCGGCTCATCCGATCTGATGCCGCGCAACCTCGACCGCCGAGTGGAGGCGGTGGTCCCGGTGGAGGACCCGGATCTCAAGAAGGAGATCGTTCAGTTCCTGGATCTCGAGCTGAGCGACGACACGCTCGCATGGGAGCTTGCCGGGGATGGGGCCTGGAGCAAGGTGGCGGCAACCAAGGGGCTCAACACACAGGCGCTCATGCAGCGCGCAACCCTCGGCCTGGTTGAGGACGATCGAGAGCAGGCGGTATGAGCACGACCAAACGACACGCAAAGAGCAGCGCAAGGGGCGCGACAAGCCTGCTGATCTTGAGCTCCAAAGCAGGCTCGATGACACCCCAGATCGAGGCGAAGCTCCGTAAAGCCTTCGCGAGCAGCCTCATCGTCGAATTCGATGCCAAGATGGACGTCGAGAAGCTGGTCTCTCCAACAGCCACGATCATCGTTGCAGGCGGCGACGGCACGATCGGCTGGGCAGTGCGTAGGTTGGCCGACACAAAACATCCAATCGGCATCCTATCGATGGGCACTTTCAACAACTTCGCCAAATCGCTGCATCTCCCCATGACCGTGGACGCGGCCATCAGGGTGATCCAGACCGGGCGACCGCATCCGCTAACCCTCGGCCGGGTGAACGGGAAGATCTTTCTGGAGGCGGCTGCGATCGGACTCTTCGGAGAGTTCATCACCGCTGGCGAATCCGCCAAGGATCGAGCCTTCGGAGCCTTCGCCGAGGACCTGAAGCACATCGCCGAGGCGAAGCCCTTCACGTATGAGCTGAGCGGCGACATCAGGGGCAGCGGCACCGCGATGTCCCTCGTCTTCACCAACACAACGTCGATCGGCGCCCAGATGCCGGTCAGCGACAAGACGCCCCAGGACCCATACCTGGAGCTTTCGGTGCATGCGGGCGCCACCCGCACTGATATCGCCAAACGTGTGCTCGCCCGCGTGGTGCTCTCCAAACACAAAGAAGGAGGCCTCGGCCAGGTGTTCAGGTTTCGAAAGCTCGAGGTCACGACTAAACCCAAGGTGCGCATCTACGCGGACAATGCCCAGATTGGGCGCACACCGGCAACTATCACCGCCGAGCTGAGCGCGGTGCAGGTGATCCTAAGCCGATGAGCGCGCAACCCAAGGACGCGTCGGCGCCGCTGGCGGAACCCAAACAGGCTGCAGCGGAGGTTATCGCCGGGCGACCCGGGCCGACGGCCAGGCGCTGGCTCGGCCCCACCACTCTTGTCGTCTTCACCCTGTTCGCGATCGACACCTTCCTCGTCGTTCAGAACGACGTGCTTCCGTTCGATGTCCCAATCGCCAGGTTCATCCAGAGCTTCAACTGGGGACCGCTCGTCTATCCGATGGACCTCATCAACGCGAGCGCGGGCATCTGGCAGGTACTGCTCGGTTTCATTGGGGTCGTCGCGCTCTTCATCTTCGAGCGCCGCGCCGGGTGGTTGATGTTGATCGGCAGCATCTCCAGCCTGCTCGACAACCTCATCAAGCTCGTGATCTCACGCCAGCGGCCACCCGCGGACCTTGTCCACGTCCTGTCTCCGACGACAGGCTTCAGCTTCCCAAGTGGGCACGCGGTCTTTTTTACCTGGATGGCCTTCATGATCGCTGTGGCCATCGCTCCGAAGATCAGGCCCGCCTTCCGGCCGGTCCTCTGGATCTTCGCCGTGGTCGTGATCGTGCTGACGTGCATCGCCAGGGTGTGGGCCGGCGCCCACTGGCCCAGCGATGTATTGGGGGGAGTGCTGCTCGGGGTCGGGTGGTCGGCCTTCGTGCTGTGGCTGCCCGAGCGCTGGCTTCCGTCCCCTAGCTTCCGGTGGTTTCGTGGGCGAACCAGGGCAATGACATAATCCGGGTCCGGATGCTCGTCGTCGCCATTGCGATCGCGGCCGCGGTAGGGGTCATCACGGCGATCGTCATCATGCATCCCTACCTCTCGTTGGACGCGACCGTAGAGCGAGATATCCAGGCGACCAACCTGGGCCCGCTCACGCTGACGTTCCCCTTCCTCAGCTGGCTCGGTGGGCCAGGCGGAGTCCCCATGCAGGTGGTCGTCATCCTCCTCGTGCTCCTCTTGAATCGTCGCGCCTGGGTCCTTGCGCTTGCCGCCCTGGCCGGCGGCCTGTGGTACCTCATAGTCGTCAACCTGGTCAACAGGCCGCGGCCGACGGTCGGCCAGATCCTTCGCGTGACCGAGCATCCCGGTTCGACAAGCTTTCCGAGCGGGCACCTCATCTTCATCACGATCAGCGCCGGCGTGTTGATGTTGTGCCTCGGCTATAGATACCTGCCGCGGTGGGCACGGCCGATCGGTTGGGCAGTCGTGGCGGGGATCGTTCTGGCCGTAGGGCTCGACAGGATCTACGTGGGAGCCCACTGGCCGAGCGACGTTCTCGCCGGCCTGCTCATCGCGACCGCCTGGCTGACCCTCGTGGTGTCGGTACGGCGGGTCTCAGACCGTGCGTTTGGGACTAAGCAAGACGACCGACTTTCCGGCCGCCTCGCTTCTTGAACAGCCAGGCTCCGAAGGTGCCGATGCCGATACCGATCACACCACCCACTGCTGCGTCGCTCGGAAAGTGCACGCCTAAGTGCACCCTCGACGCGCCAACGCCGACGGCCACCCCGTAGGCCAGGGGAGCCGCCTTCGGGTAATAGAAGGCAAGGGCCGTGGCCGCAGCGAAAGATGAGGCGGTGTGGCCGGACGGAAACGAGTGGTCGGGCGGCTTGATGCCGACCACGCGCGCCTCGCGGTTGACGAACGGCCGGACACGGCGGAAAAGGGGCTTGACCCGGACCTGGACGACGTATGTCGCCGCCAATGAAGCGAATGCGGTCGCGAGGCCAGCCCGGCGCCCTTTGGGGCCGCCAAGAATGGCCAGGGCGGCTCCCCCCGCCACCCACCCGAGACCCTCCCCCAGGTCGGACAGGACGCTGACGTAGCGGTCGCTCGTCGTCGAGTGCGGTAATCCGTTGATCAGGCGGAAGAGGCGCCTGTCGATCCCGGCCGGGCCGGGCGGCGCGACCACCACGGCAACGTCGCCCGACTCGACATGGACCGCAACGGGCCCGGCCTCGACCACAGGTGCGGTTTTCGGGACGTCCTTGGGTTTGGTGTCCTCGGCGTTTTGGGGCTCGGCGGCCGCCTTGGCTGTGGCTCGTCCGGCCGGACCCGGGGATCGAACCCGCGTAGCGGATTTGCCAGTGGAGCGACCCTTCTCGGCTGCCATCCCGTGCTAGTCCTCCTGGGGTTGCGAGCTTGGCCCCTTTCGTCGCGCGCGGCCGGCCACCCTTCGCAGCTGGAGGATGCGCGCCGCACCAAAAGCGACAACGATGACCGCCCCCAGGATCAGGGCGAAGAGCAGTGCCACCGCCAGCGGCAGGTGGCCGCTGAACATCAGGAAGGTGACCTCGACGCTCTGCTGGTTCTGGAGGATGAAGACGAGGATCACCACCAGGGCCAGGAGGCCGATGACGATGGCGGTCCAGGCGCCGCTCAGGCGTGTGCGGCGCTCGCCAGGGAGGGGTCCGTCGGCCTCTTTGTCGGGTACCGGAGCCGGTTCTTCCTTGGGTGTCTCAGCGATATCCATGCCCATATATCAAATAATGCGCCGAAGGGACGTTTCACACGGTGGTAGCCAGTAACGCCCCTCTCCCCGGCCCTCTCAATGAAGGGGGACGTCCCCCCTTGGGGCGCCGAGCCTGGCAGAGCCAGATCCCGGCACACCCCCCTGCCCAAAGGGGAGAGGGTGAGTGATCGGTACCATTGCGAACCATGGAACCCGCTCGCGCGGCCTGGGCTCGTGTCGGCTACCAGGGTGAGCCTGGCGCTTACTCCGAGGAGGCGGCGCTGGCCATCCTGCCCGCCGCCGTGACCGTCGGCTACCCCACCTTCTCGCGCGCCTTCGACGCGGTCGCCGCTCGCGAGGTCGACGCCGCGGTGCTGCCCGTCGAGAACTCGCTCGGGGGCATCGTGCAGGAAGTCAACGACCTGCTCTGGGAGCGCTCTGGGTTGCGGATCAGCGGCGAAGTCATCCACCCCGTACGCCACTGCCTGCTCGGCCGGGGCGAGCCTGTCGTGAGGGCGCTGTCGCATCCCCAGGCTCTCCTGCAATGCCGCCACTTCCTCGAGGCTCGGAACATCCAGGCCGTGACCTACCACGACACCGCCGGGGCGGCGCGGGCGGTCGCCGAGGGCATGGTCGTGGGCAGCGCCGCGATCGCAAGCGCGGCGGCTGGTCGCCGATACGGGCTCAAGATCCTGGCCGAGGGCATCCAGGACGACGACTCCAACCAGACCCGGTTCCTCATCATCGATCGGGGCCAGGCAGCCCGGCCCGGTGCCGCCGGATTGACCAAAGCTTCGCTGGCTTTCATCGGCTCGCACAAGCCGGGCAGTCTGGTCGCCGCCCTCCAGTGCTTCTCGGAACGCGGCATCAACCTGACACGCCTCGACTCCAGGCCGACGCCCGACCGGCCCTGGCAGTATCGGTTCTACGTCGATTTCGAGGTCAGCGACCCCGCCGCCGCGACCGCGGCCTTGGAGGCGCTCGCCAAAGAGACGACCGAGGTCAAGTTGTTCGGAACCTATCCCGCGGCAGGCGAATAGCCGAGACTGTGCGGTTGTGCCGACGACCACCCACGTGAAGCGCCAACCCAACCTCTTCGATTCGAAGGTCTTTCACGTCGAGAGAATCGAGCTCGACGGCGTGGAGGAGAGCTTCCTGCGCGGCGGGCGAAACCTCTTCCCTCTGCTGCCCAAGGCGCTGGCGGGAATCTCTCAGATCGGTGTGATCGGTTGGGGCTCGCAGGGCCCCGCTCAGGCGCAGAACCTGAAGGAATCGCTCGCCGGCACCAAGATTCGTGTCGCCGTCGGCCTTCGCCAGGGGTCCGAGTCGATGGCCGAAGCCAGAGCCGCCGGCTTCGATGAGAAGGACGGCACGTTGGGCGAGATGTTCGACATCATCCGCAAGTCGGACCTGGTGATCCTTCTCATCTCGGATGCCGCACAGGCGCAGCTCTACAAGAAGGTGTTTGAGGCGCTGCGACCTGGAGCGACGATCGGCCTGTCGCACGGCTTTCTCCTCGGCTACCTCGAGACGACGGGGGAGCGTTTCCCGTTAACAGTCAATGTCATCGCGGTGTGCCCGAAGGGCATGGGTCCATCGGTGCGTCGCCTGTACGAGCAGGGCCGCGAGCTGAACGGCGCCGGCATCAACACAAGCTTCGCAGTCGAGCAGGACCTCGACGGCCGTGCCACGGACGTCGCGCTGGCGTGGTCGGTGGCGCTGGGGGCGCCTTACACGTTCAAGACGACTTTGAAATCAGAGGTCGTCTCCGACCTCTTCGGCGAGCGGAGCATCCTGCTGGGCGCCGTCCACGGGATCGTCGAAGCCCTGTACCAGCTCTACCTCGAGGAAGGGGCTACACCAGAGGACGCCTTCAATCGAGCCTGCGAGTCGGTGACAGGACCCATCCGCGAGACCATCTCGCGGCACGGGCTGGTCGGACTCGACGAGCATCTCGACGCCGATGGCAGGCGCGACTTCCGCCGCGCGTACGACGCCACCTACTCATCGTTCAAGGGCGTGATGGCTGAGATCTACGACGAGGTGATGTCGGGCAACGAGATCAAGAGCGTCGTCATGGCCGCGAACCGGTTCAGCGAATATCCGATGACGACGATCGACCGATCGCCGATGTGGTCGGCCGGCGCGGACGTCCGGCGCCGCCGCGATCAGATCAAGACTGACATCGACGGCTTCACGGCAGGCACCTTTGCCGGGGCGATGATGGCGCAGGTCGACATCCTCGTGGAGCATGGCCACCCGTACTCTGAGATCGCCAACGAGTCGATCATCGAGGCAGTCGATTCGCTTCTTCCTTATATGCACGCTCGCGGGGTGGCGTATATGGTCGACAACTGCTCGACCACGGCCCGTCTGGGGAGCCGAAAGTGGGGCCCGCGCTTCCAGGCGATCCTCGAACAGGTTGCCTTTCCGACGATGAAGGACCGCGAAGCCACGCCTGCCGAGTTGCCCGAGGGCTTCCTGACGCACCCGGTGCACGAAGTGCTGCACCGCCTGTCGGCGATGAGGCCCGCCATCGACATCGCCGTCACCTAGGGCCACTGGTACCGAGCTCACGCCACGCTCCCCGTCCCTCTCCCCTAAGGGGAGAGGGTGCTAGTGCCTCTACAGGTACGTTTCCGTTGTCAGGTTGTTCAGCCTCGGGTTGAGCCCGATCACCTGGTCCGCATCGATCGGCACGTCGACCACGATCGATTGGCCCGATCCCTTGTAGCAGGCGTCCAGGATCTCGTCCAGGTTGCCCAGGTCGGCCCGCAGGCGGAAGCCGTCCCACCCATGGGCCTTGGCGGCTGCCACGAAGTCGATGGGGGCGAGCTTGCCGTGATAACGGCCCTTGTCGACATCCGGGATCACCACTTCCAGGCCCTTGTCGACGATCGCGTAAGTGCCGTTGTTGACGATGAAGAGGTTCATGCCGATGTTCGCCGCCTCCGCAAGCGCGCCGCCGAACAGCCTCCAGCAGCCATCGCCCGAGAAGACGAAGGTGTGCAGGCTTGGATCCGCGGCCTTGGCGCCCACACCGAGTCCAAAAGCTCCGCCCATCGCGGAACCGTCGTGGACCGTATGGAACGGCATCGACTGGTGCGGCCTCTGCGTGACGTACTGGCGGTCCTTGTAAGCGGTGCAAACGTCGTCGAACCCGATGCTGTGCGGCCGCCATGACCTGTACAGCTCTCCATAAAACTCGACAGCGTCGACGCATCCCTTGCGAACCTCGCGCGAGATGGTCCGATTGTTGAGGTCACGCGGCACATCCACATGCGGGCGATTGCCGACCTTGCCCTTGAGCCTCGGCAGTACCTCTTGGAGCGTCTTCTCGATGTCGCCGCGCACGACTCGGTAGTCGCCTTTGACGCGGTGCCTGAAGTCGCCGTCCTTGTGCCCGTAGGGCTCGTTCCACGCTGTGAAGTGCCAAACGTGGCCGGCCGGGATGGGACTGAGGTTCAGCGAGTACTCGCCCGAGTCGAAGCCAAGGCTGATCACGATGTCGTTCTCGTTGACGCTCCGCCAAAGCTTCATGGCCTCGTCGTTGCCGCCGAACGAGATGTATCCGTAGGCGTACGGGTTGTCTCGCGAGACCGCGTTGGCGCCGTTCACCGACCAGACAGTCGGCGCCTGGAGGAGCTCGGACAGCTCGGTGGTCAGCTCGGTGATGCCCGGGCAGCGCGCGGCCTCCGCGCCGACGTAGATGATCACCCGGCGTCCATTGATGAGCCCGGGGAGCTCATGCACGAAGCGATCTGCGTCGACCTGGTCGAAGGTGCGCGACCGTTCGGCCTTGGGCACGTTCACCTCGACTTGCTGCGAAAGGATGTCCGGGTGGAATGCGATGGCCACCGGTTTCGACTCCGCGAGGATCGACTGCGCCTGCTCGAGCTGCGCCTGCAGCTTCGAGATGTCGTCGACCACGATGCAGGCGTCGCCCAGCTCAGCTCGAAGCTGAGGAATCACGTTCATCCCGTGCTCCGAGACGTCCTGCAGAGGCGAGAGCCCAATCGACAATGTCGAGTTGAGGGCGATGACGTAGACAGCGGGGATGTTGTGCAGCTTGGCGTCGGTGATGCCGCTCGAGCCAAGCTTGGTCGCTGCGCCCGTCGTCGTCAGGCAGCCGGCCACCTTGCCCGAAGCGAGGTAGTACCCGAGGGGAACGAAGCCCGCGACGTACTCCCCCATCGTCTGCATGCGCGGCTTGCCGTCGCCGATCTGCTCGAGTCCGAGTAGCGGCTCGAGGTGCTTGGCGACGTGGATGAGGCCGCCTCCGTTCACGCCGGAGAAGAAGGTGATGCCCCACTTTCTGAGTGTGTCGATGAGCGCGAAGTTCCCACTGGAATGTTCCAGCGCAGTGGTGGTGTGGCGGGTGGTGGCGGTGCTCACGGTTTTCTCCTTGTTTTCTGTTGTTCGCTCGCACCGCCTGCGTAGTGGTCGGCGGCGGCGCCAGCCTTCTTTGGAAGCCTGTTCGCTGCGCTCACGACAGCCCTCAGCGACGCGGTGAGGATGTTCGAGTGGAGTCCCACGCCCCAGACCGCGGCGCCGGTCTCGCCGGCAGCCTCGATGTAGGCGACGGCCATGGCGTCTGAGCCGGCGCCGACCGCGTGCTCGACGTAGTCGACCACCTGCACCTTGATCCCGCATTCGCGAGCGAGCGCATCGGTCAGGGCAGCGATAGGCCCGTTCCCGGTTCCGACTATCGTCCGCTGGTCTCGACCGATTCGGATCACGGCCTGAAGCTTGGTGCCGTCCGACCCGGTGCCCGCGTGGTCGCTGGTGTCGGTCTCGAGGAGCTCGAGCCCTGCCTTGGGGCCGAGGTAGGTGATCTCGAAGGCTCGCCAGATCTCCTCGGGGGTGATCTCTTTGCCCGTGGTGTCCGTGATGCCCTGGATCACCTTCATGAACTCGATCTGAAGGCGCCGCGGCAGGTCCAGGTGATAGTCGTTCTTGAGGATGTAGGCGACACCGCCCTTCCCGGACTGGCTGTTGACCCTGATGATCGCCTCGTACGTTCGGCCGACGTCATGAGGGTCGATCGGCAGATACGGAACCTCCCAGACCTCGTCCTTGGATGCGGCGAGCGCCTCCATCCCCTTCTTGATCGCATCCTGGTGCGAACCGGAGAACGCCGTGTACACGAGGTCGCCCGCGTAGGGATGTCGTGGATGGACAGGCAGCTGGTTACACGCCTCGACGGTGCGCCGGAGGTCATCGATGTTCGAGATGTCGAGCTCAGGCTCGACGCCCTGGCTGAAAAGGTTCATCGCCAGCGTGATCAGGTCCACGTTGCCGGTGCGCTCGCCATTGCCGAAGAGTGTTCCCTCGACCCGCTCCGCCCCCGCCATCAGCGCCAGCTCCGTGGCCGCCACGGCGGAGCCGCGATCGTTGTGCGGATGCACGCTGAGGACGAAGCTGTCGCGCGATTTGATGTTGCGATGGCACCACTCGATCTGGTCCGCGTAGATGTTGGGCGTGCTCATTTCGACAGTCGCCGGAAGGTTGAGGATCATCCGGTGATCGGGCGTGGGCGACCAGACTTCGATGACCGCTTCCGAAATTTCCTTGGCAAAGTCGAGCTCCGTGCCGGTGAAGCTCTCAGGCGAGTATTCGAAGACGAACTCCGTCGACCTCTGGTCCGAGGCCAGCCGCTTGATCAGCTCGGCGCCGCGGACTGCGATGCCGACAATGCCCTCCCGGTCGAGACCGAACACCACGCGCCGCTGCAGCGCGGAGGTCGAGTTGTAGAGGTGCACGATGGCTCGGCGCGCGCCGGCGACGCTCTCGAAAGTTCGCTCTATCAGCTCGTCCCTGGACTGGGTCAGCACCTGGATCGTCACGTCGTCGGGAATCAGGTTCTCCTCGATGAGCAGGCGTACGAATTCGAAGTCGGGCTGCGATGAGGACGGGAATCCGACCTCGATCTCCTTGAAGCCCATCTTGACGAGCACCTCGAAGAGCCGCCTCTTCCGGGTGACGTCCATCGGGTCGATGAGCGCCTGGTTGCCGTCCCGCAGGTCCACGCTGCACCACACCGGGGCCGCCGTGATCGCGGTCTCCGGCCAGCGCCGCTCGGGCAGGTCGACAAGAGGGAAGGGCCGGTATTTTCTTGTTGGCATTCGCTTCATCAGTTCTTTGGGTTCCTCTGGGCTTCGGTCTGGGAGAAATGAAAAACCTCCTGGGTCGACTAGACGCAGGAGGTCTCGCGAGCACCCGCCGGGGGCGCTCGCCTACGTAAGGAGCAGCTGGCCGGATCGTCGATCCGAGCTCATCGTCCGCCTATGGTGCCTGTAAAGGCACCCTTTTGTCCAGTCGCTGACTCACAGGCGCCGAGCCTGGCTTCAGTCGGCGAGCACCATGCAGGTCGTCGTCTTGATGACCCCGGAGATCGCCTGGACGCCGGCCAGGATCTCCCGGAGCTCGGCCAGGTCCCGTGCCTCGATCGAGGCGACGACGTCATAGTCGCCGGTGATCGCGTCGGCGGCATGTACGCCGGGGACCTCCATGATCGTCCGGGTCAAGGTCAGCGACTGACCGTGCAGCGCGTTGATGAACATGTAGGCCCTCACAGCGTTCTCCGGTTATTAAACCAGTGTCCGGTGGTCAGAAATCTCGACGGCCCAGGAAAGTGGTTCGCCACCGCGGGCCGGCTCAGCTCGTAAACGGCGATGCGGTGGCCGCCCGGCGTGGTGGCGGCGGGCTGCCCGCCTTTTGGGGCGCCTTGTCAGGGCTTCGTCGCGGCATCGCCGGCTTCACGGTGAGGAGAACCCTTGGTCACACCTTTCGCGTCGGCCCACCGCACCTCGTAGATCTTCGCCAGGTCGGCGGGCAGCACCAGGTCCGGGTCGGCCCCCTTCAACAGGGCGCCTTTCTGTAGAGCTCTCACCACGAGGCCGGAGCAGATTTGGTGATTCCGCCGCATCATCCGCAGCGGCAGGCCGGTGAGCAGGAAGATCATCGCCCCGAATGCGTCCAGGTAGCCGAAACCCTGCCCCACCTGGGCGTTCGTGTAGTCGACCCCCCGCTTCCGTCCTTCAGCCGAAAACTCGGATCCCAGGCGGACGAGGTGGAATTCGTCGTTGGTGTAGCGGGAGATCGGGCTGCGCGTGAGCCCCATGCTCTCCGCCTCGACCAGCGCTCCTCCCTCGTCGACGATCAGCGCGCAGTGGCTCCAATGCGCGTAGACGGCATCAGGTCCCCTGAACCTGAACTTCTGCGCGAGGCTGATCAGCCAGGCCATGGGGTTGTGCCGGTGGGTCAGGATGAAGTCGCCAGGATCGAACCGAGTGGCTATCTCGCCTGGACCGTATCGCTCGACGTCGGGCACGCATCCACACTAGGACATGTGGCCGGTGGGCGCCCAGGAACTCCCGGGCGCCCGACCTGCAGTTGTGGGCGCCTCACAAAATCGGGTGGTCTGGAGTTGGGCTCACCGCCGGGCGAATGGCGGCTGGTAAAAGTCGTTCACCCGCGTTGTGCGCCCATCCAGCGCAATTTCGCTGAACTGATAGAGCATCGCGGCAGTCGGGGCGTAGACGGGACCCCACGGCAGTTCAAGGCAGAAGGCACGAGAGGTGCCCCGCTTCGCCCGTCCGACCGCAGAGCGCAGATCCGCGAGCTTGAGCAGAAAGAGCTCGGCCACCTCCGCGGCCGACGGTTGCAGCTCGGTGACCGCAGCTCTGCTCCACATCACGACCGGCGTGATCGTGAAGCCAGACCGAGTGTCGAAATCGTCGAGCAGTCCAAGGATCGCCTCGCTACCGGCGACCAGTCCCAGCTCCTCGCTCAGCTCACGAAGGGCGCCGTCTTCCGCTCGTTCGCCGCTGTGCAGCTTTCCCCCTGGCAGCGCGAACTGCCCGGGGTGGCTCGCCAATCCTGAGGCCCTGACGAACAGCGGAATGGAGGCCTCGCCATCGCCATTTTCGAGCAGCACGACGGCCACCGCCGCGGAGACGAGCGGCGCGGGCGCCGCAACACGCTCGAACTGCCGAAGCCTGGCCTCGATTGAGTCGCGCAGTTTGGTCAGCTGCGAGAAGACCTATTGGGTCGAACCGATTTCTCCGGCGGAGCCTGCGATGCTGCTCGCGCTTGCGCCACCACGTCGGCAAGCTCGGCGGTTTGAAAAGAATGACTGCCCATCGTTTTCACCGCTTCGGCTTCGCCAGGAGCGTCGGGTTCTTCGGCGGGCTGATGTGACCGTCCACGTATCCGGCCGCGATCATGTTGAAGAACTGGAAAACCGATTCCTCCATCTCCGAAATCGGGCCCGGCTTGAATCCTCTCGACGCCGCCGACCGCTGCACCGACTCGCATGCTGCCCAGTCCTGGCGGTTGGTGATGTCCCAGAACTCGCTCGCATACAATCCGTTGAAACCCTCCCCTTCCGCCACAGAGCGGGGAAACAGAGTTCGGCACTCGACCAGCGTGCGGGTCGGGGAGATCGGTTCCAGGCGGTGACTCAGCACATAGTCGGGATGCGGGCTGATCAGCAGATTCGGAAACAGGGCGAGGTAATAGACTCGGTTCTTCAGCTCTGCCGGCAGCCCTGGCAACTTGGGCGCGCCTCCCTGTCCCGTCAGTGACATTGTCTCCGCGCCCTCGACCAGCTCCATCCAACCCCCGATCCACATGCCGGTCGCACCGATGTTGAGCCCGCTTGTGGGCGGGCTCACTCGACACAGCTCAGGATGGATCTCCGAGCAGTGGTAGCACTCCTGGTAGTTCTCATGGAGGATTTTCCAGTTGGCTTCGACGACGTAGTCCATTCGCGCCGTCTCAACCATGTCGCGCGGTGCCCAGGCCCCAATGATCTCGGCCAGGTTCCCGAGATGCTCCTTCAGGGGACGAGCGTCGCCCGACACATTGACGAAAGCCCAACCCTCCCACTCGTCGACGCGGACCGATGTCAGTCGGTGCTCGGCCACCTGGAAGCCTGGTCGCAATCCCAGCTGGGGCGCCGATTTGAGCGATCCATCCTGCCTGTATGTCCAACCGTGGTACGGGCACTGGATCAACGGTCCCTCCGCCGACGCTCCGACCGGCACCAGCTCGTGGCCTCGATGCCTGCAGATGTTGAAGAACCCTCGCAACGCACCGGCGTCATCGCGCGTGAGCAGGATCGACTCGCCACCGACCCTCACGGCGCGCCGGGTGCCTGGACGCATGAGGCCTTCGGTGCGGCCGAGGCACACCCACGAAGGCTCGAAGAACTCACGCATCTCCCACGCGAAAAGCTCCGGAGACGTGTACGCCTCTCCAGGAAGCGTGTAGCTCTGCCTGAACTCCGCGAGCGAACCCTGCAGCAGCTCGGGACCTATGGGTGCACGTCTTGAGTTCATGAGCTCACCGTTGCCGCGCGGTAGGCGTTGACCACGC
>Ga0207929_1000175_pt1 | contig 18089 bp, 18 predicted proteins | sample NGESurdeep072012_FD_184466 | JGI IMG/M metagenome (GOLD analysis project Ga0207929, IMG submission 184466) | Arctic peat soil microbial communities from Barrow, Alaska - NGEE Surface sample 53-1 deep-072012 (SPAdes) | ecosystem: Environmental > Terrestrial > Soil > Wetlands > Peat ... | reverse complement strand
TACGAAGGCAAGGGCATCGACCCCGGCAAGAAGTCGATTGCCATAGCCGTGACCATGCAGCCGCGCGAGAAGACCATGACCGACGCCGAGATCGACGCGCTGGCCGCAAAGATCGTCGCCGAGGTCGCCAAGAAAACCGGCGGCGTGTTGCGGGCTTAACCCGGCACTAAATCCGCAAACGCAAACCCGTCGCGCAGGACCGTCTCGCCGACCAGGATCGGAATTTTGTACGCCAGCATCGGCCCGGCCGATACGAAGGTATGGAATTCGCCGTTTTCGCCGCAGGGGTCGCTGCCGGCGGGCAGCGCGCCGATCAATCTGGCGTCGAACCGGCGGCCGGCAAACGCGGCCGGCAATTTTTTCAGGTCCACGACCGCGAGATGCGCTTCGACGCCGCCATCGATCATGTCGCGCGCAAGCCGCGCGGTCGGCTTCAACCAAAGCGGAAACACCGGCGTGATGCCGCTGCCGGCTAGGTTTTTCTCGCGATAGGCGCGGATGTCTTCCAGGTAGAGATCGCCGAAGATGATATGGGTCACGACGCGCGCCTTGGCGTCGCCGACCGCCTTCGCCATTTCCTGCTCATAGACTTCGTTCGGACAGGGATACGGGATGCGCACGACCACCGCCGGAAGGCCGGCGGCATCGAGCTGCGCCATCAGCAATTCCTCGCGCACGCCATGCATGCTGACGCGACCGAAGCTGTCGGTCACCGTCGTCAAGGCCCCGACGATGCCGTATTCGCCGGCCGCGCGCGCCTCATGCAGCGCCCAGGCGCTGTCCTTGCCGCTCGACCAGGCGATCAGGGCTTTCGGCAAGGCGCGGCCATTTCGCGTCGGCATGGTGTCCAATTTCTTTCTGAGCAGGCGCCAGCTTGCCCGAATGCAGGCAGCATCGCAAATTTCATGGCTAACAGTCTGTAACTTTAATTTCGGCGCGCCGCCGATGAACCAAATTGCAATGAGTCTCCGTTAAATTCGGCCGCAATAAGAGGCGCGGATAAGAAACCGCGTTTGGGGAAGTGCCGGATTGCGGCGTCAAGAAGTGACGTCAGGGACTGGGCATAATGAGCTGGATGGCCGACGGGGTTGGGCGCCTACTCGCCCACTATCTGGAAAAGCCGGCGCAGGGCTACGAGCCCTTCACGCCCAGCAACGCCGATGCGTTGCGCGCCACGCTCAAGCCCGGCGACGTGCTGCTGGTCGAAGGCAACAACCACATTTCCGGCGTCATCAAATATCTCACGCAGTCGACCTGGTCGCATGCCGCGCTCTATGTCGGCCCGATCGGCGACCGCGAGACCACCGATGGCGAGCCGCTGGTGCTGGTGGAAGCCAATATCGGCCAAGGCGTGATGGCGGCGCCGCTGTCGAAATATATCCATTGCCACACCCGCATCTGCCGGCCGACCAAGCTTACCGCCGACGATTGCGCGCGCGTATGCGCCTATGCCGCCGAGCGCATCGGCTTCGACTACGATCTCAAGAATATCATCGACCTCATGCGCTATCTGTTTCCGATGCCGGTGCCGCAGCGCTGGCGCCGGCGCTTGATGGCGCTCGGGTCGGGCCATCCGACCCGCATCATCTGCTCGGCGCTGATCGCGCAGGCCTTCGAGAATGTGCGCTATCCGATCCTGCCGAAGGTCACCACCGTCGAAAGTGAATCGGCGCGCCGCGAAATCCTCGAAATCCGCCATTCCTCGCTGTTCGCCCCGCGCGATTTCGACATCTCGCCCTATTTCGAGGTGGTCAAGCCGACTTTAGTGAATGGCTTCGACTACAAGGCGATGGCCTGGGCCGACCTTCCGGCCTCCGGCGACGACGACGTGCCGCTGGTGCCGGCCGCGACGGAAACTTTCGAGACCGACCCGCTGACGCCGGTGGCTTGATCGCCGCTGGCCTTGCTCATTGCCGCGGCCGGCATTAGCTGTGACCGCATGATCGACGCCGCTTTCAATGCCCTTTCGCAATTGTTCAGCCGGCCGCTGCGCGCGGTGCTGATGAAGGCGCTGGGCCTCGCCCTGCTGCTGATCGTCATCATCGGCATCGTGCTCAACCGCGTCTTCAGCGCGCTGGCGGCGAGCGGCGCGACCTGGGCCGAGCAGACCTCGGGCTTTGCGCCGCACGCGGCCTGGGCGACGCTTGCCTGGGTGCTGTCGATCATGGCGAGCCTCGGCATCGTCACCGGCGCTTTATTCCTGATGCCGGCGGTGGCCGCCTTCGTCGGCAGCTTCTTCGTCGACGAAGTGGCCGACGCGGTCGAACGCGAAACCTATCCGGCCGAGCCGCCGGGCCAGGCGCTGCCGCTATTCCGCGCGTTGATCGAAGGCGTGACATTCGCCTTGCTGGCGCTTGCCGTTTATCTCTGCGCGCTGCCGTTCATATTCTTTGCCGGGGTCGGCGTGATCATTCTGTTCCTGGCCAATGCCTACCTGCTCGGCCGCGAATATTTCGAGCTCGCCGCCATGCGCTTCCGCCCGCCGCATGAAGCCAAGATGCTGCGCAAGCGTAACGCGCCGTACATCTTTCTCGCCGGCATGGTGATCGCGCTATTCGTGTCGATCCCGCTGGTCAATCTGGCGACGCCGATCTTCGCCATGGCCTACATGGTACATATTCACAAGCGTATGAGCGGCTCGCGGGCGGAGCTGATCGAACCGCCGCGCTAAATCTTGCGCTGCGCCGCGTTCCAGTGCTTTTCCAGATTGGCGATCAGCGCCGGGCTGAAATGGCAATAAGCCTGTTCGCGGCAATAGACCGCCATGTAGCGGCGGAACATGTCGAGCGGCTCCTCGCCGACGCGGAAAGCGCGCCGGTTGCCGGCAGCGCTGACTACGCCCGAGCCGGTGAAATCCTCGATCACCTGATCGATCGCCTGCTCCATCTCGCCGGGCGGCACGATCTTGTCACAGATCATGCGGCCTTCCGGGCTATCGCATTCAAAGCGGCGACCCATCAGGATCGCTTGCCGCGCAAGACGCGCGCCGACGAAGCGGGTAAGCCTTAAATTAGCGGCGCCGGGAATGATGCCTTCCTTGCGCGCCGGCAGCGTCATGTAGGCGTCGCTGCCGGCCACCACGTAATCCATCGCCAGTAGATATTGGCATCCGCCGCCGATGGCGAAGACGTCGACCCCGGCAATCCACGGCTTTTCGCGCGTGCCGCCGTAGACTTCGTCGGGGCTGGCGCTTCCCATCGCCAGGCCGCGCAACATTTTGTTCACGATGCCCATATCGCGGCGGATATACCAGAGATAGGGAATCTTGCCGCGATAGAGATGGGTGAGATTGATTCCGGCCGAGAAGACGTTGCGGCCCTTGTATTTCGGATGATCCACGACGCCGCCGCGCAGCACGCAAATTTCGCTCATGCCATCAAGAATCGCGATATCAGCGGCGGTCTCGGTATCGTCGAGCGTGCCGTCGTCCTCGGCGTTGAGGAAGCGCGGATTTTTCACGGTGACCACCGCGGCCTTGCCTTGCCGCTTGACCTTGGCCGGGCCGAAGTCGATGACACCGTTTTTAGTGAACTCCGCCCAGCGTTCGGCTGCTTCGATTTTTGGCCGGAGCATCGCATGACACAAATGTATGCCGGTGGTAGGCACGGCCAGCACCTGCGCGAGAAAGATACCTTGGTCAATCTCGACGCCGTCCTTCTCACTTTGCATTAGCGCGCCTTCGGCCTCGACCTGTTTGCGCGTCGGTGTCAGGCCAGGCACCAGTTTGGCGGCGTTGTAAACGAGATCATCGACTCGGGAGAATAAGCCAAGATTCTTGGTGAGCTTGCGGTAGACAACTTCGGCATGCCGGGTCAGGAATTGTTCGCGGGCGTTGCGACACTCGAAAAGAATGACGTCAGCCGCCAATTGCTGCTCTTTGGTGCGTAACGATTTTTTCGGCAACTTGGCCAAGAGATCGTCGCCGCCGCACCAATATTTGCTGCCGGCAGTCGCATCACGTTGGAGCTTGCCGGCGATACATGGCTTCGCGTTGGTCCACGCTTTCGCAGCCTTCGGCGGTAATCCGGCACGCAGCAGACACTTGTGCACGTCCTGACGATCACTCTCCCGCAGTTTGGCGAGCGACGAGCATTCCATACGCACTCTCCCAGCACCGTTCTTACAGGACCGTTTTCCCCGGCCATTGGCACAAGTCCGCGATGATGCACGTCTCGCACAGCGGCTTGCGCGCCACGCAAGTGTAGCGCCCGTGCAGGATAAGCCAATGGTGGGCATGCAGCTTGTACTGCGCCGGCACCACCTGCTCGAGCTTCTGTTCGACCTCGAACGGATTTTTCCCCGGCGCCAGACCGGTGCGGTTGCCGACGCGGAAGATGTGCGTGTCGACCGCGATGGTCGGCTCGTCGAAGGCGACGTTGAGCACCACATTCGCGGTCTTGCGTCCCACCCCGGGCAGCGCCTCCAGCGCCTCGCGCGAGCGCGGCACCTGACCGCCGTGGTCGGCGACCAGCCGTCGCGACAGCTCGACGACGTTCTTGGCCTTGGTGCGGAACAGCCCGATGGTCTTGATCAGATCGCGAACGTGGGTCTCGCCGAGCGCGGCCATCTTCGCAGGCGTGCCGGCGGCGGCGAACAACGCCGGCGTCGCCTTGTTGACGCCGGCGTCGGTCGCCTGCGCCGACAGAACCACCGCGACCAGCAGCGTGAACGGATTGACGTATCTGAGTTCGGTCTTAGGTTCCGGATTGGCGGCCTGGAAACGGCGGAACATTTCTTCGATCTGCGCTCTGTTCAAAGGCTTGGCCGCGCCGTGCAAAACTTTGGCATCAGCCTTGACCTGCCTGGAAACGGGCTTGACCTTTGCGGCGTTGCCCTTGCGGGCCTTCGCCAGAGATTTTTGGACGGACTTTTTCGCCATCATTCCGGTATACTGAGCGCCAAAGCTTGGGACAATATGACCGACGACAATCACGAACTCGAACCGACGATCTTTTCCGCCGTGCTCACACCGCACCGATCGCTCGGCAATGCCGGTTTCCTGGTGCTGATCATTGTGTTCGGCGGCGTCAGCTTTATTTCCGGCATGGCGTTCCTACTGATGGGCGCCTGGCCGGTGTTCGGCTATTTCGGGCTCGACGTGCTGCTGCTGTATTGGGCGTTCCGGCTCAATTACCGGCAAGCCGCCGCTTACGAGGAGGTCACGGTGACGCCGACCGCGCTTCGGGTGCGCAAGGTCAGCCCGCGCGGGGCGGCGCGCGAATGGGTGCTCAATCCGCTCTGGGTCAAGCTCGACAAGGTGGTGCACGAGGAATACGGCATCGAGCGGCTCTCCCTGGTGTCGCGCGGCAAGCAGCTGGCGATCGCAAGTTTCTTAGGGCCCGACGAGAAGGCCAGTTTCGCACAGGCGCTCGGCAATGCGCTCAGCGAGGCCAAGCGCGGGGTGACGAGGACGGTCATCTCGTGACGCCTCGCCCGAAAGTGACGAAAGGCAGGAATCGGGTGGTTGCGCGCAAGCCCGCGGCCTAGATACAGGCCATGACCATGACCCTTGCAAAAGCCGCTTTAACCGACCGCTTCCCCGGCTTCGCGCCGCTGCCGACGGCCGCGGCCGATTACGACGTTGTGCGCCGCGCTATCGCCCATATCCGCGGCAACTGGCGCTCGCAGCCCGAAATCGACACCATCGCCAACGCCGCCGGCGTCAGCGCCACCGATCTGCACCATCTGTTCCGCCGCTGGTGCGGGCTGACACCAAAGGCCTTCCTGCAGGCGCTCACGCTCAGCCACGCCCGCGACCTGCTGCGCGCCTCGGCGAGCGTCTTGGACACCGCCTACGAGGTCGGCCTGTCTGGACCGGGCCGGCTGCACGACCTGTTCGTCACCCACGAAGCCATGTCGCCGGGCGAATGGAAGGCCGGCGGCGAAGGGCTGACCATCAGCTACGGCTTCCACCCCTCGCCGTTCGGGACGGCGATCGTGATGAACACGCCGCGTGGACTGGCCGGCCTCGCCCTCGCCGACGCCGGCAAAGAACGCGCGGCGCTGCGCGACATGCGCTCGCGCTGGCCGAAGGCGCGTTACGTCGAGGACTTCACGGCCACCGCCGCTACGGCACGCCGAATTTTCGATTCCACGCTGTGGCGGCCGGAGCAGCCGTTGCGCGTGGTGCTGATCGGCACGGATTTTGAAGTGCGGGTGTGGGAAAAGCTGCTGACCATTCCGATGGGAAAGCTCGACACCTATTCCGGCGTCGCCGCCAAAGTCGGCGAGCCGAAGGCGGCGCGCGCGGTCGGGGCCGCCGTGGGCAAAAACCCGATCTGCTTCGTGGTGCCTTGCCACCGCGTGGTCGGCAAGAACGGCGACATCACCGGCTATCACTGGGGCGTGACGCGCAAGCGCGCGATGCTCGGCTGGGAAGCGGGAATGGCGGCGGCTTAACTCTACGCCGCCAGATCCAGCTTCGACGCCACCGTCGAATCCGCGTTGAGCCGGTAGATCATCGGCACGCCGGTATCCAAATTCAATTTGGTGATGCTCTCGGTCGTATGCTTGTCGAGCACCATCACCAGCGCGCGCAGTGAATTGCCGTGCGCCGACACCAGCACGCGCTCGCCGCGCAGCACCCGCGGCAATATCTCCGTCACGTAATACGGCAGCGTACGCGCCAGCGTGTCCTTGAGGCTCTCGCCGCCCGGGGGCGCGACGTCATAGGAGCGGCGCCAGATGTGCACCTGTTCCTCGCCCCATTTCTTACGCGCGTCGTCTTTGTTGAGCCCGGAGAGATCGCCGTAGTCGCGCTCGTTGAGAGCCTGGTCCTTGAACACCGGAATATTGGTCTGGCCAAGTTCGGTCAGCATCAAATCGAGCGTGCGCTGCGCGCGGATGAGCGCGGAGGTGAAGGCGACGTCGAACTTGATGCCCTGGCCTTTAAGCTTGCGGCCGGCCTCGCGCGCTTCCTTGATGCCCTGTTCGGTCAGGTCGATATCGCGCCAGCCGGTGAACAGGTTCTTCAGGTTCCAGTCGCTTTGGCCGTGACGTACGAGGACGAGTAAGCGGTCGGTCATTCTTCCTGGCTCCGGTCAGAAATTGCCAAGGCCGAGCACGTCGGCTATCGAATAAAGCCCCGGCTTCTGGCCACGCGCCCAAAGCGCCGCGTGCAACGCGCCGCGCGCGAAGATCATGCGGTCTTCGGCCTTGTGCACGAGTTCGATGCGCTCGGCAGGGCCCGCGAAAATCACGCTGTGCTCACCGACCACGCTGCCGCCGCGCAAGGTCGCAAAGCCGATATCGCCGGGCTCGCGGGCGCCGGTGTGGCCGTCACGGCTCTTTACCGAATGCTGGTCGAGATCGATGCCGCGGCCTTCCGCCGCCGCGCGCCCGAGCATCAGCGCGGTGCCGGACGGCGCGTCCACCTTCCGGTTGTGATGCATCTCCAGGATTTCGATGTCGAAGGAATCGTCGAGCGTCTTGGCGACGCGCCGGGCGAGCGCCGCCAGGAGGTTGACGCCGAGGCTCATATTGCCGGACTTCACGATCACCGCGCTCTTGGCGGCGTCCTTGATCTTTACTTCGTCGGCAGCAGCCAAACCCGTGGTTCCGATGATGTGGACCTTGCCGCCCTTGGCCGCGAGCGCGGCAAAGGCGACCGTCGCCGATGGCGCGGTGAAGTCGATAATGCCGTCGGCCTTGGCGAGCAGCGCCGCCGCGTTACCGCTGAGCTTGACGCCGTTTTCGGGAAGGCCGGCGAGCTGGCCGGCGTCCCAGCCGATCAGCGGCGAGCGCGCGTCTTCCAGCGCACCGGCGAGCGCAAAGTCCTTGCTGTCGGCGATCGCCTTGACCAGCGTGCGGCCCATCCGCCCGCCGGCACCGGCGACCACGAGCCGCATCTCGGCCATGGGTCAACTCCTGGAACGTGGGGCGAGGGTATAGCGCCCTTGCGCGCAAAAGGCACTAGAGCATGATCCCGAAAAGTGGGTCCCGGTTTTCGGAAAAGATCATGCTCAAATATTTTAAGGCTGCGGGCCGTCGTAGCCCTCGATCACGATCAAATCGGCGTCCGCGTTGGCCTGCCGGAGCGCGATGGCCTTGGCGTAGTCGGGCGAGCGGTAGCAGGTCATCGCCGCCTCGAAGCTTGGGAATTCGATGATGACGATGCGGCTGCGGCTCTTGCCTTCCACAACTTCGGTCCTGCCGCCGCGCGTGGTGTAGCGCCCGCCGAATTTGCGGAAAATGTCCGGCAACGCGGCGACGTATTCTTTATATCCATCCGGATTGCGGACATCGACATTGGCGATCCAATAGCCTTTGGCCATTTCAGTCCCTCCTTATTTTCCCATAGTCTTTTCGATCTCGCTCACAATCGCTTCGGCCGCCGCTTTCGGATCGTGGGCGTCCACCACCGGCCGGCCGACCACCAGATAGTCGGCGCCCGATTGAATGGCCTTGGCCGGCGTCATGATACGCTTCTGGTCGCCGCTCGCGGTCCCTGCCGGCCTGATCCCCGGCGTCACCAGCACCATGCCTGGACCCACGATGCCGCGCAGGTTGGCCACCTCCTCGGCCGAGCACACCAGCCCGTCGACGCCGGTGTCGCGCGCCTGGCCGGCGCGCGCCGCCGCCAGCTCGCCGACGCTCATGTCGTAGCCGGCGGCGGCGAGATCGGCGTCGTCATAAGAGGTGAGTACGGTCACGGCCAGAATGCGCAGCGTCGAACCCGCTTTGCCTTCCACCGCCGCCTTCATGGTCTGCGGATAGGCGTGCACGGTGAGGAAGGTGGCGCCGAGCTGCGCCACGCTCTCGACGCCCTTGGCGACGGTGTGGCCGATATCGTGCAGCTTGAGATCGAGGAAAACCTGCTTGCCGGCGGCGATCAGGCCGGCCGCGAACGGCAACCCGCCGGCATAAGCGAGTTGATAGCCGATCTTGTAGAAGCAGACCGTCTCGCCCAGGCGCGACACCATGGCCTCGGCCGCCTGCACCGACGGCAGGTCGAGAGCGACGATCAGACGTTCGCGTGCATCCAGGGTCACAGCACTTCTCCTCACATAATCCTTTGCGCCATGTCCACCAGCCGCGCGAGCTGGGCGCGCAACAGATTGGCGGTGCCAGTGTCGGCGATATTGTCCTTTTCGTCGAAAGCATGATCGGCTTGCGCGATTGCCACCTGCTCCGGGATCACCAGCGCGCCGCAGCCAAGCTCGAGAATTTGCCGCAGCGCCATCAGCGAGCGCAAGCCGCCGAACCGCCCGGGCGAAGCCGAAGCGATCGCAAACACGCGGCGCTTGAAGGCGGCGTAGGTAGGCTCCCCGCGCTCACGCACATGCGAAACCCAGTCGATGGCGTTCTTGAGCATCGGCGTCACCGACGCGCTGTATTCCGGGCTGGCGATGAACACGCCGTGGTGCGCCATGATCATCTGCTTGAGCTTGACCGCATTGGCGGGCGCTCCGGCATTGGCCTCAAGATCGTCCTCATAGATCGGCAGCCGATAATCCTCAAGCGAGATGCGGGTGACGTCGACGTCGGTAAGCGCCAGCTCTTTTACCGCCAGTGCCGCCAGCTTGACGTTGTACGAACCAGGGCGTGTCGAGCCGGGCAGGACGAGAATTTTCGGCGGGGCCATCGGCGGCGTCTCGTTGTCATGGCCGGGCATAGCCGTCCGAAGGACGGCGTCGCTTCGCTCGCCTATGTCCCGGCCCTCCACGTCCTTGTGCGTGGTCATACCCTAAAGACGTGGATGCCCGGCACAAGGCCGGGCATGACGGCAGCGCGATGTGCTGCCCCTCAGCGCCCGCGATAAATCCAAACGCGCGCAGGCGGCAGGTTCATCCAGATCAGTTCGGAATGCTCGGCCTTGATGCCGGACAGCGCCTTCGGGATCGGCGGCACCATGGCATAGGTGAACTGGATAAACGGCGCGCCGGTCGCCAGCAGGCTCATGGCGTCCGAAATCAGGCGCAGCTTCGTGCGCAACGGCTTGGTGACGAGCGGCAGGCCGGACACCACCGCGGCGGCCGGTTCGCGCACGAAGGTCTCCAGCAGTCGGCGCAGCCGATACGCATCGCCCTGCACCACGGTCGCCGCTGGATACCGCGTGCGCAGCAGACGGCAGAAGTCCGGATTGAATTCGACCAAAATCAGCCGCGCCGGATCGACGCCGCGCTGCACCAGCGCCTGCGTCACCGGGCCGGTGCCGGGTCCAAGCTCGATCACCGGACCGCTTGCTTGCGGATCGACGTAGCGCGCCATGGTGCGCGCGAGCGCCTTGCTCGACGGCATCACCGCGCCGGTGGAAATCGGCTTCTCGATCCAGGAACGGATGAATTGCATCTCGTCATCGAGACGCTGGGTCTTCTTTGCGACGCGTACGACTGTACGGGAGGGCATAGATGCGGTCACGCGTGCTGAGGACAGGTATTATCCTAGGAACTTCACGGGTATAGCGCCACGGGCAGTGGGTCAAGATGGCTATTCAGAATGGCTGTCCCGATTTCCGAGACCATCGAGAAAATCCTTCACGCGACTGAAGAATCCCGCCGATTCCGGCTGGGTCGCCTCGGATGACAGCTTTTCGAACTCGGCCAGAAGCTCGCGCTGGCGCTTGGTCAGATTTTGTGGCGTTTCCACCGATACTTGAACGTACATGTCGCCGGTTTGTTTCGACCGCAACACCGGCATCCCCTTGCCGGACAGACGGAAACGCCGGCCGGCCTGGCTGCCGGCCGGGACCTTGACCCGCGTTTGGCTGCCATCGATGGCCGGCACCTCGAATTCGCCGCCAATCGCCGCGGTCACCATGGAGATCGGTACCCGGCAGTGCAGGTCCGCGCCGTCGCGCTGGAAGAACTCGTGCGGGGTGAGCGAGAGGAAAATATAGAGGTCGCCAGCAGGTCCCCCGCGTAGGCCCGCTTCGCCTTCGCCGGCGAGCCGGATCCGGGTGCCGTCTTCTACCCCGGCCGGGATATTGACCGATAAATTGCGCTCGCGCGTCACCCTGCCGGCGCCGCTGCAAGACGGACAGGGATTTTCGATCACCTGGCCGCGGCCCTGACAGGTCGGGCAGGTTCGCTCAAGCGTGAAAAAGCCCTGCGCATGCCGGATCTTGCCGGCGCCACCGCAGGTCGCGCAGGCCTTGGGCTTGCTGCCGGCCTTGGCGCCGGTGCCGGAGCAGGCTTCGCAGGCCACCGAAGTCGGAATGCGGATTTGCGCGGTCTTGCCCTCGAACGCTTCTTCGAGGCTGATTTCCATGTTGTAGCGAAGATCCGATCCGCGCTCGCGGCCCTGCCCGCGTCCGCCGCGACGGCCGCCGCCCATGCCGAACAGGTCTTCGAAAATGTCGGAGAAGGTCGAGGCGAAATCGGCGCCAAAGCCGTGCGCGCCACCGCCCGTGCCTTGCTCGAAGGCGGCATGGCCGAAGCGATCATAGGCGGCCCGTTTGTCGCCGTCCTTGAGGACGTCGTAGGCCTCGTTGAGTTCTTTGAATTTGTGCTCGCATTCGGTGTCGCCCGGATTGCGATCCGGATGATGCTGCATGGCGAGCTTGCGGAACGCGGCCTTGAGTTCGGCCTCGCCGCAGGTGCGCGCGACGCCCAGGACCTCGTAATAATCGCGCTTGGACATGCCGGTCCCGCCGTTAGATCAAAACGCCGTCATAGCCGTACTTGATTCGGCCGTCCGCCGCGCCCCGGAAAAACGCACCCCCGGGGGATTGGCCCGGGGGTGACACATTTCGAGTTGGCATAAAGCGGCACCGCCGTTGTCTTAAGCTCAGGCGGATTTCTTGTCGTTCTTGTCGTCGTCGACTTCGGTGAACTCCGCGTCGACCACGTCTTCCTTTTTGCCGTCGGCGCCGGTGGCGCTCTCGCTGGTATCAGCCGGCTGCGCGCCTTCCGCCTGCTTGTACATAGCCTCGCCGAGCTTCATGGAAGCCTGCGCCAGCGCATTGGTCTTGGCCTGGATGGCAGCCGAGTCGTCACCCTTGAGCGCCTCTTTGAGATCCGCCAAGGCGTTCTCGATCGCGCTGCGCTCGGCTTCGGCGACCTTCGAACCGTGTTCGGCCAGCGCCTTCTCAGTGGAGTGCACCAGCGCTTCTCCGTGGTTCTTGGCTTCGACCGCCGCCTTCCGCTTCTTGTCTTCTTCGGCGTGCGCCTCCGCGTCCTTGACCATCTTCTCGATGTCGCCCTCGGACAGGCCGCCCGAAGCCTGGATGCGGATTTGCTGTTCTTTGTTCGTCGCCTTGTCCTTGGCGGACACGTTGACGATACCGTTGGCGTCGATGTCGAAGGTGACCTCGACCTGCGGTACGCCGCGCGGCGCCGGCGGTATGCCGACCAGATCGAACTGGCCGAGTATCTTGTTGTCGGCCGCCATCTCGCGCTCGCCCTGGAACACGCGGATTGTCACCGCGTTCTGATTGTCCTCGGCGGTGGAGAACACCTGGCTCTTCTTGGTCGGGATCGTGGTGTTGCGGTCGATGATGCGGGTGAACACGCCGCCCAGCGTCTCGATGCCGAGCGAGAGCGGTGTGACGTCGAGCAGCAATACGTCCTTGACGTCGCCTTGCAGCACGCCGGCCTGAATCGCCGCGCCGATGGCGACCACTTCGTCCGGATTGACGCCCTTGTGCGGCTCCTTGCCGAAGAACTGCTTCACGACTTCCTGCACCTTCGGCATGCGCGTCATGCCGCCGACCAGGACGACTTCGTTGATCTCGCCGGCCGAAATACCGGCGTCCTTGATCGCTTTGCGGCACGGTTCGACGGTCTTCTGAATGAGGTCGTCGACCAGCGCCTCGAACTTGGCGCGGGTGAGCTTCATGGTGAGATGCTTCGGACCGGAGGCGTCGGCCGTGATGAACGGCAAATTGATTTCGGTCTGCGTGGTGGACGATAGCTCGATCTTGGCCTTCTCGGCCGATTCCTTGAGCCGCTGCAATGCAAGCTTGTCGCGGCGCAGGTCGATGCCCTGCTCCTTCTGGAATTCGTCGGCCAGATAGTTGACCAGGCGCATGTCGAAATCTTCGCCGCCCAGGAAGGTGTCGCCGTTGGTGGACTTCACCTCGAACACGCCGTCGCCGATTTCCAGGATCGAGATATCGAAGGTGCCGCCGCCAAGGTCGTAGACCGCGATGGTGCCGGTCTTCTCCTTGTCGAGCCCGTAGGCAAGCGCGCCGGCGGTCGGCTCGTTGATAATGCGCAGCACCTCAAGACCGGCAATCTTGCCGGCGTCCTTGGTGGCCTGACGCTGGGCGTCGTTGAAATAGGCGGGAACGGTGATGACGGCCTGATCGACCTTCTGCCCGAGATAGGCTTCGGCAGTTTCCTTCATCTTTTGCAAGATGAAGCCGGAGATCTGCGAGGGCGAATAGCTCTTGCCGTCGATCTCGACCCAGGCGTCGCCGTTGCCGGCTTTGCTGATCTTGTAGGGAACGAGTTTCTTGTCCTTCTCCACCATCGGGTCGTCGTAGCGCCGTCCGATCAGGCGCTTGACCGCGAAAATGGTCTTTTCCGGATTGGTGACCGCCTGGCGCTTGGCCGGCTGGCCGACGAGACGCTCGCCGTCGTCCGTGAAGGCGACGATCGAAGGCGTGGTGCGCATGCCCTCGGCGTTCTCGATGACTTTCGGAGTCTTGCCTTCCATGACGGCGACGCACGAATTGGTGGTGCCGAGGTCGATGCCGATGACCTTGCCCATGGTTTTTCCTCTCAATTGCGGCAGGCCGGCCGGGCCAATTGGCGCCCGGGCGGGATACGTCCGCGGCCCATCCGCAGACCCCCTGATCCAGCCCCCTGGATACGCTTTTTGCCGCATTTCTGCGGCCAATGGCTCATATAGGAGGGCTCGGGGGGGCCGCAAGATGCACCGGCAGGCCTTCTTGATAGACCTGCTTCGTGGGAGCCTAGCGGCCCTCGGCCCGGCGCAAAATAAGCACGTCGCCGATCGTCATATACGCGCGATAGGACTGCAACTGCTCGGCCAGCGCCGGATCCGAACGCGCCCAAGCCAGCCAATCGATGTCTTTCATGATCTGCACCAGAATCACATCCGGCCTGCGGCTTGCGATGTCCTCCGTCAGCATCGACCGGTCGCTCTCTTCATAGGCCCTGAGCCGGGCGTCGGTTTGCGGATCGAGGGTCTCGGTAGAACGCCTGGTTTCCACCCCGAGGGTGAGCCACAGGGCGCAGGCTCGGCCGACCCAAATTCCCCCAGCCTGTCTTACGATGGGATGCCCGATCGAAATGTCGGCCGATAACGCCAGCATTTTCGCATGCGGCTTGATTTGCCGGATCGCGGCCGCCACGGCTGTACGGTCGACCGCGATATTCAGCCAAAAGAATGTCACGGCCGCCATCAGCGCCGCTGCTAGGACGGCAACAAGCTGCGACGAATGGCCGGACCGGCTTTCGGCCGGGTCGCTATCAATAACGGCCAACGCAAGCACGAGTAACGCAAGCGCGAGCATCGGATAGGATTGGTAAGGCCATCCCTTCTGCTGAACGACATACGAAACGCAAAATCCGACCGATGCAGCCAGTACCACGCCGATTGGCGGCGCGAACATGGCTCGGCCCTTGAGGCGCCTAATCAGCAGCAGGATAGCCGCCCACAACGGCAGAGCGGCGTGCATGAGGAAACTGAAAAACTCCTCCTTGATCGGAATATAGGCGGCGATCACGGGCGGCAGTGCGCCTGTGAAGAAGCGCGGATATGCCAACAAAATCAGAACGCCATAGGCCGCCAGCATGCCAGCAGCGATCCAATTTTCTACCGCGAATACGACGCGCCAGGATCGCACGCAGAGCGCGCTTGCGACGACCATGCAAAGCTGCGCCGTGGCAAACTGCGGTTTGATAATCACAGTGATGCCAGCGCCCAGCCCCGCGATGACCACCATCGGCCAGTTCGGCGTACCGCCCTTGGCGCGCACGACGCTCACCGCCAGCGCCGGCAGGAATGCGATCAGAGCGATATGTTCGCGCTCGGCGAAACCCCATGCCGGTACGATCATAAGCGCGATGGCTGTCAGCGCCGCCATCGGCCATGCTTGCCCGGGCGCGAGAAGTTTCGCGTCGAGAAGAATGCGGGCGGCGAGCCAGATGCTCAGTCCCGCGGACAGGAGCACCAGAGCGTCGCAAGTGAATTCGGGCGAAAATCCGGACAGGCGGGCCAATAAGACCGGGACGACATAAAGGAACATCGAGGCCGGCGGATTGACATCGACGATGTCTACATAAAGACGTTGCCCGTCGACCCATTTCTCAGCGATCGTGATGAACCAGCTCACGTCGACATTGGCGAGCAGGAATATGCGGAGAACGACGGCCACGACGACGATCGCGAGCATCGGCAGCCATCGCGGCATTGCGGCGGAAACGGCGAGGCGCTGCCGGACATTCGCTACGTCACGCGCGGTCATGGCCGTGTTCCACAGGGGCGGGTGCCGTCAAAAATAGAGAAGCGGCGTTAATAAGCCCTTTCCCTGCGGATTTCCGCAACCAGATGTAGATGCTAAAGGTCCCTTGGGGGCTCACTCGACAGGCGGGTAACGACAGCCATGTTGCCACTGGCCCACCGACCAGCCTCCGGAAAGTAGCTTGTGCCATGCTGCGCCGATTGATCATTGCTCTGCTGGCGATCTGCGCGGTCGCCGTAGTGCGGCCGGCGGCCGCTGATCCGGTGTTTCCGCCCGGTTTGCGCATCGGGCTCGAGCCGCCGGGTGACCTCAAGCCGAGCACGCATTTCTCGGGCTTCGAAGATGTCGGGCGCAAGGTCGCCATCACCATCCTCGATCTGCCGGCCGCCGCCTATGGCGGACTCAAGCAAGCGGCGAATGCCGAGAACCAGCACGGCCTTGCGGACTTCAAACGGGAGGATTTCTCGTTCCACAGCGGCAAAGGGCTGCTGGTCACCGGCCGCATCCAGGTCAAAGACGGCGTGCTGCACAAATGGATTCTGCTGGCGAGCGCGCCCGCCGAGCAGGACTTGACCGTGCTGCTCAATGTCGAAGTGCCGGAGAGCGCGCTCGCTACCTATTCCGATGCGGTGATCCGCAAGGCGCTGGCCAGCGTCACGTTTCGGCCGATGCCGATCCAGGAGCAGCTTGGCATGCTGCCGTTCAAGCTTGGCGACCTCGCCGGTTTCCGGGTGATGAAGGTGCTTCCCGCCGGCGGCGTGATCCTGACCGACGGGCCGAGCGACGACCTGAACAAGCAGCCTTATGTAATCGTCTCGATCGGCCGCGGCGTGCCGGAGCGCCCCGACGACCGCGCCCGATTTGCCCGCGACATGCTGTCGGCCTCACCGCTGCGCGATCTCACGCTGCAGTCGGCGGATGCCATGCGGATCGGCGGTGGGCCCGGCTTTGAGATCAGGGCGCAAGCCTCGGGAGCCAATGGCGAGCCGATCATGGTGGCGCAATGGCTGCGTTTCATCGGTGGCAATTACTGGCGCGTCATCGGCATCGGGCCCAAGGCCGATTGGGACGCGCTGTTCACCCGCTTCCGCGCCGTGCGCGACGGAATCGATATGCGGTGAAGCGCTAAAATTTGACCGTGCTGCGGATGCCGGCCACGAAGGCGTTGCCCACTGTCGAATTCGGATTGGCAGGATGGGGCACGTTGGCGCCGGGGTGAACGATGTATTGCAGGTCCGGCTGCACGGTCCACCACGGCGCGATCTGCGCCTGATAGCTCAGCTCGAACAACACTTCTTCGTTGCGGATCGGATAGGGCGGCCCGTTGAGCGCGAGCGTGTCCTGGTCGAGCGCCGCCGCATCGCGGCTGCTCTTGGCGTAAGAAACGCCGAAGGTGAGCGTGTCGTCGGCGCGCCCAGGCAACGGGCCTTTGAGGCCGGCTCCGGCGTCGATGGAATACGAAATCAGATTGCGATCGGATGGCGCAAAACCGCCGCGCATAAACAGATTGAGGCTCTGTTTTTCCGAGCGCCAAACCATCTGGTCGGCGAGCGCATAGACGCCGCCGTTGCCGGTACGATTGAGCGGCCCAACGGCAGTCGGATCCGCCAGCGAAACCACGGCGCCGGTGCCGTCGAGCCCGAAATGCTGATCGGCGAAATCCGCCGTCGCGTACCAGCCGCCAAGCTTATAAACGCCCGGCAGTCCGGCGGCTTGCTTGCCCTGATTGACGGCGTATTGCAGCTCGCCCATCCACAGCGCGCCGCCGCTGAAGCTGAAGGTCGTGCCGTAGTGATTGCAGACCTGCGGATTGGTGTTGCAGTCGGCGCCCGCCGGATTGCCGGAAAACACCGCGGCCATGATCGTAAGCGGATCGGCCGGCTTGACCGCGAGGCGCGCGCCCGGGGTTGCCAGCGGATAAGCCGGACCGCCACTCGGCAGGTTGGCGGCGAGCACGGTGGCCCAGCCGAAGGCGCCGCTGAGCAAACCGCCGGCGGTCGGGCTGCCGATGAATTCGTCGTCGGCGACGAGTTGCCCGAGGCGCAGTGAGACGCGGTCGTCGAAAGCGTTCTGCTGGAACCAGGCGGTATAAAGCCGCGTGGTCGGCAGCGCATCGATGTTGCTGGAGTCGGCGATGCTGCCGACGTTTCCAATGACGTTATGGCCGCTATCGTTAATCTGGAACACGGTCACATGCGCGGTGCTGCCGGTCCAGCCGATCAGCTTCTGCAGATCGGCGTCGAGCGAAAATTCCAGCCGGCCTTCGTAGCTTGCCTGCCGTTGCAAACCGCCGGACATCACGGCGAAGACCTCGCCGATGTAGTTGAGCGTGAGTTCGATGCCCTTGTTCTTTAGCGCGGTACGCGCTCCGCCCCAATCGCCGGTCAGCGTCTCCTGCTCCCAGATCGAGGGCGGCGTGTTGGCCTTTTCCGCGGCGCGCGCGCAGGTCGCACCGATGACGGCCGCCGCCGCGATCAGCATTGCCAACCGATGGTATCTGTTTCCGCTTCGCATATGCTCCCGCATGATTCGCTATCTTTCTAACGGAATCGTTTTAATTTGGCTAAACGCGTCATCGCGCCAAATCGGCGAGTTGCCGCAGCGCCGCGAAGTGAGCTTCCCTGATATCCGGATCAAACAGCGACCAGCGCTCCGCGAGTTTGAGATGAGGAGCGGCTTGCGCCACCTGCTGCCGATAATCCGCAAAAGCCTTCGC
>Ga0207929_1000173_pt1 | contig 18107 bp, 15 predicted proteins | sample NGESurdeep072012_FD_184466 | JGI IMG/M metagenome (GOLD analysis project Ga0207929, IMG submission 184466) | Arctic peat soil microbial communities from Barrow, Alaska - NGEE Surface sample 53-1 deep-072012 (SPAdes) | ecosystem: Environmental > Terrestrial > Soil > Wetlands > Peat ... | reverse complement strand
ACGTCGTAAGAGTCTCCAAGGCCATTGACCAATCGGGCGGCACGATTTCGATCCCCGAGACGGGTCTGACGGTTTCCTTTCCAGCGGGCGCGGTCACGACTCCCATCACCATCACCATCACTTCTGACCAGAGATACGTCGCTTACAAGATGGAACCGACAGGGACCAGGTTCCTCAAGGACGTCACCGCTACGCAGCTCCTCAACACCACTTCGATCTTCGGGGAGCCGCTACGCAGTCAACTTTATGCGGCGTACATAGCGGATGACAACATCAAGCTCAGTGGAAAAATCCCGGTCCTAGAAATCGAGCCGTCGACTACGATTTTCTCCGTGCTCTCCCCGCTCCTTCCACAGGCGCACGTTTGGACTATAAGGCACTTCTCGCGCTACATGCTCGCCTCCGGCTGATCACATCACCAGACCAGGCCGACCAGCAGTACCGCGCCCCGATCGCTCCAGGAACCGTTCCGCTGACCGCTTCACAAACAGTCCGCTGACCGCTTCACAAACGCCATACAATGGGCTCTCCGATGATCCGCTCCAGATTTGTACGCTCATTCGTGCTCGTCCTTACGACTTTCGTCGCAATCTCGTGCGCGGACTTTTCAACGACTGCCCCTGTGGCTGCTCCGGCAAAAGCCCAGGATGGGCTCATCTCGGATCTTCTGGGCGTGGTCACGGGGCTACTTGGCTCAGTCATCCGGGTCATCGGGTTCGTCACGGATCCGAACGGTATTGACGTCTACGGAGTAAGGTGGGCTCCTACGCACGTCAATGAGACTCGCAGCGTTTCGGCCACTATTGGCTACAACGGTGGCACGCTGGCGATACCCGGCTCGGACTTCACGATCACCTTCCCGAAGGGCGCGCTATCCACGTATACGTCGATCACGATCACGTCCGACGCGACCGGTTATGTGTCCTACGACATGCAGCCGCATGGCCTTCGCTTCGCGAAAGCAGTAATAGTCACACAGCGACTCAGGAATACCGCGGTCTATGGAACTCCTCTGGCCCTGAACTCGTTCTGTGCCTACTTCTCGACCGATTTGCTGGATCTCAGCGGCATTCTCAAGGCTCTGGAAATCGAGACCACGACGATCTTTTCCGCTCCGAACGGGAACCAGCTGATACCCGAGGTCGAGACATGGCAGCTTAACCACTTTTCCCGCTATATGCTGGCTTCCGGCTGAAAAGAAACTGAGTCAGAAAATCAATTCGAGCTCATTGGATTCCCTGAACAAGGTTGCCGCGCATGCAGAAACCTGATGACGTAGAGCGCGCCCGCCTGCTCGTCGAGCTGGCGCGGGTAGCCGAGCAGCATCAGAAGACTGCCAAGGCTCAGAGTCTCTACGACGACGCTTTGGCACAGTTCAGGGAAGACAGCCTCGATCCATTTCTGCCGGATGTGCTGCGGTGGAAAGGAACGTTGCTGAGAGAGAAAGGCGAAACCGAGTCGGCTTTCCGATGCTACACGAAGAGCTTGGAGAAGGCGACACTCATCGGCTCCGAGTCGGCGATGGCACACGCACTCAACTGCCTAGGCACGATCGCGCAGCGCCGCGGCGATCAAAAGGAGACCGAGCGGCTCTACTCCCAGGCGGCAGAGTTCGCGGAGAGAGCCCGGGACTCGAGACTTCTCGGAATGATCGAGCAGAATCGTGGTGTGCTGGCGAGCATGCGCGGCGACTTCAGCCAGGCCGCCGCGTACTACTCCAACAGCCTCGGCGCCTTCGAAGTAGCGGGTGATGCGGAGCCCATGTCGTGGGTCCTCAACAACCTGGGAATACTGCACACCAAGATCAGAAACTTTGACGAAGCGCGCGGTCACCTCGAGCGCGGACGCGCCATCGCGGTGAATCGAGGGGACGCCGTTGTCGAGAACGTGACTACGCTCAACCTCGCCGAGGTCTGGATGGGGCTCGGACGGCTGGATACCGCGGACAAGTTCTGCGCGATGGCGCTCGAGCAGGCGCAGCGGCGCAGCGATCATCTGAGCGCCGCCGGCGCGCTCAAGATTCGCGCGGCCATCGAGCGCAAGCGCGGCGCGCTGGACAAGAGCATCGCCACTCTTCGCATCGCGATCTTCGAGGCGGAGGGCGCGGAAGATCGCCTGCTGCATACTGAGATGCTTCGTGAGCTGGGTGAGATCTCGCGCGCCGTGGGGAACGCTGGAGCCGCGCGTTCAGCATGGCGCGAAGCCGTCGATTCCTACCAGGCAATCGGCGCCAGCCAGGAGATAGCCGAGGTCGAGGCCCAGCTGGACCAACTGCCCGGCTGACGATAGTCTGTCCCCGCCCGGCGCGTGGGATGCGCGGTGGGGTGACTCGGTAGGCGCTTCCTCGTCTCCCTACCGCAGGCCGGAGATTCCTGATTCGGGAAGTCGCGCGACATAGCGCTCTTCGGGACCGTTGTCGCGGCGTAATGAGCAACCAAAGACACACAGTCGAGTTGAAGGCGGTGGAATCCTCCGCCGTCAGAGAAAGCATCGATCGCGCGAAGCAGGCCGAGCGCGAGGGACGCTGGGCCGACGCGTGCGCGGTATACGAGAGTCTCGTGCGGGATCCTGATACCATGGCCACGACTCGTCTCGCCGCGCTCAGATGGCTCGGCCGCGCCTACCTGGAGCAAGGCAACCGCGGAGCCGCGCTCGATGTCCTCGAAGCGGCCGTGGCGTCCGCGGATGTCATCGGTTCTCCGCCGGCGGTTGCCCAGGCTCTCAACGTCGTCGGGATTGTCTATCAGGTCGCGGGCGATCTGGATCAGGCAGCGACGATTTACGCGGCCGCGCGCGACAAGGCGGAGCTGGCAGGTGACGCCGCGCTCATCGCCATGATCGATCAGAACCTCGGCACCGTCGCGATGATCCGCGGAGACCTCCGCGGCGCCCTCGAGGCATTTCGCCTGAGTCATCTCGGATACCAGACGCTGGGGATGCGCAATCACGAAGCGCAGGTGCTCAACAACATCGCACTTGCGTACATGGAGCTCGGCGAGCTGTCCGATGCGGAGAAGGCGTACGACGAGGCCGCTCGCGCATTCGAGGAGGACGGCGATCACGCGCGCCAGCTCGATCTCGCCGTCAACAAGGTGCAGCTCTACATCGCCGGGCGGCGCTACGACGAGGCGCTGGCACAATGCCGCCAGCTGCTGGCGGTGGTCACGGACGCCGCCCCGTGGCGCGGGGAAGTCCTGCGGCATGTCGGCGTCATCGCGCGGGAGCGCGGCGATTTCGCGCAGGCCGCTGACAATCTACTCAAGGCGGAACAGCACGCGCTGGAGAGCGGCGATCTGCTCCTGAGAGCGGATGTGTCGGAGCAGCTCGCCGAAGTCTATTGGGCCCAAGAGCGGCATCGCGACATGCTGCATCGGCTCAACGACGCCCACTCGCTATACACGCAGCTCAAGGCGCAGCATCGACTCGCGCAGATCGAGAAGAGAAACGGCGCGCTCGAGTCGCGCTTTCTGGAGATGGCGAAACAGTGGGGTGATTCGATCGAAGGCAAGGATCGCTACACGCAGGGTCACTGCGAGCGAGTCGCGTTCTTCGCCTGCGTGCTCGCCGACAGCGCCGGATTCAATTCGCGATCGCTGTTCTGGTTCCGGATCGGCGCGCTGCTGCATGATATCGGGAAGATCATCGTCCCCACAGAGGTTCTGAACAAGCCGGGCAAGCTCACCGACGAGGAATGGGCGATCATGAAACGCCACCCGGAGGCCGGGCTCGAGCTCGTGGCCGAAATCGATTTTCCGGGAGATATCGGCGCGATCATACGCAACCATCACGAGCGGTGGGATGGCGGGGGCTACCCCGACGGACTGAGCGGCGAGGACATTCCGTTTGCCGCCCGAATCCTTTGCGTCGCCGACGTCTACGACGCGCTCACCACGACCCGGTCATACCGGCCGGGACTGACCCATGCGCGCGCAGCCGAGATCATGCGGGCTTCAACTGGCCAATTCGACCCTGAGCTCTTGGGGATATTCCTCACCTGGGCGGAAACAGCTGATATTCCGGGCAGGCCAACACCCCAGCGGATGGCAATTTTTGCGTCAGGCGCTGCCGGTTGAAACCGTAGAAACACCGATAAAGGAATGTTTCTTTTTGCAACGGAACGTTAGACCAAAACGGACCAACGGTAAGGTCCGATAATGTTAAACTCTTGTGAATAAAGAGGTTAGAGGAGGGCACACCCTATGCCACGGTTGAGCTTGGACAACCTAAAGTCTCTTACCGAGGTGGTGTACGATGTTAAGTCACCGCATGTTTCGATACCTCGTGCTGGCTGCAGGCGCCTTAACCGTTATTTCTTGTGGCGACTACTCCAGCCCAACCAGTCCAACTCAATCCACGCTCCTCCCGCCGACGCTTATTGTCGGAGCATCCTTTGCACGTGTGGCAAGTGGCTCGTTCGTCAAGGCAGTGAAATGGGGTCCAAGCCATTCAAGGGTCGATCAGAGCGTCTCAGCTCTGGTCGGATCGGACGGGGCCACGCTTTCGCTTCCCGGCTCGGATTTCTCCTTGACCATACCGGGCGGCGCACTCAGCGTTCCGACGACGATCACGATCGTCTCGAGGGGGGGGTCATACGTAGTCTACGATATGCTTCCTCACGGCCTTCAGTTCATGCGTCCGGTGACCGCGGCTCAGGGTCTCAGTACGACCGCGAGCTACGGGACGTCGGCGGGCAACAGCGTCCGATCGGCGTATCTGCCGGTGGGAAGCGAGCAGATCGCGTTCGACGGATCAGCATCACCGGTCGAAGTCGAGGCTGCCACGACCTATTTCTATGGGGCTCAGCCCGTCGCGGGAACGCATGCATGGATTCTCAACCACTTTTCCCGCTACATCCTCATCTCGGGTGTGTGGGTGTCGGTGGAGGACTGAGTTCGCTTTCTGATTTTCAGAGTCGATCACGTGGGTCACCGCGAGGTATTCGAGCATGAACGAATTCACGGTCTGGCTTCATGACGCAGACTGATTCGGGAGGCGCGCGGGGGCTAGTTGATCGGGCCCGCGACGCCGAACGGCGCGGTGACACCGCGAGATCACTCGGGTTGTACGACGACGCGATCGAGGCTCTCGACCGCGAGCAGGACATGGCCCTTCTCGCCGACACTCTACGGTGGAAGGGCACGCTACACCGTGAGCAGGGAGAAACCGAGGCCGCCTATCGCTGCTACACGCAGAGTCTGATTCATGCCGAAAAGTGCGGCTCGATCAGCTGCAAGGCGCACGGGTTCAATTGCCTCGCCATTGTCGCGCAGCGCCGCGGCAATCTCGCCGAGAGCGAGAAGCTTTACACGCAAGCCGCGGAACTTGCCGGAAGAGCGGGGGACGTCCGACTGCTCGGCATGATCGAGCAGAACCGAGGCGTTCTCTTCAACATGCGCGGCAACCTGGTCGCGGCCGAAGCTCGCTACTCCAACAGCCTCGGCGCATTCGAGAGCGCGAATGACGATGAGGCCGTATCGTGGGTGCTCAACAACATCGGCATGCTCTACACTAAGCTCGGTCACTATTCGCGCGCCATTGAGACGTTTGAAAGGGGATTGACGATCGCGAAGTCGCGCGGCGATTCGCTCGTCGAGAGCATTCTCGTCCTCAACCTGGCGCAGGTGTGGGTCGCGATCGGAAAGCTCGACGACGCCGAGAAAGCATGCGCCTCGTCCCTCGCGGGGGCGCAGTCGCGCGGCGACCACCTCACCATCGCGGAAGCGCTCAAGTGCCGCGCTAGAATCGAGCGCGAAAGAGGGGCATTCCACGAGAGCATTGCCACGCTCCGGATCGGAATCTTCGAAGCGGAGGGGCTCGAGGACCGGCTGCTTCAGGCCGAGATGCTTCGGGAGTTCGGACAAACGTCGAGGGCGCTCGGGAACTCCGCCGATGCGCGTCTGGCGTGGCGGGAAGCGGCAGAGTCGTTCGAGGACGTCGGCGCCCAGCATGAGGCCGCCGAGATCAACGCGTTGCTGGCCTCTCTTCCGAGCTAACCCCCTCCTGAGGGTGCTGGGGCACGGCGCAGGTCCCGCGATGCCATAAGTCCGTCGAAATGGGTGACTTGGCTCCCCATTTCCTCGTCTGCTACATAGCCCCCAAAACACGTTTGGGGGGGCATTCGCTCGGTCACCTCACAATTCCGTGCGCGGACCGCCCCATTAGTCCGCGCGAAAAGGGAACGGTGTAATCATCACAGTCCGATCGCAGCAGGCGTCGACGGATCGCTGGGACTCTCACGTTATCGGAGAGAGTGCCGCCCTCCGAGAAATCATCGCTCTGGCGACACAGGTGGCGACGAGTCGCAGCATGACCGTTTTGCTTGTTGGGGAAACCGGCACGGGCAAGGAGCTTTTTGCGCGCGGTGTCCACGCCGCAAGCGTTCGCGCGACGGAGCCGTTCGTGGCGATCAATTGCGCGGCCATCCCCGAGACGTTGCTGGAAAGCGAGCTATTCGGCCACGAGCCGGGCGCCTTTACCGATGCGCGCGTCCTCAAGCGTGGGCTGTTCGAGGTCGCGGGTTCCGGCACCGTTTTTCTCGACGAGGTAGCCGAACTCCCGCTCAAGCTCCAGGCGAAGCTGTTGCGCGTGGTTGAAGACCGGCGCTTTCGCCGGCTTGGAGGCTCGGAAGAGCGCGCGCTGTCGGCCCGCATCATTGCGGGGACCAACTCGTCCCTCGAGTCGGCTGTCACCGACAATCGCTTTCGAGCCGACCTCTTTTACCGGCTGAACGTCGCTCGACTCGAGCTTCCGGCCCTCCGCGAGCGGGACGGCGACATTCCGATTCTTGCCCACTACTTCGTCAAGCGGCACGCCGAAGCAGAAGGTCGCGGCGCCCTTCGCCTGGCGCAGGATTCCGTCAGCGCGCTGGAGAGACACCGCTGGCCGGGCAATATTCGAGAGCTGAAGAACGTCATCGAGCGCGCGGTCGTTGTCTGCACGGGCGACGTGATTCAGCCCCACCACCTTTCGCTGCAGCGACGGTCTTTCATCCCACTGGTCGAAACTCCGGCTGGCGGCGTGATCCGGATACCGGTGGAAGGCAAGTCACTCCAGGCGATCGTCGACGAGGCCATCCATACCACGATTGGCCTCACCGGCGGAAATCTGAGCGCTGCCGCCCGCATTCTCGGAATCTCGCGGCCGACGCTGACGAGAAAACTTCGCGACGAGGGCTCCGCGCGTCGCACCATCCTCGCTTCGTCATGAAAGTGCGTTCCACTTCCGTCTCCGACGAGGTGGAATTGCCAGAGATAGGTGCACTAGTAGACGAGGCCAAGCTGGCGGAGCGCGAGGGCCGCTGGAGCGACGCGTCGGCCCGGTACGAAGCGCTGGTACGGAATCCGTTCGCCAACGATCACACCAGACTCTCCTCTCTTCGCTGGTTGGGAAGAGCGTACCTGGAGCAGGGGAATCGCGGCGCGGCGATTGATGTTCTCGAGGCGGCGGTTGCCGCCGCCACCCAGGCGGGCTCGCAATCCGCGATTGCACAGGCGCTGAACGTCGTCGCGATTGTCCACCAGACCGGCGGAGATCTCGACCGCGCCGAGTCGATGTACACCGAGGCGAGACTCACGGCGGAATCCATCGGGGACGCCGCCGCGCTCGCGATGATAGACCAGAACCTTGGAACCGTGGCGAGCATTCGCGGCGACATGCCTCGCGCTCTCGAGGCGTTCCATCGGAGCCTCGACGGGTACCGCGCGCTCGGCATGCGTGACCAGGCCGCGCAGGTTCTCAACAACATCGGACTGGCCTACAGCGATCTTGGCGAGCTCGACCGCGCGGAAGCTGCCTACACCGAAGCCGAACAGGCCTTCGGGGAGGAGCACGACCACCCCAACCAACTCAACGTCGCACTCAACCAGGTGCAGCTTTGCATCGCGACGGAACGGTACGACGAAGCGATGGATCGCGTCGAGCCTTTGCTCGCGCTGTCGGGAGAAATCGCCCCGTCATGGCGCGGCGAGGTGTTCAGGCACGTCGGAGTGATCGCGCGCGAGCGAGGCGATTACGTCAAGGCGGCCGAGTATCTCGGGCGGGCGAGCGAATGCGCGGAGGAAGGCGAGGACCTGCTGCTCAAAGCCGATGTGACCGAGCAGCTGGCCGAGCTTTACTGGACGCAGAAGCGGCATCGCGAGATGCTCGCGAACCTCAATCAGTCGCACGCTCTTTACTCGCGGCTGAAGGCGCAACATCGAGTCGCGCAGGTGGAGCGGCGAAACGCGGCGCTGGAGGCGCGATTCCTGGAGATGGCGCACCAATGGGGCGATTCGATTGAAAGCAAGGACCACTACACCCAGGGCCACTGCCAACGCGTGGCTTTCTTTGCGTGTGTACTGGCCGACAGCGCCGGAATGGATTCACGTTCGCTCTTCTGGTTCCGGCTCGGCGCTCTGCTCCACGACATCGGGAAGATCATCGTTCCCACCGAGGTGCTGAACAAGGCGAGCGGACTCACCGATGAGGAATGGGCGATCATGAAGCGCCACCCGGAGGCGGGACTGGAGCTCGTTTCGGACATAGATTTCCCGGGAGATGTACGTGCCATCATCCGGAACCACCACGAGCGGTGGGACGGCAACGGATATCCCGACCGTCTTGCCGGCGAAGAGATTCCCTTCGCCGCTCGGATTCTCTGTGTTGCCGACGTTTATGACGCGCTGACCACTGCACGATCGTATCGAGACAGCTTGTCGCACGCGCGGGCCGCGGACGAAATGCGCGCCCAGCAAGGTCAGTTCGATCCACGTCTGCTCGAGACATTTCTCGACTGGGCGGGCGAAAACGCAACCGTACAATCGGTCCAGCCTCGCGCTGCAACCAGCTCGATCGGGAGCACGATTCCTTTGGGTGACACGCCGTCAATGGGAAGCACGGCATGATGCATGGACCACGCGTTTTCTCGATCACGCTCTCGGCCTTTTTTCTTCTGAGCGCGTGTTCGGGCGATAAGCACGTAGGTGGCACGATCGTACTTTCTTCGGCGGCCGACGCTGACATTCTTTTTCCGCCGCTCACCCTGACGCTCATGGGGAAGCAGGTCTCAGATCAGGTGTTCGACAACCTGGCCGACATCGGTCCATCGCTCAACACGGTAGGCGACGCCGGATTCACGCCGAGACTGGCGGATCGCTGGCAGTGGGCGGCGGATTCACAGTCGGTTTCTTTCCATCTGAATCCGAGGGCGCGGTGGCACGACGGCGTACCGGTGAGCGCCGAGGATGTGCGATATACGTTTCAGCTGGTGAAGGATACTTCGCTCGCTTCGCCGCTCGGCTCGAATCTCGACAACGTCGATTCGGTATCGGTGCGCGATTCGCTGACCGCGGTCGTGTGGTTTCACCGGCGTACTCCGGACGCGTTCTTCAAAGTCGCGAGTCCGGTGGTGATTCTGCCCGCTCATCTGCTTCGCCAAACGGCACCGGCCGCCCTCCACGAGAGCGGCTTCGCGCGCGCCCCAGTGGGTAGCGGACGATTCCGGTTCGCGACGTGGGATCGTGGGGCGCGCATTGTCCTCCGTGCAGACAGCGGAAATTATCGAGGCAGACCGATTGCCGATCAGGCGATCTGGCTTGTGGCGCCGGACTATCAGACGGCAGCGGTGCGATTCCTTGGCGGGACAGCCGATTTCCTAGATGTCGTAAAGCCGGACGTGATCCCGCTGGCGCGGGCAAAGGGTGTGGACATCATCGTGTCGCCGGGAAGTCTCGACTACGGGTACGCTGCGTTCAACCTGCGCAACGCGAAGAACACAGGCCCGCATCCCATTTTTGGGGATCGCGAAACCCGCCGGGCATTGGTGATGGCGGTCGATCGATCCGCGATCGTGCGCAACGTGTTCGATACACTGGGCCTCGTGGCTCACGGGCCCGCAACCCGAATCATGCCGACGAGCGACACGACGATCGGCATTCGCTACGATCCGGAGCAAGCGGCGCGCACGCTCGACTCGCTCGGCTGGAAGCGCGGCGCCGACGGCCTGCGCTCCCGCGGCAAAACCCCGCTCGCGTTTGCGCTCATGGTCGCGAGCTCCAGCCCGATCCGAACCAGGATCGCCGTCCTGCTGCAGGAACAATGGAGAAAAGCGGGCGCGAATGTCCGCATCGATCAGCTGGAGCTAAACACGTTCGGCGGCCGGATGGAAGAACGGAAGTTCGACGCGCTTCTGAACGCCTGGCACATCGACCCTACGCCTTCATCGGTGCGCGAGGAGTGGGCGAGCTCCGAGATCAAGAAGGGCGGCTACAACGCGACGTCGTACCGGAATCCAAGTTTCGACGCGGTGGTCGACAGCGCGATCAACGAGATGAACCCATCGCGCAGCATCGAGCTGTATAGGCGCGCTTACCGAATTCTTACCGACGACGCGCCCGCTATGTGGATCTACGAGCTGCGCAACGTGCACGGGGTGTCGAAGAGGATTCACCCGGTGGGAATCCGTCCCGACGCGTGGTGGGCAGATCTTGCCGACTGGAGCGTCCAAGAGGGACCGAACCTCAAATAAATCCCGGCTGGAGCTGTTGTCATAGCGGGCAAATGGCCCCTCTAGCGCGGCTTGGGAGTGTCTGCCGGGTTCACGTAGGTGAGCTTCCACGGGCCCATTCCGTGGAGCTGGATGACGGTTCTGCCGGGAGACAAGGCGTAGTGATGCATTCCGGCCGGAATGACGCCGAACGTGCCGGCGTGGAGCCTTGTCACCTTTTTTCTGTCCAAGCGATCGCCCATGCCCACATCGAGATCGCCGCTGATCACCGTGACGTGCTCGTCCGCAGGGTGGAAGTGGGGTGGAATGCGATAGCCAGGAGGAAACATGAGCCGGAGTGTGAACAGGCCCACTTTGGTCGGATCTCCATCCAGTACCGCCGCGCGAGTGCCGGCGGGAAGCGCTGCCGGTGCGGGACCCCATTTAATCGACTGGGGTGTGGTGATCGTTTGAGCCTGTCCAACGCTGGCAAAGGCCAACGCACATGCCGCAGCTGCGATTCGATTCATGGGGCCCTCTCCGGTGATAGCCGCCGATAGATGGGACGCGTTCCGATTTTGGTCAATAGCACGCGCAGGAAGAAAAAGGGCCCGACTGAAATCCAGTCGGGCCCTCTTTATTAAAAGCGGTCTTACTTCTTGTCGTCGACGATCTCGTAGTCAGCCTCGACCACATCATCAGCCGGCTTGCCGCCCGCCTCAGCGCCTGCGGTGGCGCCAGCGGGCTGACCAGCCTCTGGCTGAGCGCCGGCCTGACCCTGCTGCTGATAGAAGGCCTGCCCAGCCTCGCTGAACACCTTCGTCAGCTCTTCCTGGGCCGCGCGGATCTCGGTCATGTCGTCGCCCTTCAGTGCTTTGCGGGCCCTCTCGACAGCGGCATCGACCTTGGCTTTCGTGTCCGCAGTGACCTTGTCGCCCCACTCCTTCACGTTCTTCTCGACTTCGTAGGTCATCGAATCAAGCCGGTTCCGCGCATCAATCGCTTCCCGTGCCTTCTTGTCTTCGGCGGCGTTCTTCTCAGCGTCCTTGACCATGCGGTCGATCTCGCCGTCGGAGAGTCCGCTCGAAGCTTCGATGCGGATCTTCTGCTCCTTGCCCGTGGCCTTGTCCTTCGCGGTCACGTGGAGGATTCCGTTGGCGTCGATGTCGAACGTCACCTCGACCTGCGGCATCCCGCGTGGTGCGGGCGGAATTCCGGTGAGCTGAAACTTGCCGATGGTCTTGTTGTACGTCGCCAGCTCGCGCTCGCCCTGTAGAACGTGAATCTCCACCGTCGTCTGATTGTCGTCAGCCGTCGAGAAGGTCTCGCTCTTCTTGGTCGGGATCGTGGTGTTGCGCGGGATCAGCACCGTGGTGACTCCACCCAGCGTCTCGATGCCGAGTGAGAGCGGCGTGACGTCGAGCAGAAGAACATCCTTCTGCTCGCCGGTGAGGACCGCGCCCTGGACCGCGGCGCCGATCGCCACGACTTCGTCCGGGTTCACGCCCTTGTTGGGATCCTTGCCGAAGAACTTCTTGACGATCTCCTGGATTTTCGGAATGCGGGTCGAGCCACCGACGAGAAGCACTTCGTCGATCTCGTTCGGCTTGATTCCGGCGTCCTTGAGCGCCTGTTCCATAGGGGGAATCGTGCGCTGAATCAGGTCGTCCACGAGCTGCTCGAACTTCGCTCTGGTAAGAGAATAGTTGAGATGCTTGGGTCCGCTCTGATCGGCAGTGATGAAGGGGAGATTGATGTCAGTGGTCTGAGTGGTGCTCAGTTCCATCTTCGCCTTCTCGCCCGCTTCCTTTAGGCGTTGAAGCGCCATCGGATCCTTGGAGAGATCGATAGCCTGGTCGCGCTTGAACTCGGTTACGAGCCAATCGATGACACGCTGGTCGAAGTCGTCGCCGCCAAGGTGGGTGTCACCATTGGTCGACTTCACTTCGAACTGGCGAGAACCCTCGACGTCGTAGAGCTCGAGGACAGAGATGTCGTAAGTGCCGCCACCCAGATCGAACACGGCGACTTTCTCGTCTTTCTTCTTGTCGAGTCCATACGCGAGTGCGGCGGCCGTCGGCTCATTGATGATGCGTAGCACGTCGAGGCCCGCGATCTTACCGGCGTCCTTGGTCGCCTGGCGCTGCGAGTCGTTGAAGTACGCTGGAACGGTGATGACTGCCTTTTCGACCTTATAGCCGAGGTAGTCTTCAGCGGTCTGCTTCATCTTCTGGAGAATCATCGCCGAGATCTCAGGCGGAGAGTAGCGCTTGCCCTGCACCTCCACCATCGCGACATCGTTGGGTCCGGCAACGACCTTATACGGAACGCGCTTAATCTCTTCGGTGACTTCCGACATCTTGCGCCCCATAAAGCGCTTGATCGAGAAAACGGTATTCTGGGGATTGGTTACCGCCTGTCTCTTCGCGATCTGACCAACGAGCCGCTCGCCGTCCTTGGTGAAGCCGACGACCGAGGGCGTAGTCCGTCCACCTTCCGCGTTGGGGATGACGACGGGGTCTCCGCCCTCCATCACCGCTACGACCGAGTTGGTGGTCCCGAGGTCGATCCCAATTACTTTATCTGCCATCTCTGAATTCTCCTGGCCTTTTAGCCGCTACCGCGCCTGTCATTTTGCTGAATTTCGCTGAGCGCGCTCTTTCCGCGCCGCACTGGTCTTAGGCAAGCGAGGGGCCGTTTATTTCTGCCATAACGGCGGAGTTTCTGAACGGGGAGACGGGCGGACACGGTCAACTTGCCCGACGATGCTGAAACCCGAGTAACTTTCCGGCCCAGTGATTCCACTCAGCGACGAGCTTCCGACTGTCCGCACGCCATGGATGACTTATGCCATCCTGGCTGCAATGTTCCTGACCTGGATATTCGTGCAGGGAGCCGGGTTCGATCCGCAGGCGCTCGCTTCCAGCGTGTGCAACCTCGGGATGGTTCCGGGCGAGCTCACGCACATGGCCCCATTGGGAGAGGCGGTTCCTCTCGGGCGGGGAGTCGCCTGCGTTGTCGACAACGATCCGATCAACATCCTCACGCCGTTCATCTCGATGTTTCTGCACGGAGGCTGGGGACACATTCTGGGCAACGCCCTTTTCTTCTGGGTATTCGGCAACAATATCGAAGACAGCCTCGGTCACTTCCGCTTCCTCGTGTTCTATCTCGTGTGCGGCCTGGCGGCGGCGATCGCGCACATCCTGGCCCAGCCGGCTTCTCCTCTTCCAACTGTCGGGGCATCGGGAGCCATCTCCGGAATTCTGGGCGCGTACCTTGTGCTCTACCCCAAGGTCCGCGTCAAGATGCTGTTCTTCTTCATCATCTTCTTCAAGGTGATCCCAATTCCCGCCTGGATGGTTCTGATCTGGTGGTTCTTCTGGCAGATCGTCGCAGCGCTGCCGGAGTTGACGAATGGTGCCGACCTCAGCGGTGGAGTGGCCGTCTGGGCCCACGTCGGCGGATTCGTAACCGGAGTTCTGCTGGTGAAGCTCTTCGAGAACCGCAGATTGGTAATCCGGCGCACGGCGCCGCGCCTGTCGGGCTGATTGGTAGCTCGAAAGTCGGGGCTTGGATAGATTCCCGCCGACCCCGGTTCGAAGGGACGCTTCGAGTTTTCGACTTTCATGGAGATGGCGCTTTGCGGATTCTTCCTCGCGACGAAAAGTTCTACGACCTGTTCACCGAGCTGGCGAAAAGGCTGACCGCCTCGGCGACCATTCTACAGGAGATGTTTCAGGATCCGACCCATTTGGACACCAAGGTCACGGCGATCAAGGGGCTGGAGCACGAGGCAGACAACCTGACCCACGACATCATCGATCGCATCGATCGGACCTTCGTCACTCCATTCGACCGCGAGGACATCCACGCGCTGGCGTCGGAGCTGGACGACGTGATCGATCTAATCGACGGCACGGCGCGTCGGGCTCAGATCTTCCGGGTGCAGCGTGCCCGGCCCGCCGCGGTCGTTCTGGCGGAGGTGCTGGCGCGCGCGAGCTGCGCCGTCGAGGAGGGGGTGCGCGAAATGAAGAACGCGAAGCAGGTCTTTGCCATCAGCGAGAAGCTCAAGGTGCTCGAAGAGGAGGGTGACGCCGTCTACCACGAAGCGATGGGGAAGCTCTTCGCTGAGGGGGGCGACGCGCTCGAGGTCATCAAGTGGAAAGACCTCTACGACAAACTCGAAGACGCGCTCGACCAATGTGAGGATGTAGGGAACGTGCTGCAGAGCATCGCTCTGAAGAACGCGTAGTGCTCTACTACGTTGTCGCGATCGTTCTGATCGCCTTTGTGTTCGACTTCATAAACGGCTTCCACGACTCGGCGAACTCGATTGCGACGATCGTGGGGACGCGCGTTCTGAGCCCAGGTGCAGCAGTGATCTGGGCCGCGTTCTTCAATTTCACGGCTGCGTTCACCGCCGGCGAGCTCGTGGCCAAAGCGATCCAGACGGGGATCATCCGGACGGACATCGTCACGCCCAACGTGATTCTGGCCGGGCTGCTGGGCGCCATCGCGTGGAATCTCATCACGTGGTTCTATGGGATTCCGTCGAGCTCCTCGCATGCTCTCATCGGTGGTTACGCCGGCGCAGGAGTGGCGAAGGCGGGATGGAGCGCAATTACGTGGGGCACGAAGTGGGTGCAGACCCTTTCCTTTATCGTGATCTCCCCGCTCGTTGGAGGGTTGGCCGGCTTCATCCTGATGGTCGCGGTGTATTGGGGCTTCCGTAACATGGGGCCGGCGCGGGTGGATCGGTTCTTCCGCGGGGCGCAGCTCGCGAGCTCGGCGCTACTATCGCACGCGCACGGTGCGAATGACGCTCAGAAGACAATGGGAATCATTGTCGGCCTGCTTGTTTCGGTGAAGCCTCTGACGGCCACGGAGACGGGAATTTTTCACCATCTCTACGTGACTGGGGACGGAATCCCACTCTGGGTCAAGATGGGCGCGTACTCAGCGATCTCGCTCGGCACTTTCTTCGGCGGCTGGAGAATCGTGCACACGATGGGCTCGCGCATCACGCGACTCCGCCCCGTGAGCGGGTTCGCGGCGGAGACTGGAGGGGCACTCGCGATCAGCATCGCCACGCACTACGGAATTCCCGTGAGCACGACGCACACGATCGCGGGAGCGATCATGGGCGCCGGCGCAACCTATCGGTTCTCGGCTGTGCGGTGGGGCATTGCGCAAAGAATCGTCTGGGCCTGGCTCATCACGATCCCCGCGTCCGCTGCCGTTGCCGCGCTCAGTTATTGGGCGCTGGCTGCAGGCGGCCTTCGTTGAAGTGATCTTCCTCGTGGTGGTGTTTGATCTGCTTCCCCTCCGCGAGGTAAACCGCGTCTTCGCCGATGTTCGTGGCGAGGTCGGCGATCCTCTCCAGATTCCGGCCCACCAGTAGCAGCTCGAGGCACGGCGTGATGGTCTTCGCGTCGGCCATCATGTGGGTTAGCAGCACCCGAAAAACGGAGTCGTGCAGGGAGTCGACCACGTCGTCGTCCTTGCAAACCTTGCGGCCCAGCGCTCCGTCGGCGCGGATGAATGCGTCGAGTGACTCGCCCAGCATCCTGCGCGCTCTCCTCGCCATGACCTCGATCTCGGGAATCCGAATATTCACTTTGGGCATGTCGGCCAGGCGCAGCGCGGATTCAGCGATGTTGACGGCGTGATCTCCGACGCGCTCGAGGTCATTCGATACCTTGATCGCGCCGATGATGAAGCGAAGGTCACGCGCCATCGGCTGCTGCAGAGCCAGGAGCTCCACCGCCGCCTGCTCCACTACTATTTCCAGCCGGTTCAATTCGGGATCGCCGTCGATCACGAGCTTTGCCTTGACTCGGTCGCGGCTCATGAGCGCTTCGACGGCGATGTCGGTGCGCTCCTCGGCCTTCGACGACATGCCTAGCAGCGTCTCCTTGAGCGAAGAAAGCTGATCGTGAAAATGCCTGAATCCTGCGGCGTTCGAGTCAGGTGTCATCCAAATCTCCCAGTGATGTATGCTTCGGTGCGTTCCTCTCGCGGGCTCGTGAAGATCTGCTCCGTAGGGCCGAACTCGACGAGCTCGCCTGTAAAGAAGAACGCGGTGTATTCAGACGCTCTTGCCGCCTGTTGCAGATTGTGCGTCACGATGATGATCGTCAACTCCCGTTTCAACTCGTACACGAGCTCCTCTATGCGCTGAGTGGAGCTCGGGTCGAGCGCGCTCGCCGGCTCGTCGAGGAGGAGCACCTCGGGCTGGTTGGCCAGCGCGCGAGCGATGCACACGCGCTGCTGCTGCCCACCGGAGAGGCCAAGCGCTGACGTACGGAGCCTGTCCTTTACCTCGTCCCAGATCGCGGTGCGTCGAAGCGACCGCTCCACGATTTCGTCGAGAGATGCTTCGTCCGCGATCCCGTTGATGCGCGGACCGTAAGCTACGTTCTCGTAGATGGATTTTGGAAATGGATTCCAGCGCTGGAACACCATTCCCACTCGCTGCCTGAGAGCAACGACGTCGAGCGACGGATTATAGACACTGTTCGAGTCGAGGCAGAGATCGCCTTCGTGCCGCACTCCGGGAATGAGATCGTTGAGCCTGTTGATCGACCTCAGAAATGTCGATTTGCCGCAGCCCGACGGCCCGATGAGGGCGGTCACGGATCGTGGCGGCACCTTCATCGAGATTCCCTTGAGCGCCTGCTTTTTCCCGTACCAGAAGGAGAAGTCGCGTGCTTCGATGGTGCCAATGGTATTCGCGGCGGCAGCGGAGGCTGGGCGCGCGACAGGGGCAACCGCGGTCATCCGAACCGTCCTGTGATGTAGGACTCGGTACGCGGATCTTTGGGGGCCGTGAACAGCTCTCGGGTTGAGGCAAACTCGACCAGCTCGCCCATGAGGAGAAATGCCGTCCGGTCCGAAACGCGCGCGGCCTGTTGCATGTTGTGCGTGACGATCACCACGGTTACGGTCTTTCGCAGATCGTACACGAGCTCTTCGACCTTTTGCGCGCTGAGCGGATCGAGTGACGCGGTTGGCTCGTCGAGCAGGATCACTCGCGGCCTGGTTGCGAGTGCCCGCGCAATACAGAGCCGCTGCTGCTGGCCGCCCGATAGCGCCATCGCGCTTTCGTCGAGCTGGTCCTTAACCTCGGCCCACAGTCCCGCGCGCTGGAGCGCCTCTTCGACGATCTCGCTCGTCGCGCCGCGGTCCGCGTGGCTCTTCGAATCGACGCGCAGTCCAGCCGCGACGTTGGCTCGGATGGACATCGTGGGGAAGGGAGTCGGACGCTGAAACACCATCCCGACATGGCGGCGAATGGCAATGGGGCTGGTGCCCTCGCCGTAAATCTCGCTGCCGAGGATTTGCACGGAGCCTTCGACACGCGTGCGCGGAACGGTCTCGTGCATTCGGTTGAGGCAACGGAGCAGCGTCGATTTGCCGCAGCCCGACGGCCCGATGATGGCTGTTACTGCCTGCTGCGGGACAGACATGGAAATATCCCTGATGGCGGCAGTCTCACCGAAGTACGCCGATAGCTTGCTCGTGACGATGCACGGCCGGGTCTCGACCTGAGATGTGGTCGGCTCTGGTGACCGCACTTGTACCGTCGGCGTGATTATGCGCATCGGCCTCTTCTCGTGGAGTACTTCAGTCGACTGGAGCA
>Ga0207929_1000171_pt1 | contig 18228 bp, 12 predicted proteins | sample NGESurdeep072012_FD_184466 | JGI IMG/M metagenome (GOLD analysis project Ga0207929, IMG submission 184466) | Arctic peat soil microbial communities from Barrow, Alaska - NGEE Surface sample 53-1 deep-072012 (SPAdes) | ecosystem: Environmental > Terrestrial > Soil > Wetlands > Peat ... | reverse complement strand
CAACGCGGACTTCGACGGCGACCAGATGGCAGTGCACGTTCCTCTTTCGTTCGAGGCTCAGCTCGAGTGCCGTCTGCTCATGCTGTCGTCGAACAACATTCTCAAGCCGTCGGACGGACGTCCCGTCGCCGAGCCCAGCCAGGACATCGTCCTTGGCTGCTACTTCGCGACCAAGGCGCCGCCGGGCTTCGATACCAATACTGCCAAGAACGGCAAGACTGGGAAGTCGTACACCAACGTCGCCGAGGTGGAAGTCGCGCTGTCGCAGGACCGCGTGTCGTTCCACACGCCCATCCGCTACTTCGTGCAGGACGTCGAAGGCCAGCGCTGGCTGGACACCACTGTCGGGCGCGTACTGTTTAATGCCATCATCCCGCCGGAGATTCCATTCCAGAACCGGGACATGAAGAAGAAAGCGCTGGGCGAGCTCGTCTTCGAGTCGTATCGGAAGAGCGGGCTGACGGGAACCGTTCCGTTCCTCGACCGCCTGAAGGAGTTCGGGTTCCGCTACGCCACGCGCGGCGGAATCTCGATTGGAATCGAAGACCTCCACATCCCCGCCGAGAAGGAGACACTTCTCGCCGAGGCGGAGGAGCGCGTCAACAGATTCCAGAAGGCGTATCAGACCGGCAACATCACGAACGGTGAGCGTTACAACAAGGTGATCGATACCTGGACGCACGCCAACAACGATGTCGCCGACGCCATGGTGCGCGCGATGCGTGAATCCAATGATGGCTTCAATCCTGTTTACATGATGTTCGACTCAGGATCACGTGGATCGCGCGATCAGATCCGTCAGCTCGCCGGTATGCGCGGACTGATGGCGAAGCCGCAGAAGAAGCTGACAGGTGGTATTGGTGAGATCATCGAAAGTCCGATCAAATCGAACTTCCGCGAAGGATTGTCCGTGCTCGAGTACTTCATCTCGACTCACGGAGCACGTAAGGGTCTGGCCGACACCGCTCTGAAAACGGCGGACGCCGGTTACCTCACCCGCCGCCTCGTCGACGTCGCACAGGATGTGACGATCACCGAAGAGGATTGCGGAACTATCCTCGGCCTCGAAGTCGGAGCGCTGAAGGAAGGCGAGGACATCATCGAACCGCTGTCCGAGCGCATCGTCGGCACCGTGGCAGCCGAGGACATCTACGATGTTCACGAAATCGACGAGTCCGGCCAGCGTTCCCTGCTGGTCGAAGCCGGTCAGCTCATCGACGAAGACATGGCCAAGGGTATCGAAGAGTCAGGCCTCGAAACCGTGAAAATACGCTCCGTGCTTACGTGTGAGGCGAAGCGTGGTCTCTGCCAGATGTGCTACGGCCGCAACCTCGCGACCATGGGTATGGTCGACAAGGGCGAAGCGGTTGGAATCATTGCCGCGCAGTCGATCGGCGAGCCGGGAACTCAGCTTACGCTCCGCACCTTCCACATCGGTGGAACAGCGGCTCGTATTGCCGAGCAGACCGCTCGTAAGTCGAAGGTTGCTGGAAAAATCGAGTTCGGGGACAGGCTCGTGGTCGTCACCAACGCCGAGGGAAACAAGATCGTCACCTCGTACGAGGGTGAGCTCACGATCAAGAGCTCCGGAGAGCGCAATGCCAGTGTTGGCGCGCGCCTCCAGGTTCCGCTCGGCGCGACGCTGATGGTGAAGGACGGCGAGGATGTGAAGAAGGATCAGATCATCTTCAGCTGGGATCCTTACACGAACCCGATCATCTCGGACGTGGAAGGCACTCTTCGCTTCGTCGACCTGATTCCGAGCGAGTCGGTGTCCGAGGAGCTCGACGAGCTCACCGGTCTCCGCCAGACCGTCGTCATCGAAGACAAGGAGAAGAAGTTACACCCGCATATTGAGATCGTTGAAACGAAGGGTGGAAAAGAGAAGCGCCTGAGAGACTTCGTGATTCCAGTGGGCGCGCAGCTGACGGTCGAGGACGGCAAGAAGATCAGTGCCGGTACGATCATCGCGAAGATCTCACGCGAGGCGTACAAGACACGCGACATCACGGGCGGTCTGCCGCGCGTGGCGGAGCTGTTCGAAGCGCGTCGTCCGAAGGATCCTGCTACCATCTCGGAAATTGACGGTGAAGTGAGATTCGGCGACATCAAGCGCGGCAAGCGCGAAATCAGAGTCGTGCCGAAGGACACGCCCGTGGATACAGAGGAGCCGGGACAGCTGTACGAGATCGCGGCCGGCAAGCACCTTCGCGTACACGCCGGCGACTGGGTGAGAGCGGGAGACCGCCTCTCCGAAGGTCCGGTGAATCCGCACGACATTCTCCGCATCAAGGGACCGCGCGCGGTCCAGGAATATCTGCTCAACGAAGTGCAGGAGGTTTACCGCCTGCAGGGCGTGAAGATCAACGACAAGCACATTGGCACGATCGTCAGACAGATGCTCCAGAAGGTGCGCGTGCTCGAGAGTGGAGACACGGAGTTCCTCGAGGGCGAGCACGTCGACAAGCAGACCTTCAGGGAAGCGAACGACAAGGCCAAGAAGCATAAAGAACTGCCCGCAGTCTCTGAGCCTCTTTTGCTTGGTATAACCAAGGCCAGTCTCACGACCCAGTCGTTCATCTCGGCGGCGAGCTTCCAGGAGACGACGCGTGTTCTGACCGACGCCGCGATTCGCGGCGCGCGGGACGAGCTGCTCGGACTCAAGGAGAACATCATCATCGGTCACCTCATCCCGGCCGGCACAGGCATGTACCGGTATCAGGAAGTGGAGATCGAGGGAGCACCGGTGCCACCAGCGCCGGAGCTTCCGCCGGAGCCGACGATCGCCGAGATCCTGGCGAACGATACGGAGCCGGAGTTCGTTCTGCCGGAGACAGTCGCGGTTCCCGAGGAGATTTAGCGGAACCGTGCCAGCGCTCGCTGTCGGCTTGAGGGCTGATCCATAGCCCCAACTCGCCGGCGGATTGCGAAGCAGATGCAACACTGACAACATCCCCGTGACGGAGCTGATCCGTTGCGGGGATGTTTGCTTGTGCCGGTTATCCGGAGAGGTTCGTCCGCGGTTTTTCCGCGGACGATTTCCCTACATTCATATAGATGGACCTATACACCTTCTGTGTGGTTCTCGGAGCCGCTGGCATGGCTGCCATGGCGTTCCTCGGTTTTGCGAGCAGCCACGGTGGCGCACATCACAGCCACGATACGAGCGGCCACGAGATGCACGGCATCGGCGGGTCGCACGCCCACTCGATTGCCACGTCGCACACTCACTCGATCGCCCCGCCACATGGTGTCGCACACGGCGAGCAGCTTCATCCCGCTGGCTGGAAGTCGAGTATATGGTCGTGGCTCTCGCCGCGTGTATTGTTCAATTTCCTCGTCGGGTTCGGCGCCACGGGATTGATCGTGGAGCGGCTCGTCGGCCCCGTTCTCGCTTTGCCGATTGCGGTTCTCGGTGGAATCGGCTTCGAGGCGTTCGTAGTGCGGCCGCTCTTCAACTCACTCTTCCGATTCGAATCCCAGCCCGCGCAGACGCTCGAATCAGCGCTCATGTCGGAAGGGCGGGCAGTGACGGGATTCGATGCCAATGGCAACGGATTGATCTCGCTTGAGCTGGGCGGCGAAGTAGTGCAGGTGCTCGGTACGCAATTGACTGACGAGCGCGCCACTGGGGTTCGAATCCGCGCCGGTGATATCGTCCGTATCGAGGAAGTCGATGATATGCGCAATCGTTGTACGGTGTCGCGAATCGGTCTCGGTGAGCCCGATTCGCGCGACGCCGACCGCCAATAAAAGGAACAGACTCACATGACACAAATGTTGATCATTGTCGCGGCCGTCCTGGTCGGAGTGCTCGGAGTAATTCCGCTCATTGTCTCTTCGTTCCTCCGTAACGTCGAAGCGGGAACGATTCGGATGGTGAGCTGGGTGCAGGGGCGCACCGTTATCTATCGCGGGCCGGGGAAGTCGAAGGAGGTACCCCTCCTCACTACCGGTACAACTCTTTCCAGTAAGGCGATCAACGTCGACCTGGACATCACTGACCAGACAGCGGATCTCGACCGCAACGGAACTCCGCAGCCGATCAAGGTTCGCATTCTTGCGAGCGCGATCGTCTCCGTGGGCGACACCGACATCCTGATCAAGACCGCGGCGAATCGGTTCTTTTCCAAGGATGCGGCGGACCAGGCGAACATTCTCATCGATCTTCTTTCCAGCTCGGCCCGTAGAGCGATCAACCTCCTTACCCACGATCAGCTATTCTCGGCCAAGACCGCTCCTCAGCTCTACTCCGGAGGTCAGACGCCGGCGTTAGGCGCTGGCTCGAGTCAAAGCGGGGCCGTGGTCGCGCCAACCCATCCGGCGGGTATGACGCGCGCCGCAGAGGTAGCGCTTCAGGGAATGGAAGACGACGACGATCCGCTCGCCGTGATCATCCGGAAAGCGTGCTCGAGAGAGCTGACCGACCTCGGCCTCACATTCAACTCGCTCAACATCAAGGTCGTCCAGTCCGAGGTGGCCGAGTCGCGCCGGAGACAATCGGCAGCGGAAGCACAGGCGAACGCCGACATCGTGACAGCGCAGCAGGCGCGCCGGGCCAAGGACGCGCAGCTCGAAGCCGAGCGCGTAATCTCGGACAAGCAGCGAGAGCTGGAGCAGACGAAGGCGGCGAATGCTGCGCTCATCGCTGAAGCGGAGGCGAAGAAGCAGACGGCGCTCGGCATTCAGCGTGTCGCTGAGCTCGAGGCGACGCAGATCGCGCAGGCGCGCGCGGACGCGGAGCGGATGCGCATCGACGCGGAAGCCCGCGCCAACGCCGAAGCAATTCGCATCACCACCGTCGCGCAAGCCAACGCCGAAAGCATTCAGAAAGTGAATGAAGCGATCAAGTCCGGCGGCGAGAGCTACTTCCGCTACCGGCAGATCGAGATGATTCCGCAGATCGCTCCTATGATCGCCGAGGCACTGTCAAAGGCGCGGCTGGTGACAATCTCGGGGGATTCAGCGGAGGGAGGTGCCGCGCAGTCGGCGACGAGCAATATCACCAGTGTGATTCAGACGGTGCTTGCGGCGCAGCTCGTGGCCGGAAGCGGCATGCTGCAGCCACCTGAAAGCGGTCGGGACAAGGTGGATGCGTCGCGCGAAAACGGCAGGGAATCCGCGCCGGCCGCAAAGGCGCCGCTGTCGCCGCCGCCCGCCCCACCCGCGAAAACCGGCTTCCGGTAAGCTCCCGCGAAAGGATGGCCAGCTTCGATTCGGGCGGTCCCAACACCAAATGTTGAGGCCGCCCGATTCGTTTTTCGCATTGCGTTCTGCCTCAGGCTTGGCAGAATCCGGCCTTGGCCACGTCGCTTCCGCCACGGTGGCCTCCAGCTAAGCCATTGATTGGCAATTAGTTATAGATACTGCTGAGCTTTGGCCTCGTGTCTGCCTCGGAGGGACTTATCGGCGTGGTTTCCACGCCACGTCTTTAAACCGTCAATCCAAGGCAGTGGAGCTCTTATGCAGAATCGTTCTTTCAGTTTCATAACCTTCGCGGGGGTGCTGATCCTGGCAATCGCCTGCAGCGGGGACAATCCGGCGGGTCCGGGCGCGCCTTCGCAAATCAACTCCTCGGGTGCTTCTCTCAACTCGGCGATCAAGTCGGACATCGCATCGGCCGCGGGGAATGCAATCGCGAGCAATTTGGAAAGCCTGATCGCGAACGAAACGGCGGCAGTTGGTTCATTCGCCGTGTTCGCGCCGGTGTCAGCACCAGCGTTCGATGGCGGGACTCCGAGCTCGACGCCTCCCTCAAATCCTCCGGCGCAACAGCCCAATTGCACGGCGGGCAACCAGCCGGGGATTTTTCTTTGCGTGAAGGAGCCGGGCGCCGGCGATCATCTCAAATGCACGTATTCGGATGAGCAGAAGCTCTACATCTGCGTCAAGCAGGAAGAGCCAGCGCCGACCAATCCGCCAACGGGAGAGCCGACGCCGCCCGCTTCGAGTCCTCCCCCAGCACCGGCACCATCACCCGACCATCCAGAATCGTGCAGCTTCAATGCTGTTGCTCTGGTCTACGGCTGCGTCAAGTCGGAAGCAGGACAGTCAGTCGTGAAGTCATATCAGTTCCTCGACGCGTCGGGCCAGCCGATGGAGAAATTCATCAAGGGCACGACGGAGTCGATTCACTATCTCGTGAAGACCGATGGCAGCGAAGCGAAGGACAACAACACGAGCGTCAGTCATTCGTTGCGCGACGTAACGGTAAGCGGCTTCCTCGGACCCAATCGCATTTGGAACGGGTTCGGCAGCAGTGCCGACACCAATTCGCACAAAGAGGACCTGTCGACACGCATGTACACTGGACTCTCGGTGGACACGCTTAAGGCGGTGACTTTCGTCGACGAGCGCGCTACGCATCCCTACCCGCTCTCGGGTGTCGCGGTAAGGGTCGTCGATTACACGGCAGTCTCGACCGGCAAGCAGGTCGAAACCACTACGGTTCACAAGCGTGTAGTGGTGACGTTCAATGGAACCGCGGACGTGCCGATCTCGCTCGGCGACTACAACTGCGTCCTCCATCTCGACACGCACAAGGTGGACGGCTGTAAATAGCATCCGAGTCGGAATTCGAAGGCGCGCCACCGGAATCATACGGTGGCGCGCTTTTGCATTTGCGGCGAAACGCGTTCCGGCAGATTCTTATGTCCGACATGACGACCGCTCTCTGGATTTTCGGAGTCATCCTTCTGGTCGCCGTGGCGGCAATCACGGTCGTGCGCCTTCGCGGCACCCGAATCGCCCTCCGCGCGCTCCATCGCTCGCGCTCGCGGATCGATCGCTTCAAGCTCACCAAGAAGCCATTCGTCCGGGAGACTCTTCTTGCCGACGAAGCGATCGCGCAGGCTGTCAGGGAGCACGTGGCCGAGAATTCAATGGACGAGGGAAAGGCATGGAGCCGGGTCGAGGAGTACATCGACGAGATCGTTCCCTTCTTCAACATTCTCGCCTATTACAAGATCGGCCTCGTCGTGAGTCGAGTACTGCTCAATTTTTTCTACAAGGTGTCGGCGGAGTACGCGGGGCGCTCTGCGCAGGGTTCACTCCCCCGCGATGCGATCGTGATCTATCTCATGAATCACCGGTCCAACGCGGACTACGTGCTCGTCGGGTACGTGCTGTCGGGGCAGGTGGCGATCTCGTACGCTGTCGGCGAATGGGCGCGGACGTTCCCGCTCGAGTACATCTTCAAATCGTTCGGCGCGTATTTCATCCGCCGGAAATATCGGGAGAGTCTCTATCACACCGTGCTCGAGCGGTACGTGCAGCTCATCACGCGCAATGGCGTGACGCAGGGCATCTTCCTCGAGGGCGGATTGAGCCGCGACGGAAAGCTCGGCAAAGCGAAGATCGGGCTCCTCGACTATGTGCTCGGCGTCGCGCGGGAGCCGTCGATGCGGCAGCGGCTCTACGTCGTGCCGGTGGCGATTAATTACGATCGCGTGCTGGAGGACCGCTCGCTCCTGCGCGAGCTGGAGGCGCGGGAGGGTCGGAAGCGTCCGCCTCGGCTCGCTCAGCTCCGCGAAGTGCTGCGCTACGTGTGGTGGAACACGGCGCGACTGGTCGCGCGAAGATGGAGGCGATACGGACGCGCATCGGTTGTGATCGGAGAACCATTTCCGCTGGCTCCGTGGCTCGAGCAGCAGGAGCGCGAGACGGGAGGATTGTTCGCGATCGAGCGAGCGGAGCGTCTGGCGCGGGTTCAGGCGCTTTCCGATTCCGTGCTCGAGAAGATCGCCGCGATCGTTCCCGTCACCCCGGTGACACTCGCGTGCGCGGCGGTGCAGAGCTTCGACGGAGATTTCATCTCGCACGAGCAGCTGATCGCGCGCATGGGCGATATGCGGGACGTGCTGCGCGAGCTCAATGCGCGCGTGATCCATCGCGAGGGAAGCGTGGAGGAGATCTTCGACCGCGCGTGGCGCATGCTAAAGATGCGACGGATGCTGGTGAGAGTCGGCGCGGGATATTTGGTGCTGCCCGGCAATCGACCGCTCGTGAGCTACTACGCGAACAGCATCGCGCATCTTCTGGGGCCATTCACCCAAGGAGTGCGGGAACGCGATCTGCTCCCCGCGCTAGGTACCGTAGGGAAACGCTGACACCCATCAGCGTTTACGGGAGCCGCAGTCAAGCCTACTCAACCGATAGTCGAGCCGCTCGTGATCTCACTACCACACACCCACGGTCGACATGTGGAGTTGCCCTTCCAAAGTGAGTGCGATTGTCCTGCCATTTCGAACTGAAACAGGAGGGCTGAGATAATCGTCGCGCCCACCGATTCGATGCACGAGAAGTCGAATTGTGCCGTTGGCGCTAATGAGCTGAAGCGGAATAGGCTGGGCGACGGATTTGGCTCCAGTCACCTGAATAAACCGCGTTTGCCTGCCGTCGTGCAGTATGTAAATGAGGACGTCGGACCAGTTGTGATTGTCTACCTGGAGTACGAGATCATCGTCGCTCGGCGGTGGGTTCGGGTCCGCATGGTGACCGGCGCAAGCCGCGACCACTACCAGAGTCGTGCACGCGATAAATCTCCGGGCATCCATGATGTCCCCCCAAGAATTTCATCCTCAATCTAGCATCCGAACCAGGCCGGCACACCTTTGGGGGAATCCGTCCGCCACGCCACTCATATCCGATCGCCTATTGCGTCGGCATGCGACGCAACACTATGATTCCGATGGAATAGGCGCGAATGTCCCTGGTCTCCCCAACCCACGCCCAGGCGTACACCGCGTCCGCAGACCGCGGAGGTGATCCGAGCGAATACCCTTCTGGTCCCTTCGTTCAGTTTTTCGCAATATCGCTTGTGAACCATTAGCGCCTGACGGCCCATTAGGAGGCTACGAAAACCAATATGTGGAAACGAATTTTGTTAGCAGTCGGCACTAGCGCACTGGTTGCTTCGGTAGCTAGCGCCCAAGGAGGGATAACAATTTCCGGCACCGTGACGAATGAAGCTGGAGCGCCTTTACCCGGCGCGACCGTATTCATTCCCTCACTCAACGTCGGAACTCAAACCAATGATCGTGGACAGTACTCGTTCGTAGTGTCTGGAAATCGGGCGGCCGGCCAAACCACCCAGTTGACAGCGCGCGTGATCGGTTATTCGGCCAGATCGGTTCCGGTAACGCTCACCCAAGGTCAAAGCTTGTCGCAGAGCTTCGTTCTCGCCAGCAACCCTCTTCGCCTCGGCGATGTAGTGGTAACGGGCGCCGGAACCACGACAACGCGTGAGAAGCTGGGTGTGACGATCAACACGGTCGATAGTTCGTCGATAAGACGGGCTGCGACGCCGGAGAACATTGTCTCGGCGCTTGCGGCCAAGGCTCCGGGGGTGGAGGTCAGGACCCAGTCTGGCGAGCCAGGCGCATCCGCCGATATCAAGATTCGTGGCGGGGCGTCGCTTTCAGGAACCAATCAGCCGCTTTTCGTGGTGGACGGCATACCGATAGACAATTCGACGTCGTCGACTACAGGTGGTGATGGAAGCACCGTCAGTGTGAATCGGGCCGCTGATATTAACCCTGCGGATATCGAGTCTGTCGACATTCTCAAAGGCTCGGCTGCGGCCGCCATTTACGGCGCCCGCGCCGCGAACGGAGTAGTGCTCATTACAACCAGGCGCGGTCATTCGGGTCCGACGAGATACACTTACTCGTCCGAGCTGCGCTTCGATCGGATCGATCGCGGAAATCTGCAACTCCAAACGGACTACGCTCAGGGCAGCAATGGCAACACAGCGGTATGCGGCGGCCCCGATTGCGCACTTACGAGCAACAGCTATGGCGCCAAGATAGCCGCAGGAACTCCCGTCTACGACCACGTCGGCGAGATCTACCATCCCGGGCTTACATCCGATAACGTGCTTACGGTTTCCGGCGGCAACGACGCGACGACGTTTTACGCTTCGGGCGGTCTGACCGCGCAGAATGGCGTTCTAGTCGGTCCCGACAATAAATACAATCGTGCTACCGTTCGCCTCAAAGCCGATCATCAGGTCTCATCGAAGCTGCGAGTGGGTGGCAACTTCAGCTTCTATGATACTCGCGGCAACTACGTGCAGAAGGGTTCAAACGTTTCCGGTGTGCTTCTTGGTGCGCTCCGCACACCGCCGAACTTCAACAACCTTCCCTACCTGAATCAATTCGGATTGCAGCGGCCGTACCGCTTCCCAAATCCGACGGACGTTCCGTCAATGGAGAACGCGGGCTACTACGACAACCCATTCTTTGTCCTGAATAGTCCAGGCAACCGGAGTGAGTTCAATCGCACCATCTCGAGCTTCGACGCCGCTTACGATCCAAGCGATTGGCTAGCCTTCAAATACACCCTCGGTGCGGATCAATACGCGGACGGGCGTCTCGAGGCCCTACCGCTCACTTCTGCTGGCAATGCACCGGGGCAGGTTTTCCGTTCCGACGCGACACAATTGCAGATCGACCACAACCTCACGGCGACGGCGAGCCACAGCTTTTCCGACAATTTCTCTACGACGCTGACGCTTGGTCAGAATCTCAATTCGCGCCGCAATCGTCAGATTTCGTCGACAGGCACGCAGCTCATTGCCGCGAGCCCATTGGCCTTGCAGAACACCGTTTCGCAGACCTCCGGCGAGTCGAAGTCGCTCGCGCACATTTCGTCTTATTTTGCGCAGGCCACGGCGGATTTCTATAACCAGCTCTATCTGACGGCGGGAATCCGGAACGACGGATTCTCCACCTTCGGGGCGTCGAATCGCCGAAACAATTTCCCGAAGGCAAGCATCGCGTGGTCGTTCACGAACGCTCTCGGCAACACCGAACAGAGGGGAATTCTCAGTTTTGGCAAGCTGCGGGCCGCGTATGGTGAGACGGGCAAGGAACCGCCTGTCTATGGCACGATCACCGCTTTCAGCACCACCAGCACATTCGGAAGCGGCTACGGAGATGCAATCAACACTCTGTTCGGCCCCGCGGGACTCGTGAGCAGCTTATCGCTCGGCAACGGCAATCTTCGCCCCGAGCGATCGCGTGAATTCGAGTTTGGTGGGGACTTCGGATTTTTCAATCAGCGCGCCGATCTATCGGTGACGGCTTATCACAAGCGCACATCTGATGTAATCATTCAGGTGCCTGTCAGCGCTGCGGCAACCGGCTACACGGCCCAGCTGGAAAATGGCGCGCAGCTCAAGAATCAGGGTGTAGAGCTTGTGTTCAACGTGCGGCCAATCCAGACGGCCAACGTGGCGTGGGAAATCGGCACACAATACGCGCACAACAAGGGCGCGGTCGAGAGCCTGCTGGGAGCCCAGTTCATTCCTTATAACAACGAGGGGTTCACAGGCGCAATCGGTTCTTCAACGCTTGGCTTCGCTCCGGGCGTCATCCGCGGTTCGGATTTCATACGTTGCGGACGCGGGTTGCAGCTCGACTATGATGGAACTGGTGTCAAGGATATTGATGCCCTCTGTGCTGCTACACCTGGTGGTTACAAACCGGGCGCTCTCTTTCTTGGCGCGAACGGACAACCGATTCCGGATCCGACGGACCGCGTCATAGCCGATCCGAATCCCAAGTACGCCATGAACTTCTCGAGCTCCTTAAAGCTCTGGAACAAATTGACGCTCTCCGGTCTTCTTGATGTACGGAAGGGCGGACAGGTGTGGGATGGAACGAGAGGGGTGCTGATTACCAAAGGCGTCTCAGCGTTCACTGATGTGCGTGGCACGACGAACGGCCAGTTCGGAAAGAACTTTTACACGGATATTTATCCGAACGTCGCGGGCCCCGGGTATAACACAGTGGCATTTACGACCTATGCCCAGTGGCAGACCTGGTTCCTGAATAATGGCGGGGGCTTCGGTACCGTCGGGCAGCAATTCATCGAGGACGGAAGCTTCGTCAAACTGCGCGAACTTTCTCTCACCTATACGCTTGACCAGGCGTGGGTGCATAACCTCGTCGGGTTTACGAGCGCCGACATCAGGTTCACTGGTAAGAATCTCCACACATGGACCAAGTACAAGGGCCTCGACCCCGAGGCCAACCTTGGCGGTTCTGAGTTCCTGACGCAGGGCATCGATTATTTCAACAGTCCGCAGTCACGATCGTTCGTGGTGTCAATCAGCCTAAATCGCTAAGAGCAAGGAGACCGTGCAGTGATAAATTCATCCAAATTCAGGTTGCTCGCGGCTCTGGCGCTAATAAGCGCTGCAGGGTGCAAGGGCGACTTCCTTACCGGCGGAGATCTAAGCAACGATCCTAACCGCCCCGGCGTAGCTTCCGCGCAACAATTATTCACCGGGGTCCAGTCGAATCTCTGGGCTCTTTGGGGGAGTGATCTTGCCCGCGTTACGGGAATGTGGGCCCAGCAATTCCAGGGTATCATTTCCCAATACGCGACACTTGAGCAGTACGCTCACGATGAGACCACGACTGGTGGCTTCCAGCAAGGTCTTTATAGCGGTGGAGGCCTGATTGACCTCTCGAACCTCGATCCCCTTGCAGTGAAGGCGAATGACAAGCACATGCTTGGCACCAGCCAAATTCTCGAGGGTGCGATAATGGGCACGGGTGCGGACCTGTTCGGTGACCTGGTTTATAGCCAGGCCCTGACGGGCAAACCAAATCCGGTGCTCGATAAACAAGCAGCCGTGTACGATTCAGTTCAAAAAATCCTTTCGGCTGGAATTACCAACCTGCAGTCGAACACGGCGACCGATATCGGGCCTGGCGCGTATGACTTGAACTACGGTGGCGATCCTGCCGCCTGGACGAGGGCCGCGCACACGTTAAAGGCGCGGTTTTACATGCATACGGCGAAGACCAATGCAAATGCCTACAGTCTCGCCCTTCAAGAAGTGCCGCTGGGCCTGAACGATCCAGCAATCGACTACAAAGGCGTATTCCAGGCAGTTCCGCAGGCCGAAACGAACTTCTATTTCCAGTTCAATGGTCCAGCGGGTCGCGGGGGATATATGGGGGATAATCCGTTCCTCATAAACCTGTTGGTGTCGCGCAACGATCCGAGGCTCAACGATTACTTTGATACTGCGGCTAACTATTTGAGCAGTACGCGGAATGCCCCGAATTACCAGCAGACCTTCGTTTCAACGACCGAGAATTTACTCATCTGGGCGGAAGCGGCTTTCCGGACTGGTGATCCAGCGACAGCGATCGTCAAATTCCAACAGTATCGCGCTCTCGTAGGATTAAGCGGAAACATACCTCCTGCCGGGCCGGCACTCCTCACCGAGATCTTGACGGAAGAGTACATCAACGATTTTCAGCTGGGTGAAGAAGCGTGGAACTTGTACAAACGCACATGCTTCCCGAACCTTGTACCAACGGTCTCGACGCTAAAAATCCCCCGGCGTTTCTATTACGACACCGGAGAACGTCAGACCAACACAAACATTCCGGCGGCCGGATCTGGAATCAATGCAGCGTTCAATCAGGATGACCCAGCAGCGGTAAATTCTGACGGTGGCAACGGGGTCTGCGCCGGCCAGTAGCCTATTTCGCGCCTTCGATGAGGCGATAGGTATTGCGTTTGGGGGAGCCCGCTGCCTTTCCGGTGGCGGGCTTCTCATGTCTTAACTGATCGATGTGGAGTGGACTCATGAAGAATTTCTTAGTCGCGGGCGTACTGCTGGCGAGCGTCGGGTGCTATATGTACGCGCCGATTTCGCTGGGTACGATTTCGCCTGGGGCGACGGTGCGCGTCGAGCTCAGCGACATTGGGCGCACCGAAGTCGAGCCATACGTTGGCGCGCGCGCACGGACTCTCGAGGGGCGCGTGACGCGCGCCGATTCGACAGGTCTGGAACTTTCCGTGAACAACATAACCAGGTCGAGCGACATGGATGAGGCTTGGCAAGGAAAGCCCGTCCCGGTTTCAACGAATGGAATCGCGGCTGTCAGTTTGTCAAAGCTCTCGGCGAAGAATTCTTTTTTGGCGGCGGGGGGACTTTTTGTGGGGGCTGGTGCACTAGCGCGGGCGATTGTGGGGGGAAGTGCCTTCGGTAGTCGCAGCACACCGCCTCCGACTGGCAAGTAAGAGTGCAACCGACCAACGGCATGCAGCCATCGAAGTTTCACTGATAACGGAACGACTCTTGGATGTCGGTGGCTCCTTTGCAACAGAAAGGACGTGCGATCGTTCTGAGGTTTGTAAGTATCCTCTGCGTTGCATGCGTCAGCGGCGGCGTCCGTAGCGAGCCCGCGAGCCGCGATGACTTCTGGCGAGCTCTCGCCGAGCTCCGCCCGGAAGATGCAAGGGTCACCGCAAGATCGCGGTCGCAGCGGGAATTCGCCGTCGGTCTCGGCGATCTAATGGCGGGCAGGCTTCAGGATGCCGAGGCAAGCTTCGCCTCCCTTCGTGCGAATGCGGACGATTCGGTGCTTCGAATAGGCGCACGAATGGTGTACAGTGCGACGCTCCAATATCAGGAGAAATGGGATACGCTCGCAGCACTCGCCTCGGAGGGGAGCGCGGCACGATTCGGTCAGCCAGACCTCGCCGGCGTCGGCCCGTGGGCGGCCGCGTTCAGAGCCGTTCCCGCCAAGAGTCTTGAGTTCCAATCTTCAGGAGGCACCACCGTCCCGCTAAGAATCTCCGAAGCTGGCACTCCGCTGGTCCCCGTTCGGATTGCCAACAAAGTCTACTACTTCTGGCTGGATACCGGGTCGAGCATGACCATCGTTTCGTCCGATGTGGCAAACGAGCTCGGGCTACAACCACTTTCCTCTGACACCCTCCAAATCGTCACCAGCATCGGGCGCGTCGCCGCGCTGCCCGCTCTGCTCTCACGGCTTGACATTGGACCAGTAACCGTTCGCAACGCTACAGCAATGATCGTCTCGGATGAGGGGATGCGAATACCAGGGGCCGCAAGATCTGATCTTCCAAAACCGATCAGGATTGACGGGATTGTGGGATTCGACATCATACGCCGCCTTGACCTCGAAGTGGACTACGTCGATGAGACTTTGCGGGTTCGAAACCCCGCCGAGAGACGGCTCGCGCCACGCATGGAAAGAAATTTCTTTTTGTGGATCGGAATCCCCGTTGTCCGAATGCGGTCCGGATCCGGTGTCTTAATTCATTTCGGCCTGGATACCGGTGGGCAGCAGACCTTCGCGACTGAAACGCTGCTTAGGAAGCTTGGCAGAACGATTCCTCGAACAGAGAAGCGCCGCATTGGCGGGATGGGAGGCGCGGTTTCGTTGAGCTTGCCTATCATTCCGGAGCTCGAGCTGTGGGTGGGACACCGGTCCCTGACTTTTCGCGAAATGGCTGTCTATGAGCCGATCTATCAGACGCTGATAGCGTTGGATGGGGTGTTGGGGAGTGAAATCTGGAGCAGTGGTCGAATTAGAATGGACGCTACGAACGGCCTGTTCGAGGTGATGGACAGATCGGGCAACTAGCGGCACTGGTAGGGTTAGACTATACCAGTACCCAACTAGCGATCCAATTGACATAAGTCTCAGCAACATCTAACTTTGTAGGCTAGTCTGCCGCATGGATCGGGCAGATTTTTCGTGACTGCAAAAAATTACGTTCAGGGTTTAATGCCGACAATCAATCAGCTCGTACGTCAGAGCCGCCGCGACGTCCAGAAGAAGGAAAAAGCGCCCGCGCTCAAGTCGAATCCCCAGAAGCGTGGAGTCTGCACCCGCGTTTACACCACCACACCGAAGAAGCCGAACTCGGCGCTCCGCAAAGTGGCGCGCGTGCGCCTGACCAATGGATTCGAAGTCACCGCCTACATTCCCGGTGAAGGCCACAACCTGCAGGAGCACTCGATCGTGCTCATTCGCGGCGGCCGTGTAAAGGATCTCCCGGGTGTGCGCTACCACATCGTCCGCGGCTCGCTCGATGCATCGGGCGTCAACGGCCGCAACAAGAGCCGCTCCAAGTACGGCACCAAGAAACCAAAGGTCGGCGGTGCTGCAGCTGGGGGTAAGAAGAAATGAGTCGCCGCAAGAAGTCCATCAAGCGTCCTATTCTTCCCGACGCGCGCTACGACAGCCAGACCGTCTCGAAGTTCATCAACGCCATCATGTACCAGGGCAAGAAGTCCACTGCCGAGAGAATCTTCTACGGGGCGATGGACATCGTCGAGAACAAGACCGCGCAGCCCGGTGTCACGATCTTCAAGCAGGCGCTCACGAATCTGAAGCCCGCTGTCGAAGTGAAGAGCCGCCGCGTCGGTGGCGCGACTTACCAGGTGCCCGTCGAAGTTCGTCCCGACCGCCGCACGGCGCTCGCCATGCGCTGGCTGATCACGTTCTCGCGCGGACGCAACGAGAAGTCGATGGCCGAGAAGCTCGCAGCCGAAGTGATCGCCGCAAGCAAGGGCGAAGGCAACGCGGTCAAGAAGAAGGAAGACACGCACCGCATGGCCGAAGCGAACAAGGCATTCGCGCACTACCGCTGGTAGAAAGGCGAAGCGTTTCGCAGTCTGACTTTCGTCCAGCGATCACACGCTGGACGATTTTTTTTGACGTAGGCGCCCTTGGGTGGAAACCCGCACGATCAGCGCGGGGTCGGCGTTCTCGCCCGATCTCCTTGGCGCCGCTCGGTAACTTCTCGCGCCATTCTCCGACGCTCGGCCGTCGTCGCTATCACAGCCAGGGCCAGTTCGATCATTCCGTACGCAAGACCGACCAGCGAGAGAAGCGAGATAACGGCGAGAAGGCGCGTCATCCCCGCGGACAGGGTTCCCTTTACCACCCAGTAGGTCGAGCCCGTCACCAATATCGCGGAGACCACGGTGATCCCCGCCGCCTTGCCGATCGACATACCCCGATCCACCGGGGGAAGTATTTCGTGCGGCTGCTCAACAGTAGCCGAAGGGTCAGTCATCAAGTTTCCGGTTTGTAGTTCCCAAGTGTACGACCAGAATCTGAGCATCATGCTTCGTGCCGGGGCGACTTTCAAGGATGATGTCTGTTAATTCGCTTGTAATCCGCCTGTAATCCGCTTGCGACGTTTCCGCCCCAAAGGCATCTTCGAATGATGGGATAAGTGCCTTCCAATCCACGGGTTGGGGGATTTCGTAAGTCGCTGGGCGTCCGAAAGCGGGGAGGGACGGTGAAGTACCCAGAAGTCCAGAATTATGTTGGCGGCTCATTCGTTGGCAGCGACCGCTCATTCCTCGAGGTGCACAACCCGAGCGATGGGAGCGTCATCTCGCGTGTGCCGCTCTCGAGCCAGGCCGATGTTGACGCGGCCGTTGCGAGCGCTCAAAAGGCGTTCCCGGCGTGGGCGGCCACCCCGATCAAGGAGCGCGTACAGGTCTTCTACCGCTACAAGGCGCTGCTCGAGAAAAACATCGACGCGCTGGCCGCGCTGATAACAGAAGAAAACGGAAAGGTGACGTCCGAAGCCCGCGCTGAGGTGCTAAAGTCGGCGGAGCTGTGCGAGTTTGCGTGCTCGCTGCCGCAGATTGCGCCGGGCGAGGTTCTCGAAGTCAGTCGCGGTGTCGAATGCCGGGTCGAGCGGTATCCGCTTGGGGTCGTCGCGGCGATCACGCCTTTCAACTTCCCCAACATGGTTCCGAACTGGTCGCTGCCCAACGCGATTGCACTCGGCAACTGCCTGATTCTCAAGCCGTCAGAGCTTGTGCCGCTGAGCGCGGGAAAAATCGCGGAGCTGCTCAAGGAAGCGGGATTGCCGGAGGGCGTGCTGCAGATCGTCAACGGCGGCAAGGAAGCCGTTGAAGCGATCTGCGATCACCCGGGAATCGCCGCGGTCAGCTTCGTGGGTTCGACCAAGATCGCGAAGGTCGTCTATCGCCGTTCCACGGCGACGCTGAAACGCTGCCTCGCGCTGGGCGGTGCGAAGAATCACCTCATCGTCATGCCGGATGCGGCGAAGGAGATGACGTCGAGCAACGTCGTGGCCTCGATGTCGGGCTGCGCGGGCCAGCGCTGCATGGCGGCGTCGGTGATGGTCGCGGTCGCGAAGACAGACGAGATCATCGAGCGCATGGTCGAGCACGCGAAGGAGATCGTTCCGGGGAAGGACATTGGTCCGGTCATCTCGGCCGCCGCAAAGCAGCGAATCGAGAAATACATCGCCGAAGCTGAAGCGGCCGGCGCGAAGGTACTTGTGGATGGGCGCCGGGCCGTGGTGAAGGGCAAGGAGAGCGGATACTTCATCGGGCCGACGATCATTGACCACGTCACGCCCGACATGCGAATTGCGCAGGACGAAGTCTTCGGCCCC
>Ga0207929_1000170_pt1 | contig 18236 bp, 13 predicted proteins | sample NGESurdeep072012_FD_184466 | JGI IMG/M metagenome (GOLD analysis project Ga0207929, IMG submission 184466) | Arctic peat soil microbial communities from Barrow, Alaska - NGEE Surface sample 53-1 deep-072012 (SPAdes) | ecosystem: Environmental > Terrestrial > Soil > Wetlands > Peat ... | reverse complement strand
CGAGGTGCAGGCCTTCTGCGGCAGGCCGACGCCATAGGTGGCGCCGTCATAGACCCAGTCGGAGACCAGGCCCGACTCGCCGCGCTCGGTCGGCCGGCCCAGCAGGTCGTAGGTCAGCGTCGTCGTCTGGCTCTTGGCGTCCACTTGGCTCTTGAGCTCGCCCAGCACGTCCGAGACATAGGTCCAGTGGCCCATGTCGGGATCGTAGGAATCGGTCTTGTTGCCGCGCAGGTCGTAGGCGTTGGTGATCGTGTTGCTCGACGGGTCGGTCACCGTCAGCAGCCGGCCGAAGGCGTCGTAGACGTAACTCGTGGTGTGGCTGGCCGCATCGACGACCGAGGCCGGCTGCCCCTGCGCGTTCAGCGTCGTCGAGGTCGTCTGGCTGTGATCGTTGGTCTTGGAGACCGTCAGGCCGTTATACGACATCGTGTAATAGCCGCTGCTGTTGGGGAAATCCTGGCGGGTCACGCGCCCCAGCGCGTCATAGGTGTTGACGGTGTAGTTGGGCGAGTTGATCGCCACGAAATAAGGCCGGCTGGTCTCAGAGACCCGGCCATAGGAGTCGTAGACGGTGGCGGTGCGGCTGACGCTGCCGTCATAGGCCTGCATGTCCTGGGCGATGACGCGGTTGAGTGCATCGAAATAGACGGTGACGATCGGGCCGATCTGCGTGGTGCCGTTGGAGGCGAAGGCCTCGGTCTGTTTCAGGTAAGCGCCGTAGGTCGGGCAGCTCGCCGAGCCGCCATTGACGCCCGAGCAGAAGGCGAAGGAGATGGCGGTCTTGGTCGAATCCGGCCGCGTCTCCAGCGTCATGCGGCCGAAGCTGTCGTAGCTCCAGCTCGTGGTGTGGCTGTTGAGATCGGTGTGGCTGGTCGGCGCGCCGAAGCTTGCGCTGAACGCGGTGCTGTCGGCTTGCGACAGCGCGTTGGTGGTCGAGGTCTGGAACTCGCCGGCCGTGTCGTAGCCGGCATCGTTGGTGCGCGTGGTGATCGCCGTGCGGTAGCTGTCCGACGAGCAGCCGGCGCCGCTCACCTGCGCGGCGGTGCGGTTGCCGAAACCGTCCAGCGTGTAGTCGGTCTGCAGTTTGTATTCGCAGTTGGACGGTTCGACGATCGTCTGCGTCAGCAGGCCCGACGTCGAATCGTGCGCGAAGGAGGCGCTGCGCGTGATGTTGGAGGAGCCGACGACATTGTCGACGCTGGCCGTCGCCAACTCGCCCAGGATCCAATGCGTCGTGTCGTTGGTGAAGGTGTTGGTCGTGGTGCTCGACGAGCCGTCGCTCACCGACGCGGTGATCGTCAGCGCGTTGCCGTAGCTGTCATAGGTGTAGTCGGTCGTGGTCGTCGGCAGCGTCGCGCCGTTGGCGTCGTGACCGCTGACGACGCTCTCGCTCAGGGAGACGAAATTGCGCGTGCCGCCGAGATTGCTGGCGGCCCAGGTGTTGCTGACCGAGCGCAGCGTGACGCCGCTGAGGACGCTGGTCTGGGACGAGACGCGGCCGACATAGGGGAAATCGGTGCGGTAATTGGTGGTCTGCACGATGGTGGTTTGCGAATCGGTCATCACGACCTGCGCGAAGCCGAACAGCGCGGCCGCGGTCGAGGCGGACGTGATACCGGAGTAGGCGGAGTTGGTATGCCCGCCCACGGCCTGCGCGTATGTGGTCGTCGCGAAACGTCCGAACGCGCCGGAATAGGCGAATGTCTGCGTGTAACTGCCGCCGATGCCGTTGCTGGCGGAGACCTGCGAGACGACATAGACCGGGCCGTCCAGCGCGATCTGCGGATAGGTCGCCGTGCCTTTGGCGTAGAGCGAGCCGTTCTTGTTCAGGCGATCGTAGGTGATCGTCGTCGTCGCGCCGATGCCGTTCGAGATGCTGGTCATCGCCTCGGGCACGAACGCGAAGGTGTACAGCATGTCGCCGGAGGATTTCTTCATCCAGAAGTCCTGCCCGCCATCATTGTTCCAGTCCGCCACCACGGCGCTGACCGAGGTGTCGCTGTTGGAGATGGTGGTGACCTGGGTGAAGTCGGTCCCCGTCGACAGGAAGACCGTATGGGCTGTTCCGCTGGCTTGCGACAACAATACGACGTCGGCGCGGCCGTCGCCGTCCCAATCGCCGGCCATGACCTTGTAGTTGTGCCAGCTCGACGAACTCGTAACCGTGTGGCCGCTGGTGAAGCCCGTGCCGGTCGACAGATAAATCGTCGCCGCGCTGGCGCCGATCACCAGCAGATCGCTCTTGCCGTCGCCGTTAAAGTCGCCGAGCACGATGGTCGAGCCGGTGAAGTTCGTGACCGACACGGATGTCGTTGCCGGACTGCAAAAATAATGGATCAGATTGCTGGCGCCCTGTGCCAGCATGTCGGTGCAGCCGTCGCCGTCGAAATCGGCCGGCACCAGCGTGCCGGTGGCCAGGCTCGAATCGCCGCCGTCGCTGGTGAACGTTCCGTCCCCGTTGCTGAACAGCGCGGCCGTCGAAGTGCTGTTTTGATCGAAGAGATCGGTTCGCCCGTCGCCATTGAAGTCGCCCAGGAACTCGTTGGGGTCCAGATCGCCGTCCGTCACGACCTGGTTGAGCGCCCCAGCCTCGCTGTTTTTCATGACGTTGGTATAGTTCTGCGGATTGTAGGAATTGCCGCCCAGACCGACCCAAAATTTCTGAGTCGTGACCACGTCGCTGAAGCCATCGCCGTCGATGTCGCCCAACTGGATCGCGCCGGTCGTCTGCAGGAAGCACGCGGTGCTGCTATAGGCGACCTGCGCATGGGGGCACGATCATCTGGTAGTAGTGATACGTCGCCGTCATGCTGGCGGCGGAAAAACTTCCGCCGCTGGAGCCGGAATAGATCACGCCGCCGCTCGGGCAGGTGTTGTTCAGCGACACGGCATCCGTCAGCCCATCGCCGGTGAAATCTCCGGCGAGCAGCGTGTAGCCCTGTGTCGTGCTGATCGACGTGCCGGTCATCGTCGGCAGGCCGGATCCGCCTTGCCAGCCGAAAGTGGTAGGAGCGAGGCAATTGCTGCCGCCGCTGTCGCAAAGCGTGACGGATGTAAGCCGCGAATGAAGCGATAACGTGCCGGCGCGGTAGGCGAGCTGATAGTCCAGGACGAGGTTGGCGCCCTGATACGTCTTCACATGCGTGAGCAAGGCGGTCGTCTGCTGCAACGAGCCCGCCTGGTAGGTCGGCGTCACGTCGCTTCGCGACGTACTGTAGGTGAATTGCACGGAATTGTAGGTCGATAGACTGGCGCCCGCATTGCCCGTGTAGTCGACGCGGGTGGGATATATCTGGCCGTTGGTCGTGTCGTTCGTATACGTCGCGGTGAGATAATTGCCCTTGGTATCGGTGATCTTGTCGACCGCCCATAGACGGACCGTGGACGTGCCGACCGCCAACGCGCGTGAGTCCGTTGTATTTCCGAACTCCAGGGTCAGGCCGGTTCTGGCGTGCAACTCGAACCATGAGGGGCCGCTACCGGCAGTGCCGTGCGCCAGTATCTTGGAAAAGCCTTCAATCTCGGTGCGATACTCGCTGCCGTCGGCGCCGTAGGTTCCGCTGATCAGAATCAGCCTCTGACCGCCCAGGCAAAAGCGGTCGTTGCTGTCATAGTTGATGCCCCCTTGCACGCCGTCCTGCGCGACCGTGCGCGAGCAGCGCGTGATGGACGGAAGTCCGCCCAAAGACCACTGCCAACCGACGAACCCGTCGCCCGTTTGACTCGAATAATCGAGCGACAGCGAAGGCACCATGCCGGCGGTGCCGGGCGGGACCGAGATCGGAATCGAATAGTTCGCGGCGCCAGTGGCGCCGACATTGAACTGACCCGGCACAATCATCGCCGGCGCGGCGCTCACTGCCTGGATGCCCTCAAACTGCAGGACGACCAAGATGAATGCGATCGATGGTATTATTCGATGGAGACCTTCCCATCTTGGCTTTGATGGTCGCGATGGCTTTCGATTTCTTGCCAGCCAGCCAGTTTTCGCATGAACGCCATTGAGTGGCCGCGTGGTCCGGGCCGGATCGCGAACAGACATGAGTATGCCCCAAGGTGCGGTGGCGATAGCTCACATCTGCGCAATACATGCGCGAGCGCCTGGATTTTTGGGCTCGAAATTGCCGGCGGTCAAGCAATTGGCCGCTGTTGCAATGCTGTTGGTAGCAGCTTTTTGCGACATTCCTTCGCGCGCCATCAACGATTTCGCTGGAGAGTATGACAAATGATACTAGTGACCCTTCCCAAACGCTTCCTCGTCCGTCGCGCCATAGGCCGCTCTTTGTCACCCATGAGGATCATCGGGTCGAGCGGCGAAGTATCGAGGTGGCCGCTTTATAGTCGGTGTACGAGTTCTTGGGGGCTGCGCCCCATCGCCGTCAAGACCAGGACGAGCACATCCAGGTGACCGTGTAGTCGCTTCGCTCCGGCCCGCGCCAGTTCACTTGGCTGCGGTCTGTGACGGCTCTCCCCGCTCATTGCCGCTTGGCTAGTTCGGTTTGCATTGCGCAAACCATGTGGGAGAAAGCCATGAAAACTGAAAATCCAATCATCACCGACCTGATGGAGTGGCAGGGGATCGTTCTGTCAGTGTCTTACCAATCGGAGTATCTGGGGATGGAGGGCATGGCCCACCTCACCATTCAGGTTCGGGGAACGAAGCATTATTCCTTACCCATTACCGGGACAGGCTATCGGTCGCACTTCGAGAGCGAGGCGGAGATCGCCGAGAGGGGCGGACCGCTCGCATACGTTCGCGCGTGGCTCGACGCGGAGGCGGCCAAGCCGGAATGGCTGGAACAGGACCCGAAAAATCGGCAGTTGAGTTTGTTCTAGCGCGGTCCCCGTACCTTACCTCTTTCCGGTGGACTTGATCCTCGGGTGGAGTATGTATGGAATAACTTCTGCGATGTGCGAATCTGGACAGCGTTCGCATTCGTGGTCGGGAAACGTCGAACAGCGTTCTTCGGCAAATTAGCTACACAGCTTCTACACAGGACATTTCACCGCCATTTTAGCTTTATGAAACAATGTATTATTTCAATGAAAACTCCCCTTGAGGGAGAGGTGGTTAGACCTTCATCATCTTCCCGTCCGCGACATACACGAACGGTCTTGCCCCGCCGGTCGCGGCGCGGTGTTCGTCGACCCAGGGCATGACTTCCGGCACCGCGCGGCGCCTGGGCGGGAGCTGGAACTCCATCGGGAAGGCGAGCCGCGTCTGCTGCGTCGCGTTCGGCTGGGTGCGGTGCAGCGTCTCGGAATGATGGAACGTCGCGCCGCCCATCTTGAGCGGGCAGGGCACCGCCTTGGAGGCGTCGACCGGCTCCTTCGCCATCAGCACGTTGTATTGCGGCTCGTCTTCCTGGGCATGCGGCACCAGACCCTTCTTGTGCGAGCCCGGAATGAACTGCATCGCGCCCATCTCGATCGAGACGTCGTGCATCGGCAGCCAGACGCCGAGCGCGCAATAGTCGAGCTCGGGTTGCCAATAGGCGTGGTCCTGGTGCCAGGACACGGCGCGCCCGCCGGGCTTCTTCTCGATCATGTGACCCCAGCTCGAGAGATCGCTCTCCTCGACGCCGAGCAGCGCCGCGGCGTAGCGCTTGGCGTTGCGGCGAAACTGCGTCTCCATCAACTCGGGAAAATAGATTTCCGGAAAGAAGGCTTGGGCGAGCCGCGCCGGTGGCTGGCCCGGCAGCGGCGTGCCTGAGCGGTCGAGCGGCGCGCCCGGCTTGCCGGCGTTGTCCTCCGAAAACAGGTATTCGAAAATCTGCCGCATCCAGGCGACTTCCTCGTCGCTCGTGATGCGCTGCACGCTCAGAAAGCCGTTGTCGCGGAAGAACTCGATCTCTTCCCGGCGCGGGGTCAGTTCGAACGGGATCGCGGGCGGCGGCCCGAACATCGGCTTGCTCATAGCTAGAATGTTAGCTAGGGCCAAAGGCCCGTGCAAGACTTGACGCATCGCTCCTCCGAAAGACCGTCCCATGCCCGTGATGTCCACCGCGCTCGTCACCGCCGGCGACGCCCAGTTCTCGCTGCAGCAGGTCGAGCTTGGCGATCCGCAAGCGAACGAAGTGCTAGTGGAACTCAAAGCCAGCGGCGTCTGTCACACCGATCTCGACATGCTGAACCGCCGCTTCGCCCATGTCATGGGCCATGAAGGCGCCGGCGTCGTGCTCGCCGCCGGCGCCAACGTCGAACACGTCGCGCCCGGCGACAGGGTGATCCTCAACTGGGCGATTCCCTGCGGCGAATGCTTTCAATGCCGGCTGGGGCGCGAGAACATCTGCGAGAAGCGCCCTTACGTGCCGACGGCCCGGCGCAACTGGAACGGCAAGCCGCTTTATCCCTCGTTCGGCCTCGGCACGATGGCGACGCACACCGTGGTGCCCAGGCAGGCCGTCGTGAAGATCGACGTCGAGATTCCGTATGCCTCCGCCGCACTGCTCGGCTGCGGTGTGATGACCGGTTTCGGTTCAGTGACCAACGCGGCCAAGGTGAAGCCCGGCAGTTCCGTCGTCGTGCTCGGCACCGGCGGCGTCGGGCTCTCCTGCATCCAGGGCGCGGCGCATGCCGGCGCCGCGATGATCGTTGCCGTGGACATCAATCCGCAGCGTCTCGAACTCGCCAAACAGTTCGGCGCGACGCACAGCTTTCTCGCCGCCAAAGATGACGCCGGCCTGATCGAAGCCTCCAGGCAGGTGAAGAAACTCGTCGGCCGCGGCGCCGACTACGCGTTCGAATGCACCGCCGTGCCGGAGCTGGGGGCAGCCCCGCTCGCCTTCATCTGCAATGGCGGCACCGCCATCGCGGTCAGCGGCATCGAACAGGTCGTGGCCATCGACATGCAGCTGTTCGAGTTCGACAAGCTCTACATGACGCCGCTCTACGGCCAGTGCCGGCCGTCCATTGATTTTCCCATATTGCTGTCGCTCTATGCGAACAAGAAACTCAAGCTCGACGAAATGGTGACGCGCACCTATCCGCTGACGGCGGAGGGGTTGCGCGCGGCGCTCGCGGACATGCACGACGGCAAGAATGCGAAGGGCGTGTTGATTCCATAGGCTCTCTGTTTGCAGCAAACACGTTGTCATCCCCGGCGAGCATTGTGTTAGCAATGCAAGGGAAGGGGACCCAGGATTACAAGAGCCTGAGGCGCTGCCAATCCTGGGTCCCTGTACGCTGTCGCTACAGGGTCCCTCGCCGCGCGAAGGGCGCGGCTCGCCGGGGATGACAACTGTTTTTTGGGTCGCGTGAGTGGCTTAAGAAGCCAACCCGCCCAGCAGCACATATTTGATCTCCAGGAAATCCTCGATGCCGTATTTGCTACCCTCGCGGCCGATACCGGATTCCTTGACGCCGCCGAACGGCGCGACCTCGGTCGAGATGATGCCTTCGTTGACGCCGACGATGCCATATTCCAGCGCCTCGGCGACGCGCATCACGCGGCCGACGTCGCGGGTGTAGAAATAGGCGGCGAGGCCGTAAGGCGTGTCGTTCGCCATACGGATGGCCTCGGCTTCGTCGGCAAAGCGGAACAGCGTCGCGACCGGTCCGAAAATCTCCTCCGCCGAGATTTCCATCCTGTTCGTCACATCGGTGACGATGGTGGGCTGGAAAAACGTGCCGCCGAGCGCATGCCGTTTGCCGCCGGCCGCGATCTTGGCGCCCTTCTTGGTGGCGTCGGCCAGGAGGCCTTCGACCTTCTCGACCGCCGCCATGTTGATCAGCGGACCCTGGTTGACGCCGTCGTCCATGCCGTTGCCGACTTTCATCTTCGCCACGCGCTCGGCGAGTTTCGCGGCGAAGGCGTCGTAGACCTTGTCCTGCACCAGCAGGCGGTTGGCGCAGACGCAGGTCTGGCCCATGTTGCGGAACTTCGAGATCATCGCGCCGTCGGCCGCCGCGTCGAGATCGGCGTCGTCGAAGACGATGAACGGCGCGTTGCCGCCAAGCTCGAGGCTGACTTTCTTGACGGTCGAGGCGCATTGCGCCATCAGGACTTTTCCGATCTCGGTCGAGCCGGTGAAGCTGAACTTGCGCACCAGGGGGTTCTCGGTGAGTTCCTTGCCGACCTTCGCCGCCTGTTTGGAAGTCACGACGTTGAATACGCCCTTGGGAATGCCGGCGCGGTGCGCCAGTTCGGCCAGCGCCGTCGCCGACAGCGGCGTCTCCGACGGTGGCTTGATCAGGAAGGTGCAGCCCGCCGCCAGCGCCGGCGCGCATTTGCGCGTGATCATGGCGTTGGGGAAATTCCACGGCGTGATCGCGGCGACCACGCCGATCGGCTCCTTGAACACCAGGATGCGTTTTCCGGCCGCGAAGCTCGGGATGACGTCGCCATAGATGCGCTTGCCCTCTTCGGCGAACCATTCGATGAAGCTGGCGCCATAGGCGACTTCGCCGCGCGTCTCGGCCAGCGGCTTGCCCTGTTCGGCCGTCATCAGGCGCGCCAGGTCTTCCTGGTTGGCCATGATGAGGTCGAACCATTTGCGCATCAGGCCGGCGCGTTCCTTGGCGGTCCTGGCGCGCCAGGCCGGCCAGGCCGTGTCGGCCGCCTGGATGGCACGGCGCACATCGAGCGCATCGAGATTGGCGACCTCGGCGAGGATTTCGCCGGTCGCCTTGTCCTTGACGGCGAAGCGTTCGCCCGATCCCGCACCGGTCCAGGCGCCGTCGACATAGGCGTCGGCGCGCAGCAATGACTCATCCTTGAGCTTCAGCATGGCGAAATCCAATCCTTGCTGTCATGGCCCGCGAATGCGGGCCACCCAGTTGAAGACATAATAGCTATCGCAGGAATTGGCTGCGCAACAATGTCTAAATTAAGCGCGTGTCGTCATCTGGGTGGCCCGCATTCGCGGGCCATGACAGCGAAGAAGTGTGCGTCAGCGCCGTTCCGGGATCGTGCGTTCGCCGGTCTTCTGGTTGACGTAGACTTTCCACGGATAGTGGCCGCCTTCGCCGCCGCTGCCGACTTCCTGCAGATGGTTGGTCACCACCTTGCGCCAGGCGCCCGACACATTGGCCGGCGTCATATGCGGCATTTTCGAGTGATGGAACGTCACGTCGCCACGCTTCACCGGACAGACGACCGTGCGCTGCTCGTCGACCTCGCAGGTCAGAAGATCGCTCGCCATGCCTTCGACCAGGCGGTGGGTGAGGATGCCGTCCTTGTGGCCGCGGTCGATGAAATGCATGCAGCCGTTTTCGACATCGACATCGTGCAGCGGAATCCAGCAGGTGATGCCGCGGTCTTCCAGGTTGCGGCCCCAATAGCCTTCGTCCTGGTGCCAATAGGTCGGCGCGCTCTTGCCCGGCGGCTTGCCGAGGAACATGTCGAAGAAGACTTCCATCTTCTTGTCCATCAGTTCGGCCGCGAAGCTCGTGAGCCATTTGCGGTAAGCCTGCTCGCCGACCTCCTTCCAGACGATGGTCGGGGACGACTGGATGATGCGGAAGGTCCGCTCCTCGCGTTTTTCCTTCGCGTCCCAGGCCCAGTCGAAGGCGAGGCGCTCCTTGTGGTCGATGAAGACCTGGCACTTGTCCTCGATCAAATCGAGATCGGCGGAGGGAATCGCATCCTTCACGACCAGGAAGCCGTGCTCGCGGAAGAACGCGACGTCGTCGTCGGTCGGCGCGGGATAAGGCATCGCGTTCACTTGCGCTTGATCAGTTCTTGCGGCACGCCGTCGGCGCGGCTTTTGGGCACGATCTTCTCGCCGGTGCGCTGGTTGACGTAGAACTTCCAGGGATAGTGGTCGCCTTCGCCGCCGGCGCCGCTCTCCTGCATGTGGTTCGACACCGCCTTGCGCCATTTCGTCGACATATTCGCCGTCGTCATGTGCGGCATGTTCGAGTGATGGAACGTCACGCTGCCGCGCCGAATCGGACAGACCACCATGTGCGTCTCGTCGGGATCGCAGGTCAGAAGATCGGACGCCATGCCTTCGACCGGATGATGGCTCAACACCTCGCCCTTGTGCGCGCGGTCGATGAAATGCATGCAGCCGTTCTGTGCATCCACGTCGATCAGCGGGATCCAGCAGGTGGCGCCCTTGTTGCGCAGGTTGCGGCCCCAATAGCCTTCGTCCTGGTGCCAGTTGGTCGGCGCGCTCTTGCCCGGCGGCTTGCCGAGGAACTGGTCGTACCAGAACTCCAGCTTCAGCCCCGTCAGCGCGGCGCCGAATTCCACCAGCCATTTGCGGTAGGCGGCGTCCATGGCTTCCTTCCAGACGAAGGACGGCGACGACTGGACGATGCGGAACGAGCGCTTGTCGCGTTCTTCCTTGGCATCCCAGGCCCAGTCGAAGGCGATCTCTTCCTTCTTCTCGAGGATCAGGTCGCAATAGCGCTCAAGCTCGTCGAGGTCGCTTTGCGGGATGGCGTCCTCGACCACCAGCCAACCGTGCTCGGCAAAAAAAACGATCTGTTCGGCGGACGCGCGCGGATAGGCCATGAGAGTCCTGCTAGCGGTGTAACATGTTAGGATCGCCGCTTCCCAGCGTCAACGCTTGCGAATGTGGCGAAATTTTCCCATGCTGGCATGTCAATTCAGAACCGGCGCCGATGTCCGAACCCTTTCGCCTGACGCCACAAGAACGCAACCGGCTGAACGAAGACGGCTATGTCGTGCGCGAAGGCGTGTTCGGCAAAGACGAATGCGCGGCCATGGCCGAGGCGGTGGAAACGCTGGAACGCGACCTGCTGGCCGCCAAGCGCGGCACCAAGCACAGCGTCGGCAGCTACATGTTCGAGGTCCAGCGCGAACTCGGCTCGATCGTGAAATGGGAGCCGGACCATCCCGACGTGGTGCAGGCCGTCGAACCGTTCGCCCATATCTCAAAGCCGCTCCACCGCTGGGCCCGCGATCCGCGCCTGTGGAATCCGTCCAAGGATTTGGTCGGGCAGGACGACATCGCTCTCTTCACCGAGAAGATCACGATGAAGCGCGCCCGCACCGGCGGCCCCATCGTGCTGCACCAGGACTATCCCTATTGGCGGCCCATGACCAAGGTCTGCCACAAGATCATGACCGCGCTGATCTATCTTGACGACGCGACTGTCGAGAACGGCTGCCTCGAAGTGGCGCCGGGCAGCCATCGCGACGGCATGTGCCGGGGCACCAAGAGCGTCGAGGGCTTCGGCTCCAACGAGATGGACGAGACGCAGTTCGATGCGGCGAGCCTGATCCCGGTGGAAGCCAGGGCCGGCACGGTCGTGTTCTTCGGCGCCTTCCTGGTGCACCGTTCGCTGCACAACAGGTCGGGCGCGGATCGCCGGACGCTGCTCTACTCCTATCAGCCGGGCGGCTATCCCAACAGTCTGGAGATCACCCGGCTGCTCGCGCGAAAGCCGGTCGCCGCGGCGCCGCAAAGCTGAATGTTCGCGCCCGTCCGCAATTTCGTCACGCGCCGCGGCATGTCGCTGCCCTTCACACTGCTCGGCTTCGGCTCGGCGACGCTGGGCAATCTGGGACAGGTATTCTCCGAAGACAGTTGCGACTTGACGCTTGGCCGCGCCTGGGAACGGGGCTTGCGTTATTACGATACTGCGCCGCTCTACGGTCTCGGCCTTTCCGAGGCGCGGGTCGGGCGCATTTTGCAGCGGCAGCGTCGTGGCGATTTTCTCCTTTCGACCAAGGTGGGCCGGCTGCTGGAACCCTGCGCGCCCGGCGAGTCCAATGCCGGCGTCTTCATGGCATCGCCCGAACTGAAATATGTCTACGACTACTCCCATGACGGCGTGATGCGGTCGTTCGAGGCCAGCCTGAAGCGGCTTGGCGTCGACCGCGTCGATATCCTTTTCGTGCACGATGTCGACGGCTTCACCCATGGCAGCCGCGCGGCATCCGAGAACCGCATCCAGGAGCTGATGCAAACCGGCGGCTGGCGCGCGCTGGATGAACTGCGTAGCAGCGGCGCGGTGGCGGCGATCGGCCTGGGCGTCAACGAATGGCAACCTTGCGCCCGCATGCTCGAACTGGCCGATCCGGACCTGTTTCTGCTCGCCGGGCGCTACACGCTGCTGGAGCAGGCGCCGCTCGAGACGCTGTTCCCGCAATGTGCCCGGGCGGGCGCCGGCATCGTGCTCGGCGGGCCGTACAATTCCGGCGTGCTCGCCGGCAAGAGGACGTTCAACTATGCCGCCGTACCGCCCGATGTCGCATCGCGGGTCGAGAAGCTGACCCAGGTCTGCCTCGCGCATGGTGTCGAACTGCGTGCCGCAGCGCTGCAATTCGTCGCCGCCCATCCGCTGGTGGTCAGCGTCATTCCCGGCGCCGTCAGTGCGGAAGAAATCGACGGCAACGTCGCGCTGCTGGAAGCCGAGACGCCCGCCGCGCTGTGGCGCGACCTCAAAACCGAAGGCCTCATCCATCCCGACGCGCCGGTGCCGGGCTAACGGCGGACGGAGTCCGGGCGCTCGTTGAATCGGGACTTCGAGGTCATATCGCGTATTTCTGTCGGCTCACTCCTTTGCTGGCGCACCAAAACGCCCGCCGAAAATCGGCGGCGCGGTCTGGATGCAGTTGTGGGGATTTACGGGAAGTGGGGCTTGGACCGACTCGGTTCAAGAGGTGCGCGAAAATAAATTTTGCCACTTCTTATCCCTGAGACGATCCACGTGGCGTCGCGGAGGACGCGGAGAAAATAATTCGCGGCACGGGATAGGCGCGTGTGTGCGATGCGGCGAACGATATTTTCTTGCTGCGCAAATAAATATTTCGGAGGCGTGTTCATCGCAAAGTACCGTTGTCATGGCCCGCCACAGCCGGTCTCCCGGTTCTCGCCTGCGCCAGCAAAAAAGTTCGCGTCACAAACCAATTTCGGCGCGCGTCATCTGGATGGCCCGCTGTGGCTGGCCATGACGGATCGAGGTGGGTTGGAGAGCTCCGCTGCGGTTCTTCAAGAAATCCGCCGGAGATACTCAAGCTATTTCAATAGGATAGCGTTTCCTCGATCGAAGAGGTAGAAAACTAGTTTATATTTCAAACTAGTTGTCGTATCCGGTAATCGATCGCGGTGCCCTGGCACCGCCGCACGAGGAGATTTGGTCATGAACGACACCGGCTCGGAACGCCTGCACGCTTTGGATGCCGCGCGCGGCTTTGCGCTGCTGCTCGGCATCGTCTTTCACGCCACGGTTTCGTTCCTGCCGGCGCCGGTGCCGCTGTGGATCGTGATGGACAATTCGCGCAGCCTGGCGCTCGCCGTCGCGTTTTACGTGCTGCACATGTTCCGCATGACGATGTTCTTCGTCATCGCCGGCTTCTTCGCCCATATGAGTTTTCACAAGAAGGGCGCGCGTGCCTTCATCAAGGATCGCTTGAAGCGCATTGGTATTCCGCTGGTGGTTGGCTGGCCGATCCTGTTCGCGCTGATCCTCGGCGCGACGATCTATGGCGCGGTCGTCATGTCGCATGGCGGCAAGCTGCCGCCGCCGCCGCCCTATCCCGGCTTCCCGGCCTTTCCGCTGACGCATCTGTGGTTTCTCTACGTGCTGCTGCTGCTCTACGCGGCGACGCTGCTCCTGCGCGGCCTCATCGCGCTGGTCGATCGCAAGGGACGCCTGCGCGTTGGCGTCGACGGCATCGTGCGCCGGCTGGTGGAGAATCCCGCCGGGCTTGTCGTGCTCGCCGCGCCGACCGCTGTCACGCTGTTCAGCCTGCCATGGCTGCAATGGTTCGGCATCATGACGCCTGACTCCTCACTGGTGCCCAATGCCGGCGCGGCGGTAGGTTTCTTCACCGCGTTCGGCCTGGGCTGGTTGGTGCATCGCCAGCGCGGGCTGCTCGACGTCTGGCGCCGCCGCTGGCTGCTCAACCTGGCGCTGGCGCTCGGCTTCACCGCCGCGAGCCTCGCCATCGCCGGCCTGGCGCCGCTGCTGGCGCCGGCGCCGCATGACGGCAAGACCGCGCTGTATGCCGCCACCTACACAATGGCGATCTGGACCTGGACGGCCGCGGTGATCGGCATGGCGCTGCGCTTCCTGTCGGGCTACAGCGCGGTGCGCCGTTACATCGCCGACGCCTCCTACTGGCTCTATCTGATCCATGTGCCGCTGGTCATGGCGCTGCAGGTGGCGGTGTCGCAACTGGCCTGGCCCTGGTGGGTGAAATTCCCGGTGATTCTGGGCGTCGCCTTCCCGCTGATGTTCGCCAGCTACCATCTTTTCGTGCGCACCAGCTTCATTGGCGCCATTCTCAACGGACGGCGCGAATCGAAGGCGCCCGGCCGCCGACCCGCGACCGTCATGGAGCCTGCCCGATGAGCCCCGATGCGCAATCCGCCCGCGACGACCTCGCCTTCCTGCGCGCCATCGTCGGCGATGACGAGAGCCTGCAGATGCGGTCCTTCGGCAAGGTCTATTTCGTCAGCGGCCTGATCTATGGCGGCCAGATGATCCTGCATGCGGTGCAGGCGCTGGGTCTCGTTCCGAATACCCCTCTGTTCAGCCTGGCGATCGGCCTGGGTCCGACGGTTGTCTTCATTCCGGTCCTGATCGCGATCACTTGGGGCAGCTGGATGAACAATGCCGGCAGCACCGTCAACAGAGCGATCGGCGCCGTGTTCGGCGCCATCGGCCTGACCAATCTCGCGCTGATCGCCATCATCGGCTCGGTCGCGCTGCATGAGCGCAGCGTACAAATCTGGCTGATTTTCCCGTGCTGCGTGTTCGTGCTGCAGGGCACGGCCTGGCTGTTCGCCTTCATGATGCGGCGGCGCAGCTGGTTCGTCCTGGTCGCCATCGGCTGGTATGTCAGCGCCATCGCGATGGCGCTGTCGATCTTCTCCATCGGCTGGTTCATCCTGTTCGGCGGGCTTGGCCTGTGGGGCTGCATGGCCTTGCCGGGCTGGCTGATGCTGCGCCAAGCCAAGCCGACCGCCTGACGCGATGAGCGATTTCGACATCGGACGGCTCGACGATGTCATCCATGGCCGCCTGCGGCTGGGGATCATGGCCTATCTCGCCAATGCCGAAGTCGCCGATTTCACCACGCTGAAAGCCGTGCTGCAGGCGACGCAGGGCAACCTCTCCATCCATCTGCGCAAGCTGGAGGATGCCGGCTATATCGGAATCGAGAAAAGCTTCCTGGCGCGCAAGCCCTTGACCCGCGCCCGATTGACGCCGGCCGGGCGCAAGGCCTTCGCGGCCTATCTCGAAGCCATCGGCAAGCTGATCGAAGGCGAGTGAGCGCGGCCGGCCTTCAGGTCAGCACGAAATCGGCGGCATTGAGATGCACCTTGGCCACATTGTGCAGCACGATGTGGTTGAAGTCGTCGAAGGCGATCACCGTGTCGGCGCCGACTTGCGTCATGAAGGCCTGCAGCGCCGTGAAGGTCAGCACGCCGTAGTCGTGCAGGTCGATGACGTCGCCGCTGGAATCGCCGGCCGTGAAATCGGTGATCGTGTCGAGCCCGTCTCCGGTCCGGAACACGAAACGGTCGTCGTCGGCGCCGCCGGTCAGCGTGTCGTTGCCATGGCCGCCATTGATATAGTCGTTGCCGCCGCCGCCGTTCAGCGTGTCGTTACCCTCGAAGCCGTAGAGCACGTCGATGCCCGAGCCGCCGGTCAGGGTGGTGTCGAGCGCGGGGCCGCCGATATTGGGATCGTAGGGCGTGGCGAACCACGGAATGACATCGCGGGCCTCGATCGTGTCGCTCACAGCGACATGGTTGGGCCGGCCGTTGTCGTCGTAACCGTTAAAGTAGTTCTGGTTCCAGTTCGCATCGAAGCCGAAATAGAGCGTCGACCACGCGCTGTATTGCTGCGCCGGATCGTCGAACTCGACGAGATGCGAGCCGTCATCGTTGGTGGTGACGGCCGAGACATTGAAGAGATGCGGCCCGATCGGGACGGCGTAATAGGTCTGCCACAGCCAGGCGTTCGCGCCGGCGGTGTCGTAGACGTTGTACCAGTGCGCGCCGCCGTCGGTCGCGATCTCCTGCTCCAGGATACTGCCATTGGCGGCATAGGTCGTCGCCACCGTCGCCCACGGCGCGGTGTCCGCCGCGTCGAACTGCGTCACGGTCGTCGTGCCGTTTTGGTTCACGACGGTCTGCGTCGCCACCCGCCCCAGGGCGTCATAGGTGAACAGCCCGTCCGTGAACTGGAACTGTTCGACGGCTGCCACCGTATCGGTGCCGTCCGGTGCGCCGGCCCGCTGGTCGGCGATGGTGTAGCCATTGACGTTCGCAGTGACCGTGTAGTCGGTATGGGCGCCGGAATAGACGGCGGTATCGATGTAGGCGGTGACGGAACTGCCGCCGTTCAACGTGTCGTTGCCGCCGCCGCCGGTGAGCGTGTCGTTGCCCTCGTGGCCGGTCAGGACGTTGTCGCCGCCGTCGCCGGTGAGAAAATCGTCGTGGATTCCGCCGCTGAGATTTTCAATGCCGATCAGCGTAACGATGCCATCGTCGCCGCCGATATTTTGCGGGTTTGGGTCCGCAAGGCTGACCGTGACGCTTCCGTGTGCGGCGCCCAAATCGGCGGTGTCGTTGCCGGAACCGCCGTTCAAGGTGTCGTCGCCACCACCGCCGTAGAGATTGTCGTTGCCACCGCCGCCGTTCAGAGTGTCGTTGCCGCCTTGGCCGTAAATCGCGTCGTCGCCACCGCCGCCGGTGATCTGGTTGTCGTGGCCGCCGCCAAGGACCTCGTAGGAGCCGTCCGGATCGGCGGAAGCGTCGAAGACCAGGTTGTAGCTAAAGGTACCGCTGACGGACAGCTGATGCCCGGCGGTCACCGCGGCATCGTCGGTCGTGATGACATACTGGTAGCCGGCACGCAGGTAAATTGCTTCGACATTGACCAGCGTGTTCGAGAAGGTGAGCGCATGGCCGCCCGAATAATCGCCGTCGAGTGTTATGCCGTCCGAGCCATCGCCGCCGTCGATATGGTCCGCGCTGGTCAGGGTAGCCCCCAACGTTATCAAGTCGTTGCCGCCGCCGCTGAAGACCTGGTCGGTGCCGCCTTGCGAAATGTCGATATCGTCGTCGCCCGACGTGGCGCCGGGATTGTCGGTGTAACCCACAGGCGCCACCAGCCCGTCGCCCGCGACATGGATGAAGTCGTTGCCGCCGGTGCCGGTGACGGTGGCGGCGGGCGACAGAATCATCGTCTCGGGCTGGACGGCGAGCGGCATGAGCGCGGCATCGGCGAAGACGATTTTGTCCAAGACGTGTGACCACGGATCGGCATCGGGCGAAGGACCGCCGAAGGGCAGCGCCTGCAGGTCATGGCCGGCGAACGTTTCGCTTGTCGCGCCGATCCGCAGGATGACGGACGTGGCGTCGAACCGCGCTTCGCTGGGCGAGACCGTGAATTTCAGGGTAGGGCCGCCGAAGGCGTCGCGCCTCGCACCGGCATCGTCGATGTTGTCGCCGTCATCAAATTGCACGATGGCTGTCATGGTGGTCCCTACTCGCCTGCCATTACCTGGCGTCGGCTATCACGCGGACTTGGCGCGACTGTCGCGCAATTGCCGGCGGCGGGCAAGCCGGGAAGATCATTCAACTCAGCACGAAATCCGCGGCGTTGAGCTGCGCCATGGTCACATTGTGCAGCACGATGTGGTTGAAGTCGTCGAAGGCGATGACGGTGTCGGCGCCCGATTGCGTCATGAAGGCCTGCAGCGCCGTAAAGGTCGTCACGCCATAGCCGTGCAGGTCGATCAGATCGCCGCTGGAATTGCCGGGCGTGAAGTCGCTGATCGTGTCGAGGCCGTCGCCGGTCCGGAACACGAAGCGGTCGTCGCCGGCGCCGCCGGTCAGCGTGTCGTTGCCGTGACCGCCATTGAGATAGTCGTTGCCGCCGCCGCCGTTCAGCGTGTCGTTGCCGGCAAAGCCGTAGAGCACATCGACGCCGCCGCCGCCGGTCAGCGTCGTATCGACCGCGGGTCCGCCGTTATTGGGATCGTAGGGCGCGGCGAACCAGAGGATCGTATCGCGGGCCGCGATCGTGTCGTTGACGGCGACATGGTTGGGCCGGAGGTTGTCGTCGTAGCCGTTGAAGTAGTTCTGGTTCCAGTTCGCATCGAAGCCGAAATAGAGCGTCGACCACGCGCTATACTGCTGCGCCGGATCGTCGAACTCGAGGAAATGCGAACCGTCGTCATTGGTCGTGACGACCGAGACATTGGACGTATGCCCCCCGCTCGGGGTGGCGTAGTAGGTCTGCCACAGAAAGGCATTCGTGCCGGTGGTGTCGTAGACGTTGAACCATTCCGAGCCGGC
>Ga0207929_1000169_pt1 | contig 18317 bp, 10 predicted proteins | sample NGESurdeep072012_FD_184466 | JGI IMG/M metagenome (GOLD analysis project Ga0207929, IMG submission 184466) | Arctic peat soil microbial communities from Barrow, Alaska - NGEE Surface sample 53-1 deep-072012 (SPAdes) | ecosystem: Environmental > Terrestrial > Soil > Wetlands > Peat ... | reverse complement strand
GTGCGCGGCGTCCGCTCCATGGCCAGCAGCCGCAACGAGCCGCTCTACGTCGTCGACGGCATTCCGATCAATGGCGGCATCGAGGACTTCAACCCGCAGGTCATCGAGTCCATCGAGGTCCTCAAGGATGCGGCGGCCACGGCCATCTACGGAAGCCGCGGCTCCAACGGTGTCATCCTCGTGACGACGAAGAAGGGGATCCAGGACGGGAAGATGCACTCGACGTATAACGTGGACAGCTACTTCGGCACGCAGCAGCCCGTGAAGATCATGCAGATGATGAACATGCAGCAGTTCACGCGGTTCCTGCAGGACGTAGCGGCAGCCGCCGGACAGGATACCAGCCTCGCCGCGGTGCTCGCCGGCAACACATCCGTCCCCGGGACCGGGATCTCGAAGCGCCTGTACGCCTACCAGAACAACATCCAGACCGACTGGCAGCGCGCGGTTCTCCGGAGCGGAAGACAGCGCAACCTCCAGGGTGGATTCACCGGCTCGAGCCCCGACACCCGCTATTCGCTTTCAGGCAGCTATTTCGGGCAGGAGGGCCTGATTCCTGGACAGGGAAACACCCGCGGCTCCGCTTTCGCCTCAATCGATCATACCTCAAGCCGGTTTCGTGTGGGGATCAGCACGAATCTCTCGCGCGCGCTCGTCGAGCTGGGTGAAGGAGCGGGCGCCTTCGGCTATGCGGCAGCGATGACTCCCTTCGGCTCGCCCTACAATTACACGAATCCCGATTCAGCCGGCCTCCTCGATTTCCGGCCCGACGACGACCAGCTCAATATCAATCCGCTGCTAGAGGCACGGTCGATGATCAGGCAGCAGACGAACAATCGCGTCTTCGGATCCGCTTACGCCGAGCTCAAGCTGACGGATGGACTCAGCTACCGCGCCAACTTCGGTCCTGACTACGCCAGCACGAGCCTCGGCTGCTACAACGACCCGTGGACGCACGGTCCCTGTTCGAACCCGAGCGCCAACAGTGCCAACCAGGGACAGCCGCCGCAGGCCATGTTGCGCAATACCACTGACTTCGCGTACACGCTCGACAATCTGTTGCAGTTCACGCGCGATCTTGGCGAGAAGAATCACATCGAGGCAACGGCGCTTTACAGCATTCAACACGACAGATTCACCAGCGATTCTCTTTACGCGTCGCAGCTCCCGTACAATACGCAGCTCTGGTACGATCTGGGGTCGGGCACGGCAGGCAACAACCTGAGCTCGATTTCCGAGTGGGCGCTCCGCTCTTACATGGGCCGCGTCAACTACACGCTGCTGGATCGCTATTCGCTCTCACTGACGGGGCGGTCTGACGGGTCGAGCCGGCTGGCGCAGGGACACAAGTGGGCGTTCTTCCCATCGGTCGGTCTCAGCTGGCAGATCGGTGACGAACCATTCATGCGGCGCTTCGGTGCTTTCACGCAGCTCAAGCTCCGCGGAAGCTACGGCACCACCGGCAACACCTCGATCAACCCCTACCAGACGCAGGGCACTCTTTCTCCGAAGCTCTATACGTTCGGCACCTCGCGAGTGCGCGGCTACCAGCCGGGTTCCATCCCGAATCCCGATCTGTCGTGGGAGAGAACCGATCAAACCGATATAGGCGTCGAGTTCGGCCTGTACAACAATCGGCTCACTGGCAGCGTGGACGGGTACCGACAGAACACGCACGATCTGCTGCTCGTCCGTCAGCTTCCCGCCACCTCCGGCTTCACCCAGACGCTGCAGAACATCGGCTCGACGAGAAATACCGGCTGGGAAGTCGGCTTGTCGACGGTGAACGTCGAGAACTGGCACGGCTTCCGGTGGTCGAGCGACGTTACGTGGTCAACCAACAAGAACGAAATCACCTCGCTCCAGAGCGGCGCCACGTCGGACATCTCCAACCTCTGGTTCGTCGGACATCCGATTAATCTTTGCCTCACTGGCGGCGCCTGCCCGGATCCCCAGCGGCGCGTGTTCTACGACTGGAGGTACATCGGCATTTGGCAGTACGCGGACTCTGTGGCGATGAAGGCGTTCAACGCGACCGGCAGCACGTTCAAGGCGGGTGATCCGCGTGTCGCCGACGTCAACGGTGACGGCAAGATCGACGCGAACGACCGCACTTTCATCGGGGACAGCTATCCGAAATGGGTGGGCAGCTTCTCGAATCGTATTCAGCGTGGCGCGTTCGACATCTCGGCGCTCGTCACCACGAAGGTCGGCTACACCTTCATCGACGGCACTCCGCGCTCATACGAGAACCGCAATGGCGTCATCGCGAATACGGACTACTGGACGCCGACGAACCCGACAAACCTGAATCCCGCGCCGAGTGTCGCTGGCAACCCGAAGTTGTATGCGACGACGCGCCTGTACACCAGCGGCACGCACTGGCGCATCCGCAACATCACCGCGGGTTATACCTTCGGCCAGCAATTCGCCGGCAGGCTCGGCGCACAGAGCGTCCGCATCTACGGCACCGCGCAGGATCCATACATCCACACCAGCTACGCCGGGCCTGATCCGGAGGTGGGGGGTAATCTTCCCAGCGTTCGCACGTTGCTCATCGGCACGAACATCTCCTGGTAGTCGAGGCCCTTCCTCCGAGAATCGAGACAATTATGAAGCGCACAATCCTTGGCACCTTGTCACTTGCGCTCGTCGCCGGAATCCCCGGCTGTGTCAACCTCGACGAGCATCTCATTACAGGCGTGAGCAGCCAGTACTACGCGACCCCCGACGGCCTGAACTCCGCGGTGATCGCCAGCTACGCACAGCTCCGAAATTTCTACGGCCGCGAACAGCTCATTTCCCTTTATCAGGCTGGCACTGACACGTGGAGCGACGCCGACCAGGCCGGATCGAACAACAGGGAGTTCGGCGCGTACAACGGTGGCCTGAACAGCACCGTCGCACCGTTACAGAATACGTGGAACCCCGCGTATCAAATGATCAATACGCTGAACGCCGCTCTCGACCGGGGGCCCAACACCGCGGGTATCCCGCTCTCCATAAAAAACGGCTTGCTCGGCGAGGCGTACTTTCTCCGCGCGTTCGAGTACTTCATGCTCGTGCAAACGTTCGGTGACGTGACGCTCTCGCTGCATGAGAACCAGGGCGTCGTCGCCGAGGCCGTACGCGATCCCGCGGCCGACGTGTACAAGGCGATCATCGCCGATCTCGACAGCGCGATCGCGATGCTGCCGGTAACTCAGGCCCAGTTCGGCCGCGCCACCAAGGGCGCCGCGCAGACCCTTCGCTCCAAGGTGTATCTCACTCGTGCCTACCAGCCCTTCTCGCCCGGCAAGACCGCCGATTTCACGCAGGCACTTGCCGACGCCAACGCCGTCATCAACTCGGGCACATACCTGCTCGAGCCGGTGTTCGCCGACATGTGGTGCGTCGCGCGTGCGGCCGATCCGGGCCGCAGGGGATATTGCGAGAACGCGGGCTACAACGGGAACAGAAGGGAATTCATCTTCACCGTTCAGTTTTCCTACGACCTCGCTCAGTACGACGGAGCAAACCAGTACAACTATCTGCACCTTGTCTACCTGGGGCAGTACGATAATGCGGTAGTCGGTGTGGGCATTCCGCGCGACCTCAATAATGGCCGGCCCTTCCGCCGCCTCATGCCCACTCAGTACGAGCTGAGCCTGTGGAGCAATCGGTGGTTCGGCACGCCGGGAGCCAGCGACATTCTCGACACGCGCTTCGACGGCAGCTTCCAGACGGTGTGGATCGCCACGGTGGGCGGACAGCGCAATCCGGCTGGCATCTGCCCGAACTGCACGAGCAACGCGGTGGTGAACGTCGGTGATACCACGTCGTTCATGCCGAACTATCCGGTGACCGACGCCTTCCGGCAGAGCAAGGCATATATGATTCGTACGGTCTGCCCCGCGGGCCAGGCCGATCCGACGGTCTATTGCGGCGATCGTACCGGCGTGCTGGATGGCTCTATCAACTGGGAGCGCTATCCCGCTCTCAAGAAGTTCCAGGACAACCTGCGCGCCAACCTCACCGCGCAGGAAGGTGGCAAGGTTCAAGTCATATTCCGGCTCGGCGAAGTATACCTGCTCGCCGCCGAGGCGGATGTGGGGTTGGGCAACACGGGCGAAGCGGCGCAATTCGTAAACGTGCTACGTGTCCGTGCGGCCAGCCCGGCACACAAGGCGGACAACAACGTTACGGCCGGCCAGATGACGCTAGACTTCATCATGGATGAGCGCGAGCGTGAGTTGGCCGGCGAGTTCAATCGCTGGTACGACCTCGTTCGGCCTGGCGCCCAGTACTTCGTGGACCGCGTAAAGAAGTACAATCCGCACGCCGCGCCGAACGTGCAGCTCAAGCACGCACTTCGTCCGATTCCGCAGTCGCAGATTGACGGTGTGGTGACTGGCCCCAAGTATCCGCAGAATCCGGGCTACTGATCGGCGCCGCGGTGAACCTCCGGCTGCGATCGCGAGTAGCCGGAGGTTCGTCTCTTCCAGGATACGACCGGAGCGGTGATGCTGCCCTATAAGTCTGTTGACCTTCCAGCCGAGCAGCGGGCCCTGGATCTCCTCTCCCGAATGACGATTGAGGAGAAGGCCGCACAAATGGTGGGCATTTGGCAGAAGAAAGTCGAGATGCTCGTCGATGTCGAGGGGAAATTTGATCTCGTGAAGGCACGGTCCGCGTTTGCATCAGGCAATGGGCTCGGGCAGGTCGGCAGGCCAAGCGATGCGGGCGGCACCGGTCACGAGCCTGAAAAGGGGCGCGGTCCACGACAGCAGGCCGAACTCACCAACGCCATTCAGCGGTTCTTCATCGAAGAAAGCCGACTGGGCATACCCGTGATGTTTCACGACGAGTGCCTGCACGGGCACGCCGCGGTAGCCGGCACGAGCTTTCCCCAGCCCATCGGGCTTGCGGCCACATTCGACACCGAGCTCGTCGAGCAGCTCTACACGATGACGGCGCGCGAGACGCGATCGCGTGGAACGCATCAGGCGCTCACGCCGGTCGTGGACGTCGCGCGTGATGCGCGGTGGGGTCGTGTCGAAGAGACGTTCGGAGAAGATCCTTACCTGGTGTCGCGGATGGGGGTGGCAGCAGTGCGCGGATTCCAGGGCGACGCGACCTTTCGCGACAAGACGCGAGTGATCGCGACCCTCAAGCATTTCGTCGCGCACGGGCAGCCGGAGTCGGGTCAGAATTGCGCGCCCGCCAACGTATCAATGCGGGAGTTGCGTGAGGTGTTCTTTCCGCCGTTCAAGGCGGCGGTGCAGGAGGCCGGCGCGATCAGCCTGATGGCGTCTTACAACGAAGTGGATGGCGTACCGTCGCACGCCAACCGCTGGCTGCTGCGCGACGTGCTTCGCGACGAGTGGGGATTTCGAGGGTTCATCGTCTCCGACTACTACGCGATCTGGGAGCTCAACTACCGGCCGGACACGCACGGACACTTCGTTGCCGCCAACAAGGCGGAAGCGTGCCGGCTTGCAGTGCGCGCCGGAGTGAACGTCGAGCTGCCGGAGCCGGACTGCTACACTCATCTGGTCGATCTCGTCCGGTCGGGAGATCTCGCCGAAGTGGAGCTCGACGAGCTCGTTCTCGAAACGCTGCTGTGGAAATTCCGGCTTGGGTTGTTCGACGATCCCTATGTCGATCCTGATGTTGCCGAGTCGATCGTGGGGTCGGCGCCGCATCGGGCGCTTGCGCTTCAGGCAGCGCGCGAAACGATCACGCTGCTCAAGAACGACGGCGCACTCCTGCCGTTGAATGCCGCGAAGCTCAAGTCGATTGTCGTGATCGGCCCCAACGCGAACCGTCCGCTGCTCGGCGGATACAGCGGGGTGCCGATGCAATCCGTAACCGTCCTCGAAGGAATCAGGATGCGAGCGGGATCGGACATTGAGGTCGTGTTCAGCGAAGGCTGCGGCATCACGAAGGGCGGGTCGTGGAACGAAGACCGCGTCGTGCCGAGTGATCCGGAACAGGACCGGAGACAGATCGCCGACGCGGTCGAGGTTGCGCGCGTGGCCGATGTGATCGTGCTCGCGATCGGAGACAACGAGCAGACGTCGCGCGAGGCGTGGTCGCGCACCCATATGGGCGATCGAACGAGTCTGGATCTTTTCGGCCAGCAGCAGGGGTTGGTAGACGCAATGGTCGCCACCGGCAAGCCGGTGATCGCTCTCCTGTTCAACGGCCGTCCGGTTTCGATCGGGCCACTCAGCAAGAGCGTGCCCTCGATACTCGAGTGCTGGTATCTCGGTCAGGAGGCAGGCACCGCGGTCGCGGAAGTGCTGTTTGGCGATGTCAATCCGGGCGGCAAGCTGCCGATAACCATTCCGCGCTCCGTCGGTCATCTGCCTGCTTTCTACAACCACAAACCTTCGGCGCGGCGTGGCTATCTGCTCGATGAGGCTTCGCCGTTGTACGCCTTCGGCTATGGCCTGAGCTACACCAGCTTCGCCATAACCAACGTCCGGCTCGAGCGCGGCACCATTCAACCGGGCGAGTCGACGAAAGTCTTCGTCGACGTGGCGAACACCGGCGGCAGGGAAGGGACCGAGGTCGTTCAGATGTACGTGCGCGATCTTGTGAGCTCCGTCACGCGCCCGGTGAAGGAATTGAAGGCGTTCAGAAGAATTCAGCTGAAGCCCGGAGAGACGAGGACGGTGGAGCTTGACCTGACCGCCGATTCGCTCGCATTTCATGACGTGAACATGAAATACGTCGTGGAACCGGGTGATTTCGCGATCATGGTGGGAAGCTCCTCGCGCGATGTGGATCTCCAGACGGTGAATCTGACGGTAGAATGCCAACCTTCATGAGGATTGGGGGACACATGCCCCAGCAGACAGAACGGATCTCAGTCACCGAGAAGGTCGGCTATGGCATCGGAGACGCCGCGGCCAACTTCATCTTCCAGACGATGCTGGTGTTCCAGCTCGCGTTCTATACCGACACATTCGGTATTACCGCGGCTGCGGCCGGAACCCTGTTTCTCGTCGTTCGAGCGTTCGACGCGGCGTTCGATCCACTGATGGGGGTGATCGCCGACCGCACCAACACGAAATGGGGGCGCTTCCGGCCGTGGGTGCTGTGGACCGCGGTGCCGTTCGGAATAATGGGATTCCTGACGTTCACTACTCCGTCGTTCGGACCGCATGGGAAGCTTGTGTACGCCTACGTGACATACATCCTCCTGATGATGGTGTATTCGGCGAACAATCTTCCCTACTCGGCCCTGAGCGGTGTGATCACCGGGAATCTCACCGAGCGGACCAGCCTTTCGTCATACCGCTTCGTCTTCGCGATGAGCGCGGCATTCGTGGTACAGGGACTGGCCTTGCCGATGGTCAACTACTTCGGACAGGGCGACAGCGCCAAGGGGTATCAGTGGACGATGGGAATTCTTTCCGTGCTCGCTGTCCTTTTCTTCTTCATCACCTTCGCCACGACGAGGGAGCGGGTGCATCCCGATCCCTCGCAGAAAAGCACGATACGGCAGGACTTCGCCGACCTGGCTCGCAACGGGCCATGGATAGCGATCTTCCTGCTTACGATCTTCGTCTTCATTACGCTGGCAATGCGAGGCGGCGTGATGCTCTACTACTTCAAGTACTACGTCGGCCGCGAGGATCTTTTCAGTTTTTTCAACGTCGCCGGTCTCGCCTCTACGATCATCGGCGTTCTGTTTTCGGCGCCGCTGGCGAAACGGTTCGGCAAGCGCGACGTGTTCGTCGCCGGCCTGTTGCTGACCGTCGTGTTCACGGCCGCGTTCGTGTTCATACCCCGTACCGCGATCATCACGATCTTCGGCGTGGAGATGCTGCGCCAGCTCGCCTACGGATTCACCATTCCGTTGTTGTGGGCGATGATGGCGGATGTGGCGGACTACTCCGAGTGGAAGAACTATCGCCGCGCGACAGGGGTGGTGTTCTCGGCGATCGTTTTCGGGCTCAAGGCCGGGCTGGGCTTCGGCGGCGCGATAGGTGGGTGGGTTCTCGCGACGTACGGATACGTCCCCAACGTGGCGCAAACGGAGCGCGCGCTCCAGGGAATCAAGCTGACGGTGAGCGTTTTCCCCGCCGCGACTTTCCTCATCGGCGTGATCTGTCTCTTCTTCTATCGAATAGACAAGAAGCTCGAGATCAAGCTCACCGACGAGCTGGCCGAGCGTCGCAAGACGTACGCGTTGGCGCCGATGGCGGCGGCAACATGAGGCCCGCTTTTCGAAAGCTGGCGGCGATGCTGATGCTCGCCGGGTGCGCGCCGTCGACCACGACGAACCACCCGGCGGCGCTTCCCGCTCTCAAGGACGTGTTCAGAAACGACTTCATGGTTGGCGCGGCTCTCAATCAGGATCAGTTCGAGGAGAGGGACACCAGGGGGGCGGGGATCGTCAAGGCGCAGTTCAACACGGTCAGTCCGGAAAATGCCCTCAAGTGGGAGGTCGTTCATCCGCAGCCCGGAGTTTACGCGTTCGAGCTCGGCGACAGGTACGTGAGGTTCGGGACCGACAACGGCATGTTCGTCATTGGGCACACTCTCGTGTGGCACAGCCAGACGCCAAGGTGGGTGTTCGAAGATGCCAGCGGGAAGCCGCTCGGTCGCGATGCCTTGCTTGAGCGCATGCGTGACCACATCTACACCGTCGTCGGGCGCTACCGGGGCAGAATCAAAGGCTGGGACGTGGTCAACGAGGCGCTCGAGGAAGACGGCACGCTCCGGAAATCGCCGTGGCTCAACATCATCGGCGAAGATTATCTCGCCAAGGCGTTTCAGTACGCGCATGAGGCTGATCCCTCGGCGGAGCTCTACTACAATGACTACTCGATGGAGAATCCAGCGAAGCGCGCGGGTGGTGTCGCCCTGATTAGGAAGCTGCTGGCAGCCGGAGCGCCGGTGAACGCAGTTGGGTTGCAGGGGCACCAGAAGATGGATTGGCCATCGGCAGCGCAGGAGGACTCGACGATTTCGGCCTTTGCTGCCCTCGGGGTGAAGGTCAACATCACTGAGCTCGATGTGGACGCGCTTCCGCGTGCCGTGCGGAGCGCAGGAGCGGACGTTTCGGCGAACGCCGCGCCGAGCACCGCGCTGAATCCTTATTCGGCGGGACTGCCCGATTCTTTGCAGCAGGCCCTGGCCGTGCGGTATGCAGATCTGTTCAGGGTGTTCGTCAAACACCGCGAGGCAATAGACCGCGTCACTTTCTGGGGCGTTGCCGATGGCGATTCATGGCTCAACGGCTGGCCCGTTCGTGGTCGGACCAGTTACCCGTTACTATTCGATCGCAATGGACTGCCGAAGCCAGCGTTCAACGCGGTCGTTGGCGTGGCCGCAAAAACCTCCGGTTCAAATTGAAAAAGGCTCATCACATGGGACGTGACCGACGTGCCGCCCTCGTGAAGTCAGAAGCCGTCATTCTCAAGCCGGTCGCTGTGAAGGCGGCCGTGGGCACATCCACGGCGTCCGCCAAAGGCGTGCGTGATAGCGCGATCAAGAACGCATTCGCGCCGCTTTCCAAGCCCAGTCTCTCCGGCAGTCTCGTCAGGCGGATCAAGGAATTGATCCAGACGGGAGAGTACAAAGCGGGTGATCGCTTGCCCTCGATAATGGAGATGGCGCGGCGGTTCGGCGTTGGCCACCCCACCATCCGCGAGTCGCTCAAGATTCTCGAGACGATGGGAGTGGTGGAGGTCCGTCACGGGTCGGGAGTGTTCGTGGCGCGCAGCGAGGAGTTACTGGTGCTTGCGGTCCCGGATTTCTCCGGCACCGTCACGAAAAAGCTTCTCGTAGATCTCATCAATACGCGGATGTCGCTCGAGATGAGGTCGGCGTCCGACGCAGTGCGCAACGGCACCGACGCGCACCTGCACGAGATGCACCGGCTGCTCACGATCGCGGCGGAGAACCTCGAGAACGACGTTGTTCTCTCGTCCGCAAACATGTCGTTCCACCGTGAGATCGCAGTTGCATCGGGCAATACCGTGCTGACCCAGATGCTCGATGTGATCCAGGACCTGTTCCAGGCGGAGCAGCGCCTCATACTCGGGATTTTCGGTTCGCGCGCGCAGGATCACAAGGAGCATCTTGGAATTCTCGACGCGCTCGAGCAGCGGAATGAGGGGCTTTGCGTCGAACTCATGCGCCAGCATCTCGAGGGCGTGCGCGCCGCCGTGCTGCGCTGGGACCCTGTTCATCATCCGGTGGGCTGAGCCCATGGCCTGCGCAGTCTGTGGCGTCGCGATGTTGCATGGTCCGTGGATCAGATCTGTGCAGCTTCGACGCGTTGTCGGGTGCATGTTTGCCGCCGTTGCCCTGCTAGTCGTTCACGCCTGCTCGTCAGGCACCGGGGCTGCAGACCAGACGACGGGTCCGGGTCCCGGGACTCCTTCGGTGGACACAATCGCCCTGCGGGTCCTGGCCGACAGGCGTGGACTCCGCATCGGCTCCGCGGTAGATCGCGGGTTCCGCTTTGCGGGAGCCGATGGCGTGAAGTTCAGGGCCGTCCTGGCTAGGGAATTCAGCGTTCTCACGCCGGAGAACGACATGAAACACGAGCGCATTCACCCGGGGCGGGATGTATATCGGTTCGAGCCCGCGGATTCACTCGTCGCGTTCGCCGAAGCGAACGGCATGAGCGTGCGGGGGCACACGCTGGTGTGGCATCGTCAGCTTGCCACCTGGCTGACATCCGGGAGCTGGACCCAGGCAGAGGCCGAAGCGCTTCTCGTCGATCACATAGCGCACGTGGCCGGCCACTACAAAGGCCGCGTCCTGGCCTGGGACGTGGTGAACGAGGCGCTCGCCGACGATGGGTCGCTGAGAGCCGGCTTCTGGCTCGATCATATCGGCCCGGACTACATAGAGCTTGCGTTTCGCGCGGCTCGCGACGCCGATCCGGGAGCGATGCTCTTCTACAATGATTACAACATCGAAGGAATCAACGCCAAATCGGACTCGGCGTACGCGATGATCCGGGAACTGCGCCTGAAAGGCGTGCCAATTGACGGCGTCGGCATGCAGGCGCACTTTCAGCTCGGCGGCGTGCCCTCCTCCCTTGCCGCGAACATCGCGCGGTTTACGGCTCTCGGCGTGAAGGTGCACATCACCGAGCTGGACATACGCATTCCGTTGCCATCATCGGCCGCGCAACTGCAGACGCAGGCGCTGAACTACCGCGACGTGTTCAATGCCTGCCTTCAAACACCGGGCTGCGATGCGATTGTGCTGTGGGGATTCACGGACCGCGAGTCGTGGATTCCCGACTCTTTCAGCGGATGGGGTGAAGCGCTTCCCTTCGATGCGACCTACAATCCGAAGCCCGCCTACTGGTCCATCTACAATCTGCTTTCAGGCCGGTAACGGTTCGCTGGCGGGATGCCGCGCGCGCGATCGGTAGAGAAGCGATAGACAGTCTGCGATGTGAGCGTCTTTCCGGGACGGAGAATCGTAGAAGGAAAGCCGGGCTGGTTGGGGGAGTCGGGAAAATGCTGAGTCTCGAGTGCTACACCGCCGCGCCGGCCATATACGCGTCCTTGCTTTCCGCGGAGGCTGCCGGGCAGGGAATTTCCTGAATAGACCTGGGTACCCGGCTCGGACGTGTAAACCTCGAGTATCCTCCCGGTCACCGGCTCGAAGAGTTTCGCGGCGAATGTGGTGCCGGTATGAGATCCTCGCTCCAGTACGAAATTGTGGTCGTAGCCACCGCCGAGAGCCAGCTGCTCATCGTCGCCGTCGATCCGCTCGCCAATGAATCGCGGCGTCCTGAAGTCGAAAGGCGTCCCCTCCACGCGCCTTAGTTCCCCCGTCGGAATGAGAGACTCACCGACGGGAGTGAACAGGCTTGCGTTCACGGTGAGCTCATGGCCAAGTATGTCGCCGTTTCCGTGACCGGCGAGATTGAAGTACGTGTGCTGTGTGAGATTGACCGGAGTGGGAGCGCTCGAAGTCGCATGGTAGTCCACGACCAGCTCGCTTTGTCTCGTCAAGGCATACGTTACGCGGGCATTCAGCCGTCCGGGGTAACCCTCTTCTCCGTCAACGCTCTCGTATTCGAGCACGGCTCCCGCGCCGTTCTCGAACGGAGTGACCTTCCAGTGCGCTCTGTGGAATCCGAGTGGTCCGCCGTGCAGATGGTTGGGGAAGTCGTTCCTGGCGAGGCTGTATTGGCGGCCATCCAGAGAGAAGCGACCATTCGCGATCCGGTTCGCGTAGCGTCCGACGATCGATCCGAGATACGCCTCGTCGGCGAAGTAATCATCCAGAGTATCGTAGCCCAGCGCGACATCGGCGGTAGCACCGTCTCTGTCGGGCACTTCGATGGACAGAATGATTCCGCCAAGCGAGATGAAGCGTATTCGAATACCTCCGGGCATGGAGAGACTGAACCATTCGACAGTCTCGCCATCCGGTCCAGCACCGAAGTCTCCTCTATGGAGAAGGTGTGTAGGCATACATCCCGAAGTACGTGCCGATAAATCCTCCAGCTACTTTCGTGCTGAGCATGATCCCGTCGGCGCCGGCCTTGAGAAGAATCCACTTGTCCGGCTGCTGGGAATAGTAGAAGTCGTACTCTGCTCCCCTCGCCTCGATCTTCAGATAGATGGGAGCGGTCGCCGAAAGTCGCACCGGCACGCTGGCCAGCACAACCCCCTCGGCAGGCGGTGTCCTGGCGGAGTACTTCTCCACCTGCACGACATTCCCGTTTGCGGTTTTTGTCACGCCGACGAAGTAGTAGCGCGACTCGTTCTGGAACGCGACGAGGCCCGCCTTGTCACCCGGCTTTTCTGGAACGTACGCGAGCGCCGTCGACGCCGAGCTCCACGCGTGCTGCTGGCGGCGGCCGATGAAAGCCGGCTGAGCGAAACCGCCAATGTCGGCCGATCGCGGAGTTATGGTGAGCCAGCCCGGCGACGAGCTTAGGCTATACCACGTCTCCCTCGGCGTTCTGAGGAGACTCCATTCCATGCCGAGCTCGGGCGACGAGAAATCGTCAGTGCGCTTGAAGTTGCCGCTCATCGGCGCGGCGGTGGCAGGTTGCGCTGGGAGATTGGGATTCTTCTGAACGTAAGGAACGGTCGCAGTGCCCGTGAGGATCACCGGCCATCCATCAGCCCAGCGCACCGGCAGCATGTATGTCTCCCGACCCGTATTGTAGTAATTGTCGGCGTATGGCCGCGCACCCAGAAAGACGGCCCACCATTCGCCGTTCTGTGTCTCGACGAAATCGGCGTGACCGGCGGCAATGATCGGGAACGGGCGGTCGCCCGCGAGATGTCGCTGCGTCAGTATCGGGTTGCCGGCGAAGGGAGTGTAGGGCCCCCACACCGACGCCGAGCGAAACACGACTTCCGAGTGTTCTTCGGCCGTGCCACCTTCGGCCGCGATGAGGTAGTACGAGCCGTTGACCTTGAGGATGTGCGGAGCTTCGATCCAGATCGGCTTTTTCGACAGATCGACTCCTCCGTTGATGATCATGCGCCGAGGGCCGATCATCTTCGATGATTTCTGATCGAACTGCTGAATCCAGATTGCTCGATGTCCTTCGTAGAGCGGCGGCCCGATCGGTGGCCCGTTGTTCATGACGTACGCTTTCCCATCGTCATCGAAGAAGAGCGACGGGTCGATGCCGTCCACTTCCGGAAGCCATACGGGATCGGACCAAGGGCCTGCCGGATTCGTTGCGGTCACGAAGAAATTGCCGCCGCGGTCCACGAGCGTGGTGATCATGTAAAAAGTGCTGTCGTGCCAGCGGAGGGTCGGGGCGAAGATCCCGCGGGAAACCTGGGCGCTGTCGACGTTGAGCTGCGACGGCCGGGTGAGGACGTGGCCGATCTGCTTCCAGTTGACGAGATCCCGGCTCTGGAAAATCGGAACGCCGGGGAAGTACACGAAGCTCGACGTCACGAGGTAGTAGTCGTCGCCTGCCTTGACGATGCTCGGGTCGGGATAGAATCCGGCAAGAATCGGGTTGAGATACTCGTTCGGTCCTCGCGTGAACTTGTCGTAGACCGGATCCTTGCCCTCATAGGTGAACCAATCGAAGCGCGCAGTCGGGGTCGGTGCCGGCGCGACGGCGACGCTCGCGCACGAGCCGGCCATCATCGCCAGAAGAGCAGGCGTCACCGTGCAATTGGCCCATCGGGTCATTCTTCGACTCCGTGTGATTAAAAGTGGGGGCGGGTGCGGCTTCGAGTTACTTCGGCCCGCCGTGAAAGCTTTCCGGTGGTCCCAGGTATGACGGTTTGATCGTGCCCCTTTCGATCACGAGCTTCTGGAGCACAACCCCTGAATCCACCATCCAGAATTTGAGAACGTGTGCGCCGGGCGCCATGACGCGGTGTGTGGATGTCGTAGTGATCACGTTGTTGCTCACCCACTGCTCCCACGCCTTCTCGCTGGTGTCCTGCTGCACATTCACGATCTGCGGCTGTTCGTCGTCGATCGAGACGGCATACTTCAATCCACTGCCAGCGCGGAAGTTGAGCGTGGGCGAGAGATACGCGCGAGCAACGACGGTGCCGGTGTCGGTGAGGTTGATGGCGTACTCCAGCCGCGGGGTGTTGCCGCCGGGCACCTGGCTCTTCGCTGTGGATGGAAACGCGGTCACGCCCGAGAGCGTGCGACCCAGATCGGGAATTACTTTCCAGGCGACGTCCCGCGTACTGACGGCGCGCGAATAGTGCGCGGCTTCGATCGAGACGTAGCCATTGCCTTCGACGAATCCGCGCAGAGCACTGCGCGCCGTGGGGGGCGCGTTGCTGACCTGGGCCTGGACCACGACCGACCTGCCGCTCGCCCCCTTGATCGTGATGGCTGCTCGCGACGGTCCCGGCGGAGCTTTGGCCCAGTTCACGTTCACCGTCAGCCGTTGTTCCTTTTCGATGCGTCCCGCCGCCGGAGTGACTTCCAGCCAGGGCGCTGACGGAGTGACCGTGTACTCGAAGCGCGTCTGTCCGCGGTTGAACACGTCGATATAGTAGGTCTGCCGCGCAAATGAATCGAAGAAAGGGAGGACCGGCTCGTCCCGTCCGGTGGGCCACCACCTGTCCGAGCCCTCGATGGCTACCCCCATTTCCGCGGCCTCGGGAACCTGGATCACGTCGACCTGAGGCATGACGTTTCTCGGCGGCTCCTGCCAGTAGGTGTAGCCGATGTGCGTCTGATCCATGAAATGATTCCACTTCCCTTGGGCGAGCTCCTTGTTGTAGGTGCGCGAGATCTCCGCGTCACGCGTGAACAAGGCTCTGACGCGATCGGCGAGATCGTTCGTGGACGCGCGACCCTGTCTGGCATAGAGCCGGTTCTTCGCGGTGGTGACGTACAGCTCGTTCAGGTTTGCGCTGGCCTCGATGGGGTGCAGCACGAGCTGGTAATAGGCGTCCCTGTATTCCGCGGGGAGCGCGATCTTCTTCGCCTCCGCAAGAAGATTGTTGTATTCCGCGACCACCGTCTCCGCTTCTCGATAGTTGGCGAGGCTGTAAGTGTCGGGCGCGAGAAGCTCGGGCTTGCGGCGGCTGTTGTACGTCGTGTAACGAGAGAGAAAGCCCGCGATCTCTGCCGCGTGCGCGGCGCCGAACTGCTGCTTTGCCCATTGTAGCGTGTACTGCGGCAGCCGCTCGGCTGTCCACTTGCCGGGGTTCCATGCATAGTCGAGAAAGAACTGGGTAGGAAGCTCCATCGGCTTCAAGTCGCCGACGTTCACGATCCAGATGCGATCGACTCCGTGCTCATAAGCGAGATGCATCTGCTCCCAGATGCGTGACACCTGGTTGGTATTGATCCACTTGTAGTTGCGCGGACCACCGACGTAATCGAAGTGATAGTAGACGCCGTAGCCGCCGCGGCGGGGAGGCGCGCCGGTCTCGGGGAGGCGCCGAATGTTGCCCCAGTTGTCGTCGGCGAAGAGAAGAGTGACGTCGTCGGGGACGCGCATCCCCTTGTCGTAGTAGTCCTGCACTTCCTTGTACAGCGCCCACAGCTGAGGAACCTCGGAGGGGTCCTTGCCTGTGACTTCTCCGATGATCCTTCGCTGATCGGCGACGATTCGCTCGAGGAGGGCGATGTTGCTCCCCTCCGTCATCGGCATGTCACCGTCCCCTCTCATCCCGACGGTGACGATGCTCTCGCGTATGCCCATGTTCCGAATGCCCTGGCGCCAGAACTCGCGCAGGGTCGAGTCGTTGTGATCGTAGTTCCATTCGCCTTTGCCGAACCGCCTCCACTCCTGCTGCGCGCGAAGCATCGGCTCATGGTGAGAGGTGCCCATGACGATTCCGTACTCGTCGGCGAGCTGGGGATTCAGCTTGTCGTCGTCGTTGAACGCGTTTCCCCACATCGCCGGCCACAGGTAGTTGCCCTTCATGCGGAGGATCAGCTCGAAGAGCTTCTCGTAGAACTCGTGATTGAACCCGCCGAACTTTTCGCGCGCCCATCCGGATAGCGCCGGGGCTTCGTCGTTGAGGAAAATGCCGCGATATCTGACGGCGGGCTCTCCGGACGAATGCCGCCCCGGAAGGATGAAGAGCTCGCGCCGTCGTTCCACTGGAACGTCGGCCCACCAGTACCATGGAGAAACGCCGATGCGGGCGGAGAGATCATAGACACCGTAGATGGTGCCGCGCTTGTCGCTCCCGGCGATCACCAGAGCGTATCTCACGCCTGGCCGCGGGTTGTCTATCACCTGCAAGAGAGAGGTTTCCCATTTTCCGGTGACTCCGCTGACGTCGAGCCTGCGCTCCACAATGAGACTGTCGAGCAAAGGATTTTTTCCAAGAGTTCCCACGATCACGATGTCGCGCGAATCGCGAAAGCCTGCGGGCGCGAGTGCCGGCCTGGTGCCGGTTACACGCTCGATGTCGGCGCGCAGGTTGTCGACCGCGCGGATCACCCCGGGATAATCACTGCTGCTCACCTGGATGGGCGCGCTTCTGCCCGAAGTCGCAAGCGGAAAGCGCCCGGCCGCCGCGACCGAAGTGACGTACGATTCGTCTGCGGCGGCCACCGATTGCTGGGCTGCTGACAGCGCCGCTGTCAGGAAGAGCGCCGCCAGAATGGAAGCGATGTTCCTGAAATGGCCGGTAGCCCGCGACAAGGCGATCTTCAGTCCTGAGTCGCGATGAGAATCACGCCCGCGGCGTGGCCCACTCCCCATCGTGCTGTCGCGGCGACTCCGTCGTAGTGGCGGATGTAGCGAATAGAATGAAGATCGAGATTCCGCAGGTTGCTCACCCCGCCAAGTTTGACGTTGTCGAGGTACACGAGCACCTCGCTGGGCGCGACGAAGCTGTCGGGGCCCCGCGCGGCGAGCCATGGCGGATGCAGGGCTTCCACGGCGTCGTACACGGTGATGAAGTGCCCCTCGATCAGCTCCTCACCCGTGATGACGTTCCGGTCGCGCTGGGGAAGGTTTGCGGACTTTCGCCCGCTGGAGCAGGCGCCGCACAACACTAACAGCGCCAACATGATCAGCCTGCCAATGTCACGGCGCATAGGCAAAGGGGAATGGGCGAAAGGTCAGTCCGGGCATCCGGAAAGCCCCGTCTGCGACACAACACTAGCTGAGGCCGACAGGAGGCGGATCGGAATGCAATTTGTCTTTTCGCTTGCGGGGAACATACGCGCATCCCCGCATATGAGCAAACGGCTGTAGCACGTCAACAATGCGGGGGAAAGGAGAGAAAAGAGAGTGACTCGATGGCTTGGACAGAACGGACTTTCCGTGGCCGGTTTACCGTGGCGGGCTGATTCTCAAAGTCTATTGGCATTCCCTGATCCTGGAACTATCTGGCGTTGCAGTTTCTCGGCCGAAGGTCACGCGAATTCGACCGGTTTTGTGGATGCCAGCCGCAGCGCCCCGATTACGCGCGTGAGTCGGCGGTGCCGCCCTCGCGCTGCCGCCCCGCCAGAATCTCGAATCCGCATGTATGGAGGTCGAGTTGTCACTAACGATACGAGAGCTTCCCGCTGCCGAGAGGCCGCGGGAACGCCTGCGCAGTCACGGGGCGCACGCTTTGAGCTCGAGCGAGCTGCTCGCCATTCTGCTCGGGAGCGGATCCGAGGGCCGTTCCGCGATCGGAATCGGCCAGGAGATCCTTTCCACCTGCCGGGGCTCGCTGCGGCTGCTGGCGACGCAGCCGGTGGCCGCTCTCACGAGCGTCAGGGGCGTGGGAACGGCTCGTGCGGCTGGCATCCACGCCGCGCTCGAGCTGGGACGCCGCATGGCGGCGGAGGAACGGCAGGAAGGAGTGCCGGTGCGCTGGCCGCGCGACGTTTACGAGATCTTCGCGCAGCGTCTGGAGGATCTTCCGGTCGAGGAGTTCCAC
>Ga0207929_1000165_pt1 | contig 18488 bp, 22 predicted proteins | sample NGESurdeep072012_FD_184466 | JGI IMG/M metagenome (GOLD analysis project Ga0207929, IMG submission 184466) | Arctic peat soil microbial communities from Barrow, Alaska - NGEE Surface sample 53-1 deep-072012 (SPAdes) | ecosystem: Environmental > Terrestrial > Soil > Wetlands > Peat ... | reverse complement strand
GATCATCGCGACCGAGAGGGCGAGGTAGATCGCCCCGAGCAGCCTGTGCGAGGTCATCGAGCGAAGCTAGACACGCTTGCGCGCGCTGGCAAGCAGTCGGACGCGGTCGTACTTTTCGCTCGCATGGGTCGTCGCGCTCTGTTCAATCTTCCCAATACGATGTCGCTGTCGCGGGTGGTCCTGGCGCTCGCATTCGTGCTAGTGTCGGGACCGTGGGATCGCATCGCCCTCATCGCGGTCGCGGGATTGACGGACTTCATGGACGGCTGGCTCGCCCGCCACAAAAAATCGGAGAGCAACGCCGGGGCGCTCCTCGATCCAATCGCCGACCGGATCTTCGTTTTCGTCGCGATATCGACCTACCTCGTTGAAGGCCAGCTTTCCACCGCGCAGTATTTCGTCTTCCTCACGCGCGACCTGGCCACGGCCCTTGGGTTCCTGGTCGCCAAAATTATTCCAGCGCTGCGGCCCGGCGTGTTCAGGGCGAGAATGCTAGGCAAGATTGTCACCGTCCTCCAGATGATCACGCTGGTGGCGATCATCCTGGTGCCGGAGCTGACCGGGATCCTGATCCTGGCGATCGGAGTCGTATCCGCCGCATCAATCGTCGACTACACGATCGCGCTCTGGCGGGGACGCACCCGCTCGAGCGCCGCCTGACGCCGATCGATGCGAACCCCGCGATCGCTCCTCTATATGATGCTCGGCCTGACGCTCCTGGTGTCTGCGGCCGCACGCTCGCAGACCCCACAGCAGCCGGTCCAGATCGAAGGAAGGCTCGACGCCATTATCGCCCGCACCACCGGCTTTGAGGGTGGACTCGGAGTGAGCGTTCCCTCCGGGATCTACGTACGGTCCGGCCTCGTCGCTGGAATCGGCGTGGGCCGCCACGGGGTCGAAGGCCGGACCGATCTGATCACGAGATTCAGCCTCGACCCGTTCCGTCAGAGTCGGTGGGCTCCGTACGGCGAAGCCGGGGTATCGGGACGGTACCGCTCAAAGCTCGACGGAGGCTCGCGGGCCTACCTGCTGGTAGTCCTCGGTGTCGAGGGGCCGCTGCCCTTTGGCCGGACATCTGGGATCGAGCCGGCGTTCGAGGTTGGGCTCGGGGGAGGGGTGAGGTTAGCGGTCATACTTCGACGCGGGATCAACGCGCGAAGGTGAGCTGACTACCAGTGGAGTTGAGCCTGCCGCAAAAAAGAAAGGGCGCCCAGCGGGCGCCCTTCGATCAAACGGCCTGTCTAACCTTCGGAGGCTGAGCGAATCGCTCTCCCAGTACCCGAAGTTCCCCTACTTCCGCTGGCGTCAGCTCATGGTACCGCTCCGCCAGGTAATCCATCGTGTTGTCGAACCAATCCTTCTGATCCTCGGGCGCCGAGCCGACTACGCCACAGCGCATGATCTGCTGGAACAGCTCGTCCCGGGCCTCCGCAAACGGAGTTGCCGCTCGGACGGGCTCCTTCCGGAATCTGTTTTTCTGAGTGTTCATCAATTCGGTTGGAGTAAAAACGTCTATGAAATCGTAATCTTCAATCTACTTGTGTTAGACACCATTTCATAGAAGAAAGGTTCAAGCTGCAGCCCTTTTCTTGATGAAATCGAGCAACAATTCCGAGAGATGCTCGGGGTTTTCCTCGGGAACGAGCCGCGCGACTCCCGCGAGCCTCACCAGCCTGGCTTCCGGGATGGCGTTGACCAGCCTGTCCGCCAGCTTGGGCTCGACCCACTTGTCCTCGTCGCCCCAGATGATGAGCGTCGGCGCCTTGATCTCTCCGTACTCATCCTCGTCCAGATCAGCCTTGTTCACCGCGCTCGCCAAGGTCAGCAGGTGCTTTGCGCCATCCTTTCCGACGAAGGGAGCGAGATATCGGGCGATGAGCTTCATCGGCATGTGCTCCTGATCGGCCACACTGCCCTTGAGCACCCCCTCGAGGAGCGGGGCGGCGCCCATCACACCGCGAGTAAGACTGAACGCGAAGCGCGCCGTGCGCCGCTGCATCTGGGTGATCTCCTTCGCGGGCAGCTCCTCGAAAGCGGGCGTGTTGATCAGGACCAGCTTTTCGACGCGGTCGGGACGGTTCGCGGCCAGCTTCATCGCCACGTCGCCGCCCAGGTCGACTCCAACGATCACCGCGCGCGAGACGCGCAGCACCGTCATCGCGGCGTCGAGATACTCCGCCTGTGCCGCTATCCCGAAGTCGGCGTCCAGGGGCCGGTCGGACTGTCCGTGCCCGAGCAGATCCACCGAGTACGCGGTGTGCCCCGCGGCGGTGATGGCGGGAGCGATGGCGCGCCACAGAAAGTTGCACGTCCCGAATCCGTGCAGGAGAATGACGGCGGTGCCGCCATGCCCGTACCGCTCGACGTGCATTGCTCCTGGGCCTACTGGAGCTCTCAGGACATCAGCTTGCATCTATATACCCCTCTCTTAGCTTTCGCGTCACAACGCACTCAACGCACGAAATCGACCACGGAAAATGCCTCCAAACAACGAATCACCCAAAGACAGGAACGTACCCCCGAAAAAGATCGTCAGGGAGAGCCGTGCATCAAGTCGGCCAAAACCCTTCCTCTGGGTGCTCGGCCTCATCGCTCTCGTCGGCATCGCAGCGCTCGGATACGTTGCGAGCAAGCCCAAGTCCAGCTCGGCCGCAAAGGATGTAGCCGACACGACCAACGCCGGACCCGCTCAAGGTTACCTGATAGGCAAGGTCGATGCCCCGGTAAAGATTGTCGAATTCGCCGATTTCGAGTGCCCACAGTGTGGCGGCTTCGCGACGATTACGGAGCCTGACGTGCGCACGCGAATCATCGAACCGGGCCTCGCCAACCTCACCTACTATGATTTCCCGCTGACCCAGCATCGTAACACACTCGCCGCGTCGAACGCCGCGGCGTGCGCCGATGAGCAGGGCAAGTTCTGGCCGATGCATGATCGCATCTTTCAGGGGCAGGATGAGTGGAATGGCGAGGCGACCGATGCTCCGAAGCCATTTCTCAAGCGCTACGCCGGTGAGGTCGGCCTGGACGTAGCGAAATGGGAAAGCTGCTTCGACGCGCGCAAATACCAGAAGCGCATCAGCGCCAATCTCGCCGAGGGTCTAAGGCGGGGCGTGAATTCGACTCCCACGTTCTTCATCGGGAACAGGATGTACCCCGGTTTGCGCCCGTACGATGAGCTGAAAAAGATCGTCGATTCGGCCGCGAAAACCACGACCACTCCGGTCGCGACGGGCGGCCCCGCGGCACCAGCGACGAAGAAGTGACCAAGCGGATGATCGTGGCCGCGCTCGCGCTGGCCGGGATCTTCATCAGTCTCTACCTCACTCTCTACAAGCTCGGCGTCATCGGCGAGCTGAGCTGCACCATCGGCTCGTGCGAAACCGTGAACACGAGCAAGTGGTCGAGATTTCTGGGGCTGCCGGTCGCCGTCTGGGGGCTGCTCTTCTACCTCGACGTCTTCCTGGTCGCGCTGGCCGGGACACTCCCTCGCTTTGAAGGCGAGCCCGCCATCTCAGTCGTGCTCGTAGCCGAAGCAGCCATTGGCGTGCTGTTCTCGGCGTGGCTGACCTACCTGGAGCTCGGCGTCATCCACGCGATCTGCATCTGGTGCGTCACTTCTGCCTGCATTGTGACGCTGATACTTGTCGCCAGCATCGCCGATTTGAGGGAGGCGCGAGGGGCAGGCGCCGAAGCCGACGCTACGGTGTAGGCCCCGAAAATGAACTGAACGGGATCCGAGATCTGAGAAGCAGAGATCTCAGCTGATAGTCAAAACGCTCCGACCTCACCCCGTGCACGGGTCCAATCACAATCGAGCGGTGGTGGACCTCACAGAGATGGTCAGAGCGCTCTGACTAACAACCGGTATCTATGCCCTCTGAGATCTCGGATCCCGTTCTTTTCTTGTTGCCGTTATAGCCCTATGCCCCTCTCTTGATATCCTGAGAGCGGGACGCCTCATCGAGCCGCAAACGCGGCTTCTCGGCGGCGACGTCCTCACCCTCGCGTTGCATACGGCGCCGGAAGGGCACAAGATCCCGCCCGAGATGCACCAGCGCCCGGGTCGCCACCGTGCTCGCCAGCGGCTCGGGGATCCCCATCACGCGAATGTAGGTGTCGATCGCCCGGTCGAACGAGAGATCTTCCGCCAGAGTGTCGACGAACATTAGCGCGTTGTCGACGTGACCACGAATAATCGTCTCTTCGGCCCGGGCCTGTGACAGGCGCAGGCGCCGCTCCGCGTTCGGATTCAGCTTGCGGCCGAAGATCGATTCAGGAAACAGATTTCGAAGGGGCATTTAGCCGTCCGTCGGTTGGATTATGTACCTGATGTTAGGCACGGAGCGTACCAGAGGATAGGCCTTGCGAGACGACCAATTCACTCCTTCCAGCGCCAGACCAGCGCTAGCGGCACGGCAAGCCTCCAGCGCGACGCAAAGAGCCCGGGGATAATCCCCCGGGCTCTGATACTTCCAGTTGCGAATGCGTCGCTGCCGTTACGGCGCTACGACGATAATCTGATTCTGAGTTTCGGTTCCTGTGGTGATGGTCAATCCGCCAGTCAGGAGTGCGGGCATGAACCCGCTGGCCGTCGGTGGAGTTGCGCGCACCACGTAGCTTCCGGGGAGGAGAAAGCCGAATCGGAAGTTTCCGTTCGCGTCGCTGCTCGTGCTGGCGACGATGTGCGTGGGATCCGCGTCGGTGATAAGCGAGCCCGCGGTCAGAACCTCGACCGTGGCGTCCGGAACAGCTGCCCCGGTCGCGCTATTGGCGTGTACTGATCCCGTCGCGCTGCCGGTGATGTCTTCCGCAACGGCACGGATGACTGGCCTGAAGTTGAAGCCGTTTCTGGCGTTGATGCCACGCATCACGAAGCTGCGGCCTAGGTCGAAATCGAGAGTCATCACCGATCCGTTTTCCGTCAGCGAGATTGGCTGGTCAAGGTTGATCTTGATGCCTGAATGACCCGCGCTCGGGAACTGAATCGCCGGCTGCGTGCCATCGTTTAGAGTCATCGATGATTTGCTCGGATCGATGATGAGGCGGAATCCGTTGTACGTACCGGTCGCGAGGGTCATCGCTCCGAGATTGCTCGTCCGTCCATCAGCCAGGCCGATCAGGTTGAAAGACGCGTTCGGCGTGGCGATGGTGGTCCATCCGTTCTGATTGGATTCGTCTGACGCTTCCGCGTCAGTGGGTTCGGCCGTTCTGGCGTCGACACGGACGACGAAAATGTCCACGCTGGCGACATCGGAGAAAGGGAAGGGCGCATCCGTCATCCGCACGGTCAGAAGTCCAGATCCGGTGCCCGAGGAATCACTGCACGCGGCCACGCCGAGGGTAGCGAAAGCGATTGCCACGGAAAGTCGAAGGGTCCTGCTCATTGTTCTTGTCTCCAGCATTGGTGAGTTGTGTTTCGAAGATGAGTCTGGAGCCGGTGCATGTCGGCCCCCTGTTGCTAGACTCGCCGATCACGTTCCGGGGTCACACCTCATCCGCAATAGAGAGAGGCACGGCAGGAGCGCCCGGATCGGAAAGGCTTCCTTGGTGATCGCCCGAAAAAAAAGAGAGCGGCTCTTCGCCGCTCCCTTTCATGCATTGTCTCAGCCTTTCGGCGGCGGGCGGTGGGTCTGACCGGAATTGGATTTCACTCCGGCATTTCCGGGCACTCCAGCCGGAGGACCAGCTGTCGCCGGACGACCGGCGGATGCGGGCTTGTGACTCTGCCCGAAATCGCGACCGGTCGACGTAGGCCGGTTTCCTTGTGCGCCCGACGCATTGGCCGGCAGTTCGCCCGGCATGCTCTCCAGATCAGCGTCCGATGCATGCGCCTTGAGACGCGCGAGGACCCGTTGCAACGCGGCGTCGGAGCTCAAGCCGCGATCGGTAAGACTCCCGATCACGAACAGCGGGACAGCGAGCGAACGGCCGGTGGGCGCGCTCTTCGCCAGAAAGCTGATCGAGGGGCCATCGACTCCTTTGCGTATCGCTTCTGCGGCTGCATCGATCTCATCACCCGCCGGAGCCGACGCGCGAGCACTCGCCAGCGCTCCTCTCGCTACTTCCATTCGCGAAGCCTGTTCGTTCACAGAGCGCTCGATGCTGATTGGGTCGATGCCCTTCGCCGCGAATTTCAGCGCGCGATTCTCCAGCGCTTCTGCGGGCAGTTGACGCGCTCGCGCTTCGGCGATGCGCGCCAGTACGCGCTGGGCGACATCAGCCGGCAGAACCTCTCTCAAACGTGCGGATGGATCCCTCGCCGGAGTCTGAGCAAGCGATGAGTGCGCGCTCAGCGCGATGGCCAGGATCAATACGGCGAAGCTTCGAATTGTAGTCATATATGTATCATCTCCGCCTGGGGAGTGACGTGCAATCTGTCGCAAGACAATTGTTATGGCCGCCCAGCGTCGTTGCGCCATACCTGATAGACTCCCGAAACCCCGCGAGAGGTCACATTCAGGTTATTCAATTACCAACAGTCCAACCGTTCCTCCGAACTCGTCGATCATCGACAAGAGTCCGGGAGGCACGGTCCAGTCACGTCCGTTTATTCTCAAATTCATTTGATACTTGCCCCGCTTGAGAGCGAGAGTCGATGTCCACCAGCCATCCCCAGTGGGAACGAGCTGAATGGGAGTCCAGTTCGTGAAATCACCATTGATCTCAACCAAACGCGCGCCAGGAGCGTTGACACGAACCGTCACCGCGTCACCGGGGCCACGACGCGTAGTAAACCCCGCAACCGTGGGGGCTGCTTTCACCTCCGGGCCCGGCGCGACCAACCCGGAATCGATTGGCGCATTTGCGTCGGGATTTGGGTGCCTTCCCTGCGCGAGGCGGAGACTCACGGACACGAACCGACCACCTGGAAATCCCTGGGTCGGGTCGACTGGATAGTTCCCGCCGGCCAGCGCCAGCCCAATACGTGGCGTCATCCAGACAACCGCGCTCGCACTTCCCCACGCCTTCACGTTTGCGCTCAACGTCGTGAGCTGGTCTCCCGAGCGGAATCCGAGCACTAGCCCAAGATCGACCGACTTGCTCTTTCGCGACAGCGACGCCTGCGTGTCGGCGTACTTGATCGAATCATTTACGATCGTCGGGCTGATCGTAAACAGCGCATTCGTTGGTCCCATGTCGATGGATGCGCCAGCCTCCCCGAGCAGTACGCTTCTCCACGCGACTGCATCCCACGTGCGACCGCCACCAAGACCCAGGAACATCTCCATGTTGTCGCGTGGAATGTGGATCCGCCCGTTCGCGATTACTTCACCGGTTCGTGTTCCATCGCTGTGCGCGCTTCCGCCGGCGAACGCGCCCAGCTCCGCGAAGAATCCGTGCGCCGTGGGAATGAACCGGGACGCGGAGAACGTCCCTTGCCTGCTTCCGCCGCCAGAGCTGAACTGCGAGTAAGTGCCTGACGCTTCCACGCTCGCGGAACCCCAATCCGCGAGGAGGTACGGTGTAACTGTGGCGGCGAGAGTGGAGAGCGTATCGGCGTAACGAAGTGCGGCCGCACCAACGTCCAGGGTGCTCTCCACCCTTTGCGCGTGGCCAGCTCGCGCAACAAGGACGAGCGCTGGAAGCGCTCTTCTGAAGCCTGCCAAAATTGGAGCTACTCCAGCTTTCAAATAACCGCGGGTGACGGGTGGCAGCGGAGCGTATTATTACGTCGCGCTGTTGGCGGGGGTTCCTACCCGAATCACCGAGCTCTCCGTTCCAAAATCATCGGAGCTCTTTGCAGCAAACGGATCCGCGACCCAGCGCGAGCCGTTGATAATAAAAGCATACTCGTGCCTTCCCGGCGAGAGGGGAATGGATACAGCCCATACGCCTGGCGCTCCCGAACGACTCAATTGGGTAGTTCCCTTTGCCCACTCGTTGAAGTCGCCGACGAGCTCCACCCGCTTGGCGCCGGCGTCCACGAAGACAAACCGCACGATTTGGACTGTGTCGCGACCGGCTGTCGCTCCAGCCACAGCGGTTACGGGAGCAACCCTCGAGATATGAGTCCCGATCGCGATGCCGGAGACCGCGATGATCGCGGCAATTCCGGCTGCGAGCGCAAGACCAGTAAGCGGGGCAATCCGGAACACTCGCTCCGCCCGCCACCACGGGCGCGCCGCGCGTTGCGGATACAGCATGCTCCCTTCAGCGCGCACCCTCTCCATCAATCGCTTATCGAAGGATGGGTGAACGTGCTCCGGAGAGCGGAGTCGCGCCGCAATCCGCTCTGCAAATTCAGCGTCATTGGCGATCCCGCTATCGTCGTAGTTCTCAGCCATTATAAACCCCTTCAAGTAGGTCTCGAAGCATATCGCAGGCCCGCTTCACTCTCATCTTCAGCGCCGACACACTGACGCCCGTCATCGCCGCAATCTCGTCGTAACTCATCTCTTCTACGTGTTTCAGCAGGAAGGCCTCGCGCTGATCGACCGGAAGCATTCCCAGAGCTCTCTCGATGTGTCCCCCGACGTCGGCATCAACTTCAGGTTCTGAACCAGGTGCCACTGCCCGCTCGATCGCGCTCGGCGCGGGAGTAAAGCGAAGCTCCCGATTCCGGCGGTGCGACGCGTAGGTCCGACACTCGTTGATGACGATGTGATAAAGCCATGCTCCAAAGCGATCTCGCTCCCTGCACGTACTCAGACCGCGAAACGCGCGCATGAACGCCGACTGCAGCGCATCGTCTGCATCCGCACGGGATCCAAGCATTCGCACCGCAAAACGGGCACATGTGTCCTCGTGACGCCGAATCAGGCCGGAGAATGCTTCAACGTCCCCGGCGAGTACGGCAGCTATCAGTTCTGCATCTGTAGATCCTTTCACAAGTGAATGACTATGGAAGGGGCGACACGCGTCACAAGAAGATAGTAGTCCAGTTTATTGACCCGTCATGGAAACTGGCAACGCAGATTATCCTCGTCCGTTATGACGTCAGCCGAGCGTTGGGTTGCCATGTAACACAAACTGTATCAACGGGTTAGCGGACCACCCTTCCGTGACTGGGAGACATGATTCACAATCCGGTGACGTTTTTCAGGACAGAAATAGTCTTTTACTCACAAGCACAGCCGTAGGCATTTTCCGTGAGGGTTATTGTCATGCTTCAGATGAACAGGCGGGGCTTCACGATGATCGAGTCTATTATGGTAGTTGCCATAATTGGCGTTGTAGCGGCAATTGGAGGTCCCAAGGTCTCCTCAGCCCTTCAGCGCCGGACGACCGCCTCGGCTGCGGACCAGTTTGTCGTCGCGCACTCGCTCACGCGCTCCACTGCTCTCCGATACGGTCGCATCGCCCAGTTGCATGTCGATGCCGCCGGGCACCGCTTCTGGGTGGATGTCGACACGAGCGCGAACGGGATCGGCCAGCGTGCAACGATCGCGAATATCCGCTACGTCAACGATGTTGGGCTGCAGATGGCAACTAATCGGGCGCTCCTTTGCTTTGATGCTCGCGGGATTGCGTCGACGGCCGGCTCGTGCGAATCAGGCGACGCCAAAGTGATTTTTTCGGATGGCGTCGTGGCCGACACCGTTTCGACGACGAGCCTGGGCAAGGTACTGCGATGAAATCCCCCCACGCCGCCGGCGCTAACAGGGACGGCTTTTCGCTGGTGGAAGTCATGATTGCGATGACACTCCTGGCGGTCGGCATGATGAGTCTCGCCGGCGCAGCCGCTCTAGGGCTCTCTCAGATGAGCAAAGCACGCCAGGATCTCGAATATTCGGCCGACGTGCAGCAGGTCGCCGACAGTCTTGTCGGTGCCGGCTGGAATCACGTCTCCAACGGATCGTCGACTATTCGCGGCAGACCCGTCAGCTGGGCGGTCACCGCCGCGAGCGCGAGCTCACAGAAAGTCGACCTCATCGTTCAACGTCGGGGACAGGCAAGTCAGACGACAGTCTATCAGGATACGGTCACGCTGTACGTCTCGAAGCCCCAACTTCAATGACGCGGCTGGGGTTCGGCCGCCTGGGCGACAATCATCGTGGCTTCACGCTGATCGAGCTCATCATAGCGATGGTGCTCGGGGTGATGGTTCTGACCGGGGTCGTTCAGATGATGATCGTGCAGGGCAGGGGCTATCGCAAACAGCGAGAACTGATCGACGTTCGTGAGACGGCGCGCGAAGCCGTCGCACTGCTCTCGTGGGACCTGAGACAATCGGTGGTCGGAGGAAGCTCCCTAGCGGCCATGGCCCCAGGTACGATCGCTCTCCGTTCTCCGCGGGGCCTCGGCACGATCTGCGCGAAGCATGCTTCCCTTCCACGCTACGGCCTCTGGAAGACCGGTGGCAACATTGTCGCTGGAATCGACGACAGCGCTCTGGTTTACCAGTCGGGACGCGACAAATGGACCGTGCTCAAGATCACTGCCGTAGGGACCCCGGCGGAGATGGGTGTCACCGCTTGCGCCTGGCCGGGTGCTGGCCCGCCCGACGTTGTCGTTGAATTTGGGGTCGGCACGAAGACCGACACGTCATACATAGAGATTGGCGCGCCATTTCGGGGCTTCCGTCGAATCGAGTACGCCCAGTACCAGCTCAATAACCGTTGGTGGCTGGGGAGGAAGTTTGGCGCCGCGACATCCTACGAACAGCTCACCGGTCCGCTGGTCGCCCCGCCAAGTGGTTTGAACTTCACCTACTACGACACACTCGGCGTTGTGACCACCAATCCATCCGCCGTCGGAAGCATCGCTTTTACACTCCGGACCGAGAGCTTCAAGAATACGTACGAGGGATCGACTTACGTCTACCAGCGCGATTCGCTGACGACGAAAGTTGCTCTCCGCCGCTAAGGAGATCGAGTGCAGCACAGAGTAGCCGCGACCACGCCGAAAGCCGCTCACCACGAATCGGATGACTTACCGTGCGTGGATCGAAAGGGGTTTGTGCTGCCCACGGTAATCCTCGCGATCACCGTGATGAGCGTGATCGCGGTGGTTTCTCTCAGCACGGCGTCCGATGAGCGTAGCGCGTCGCGCGCGACGAGAGAGTCGACGCTGGCGATGTACGCCGCCGAAGCCGGACTAAGCCAGACTTACGGCGCGTGGCCGGCAGCCTCCGTCAATAGCCTCAAGCCAGGCGACAGTCTCGACCTGGGGTGGCAGACGCTTCCGAACAAAGCCGCCTATCGCTCCGTGATACATCGAGTCGACAAAGGCGCACTCCAGGAGTACAGCATCGTGGTGCAGGGGCGACGCACCGACCCGACCGCGGGAATAATCACGATCATGGGCGCCGCTGGCGGCGTACCGATCTTCAAATACGCGGTTCGCGCCGAAGGGATACTGTATTTGAACGATAATGGCGCGGTGTTCGACGCGTTCGACTCCGATGGCGGAGCCTATTCTGTGCTGACGGCCGACACCTTGGCCGACATTTGGGCGAACGGCGACATGACATTAACGAAGACTACCGTCAAAGGAAGCGCGACCTCCGTAGGAACGATCACTCTTGGACAAAACGGCGTGGTCACTGGAGCCACCGCTTCCGGTGCGACCTCACTGACGCCGATGGATATTCTCCCATGTCCGGTGGGTGGGTTCACACCGACCGTGGACGTCCCTGGGGGACCGGGCGTGAGCTACAACTCGTCGACTGGAGTCGTCAGGGTATCCGGGGGAGCTACTCTCACACTCACGGACAGCTCGTATTTTTTCAGCTCGATCGTGTTGACGGGAAATGCCAGGCTTGTATTCCCGGGAAATCTGCGCGCGAGCGTCTACCTCCGTGATTCTCTGAATGCTGCTGCGGGCACGATCAGCAACGCCTCGAGCAACGCCACTGCACTGTCTTTCACATCGTGCGGGACTTCCGGGACTCCAGCGCCCTGGGCACTCAACACCGGTGGCACGGCATCGTACTACTCGGTATACGCGCCGAACCACGTTGTGTACGAGATAGGCGATGGCGACTTTTACGGGGCTGTGGTGGCCTCGGAGTATTACGCGACTGGCGGTGGAAATTTCCACTACGACGCAGCGCTCGCCAGACAGTCGTCGAACAAAGTGGCGGTGCACCCCGGGTCATGGGCGCAGTTGCCTGGGGGTTAACGCAAGGGAGCGGATGCGAAAAAAGAGCCCGGGAATTGTCCCGGGCTCTTTTCTTTTGCGAAGCTACGACTTGCGCCGCAACTCTAGAGACTCATTACACGCAGGTGATCACGCCGTTGGTCATGCTGCAAACCTTGGCTGACTGTGAGTGCGTGGCAGTTCCGCTCCACGAAGGCGGCGGCCCGGCGACGTTCACGATGACGACCGTGACGTTCTGCGACGGGCTGAAACCCTGGAGAGGAGCAATGCTGGTGGCGGTTCCACCGAAGTACGCGCCGCCGTTGTCGGCAGCGTACTGCTCTTCGTATGTCGCCATGTTGCGAAGGTCAGACTTCATCGCGGCGACGTACGCCTTGTCCTTCGTATTGGCAAACTTGGGAATCGCGATCGCGGCAAGGATGCCGATGATGACGACCACGATCAAAAGCTCGATAAGGGTAAACCCCTTTTTGTTGCGTGACATCGGGAATTCTCCTGCAGCGGTTGGATGATGCAAGCGGCTCCTTCGCCCTTGCATAGGAAGGACTCCGCAGGACTGGTTGTGCAACCGTTTAGCGCCTTTTGTTTCCCGGTAAGTGCCTGTATTTCATGACTTTATCGTTAACCGAACGTGACCATGTCGTCACGAAGCTTATGGGGATGTCAGCGTCAGAACGATCGCCATGCTGTAGATGCCGGGGGTATCCAGCGTCCAATTGTAGACCGTCTGGAAATAGAGCGTCGTGGCGTTGCTCGCGGTCGCGGCTCCCGTGACCAGGTTCACGTCGGTGGTCGTCAGCGCCACGAAGGATCCGCCCGAAGCAGTGCTCCACTTGAGATCAGCGACGGGTTTGTTGGCGCGTGCCGGAGCTCCCGGCGAAGTGTTCGTTGCGGTCCACGTTGCCGCGGCGGCGTGCAGGTGGAGGGTCCATGCAGCGTTGGCACTCACGGTCAGAGTTGGCCCGGTGGTGGCGTTGAATCCAGCGTCGAAATCGGCTGGAGTCGGAGCGGCCAATGCCGTAGAGCCCGCGGTCATTTGAAGCCGGACGACACGTCCGGCGGTCATGGAGACACTGCCCGGAACACCACAGCTCGCGGGCGCGGCGTTCGGCGTCGTGCACGTCTGCGCTCGGGCGGCAGACGCCGCCATCGAGATGCCTATCACTGTCGCCATTACCGCGGCGCCAAATCTCAAGTGTCTCATCTCGTCACCCGTTCCAGTCTGAAGGTTCCGGAAGACATGGCCGCGTCGGATGACGAATACCAGGTTCCGGTGATTGTGTCCGCGACGATCTGGCCCACGTGACGACGTGTGGTTTCCAGATCTGCATCGAAGTCTATTGCATCCGTGCCGATTTCCGATCCGCTGACAGAACCGTTCAGCAACCTCTGCTGTTGCTGTGAATTCACGCCAACGAGCTGAATCTGTCCCTGAAAGCTTGTCCCCGACTCGCGCGTGATGTTCAGCGTTCCGCTGAGCGTCTCGGGCACCGGAAGCGTCTGGATGCCGGAGTAGTTCCAGGAGCCACTCAACTGAATCAGAGACGGCTGTGGCTCCGTCGATTTGAGACAAGCCGGCAGCAGCAGAACGAAAGCGAGCGCGAGCGTCCGAATGCGAGGTGTCCGTGAGCCGCTCATGAATGACTCGCGCTTACGGTGGCGTCGGGCGTCTTGCCGCTTGGTGGCGCATCATTCTTCTGCGCGCCGCCGCGCGTGCCGGATCCGTTCCACATGCGTATCGGACGCGGGTCGAGTGTGACCGTGATCGACTTCGAATCCTTGCCCGTCACGATCAAGAGCGGAAGCGGGCCGCGAGGTACGAGCGGCTCGCTCAGCTCCGAGAGATCGAAGTCGAGCTTGTACGTACCCACAGGCAGTGACTGGAAAGTTGCCGTCGTCGGCCCCGTCATGATCGCCGCCCATTCGCCACCAGCGCTATCGCGCGCGATCACGTGGGCTTTACTCAGATCCACCTGAACCGCGGAAATCCCGGAGCGAGGCGCGACCACGAGCTCCACTTCGGCCGACGTGGAGAGCGACACGCTGAGATCACCGCGCCCCGCGCCGCTGGCCGACCACCCGTCGGGAAGTGACGCTTCGTCGATCGTGATGGGCAGCTTCGAATCTCCGCCCACGCGGTACTTGCCCGCGGCGTCTGCTACCGCGGTTTCACCGCCCCGCCTGACGATCGCGCCAGGCACGCCCGGCTCGCTGGGATCGCGACGCTGATTCCCGTTCTGATCTTCATAGACATATCCCGACGTCCCCGGAGTCCGCAGCATCGGCACCGTCAGGGCGTGCTCGAAGCGCACGCCGAGGATCCACGGCACCCGGCCGGTCACGGAACGGAATATCGAGTTCCGCTCGGCGTCGACCTTGAAGGCGAATCCATTTACGAGCGGAACCGCGATTCCGGCCCGCATGATCGAGGAATTGTCGCCGCCGAAACTGTTCACGCGCTGAAGGTCTCCCTCACCGCGGATCCCACCGAACCATGGAAGCACTACCTGCTCCGCACGAATTCCGAACGTGCTCTGCTGGTTGACGAAGCCGCCTCTGTCACGCGTCTGTTCGATTCGCGTCTGCACCTCGACGATGCCGCCGACACTCGACCAACCCGCACTCGTCGTCCAGTAGTTCCGTGGCGAGCGATCCGTCACTGTGCTCTGGCCGGGCTGCGATACTGTGCGCGTGGTGTTGCCGATATAGGCGGAGCTGTTCAGGTAATACTGGCGGACGTAGGTGCTGAAGCTGATGCCGAGCTGGTCCTCGCGGCTTCCGAATCCTCCGCCGGTGTTGGACGGAGTCGGGCGCGATGTCGCGTCGAAGAGATACGAGCGCGCCTCGATCGCGACGGTCGTGGCGGCGCGGATCGCGTACTGCGGCCGCAGCGAGAACCCGTTCGACTTCAAGCCGCTGAACACCGACGTTGCGTCAGTGGTGCGCCACGCGCTCGCGCTCACGCTCGTCCGCGATGACAGTCGCTCGGAGACATTCGCCACCAGCTCGTTCGCCGCGCGCGCAAATGCGTCGCTGCCGCCCGGAGCGTGCGTTACACGCAACTCCTCGTTGCTCTCAGGCCCGGTTCTCACCAGCCCGGTCGCCCATCCCAAGCCGCTTCCGTCCTGGAAACGCCGCTCCGCAATCTCAGCTTTGAAAGTGCTCCCGAAGATCGAGGGCACCGCGGCGCCGACTCCCACCGCATCCAGGCGTCGTGGCGACGTTCCCGCATCCCCGAGATGAGAGAACGAAGTGCTCAGCTGCGCGTTGCCGAACAGTCGCTCGGCGCGCAGCCCGACCATCGGCTTCCGCTCAGTCGATCCGATGGCGGGCAGCGAAAGCGCGCCCATACCAAGAAGACCCCAGTCTGCATGCTGAAGATGCAGGAGGCCACCCTGGCCATACGGGTAGAGTCCGGTAAGGTCGGAGAAGGAGGTGCCGGTATTGCCGAGACTGAGCTGACCCGACGGGGACGAGAGCGTGACCGACGTCGCGGACTGGTACGCGCCGAGGCGGGCGAACGCGTTGCTGGCGGCGCCGCCAAGCGCGGAGCCCTGAGACATTCTGGCGTCGATCCGGACGGAATCGTACAGCGCGCCGGTCGCGGCCACTGTGAAGATTCTGTTCGCGTGCCCGTTTTCATCCATCGCGTGCGCGATGCCCGTCGTGATGAGAGGGCCAGCTTCTCGTCCTATCGAGCCCGAGTTGAAGACTTCAACCGTCATCATTTCGGAGGCGAGAGTGTCCGCGCCCGAGCGGAGGTCAATTTTCACGAACGAAGATCCCGTGCTCGAGAGCGCAGGGATCTTGAGCCGTGCCCGTCGTTTCACCGTCTCACCTGGCTGGATCACAATGGCAGCCGGGTGGACGTCTCTCGACGCCCAGCCGCTCGGCAATGTGAGGTCCGCAAGCACGGTCTCCCTGGCGTTCCCGGAATTGACGATATCGAACGGGATAATGACGTCATTGCCCGCCTGCCCGTTGATTGGACCGGACTTGGGCCGAAGCAGGACAAGGCGAACGAGGCTGACATCGATCTCGACCGGCACTACGAGCGTCGGCGAGGCCGGAGACGAGAATCGCGCTTCCGCTGCGACGACGCGGCCAGCCAGGCCACTAGCCGGGATTCCGATCGTCACTCCCACCCGGCGTCTGCTGGAGCTGGGTAGCGAGCGGGTCCGTGGTCCGAGCACGACGAAGTCCCCATGCGGGATGACCTCGATATCGAGCTTCATCACCCGCGCGAAAGCGTCGGGAACTGGGATCGAGACGACCTGAAAGCTGCGCGGCGCGCCCGAGACCACGACCGATGGGAGCGTGATCTCGATGTCATCGGCGGAGTCAGGCTTCGCCGCGTTCCACGTCGCGAGCGAGACGGCGCTGGTCGTGCTGGGCTGGCTCGCGGCGCTCTGAGCTTGCGCGACTCCGGCGGGCACGAGGCCCGCGACAACCAGAGAAAGCGCAGCCACGCACGCGCAACGAGCCCCGATCACGGCACTGTCTGCGAGAGTGTGATCTGGTAGGTCCCGCTGTAGGTCGCCGGCGCGTCGGTCGCCCAGGTGAGCACCATTCGGAAGAAGATCGTGTTGCTCCACGGATCATTGAGACCGTTGCGGACCAACACCCTCTGCTCGACTTGCGCGTCCGTCAGAGTGATGCTGTTCCACGTGGCCAGATCGGACCTCCGCCACTGGAGGTCAGCGATCACCTTCCCGCCGCCTAGCGTCGTGGATATGGAGCGGATCGAAATGGTCGTCGTCCGGGAAGCACCCGTCTGGGCGTTGGCCGTAAATGTCACGCCTGTCCCCGAGTTGATGAATCCCGCGATGTAATCGGCGGCTGTAGGAGCCGCGAAGGTGATCGCGCTGCTTGCCAGAGTGAGAATGGTCTTCTGCGCCGCGAGCGGAGACGCGAACAGCACCAGCGCGAGCGAGATCGCCGCGCCAGTGAAGCCGTAATGGAGTTTCCGCCCGAGGATTGACACTGTTCCTACTTCGCCTGGTAGTCGATTTGGCCCGCAACGAGCTCGGCACCGCCGAAATCGATCAGTGCGAGTACGACGTAGTCTCCCGGAGCGAGACTGAGCGGAACATCGACCATCACCTTACGGGTTGCGCCCGGAAGCGTGGGGAATTCGAGGACCGGAACCTGTGCCGCCAACGTGTTGTCCAGGCGCCGAAACTCCAGGCGCCCCTTGGAGAGCAGGTGCATCCCGCCGGTGTTGTGGAACAGCACCGAGATCTGACGCTTGGTTGCCTTCGGAGCGCTCGCCGGAATCGCAGCGGGAGTGCTCGACGAGGTTGCCGGCGCTACCGCCACATCTTCGACGGCCACGCCCTCGACCGCGCCATCGCGCGTGAGGCCAGGAGGCGCAACGTAGACTTTCACGCCGGTCCGGAAGATGTACTGCAGCGAGTTGCCCTTTGTCGAAGCGCGCCTTGGCACTTCCTCGACGAAGAAGATATCCCAGCACTCCTTTGCCACGGCCGCGCCCGGTTGAACGGCGAGGCGGATGATGCGAGACGTGTGCGGCTCGACGCGGATCGAGAGAGGCGAGACGGTGAGCATGGAGCCGCACGACGTGCCGCTCGACCCCGCGGGCAGGAAGCGGTTGTCGCCGTTCTCCACGCGGTCCCAGTCCGAGCGCGTGATCGATGCCTGGACGACCTCATTGGACGTGTTCGACAGCGAGAAGCTGCCTGACACGCGGGCTGTTGCGGCGGTGACCATGGTCACCTCGAGCGGATCTACCAGCAGCTGCGCGGACGCGGGCTGCGAGACCACCACCCCCATTACAGCGCAAAGGGCGAGTACGGATCTCCGTACTCGCCCTCTGCGCTCAACGCCCGCCCTTTCGGGCGAGCGCGAGCGAGAATTAAGCATCAGTTACGGAGCCGTCAGAGTGAAAACGATCGGCAAGCTGTAGGCACCTGGGGCATTGCTTGCGCTCGTGAAGTCAGACGTCCAGCTCGTTCTGAAGAAGGCCTGTGATAGCGCACCGTTCGTCGAGCTCGCGCCCGAGGAGAACGTCGCATCTGCCGCCGTGATCGCAACGAAGGTTCCACCGGACGCAGTCGACCATGCAAGGTCGCCGATCGGCTTCACACCGGCGTTGCTGCCGACGTAGGTCCAGTTCGCCGCATTCTGTGACTTGATCTTCAGCGTCCAGCTTCTGTTTGCCTTGACGGTGAAGCTCGGGCCTGCATCCGCGAGCACGTTGCCGGCATCGACATCGTCAGCGGTGGGGTTGGTCAGAGTGGTCGTGGCCGAGCTCATTCCGAGCTTGACCAGCGCGCCAACGGTGACTGACGCGGTGTTGGTGGTGTTACACGTGCCGGCGTTGCCGCTGCACTGTGCACTGGCCTGGCTTGCGCCGATGGCGGTTCCGAGCACCATCGCGGCCAACAGGGTACGGGTCGCTCTCATGTTCGATATCTCCAAGA
>Ga0207929_1000164_pt1 | contig 18570 bp, 13 predicted proteins | sample NGESurdeep072012_FD_184466 | JGI IMG/M metagenome (GOLD analysis project Ga0207929, IMG submission 184466) | Arctic peat soil microbial communities from Barrow, Alaska - NGEE Surface sample 53-1 deep-072012 (SPAdes) | ecosystem: Environmental > Terrestrial > Soil > Wetlands > Peat ... | reverse complement strand
GAACTTCTGAGCCTATTTCATGTTCGTATGAAGCTGCCTGATAAGCGTGAGGTCGGTAGTTCAACTTTACCCAGGCCCATTTAGCGGATATGGCGTCCCACGACGATACAAGTCGGGGGACACCATTTGTGTTTGTGGCGCGTGACCCCCAGTGACAACCCCAGTCGTCAGCGCGCTAGGATTACGGACTATGCGGCTCATGCCAGGGCATCCCCTATTGCCTCGGCTGAAATTTCAGCATAGCGTTTCCTCAACTACACTGGGAAAGCGTATGCGAGTGGTCTTCGGGATTGGTGGCCTCGTCTCCGGCCTATTGATGGTCGCACCTCTGCAGAGCCAGCAGCAGGGTCCGGAACCGGTTCGCGCGCGGGACGTTGCCCTGGATCTCTCCATCGACCCTTCGGGGGAGCGGCTGTCGGGCTCGATGACGCTCGACGTCGAGAATTGGACGAAGAAGCCCGCGTCACGGGTTTCGTTTCTACTGAACCGGCTCATGGAAGCGTCCGCCGTGCGAGACGGTACGGGCGCGCCGCTGCATTTCACGCAGGACGTCGTACGCTTTCGCGACACGCCGATGCGACAGGTGACGCAGATTCTGGTGGACCTCCGCACTCCTGTCGCGCCGGGCGGTCATACTCTGGTGCGTGTGGATTATGCGGGAAATCTGGTTGGCTACACTGAGGTCGGATGGCTGTATGTGAAGGATCGAATCGACACTGCGTTCACGATTATCCGCTCGGACGCGCTGGCTTTTCCAGTGATTGGCGGCCTGTCGGATGCGGCCAACCGACGCATTCCCACGGGTTTGTTTACTTACCGTGCATCAGTGCGCGTTCCATCGAAGTATCTGGTGGCGAGCGGTGGGACGCTGTCACGCACAATCAACGGTGACGGCACCATCACCTGGACGTATGTGTCCCGCGGTCCGTCGCCATTCATGAACATCGCCGTCGCTCCCTTCGATACGCTGGTCGACGGCGGCGTGCGGCTCTTCTATTTCGCTCCCGACAGCCTCGGTGCGCGGCGGCTTATGTCCAGCGCGAAGACCGCGTTAAGCCTGCTCAATGCTTGGTTTGGTCCGCTGCACTCGCCGGTCAATCTCACGATTACGGAGATCCCCGATGGCTGGGGTTCGCAGGCGAGTCTGGTGGGCGGCATCATCCAGTCGGCTGCGGCGTTCAAAGATGAGGCACGATTGGGGGAGCTGTACCACGAGCTGTCGCACCTCTGGAACGTGCCGGATTTGGAGAATCCGTCGCCACGGTGGAACGAGGGATATGCGATGTTCATGCAGGATCTGCTGCGCGAACGAGTGGACGCGTGGGGCAAGCGCCAGGAATCAGAGACGCAGAACGTGGCGACCGTGAAGAAGTTTATCGCGACGGATTCAACGCTTCGACGGGTGCCGATGATCGACTATGGCGCCGCAGCCATGACCGACAAATCGTACTGGGTGGGTGAATTGATGTTTGCGACGCTCTTCGATCTCGTTGGGCAGGCAGAATTCAACAAGATCGTCGGCGGCTACTACCAACGCTTTGCGACGGGTGGCACGACGCGCGATTTGATCGCCGTCGCGAAGCGAACGTCTTCACGCGATCTCACCACGTTCTTCGACGACTGGATTCTCACGCCGCATTGGGCGGAGGTTGTCGCGAACGCGACATCTATCAGCGATCTCGCGGCGCATTACAGCGGTAAACCCGCGCAACCAACGGGCCCGGGACCAAAGCGGAATGGTCACGTAGGTCTAGCCAGGGCTCGTGGACAATCGCCATCTGCCGCCACGAGTTCAGAATAGCGCCAACTACGGGATCGAAGGCTTCGGCCGTAGTGGGGCTCCAGTTTGTCACCTATCTCACACGTTAGGCGGGCTGTGCGGCCAACTGGCCGAGGAGACCGTTTATCGCGGCGAGGTACTCTTCGATGTCGAAGTTCTCCGGGTCGATCATTGACTGCACCGCGCATCCTTTGATGAAGCTGACGGCCAGGGCCGAAAGCCCCTCAGGAGTGACGCCGGAAAAACGTTCTGGATCCGCACGCAAGACTTCGTGCGCGATCGGCCGAAATGCTTCGCGGTAGCGGTCCAGCTCGGCCTGCATCTTTGTTCTGATGAGTGCGTGAGTAAAACCTTTTGCCCAAAAATCAAAAAAGAGCCTGATCAGGCGGGGCTCACTCGCAAGGCGATTCATCTCTCTGCGCAGCAGCGCGAGCAGCCGGTCGAGCGGTACTGGAATGCTCGTGATGTCCTCCGTTACCCGGAGCACCGGAGTGGTCTCTAGTACGTGGTCAAGCAAGGCGATGATCAGCTGATTCTTTGTTTTGAAATGAAAGAGCACAAGTCCGGTGCTCAACTTCGCTCGGTGCGCGACCAGTCTCACGGTCAGCGCATCCAATCCCTTGCGCGATGCTACCTCGTAGGCGGCCCTCAAAATCTGCATTCGCCGCGCTTCTTCCGACGCTTTCTGTCCTGGCATTTACGGTGACCCCTTTACATTTTTCGTCACGGCGACGGCGTGGACCTGTCGTCACGAGCGCCTCGGGGCACCGTGTGTGACAAGTGATCGACGCGTCCCAACAGACGAAGAAGCCCGTCCAGCACGGTCAGCGGATGTGGAGGGCAGCCGGGAACCCACAGGTCCACCGGTATCGACGGCGGAACACCACCGAGCACCGCCTCGCTCTCCGCAAACACGCCGCCTGATATCGCGCACGCGCCGACCGCTACGACGATTCGTGGGTCGGGGACAGCTTCATACGTCTTTTCGAGCGCCTCGCGCATGTTCGCGCTGATCGCGCCGGCGATCACGATACCGTCGGCGTGACGCGGCGAGGCCACGAATTGGATGCCGAAGCGAGCCATGTCGAACACCACGTTGCTCAGTGCAGCGAGTTCCGCTTCGCAGCCGCCACAGCTTCCGGCCGCGACGAGTCGAAATCGAAGCGAGCGTCCAAACAGCCGGCGCATCTTGTGATCCAGCGCATGCGCCAGTTCGATCTCGCCGTCGGACGTGAGCAGAGCGCTTCGACTGCTCGTCGCCATGCGGTAGTCCTGCGAGAACGCTGCTGCCTGCTGGTCAAACAAGAGTATCTCTTCAGGCGCAAATACGCTGCGACCGAGATCGATGATAGGAAGAGAGCGGCCGCGGTGTTCTGGAAGCGCTTTGCTTCGCGGATTGCTGCCGTCAGTAGCAACGTCGGCGTGCGGTTGTGCGATAACGGGCCTGCCGCGAAAGCGGTCCGGCAATCCACTCTCATTCGGCGCCAGCGAGGCCGGACCGACACGCTGCCGAAAACGTGCTCTGAGAAAGTCAAACACGGAAATCTCCGCCACGACTTTGCGGCAGAGTGCCACGTCGTGCTTTTCTCGGCGGGCGAGAATACCGGGTCCGATTCTTAAAGGTCATGCCCGGCGTACGACAGGTTGAAGCTCTTGTTGCAGAGCGGGAAGTCAGAGATCTGGTTACCCGGCATTGCGGCCGAGACCGCGCTCCAGTTGTGGAAGGATGGGTCCACCACCTTGTGTCGTCGTACGCTACCGGCTGCATCGGTCATGACTACATGCGCGATCTCACCCCGCCACCCTTCCTCCAGGGCGACCACAAGCTCGGAGGGACGTAGTGCGCCGCAATCGACCCGCACCTCGCCGTGCGGGAGCGCCGACAGCTGTTCCAGGACGAACTCAATCGATCGCTGAATCTCGAGCCACCGAACGAGGGCGCGGGCGTAGACGTCACCGCTCCAGGCAGTGGCGACCGGAATCTGCGCATAGCGATACACGCCGTATGCGAAGTCATGTCGCACATCCCGCGGCACCTCGGAACTACGTGCCACCAGACCGACGTAGCCGTTGGCACGGCACTGTTCCGCTGACACTACACCCACGCCATCAAACCGTGACTGCACGGACGACGTCTCGAATAGCAGCTGAGCGACTGGTCGCACGTCGTCCCTGAGCCGTTCGACGCGGCGAACTGCCTCGCTCACCATCGCCGGCGGGATATCGAACAACACGCCGCCTGGCCGAATCAATCCGCGACCATACCGGTTGCCGGAGATCGTCATGAGAAGATTGAGACACTCGCCGCGCAAGCGTCCGAAGTAGGCCGCGGAGGGTTGGTACGCAGCATCGCTCGAGAGCGCGCCCAGGTCGCCGATGTGATTGGCGAGGCGCTCGAGCTCGAGCGCGATTCCACGAATTGTCTGGCCGCGAGGCGTTTTGTGACTGCGTGCGAGGGCCTCGATGGCGCCGCAGAAGGCGCTTGCATGTCCGATAACGGTATCGCCGGCAATTGACTCGGCGATGAGAACCGCTCTGCCGCGCTCCGAGCGCTCGAGCAGCCGCTCGACGCCACGGTGTTGATAGCCGAGCATTATTTCCAGCGAAAGAATCTCTTCGCCGTACGCCTGGAATCGGAAATGACCGGGCTCGATTATACCGGCGTGCACGGGACCTACAGCGACCTCGTGCACTTCGTCGCCGTGGACGACGTCAAAGGAGAAAACTTCCTGCTCCTTCGGTCGAAGGGCCCACCCGCCCGGCGCGTGATCGGGCGAATGTCGACGCAACGGCTTCGGCGAAGGATGGCCCTTCGGAATCGCACCGCACTGTTCGGCTATCTCGCGCTCGAACCGCGCCGCCTGATGGCACGAGATCGACAGCGCGGAATATTCCTGACCAACGAGCGTGCAGGCCACGCCCAATTGCGCACGATCATCATTGGCGACGACGGCGCAGATACGCAGTATTTGAGAATCCTCGGGCACACCAAACAGCGAAATGATTCGCCACCCGGCGGCGACCGAGGTCGCCAGAGTCGAAGCAAACTTCTCCGCTTCATGTACCGGTATGTCGGAAACGTCGACACACCGTCGATTGTAAACGCTGAGGAGCGCTGGAGCGCTCATGGAGCGATGCCGCCGAGCAACTGGGCCGCCCGCGCCAGGGAGTCTTGCAGAGGAGTCGGAATGTAGACACCGAGCATCACGACAAGTCCGGCGAGAACAAGCGGGCCGACCAACAGGAGTGCGGTGTCACCCGTTGCCTTCTCATGTTCAATCGGCGTTGTCGTGCCAGTGCCGAAAATGATCTTGAGAAACATTCCCCCGATGCCGACGAAAATTATGGCGAGCAGAACCAGCATGGCCGCCGCGACCATCCAGTGGTCCTGCCGGATCGCTCCGCTCACGATCGAGAACTCGCTCACGAACAAGCCAAAAGGCGGCGACCCTGTGACTGCGAACAGACCGAGTAACAGTAGGCCCGCGGACCACGGGCGCAGCTTCAGCATTCCACGCATATCGGCGGCGACGGACGATCCGGTCGCGAGCACGAGATTGCCGACGACGAGGAAAAGCATCCCTTTCGCGATCCCGTTGTTCAGCACGTGAAGCACGGAGCCATACACGCCGATTCCCCCAACGCCCAGGCCGAGCACGAGAAGACCCATATGTTCGACGCTGGAATAGGCCAGGAGCCGCTTGACATCGGCCTGACCGATGATGAACGCGGCGGCGATCACGAGTGAAACCAGGCCAAATGCGATCAGTAGCGGTCGGGTGAAATCAGTCAGCCCCGCGGCCACCGCGACTTCGGTGAAGCGGGCGAGGCCCAGAAACGCGCAGCTCGTGAGCGCGCCAGACATGAGCGCACCGACCAGGCTCGGAGCTTCGCCGTACGTATCCGGCTTCCATGTGTGAAGGGGCGCCAGGCCCATCTTCGTTCCGAACCCGGCCAGCGCGAACACATAGGCTGCGCGGAGCCACGACTTTTCGAGCGAGTGACTGTTTGCCAGGATGTCGTCCAGCAAGAGAGCGCGCACGCCGGGGAGCTCTGGTTGCGAAGTGGCGAGGAGGAACACCGCGAGCAGCGCGAACGCGATACCCACCGACGAGAGCACCAGGTATTTCCACACGGCCTCCAACGACCTCCGGTCATGCCGGTGGAAGATCAACGGAGCGATCGCGAGAGTCGTCGATTCCATCCCCACCCAGAGCAGCGCGAAATGGTGGCTGAGGCAGACCAGCGAGGTCGCCGCGAGGAATCCAAGAAGGCACGTCACGAACAGTCGTCCGCCCCGCGGACTCTCTTCGCGCAGCAACCCTACGGCGTAGATTGACGCAGCGAGGAACAGAATGCTCACCAACGTCAGGACGATCAGCCCCAGTGGATCGGCCACCAGCCAACCGCGGAGCGCTGTGACGTCAGGGGTCGTCCAAAGAACCGCGACGAGCGCAAGGTGGATAACGCTCGTCAGCACCAGCAGTGACAGCCGCAGCCCGCGCCGCGGCAGCGGGTATGCGAGCCCGGCGGCAACCGCCGGAATGAGCAGGATCGCAAGAAGAAGCATCGTGCGCCTCGTCAGTCGGCAGCGGCCATCGTGATCACGACTCTCGAAGCTCCACGAGATTCGCCGCGGAAATGGAGTCGAACTCGCGATTGATGTGGAACACGACGATCCCCATGACAAAGACGGCGACGAACACGTCCAGCAGGACTCCGATTTCCACCAGGAATGGAACCCGGCTCAACTGCGTCAGCCCGAAGAGGTACACACCGTTTTCCAGTATCAGATATCCCACGACCTGTGTGATTGCCTTGCTGCGCGTGACGAGGACGAGAAGACCAATAATCAGAGTCGCGAACGCGATCGGCACGAGTAGTTCTACCGTCGTGATAACTGGCAGGCGGTTTGCCAATGCGAACGAAGCTCCGACCGCGAGCGCCCCGAGGCACAGGGAGGCCATGTAGCCGATTGCCGGTTCCACTTCCCGCCGGACCGCCGCTTCGCGCATCGCCCACCGCAGGAAGAACGGCAGAACGATGCCCTTGATTGCGACGGTCCCCGCGGCAAGTGCCATTGCGTGCACCGATCGGGGATCATCGATCACCAATGACAGCACGCCCAGGAGCACTCCCTGAATTGCGATCGCGCGGATGCAAGCGCTGAGACGTGAGGATCCCAGAACGGCGAAGTCCGTCAGCACGATTAGGAGCAGCAGTAGTTCCGCGAACTTTCCGATGTTCATTACTGCAGGAGGAGTATGAGGGCGAACGCGGAGAGAGCTGATCCGCCTGCGATGTACAGCGGCACTTTCGGCAGCCGCAGACGAGCCATCGTGGACTCTACGACTCCGATACCAATGCCGACCGCGAACAGGCCCGTAACCAGAACACCCAGACGCATCGCGTACGAAAGGTCCATGGTTGGCATCGCGATGCGCGCCAGCAGCGCGCCGATGACTGAGAGCTTCAACGCGTTGGCATAAAGAATCATCGCGAGGTCCGGTCCACTGTGATCGAGCACGATCACTTCATGAATCATCGTCAGCTCGAGATGCGTGGTTGGATCGTCGACGGGCGAGCGGGAGCATTCCGCCAGGAGCAGCACGAAAAGACCACCAACGATCATTATCACGGCTGGTGCAGAAGACGACCACGTGTGAGCCAGCGCCGGCGAGCCAAGCATGCCACTCAACGACAGCTCGTGCGTCGCGACACTGAGTGATGCCAACGCAATGAAAAAACCAAACTCGACCAGAGCGGCAAAGGTCACCTCGCGGCTCGCGCCCATGCCCTCGAAACTCGAGCCCGTATCCAGCGCGCCGAGCACCAGCACAAATCGCCCGAGGGCCAATACGTATGCAAAGGCAACGACATCGCCGGGAAATCGGAGCATGGCCGAGCGGCCATCCAAAGGGAGCATCGAGGCGGCGACAACGACGCAAGCCAACAGGGCAATAGGCACCAGACGGAAAACCACGGTCGTCGTGCGGGAATACACGGTGCCGCGCCGAAGAAGCTTCCACAGATCTGAATAGAGCTGCCACACGGGCGCGCCTCGCCGCGCCGTGAGAATCGACCGGGTCCGGCTGGCGATGCCCGGGATGAGAGGCGCGAGCATCATGACGATGACGAGTGTTGCCAGGCGCACCATGAACTCCGACGACGGCATCACCGGCCGCCTGCGCGCACGAGCAGGTATGCGAGCAGAGCTACGACTGTGCTGATCACGTACATCAAGTAGCGGCTGAGGCGCCCTTGCTGAAGGGGCCGCAATCGGAGAGCGGTCCGCTCGATGACTGCCCACCATGGCAGCACCGCGCCGTCCAGAATCAGATCAACGGGTTCGGAATGAAAGACGCTGGTGCCTCTATGCGTCCGAACGCCACTCAACCTGCCAAAGATCTCGAGCAGCGGCGCAGCGAACGAAGAAGCGGTGTACTGCATACGCGCGCTCGGCAGCTGATATGCGCCACTCCAGGTTTCGGATTGCCGCAACGGAGCGGTACTGTGCAGTCGCTGCGCGATCAGCCAGATACCGGCCGCCGCAAGGGCAAAAACGGCTGCCAGTATGGATATCTCTTTCGCCCCCAGCGCTGCTGCCATCGCTCTGGCATCCGGTGGCAGCAATGGTACGCCCGCCACGAATGCTCCAGCGATCAGCATGGGCGGAAGGACCAGCACGGGTAGGCATCCGATGAACACGCAAACCGCGGCGAGCACGAGCGGCGGACCGTCCAGCAGACGACCGGGCCTCGATGCAATGAGAGCCCGCGAGGTTCGAGGCGTTCCGAGAAAGACAACTCCGCCAACCTTGACAAAGCAAGCGAGCGCCAATCCACCCACCAGCGCCAAACCCGGCACTGCGAGCACTGCGATGCGCAGGGCATCCGTCGAAAAACCGGCGCGAAACAGGGTCTGAAACACAAGCCATTCGCTCACGAAACCATTGAGCGGTGGCACGCCGATGATCGCCGCTGAGCCCACGACGAACGCCAGCCATGTCAGCGGCATGCGACGCGCCAATCCGCCAAGCTCCTCCATGTTGCGCGTGCCCGTCAGCCGGTACACAGCGCCAGCACTAAGGAACAAAATACTCTTGAAGAGCGCGTGATTGAGCGTATGCAGTAACGCCGCGCCGTAGCCGAGGATCGCGAGCAACGGGTGGCCGTATGCGGTTCCCAGCGCGCCAGCGCCCATTCCCATCAGGATGATGCCGATGTTCTCGACGCTGTGATACGCGAGCAAGCGTTTGATATCGTGTTGTGCCAGCGCCCACAGCACGCCCAGCACTGCGGAGGATAGACCGAGTCCGAGCACTAGCCATCCCCACCAGGCGGGCGGAGGCCCAACGAGCGCGATCACCCGCAGCAGCCCGTAAACCCCGACCTTGATGAGGACGCCGGAAAAAAGAGCAGATACATGAGATGGTGCGGCGGCGTGCGCGGGTGGCAGCCAGAAATGGAGCGGAACAAATCCGGCCTTCACGCCGAACCCGACAAGGGCAAGAGAAAGCACCGCTATCCGGGCGCCGCTCGGGCTCGTTGTGCCCATCGCGAGCGCGCTGAATGACCAGTCGCTGCTTGTCCGCGCCAGCACCGCGAACATCGCGAACAGCGCCAGGGTTCCTACGTGCGTGGCCACTATGTAGATCAACCCCGCTCGGCGCGCCTCGGCGTGGCGGTACTCCGTGAGGATGAGGAGCAGGGAGCCGATTGCCATGAGCTCCCACGCACCCATGAACGGCATGATCGCCTGTGCGCACAGCACCAGTGCCAGTGCGACCAGCTCCAAAGCGAAGAGCGCGTGACACGGCCACGCCGCTGAGCGGGAATCGAACGCCATGTAGCCGATTCCGTACACGGCGGCGGCGGCACCCACTCCGAACAACGCGATCAGAAACACTGCCGAAAGAGGATCGATGCCGAAGATCCAGTCGCCCCCGGGAAGGGCGCTCCCGAGTACCGCGGTAATGGCCGTTCCGGAATAGAGGACCTGGACCGCTGGCACCAAGCCGAGACCACATCCCGCCACCACCAACGTGGCGAACACGGAATTGCCGCGCCGATGGTTGCGCATGCCGATTACCACCACCGCGGCCGCCACGAGCAGTGAAAGTCCGCCGAGCAGGAGAATCATTCCGCAGGCTCTCGGGGCGGCACCTGGAACGAGCCCGTGTTGCGCGACGTTTCGATGAAGTCCAGACGATCAAGGACTTGATCGGCGTCTGCTCCTGAGCCGAGCATTTGGCGGAGAGTGCTATCGCGCAGGACAAAGCCAAGACGCGCGAGTATGCGAAGGTGCATGGGCACGGTGGGACTGACCACCATGAACAGCGCGTGCACGGGTTTACCGTCCAGAGCCCCGAATTCCACCGGATTACGCAACAGGCAAAGCGTCAGGAATGGGCGAGCGACGTGGAGTACGATCGGGTTGCGCACATGCGGAATGGCGATGCCGTCGCCTATCCCGGTTGAGCCCAGAGCCTCCCGGGCTTCGAGAACTTCCAGCAGGAATCGGCGGTCCTGTTCCGGAGGAAGCGGCAGCCGCTCCACAAACGCCGTCAGGATCTGGTGCTTCGTGCCGCCTTCCACATCATGAAAGATCCCACCTTCCCGCAGCAGCTCCGCCAGCGGCGGGACTTCGTCGGGAGATCGGCGTGCGTCCTCGAGCAGCGCCCGGGAAACCGGGACTCCGGCTTCGACGGCCCACTCCCACAGCTCGACCGGATTGAAGTAGAGCCGTTCGTCGACAGAGTGCGCCGGCAGAGCTCGCTGGTTGATCCAGCGGCGAACCGTCGTGTCGTTGACTCCCAGATAGCTCGCGGCCTGCCGGAGTGTCAGTTGCACCGTGGTTGGGTAAAGGACTTTCTCAGAAGCAGCGACCCCACTGTCGAACAAGCGTGAATATTATCCCGGCTTACCTGGAAATGCGGCCGAGCCACCCGCCGACCTCAGTAGTACCAGTTGTTGACCGCCCGTTCAATAACGATATATTGAACCATGGTTCAACGTCAAGGTGGGCGAAATATGGAGAATAATGTGGGGCAAGGTTCGCCGCTGTGTATCGTCGCATGGCTCGGCCATGCGACGCGAGCGTCGCGGAGCGGTCGTCCTGCAGCCGTCGCTGACGTGATTGCTGCGACAGTTTATCGGTTCGTCATGGTACACCGCAGCGAAGAACAATCGGTCTGGAATGTGCGCCTGTCGCTCACGGAGGCCGGACGCTGACCGACAGTAGTTACGCGGCAGTGACCGCGCTTGCCGCCCAAGAGGTTCGTGTGACACGTCTGTCCCGCTCATAAGGGGTTTGTTTTGCTCGTTCCTAAGTTATTCACGACACTAAAGTCTTATTCTCGCGCCGAGTTCACAGCCGATCTGACGGCCGGAATCATCGTCGGTATTGTGGCGCTCCCGCTTGCGATCGCCTTCGCGATCGCAAGCGGTGTCACGCCGGATCGCGGACTGTGGACCGCTGTGGTCGCGGGGTTCATCATTTCGGCTCTGGGCGGTTCTCGTGTGCAGATCGGCGGCCCGACCGGCGCGTTCGTGGTGATCGTATACGGGATCGTGCAACGCTACGGCTACGACGGACTAGCCGTAGCGACTTTCATGGCAGGCATCTTTCTCGTCTTGATCGGTGTGGTTCGACTCGGCGCGGTGATAAAGTTCGTGCCGCACCCCGTGGTAGTGGGATTCACGAGCGGTATTGCGATCATCATACTCTCGAGTGAGGTCAAGGATTTCTTCGGCTTGCATATGAATGCCGTGCCGGCGGATTTTCTCCCGAAGTGGCAGGCGCTGATGGGGAACGCTCACTCGGTGAATCCATATGCGGTCGCGGTCAGCGTTCTGGCATTGGCGATCATATTGATCTGGCCGCGATTCAGCAGGCGCATTCCGGGGCCTTTTGTCGCCCTATTGGTGTCCACTGCGGTTGCGCAGGCACTGCATTGGCCGGTCGAGACCATCGGCAGCCGCTTTGGAAGCATAAGCGCGTCGTTCCCCCATCCGTCGCTGCCCCACGTTTCGTTCGCCCAGGCAACGGCGCTAGTCGGACCAGCGTTCACGATTGCGATACTTGCTGCGGTCGAGTCACTGTTGTCCGCAGTGGTGGCCGATGGCATGATCGGGGCCCGCCACCGCTCGAACATGGAGCTCGTTGCGCAAGGCCTGGCAAACATCGCTTCACCACTCTTTGGCGGAATTCCGGCGACGGGAGCCATCGCTCGCACGGCGACGAATGTAAAGAACGGCGGACGCACTCCCGTCGCCGGCATCGTCCACGCGTTTACCCTTCTTGTCATCACACTGTTCTTCGGCCGGTGGGCGGGCCTTATTCCAATGGCGACGCTCGCCGCGATCCTGGTGATTGTCGCGTACAACATGAGCGAATGGCGCACGTTCGTCTCCGAGCTCTCTGCTCCAAAGAGCGATGTCCTCGTGCTGGTCATGACTTTCCTGCTGACCGTTCTTGTCGATTTGACAGTGGCAATTGAGGTCGGGATGGTGGCTGCGGCGTTTCTTTTCATGCACCGGATGGCTCAAGTCACGAATGTCAGCGCCGTCACCATCGAGTTGGAAGACAGCGACGACTCGTATGGGGATGCAAACTCAGTGATGCGCCGCGAGGTGCCGGCCGGCGTAGAGGTCTTCGAGATCAATGGCCCATTCTTCTTTGGCGCTGCCGAAACCTTCAAGGACACCATTGGGCGGATCTCCGGGAAGCCCAAGGTGCTGATCATTCGTCTCCGGAACGTTCCTTCCATCGATTCGACTGCCATGCACGCATTGAAGGACGTGGTGCATCGAACGAGAAAGGAAGGAACAGTCGTGCTGCTCTCGGATGTGCATACGCAGCCGCTCGTAGCGATAGGGCGATCGAAAGTGCTGGATGAGATCGGTGAGGAGAACCTGTTCGGAAACATCGACGACGCGTTGAATCGAGCGCGGGCGCTCATTGGACTCGAGCCCGTTGAGCGACCTGAGTTCGCTGTTCCCACCGTGGCGAGAGAAACCCCAGCAAAAGGACTTAATGTCGTACGCGAGAAGACCTCCGATCGAGAGCGCGCATGACAGCTGGTCCGGCGGGTGACGTTCCCTTCCATCTGCGCAACACGAGATATGCTTCGCAATCTTCTCTTTTTGTGATGCTTCGTTAGACTGCATTCATGCGATTGCGCCGCGTTATCGGAATTCTGACCGGAATCTGCACTCTGTCGCTCACTCTCGGGCCTAGCAACAACGGGTGTGAGGGGCGAAGCGTCGAGGCGACGTCGACAGCAGCGTCGGTCCCGACCGGCCATCACGTGGGAATGCACGGCTCGCCGGTGAGCGCGGACAAACAACAGCCGTGCAATTCCTCGACGCCAGCTTGTTGCCAGGCGATGTCCTCCTGCGGGCCGACGATTGTACTGAGTCGGACTGCAGCAGCTGGTGCGCACCTTCCTGCAGCCTCCGCAATACCTCAGGCCGCGCTCGAGAACCCACTCAGCCGCACGACGGCTCCAGAGCCACCTCCTCCGAAGGCTTAGAACACCCGCAACTCGAGTGTTCGCAGTCCGTGCAGCGTGAAGCAATACCTGCGCTGACGAGGCGCCTGCCGATTTCCGCGGCGCGCCATCCACAACAACCTTCTGATCTTGCTTGTCACCGGTTTGCTGACAGGAATCTCGCCATGAGCCTCCCCACAAGTCATGACTCACACGTAGGTATGGCTCATCCGCCTGTCGGCGCTCCAAGGCCGGATGACAATCACGCGGGACATGCTGTGCATCAAGAACACGAAGGGCATGATCAGCACGCCGGCCACAGCGTGGAGATGTTCCGCGACAAATTCTGGTGGTCCATCGCTCTGACGGTGCCGACGCTCGTATGGTCGCCGATGGTACAGCAGTGGCTGGGCTTCCGGGCGCCGGCTTTCCCGGGCTCCGGGTACGTGCCGGCGATCTTCGGAACGATTCTGTTCTTCTACGGCGGGATGGTGTTCCTCCGCGGTGCAGCTCGGGAGATCAAGGACAAACTTCCGGGCATGATGACGCTGATCTCGCTCGCCATTACCGTAGCGTTCGCTTTCAGCCTCGCCGTGACCCTCGGCGTCCCCGGGGCGGATCTCTGGTGGGAGCTCTCGACGCTCATCACCATCATGATTCTCGGGCACTGGATCGAGATGCGTTCGATCTCTCAGGCACAGGGGGCGCTGAAGGAGCTGGCGAAGCTTGTACCCGACACCGCCGCGCGGTTGGTTGGCGAGAAGACGGAGGAGGTCGCGGTTGCGAATCTCCGCGAAGGCGACGTGATTCTGATCCGCCCGGGCTCGAGCATCCCTGCCGATGGTGTCGTCCTCGATGGGAGTAGCGCGGTCAACGAGGCCATGATCACCGGCGAGTCCCGCCCCGTCCAGAAGAAACCCGACGACAAGGTGATCGCTGGCACCGTGAACGGCGCTGGCTCGCTACGCGTCAAGGTGACTGGTACGGGCGAGCGTACTGCGCTCGCCGGGATTATGCGGCTGGTCGCGCAAGCTCAAAGCTCCCGCTCCAAGGCGCAGGCACTCGCTGACCGGGCAGCGTTTTTCCTAACCGTGATCGCTATCGTGTCTGCCGTGATTACGCTCGCTGCCTGGCTCCTGGTGGGCGCGACACCGGCATTTGCGATCGAACGTGTCGTGACTGTGCTCGTGATTGCGTGCCCTCATGCGCTTGGTCTCGCAATTCCACTTGTAATCGCGATCTCGACTACGCTTGGCGCTCGGGCAGGGCTCCTGGTTCGAAATCGTCGCGGGCTGGAAGAAGCGCGGAATCTTAATGCGGTATTCTTTGACAAGACGGGAACACTCACCCGCGGTGATTTTCGCGTTGTGGAGATTACGACAGCAGTCGGCCTATCCGCGAATGATGCGCTGAAGCTGGCCGCATCCGTCGAACAGGATTCGGAGCACACGATCGCACAGGGTGTGGTGAAGAGCGCCGAGGAACGCGGCCTCTCCCTGTCGCGGGCCGAGCAATTTCAGGCGATAGCCGGTCAAGGTGTGCAGGCAGTCGTCGAAGGACGCTCGCTGATGATTGGCGGCCCCGCTCTGCTTAGTCGGTTAGGGATCGAGCTTCCTCCGCAGCTGCGTGAGGCGCTCGATCGTGCGACGACCCGTGCACAGACAGCGATCACTCTCGTCGAAGGTCGGACCGCTCTCGCTGTGCTGGCGGTGGCGGACGCAATTCGCGAGGAGTCACAGGAAGCCGTGCGTCGTCTGCACGAGCAGGGGATCGAAGTCATCATGATGACCGGGGACGCGAAGGCGGTCGCCGACGCGGTCGCAAAGGAGCTCGGGATCGAAACGGTGTTCGCCGAAGTGCTTCCAGAGCAGAAAGCGTCCAGGATCGAGGAGGTGAAGCGTTCTGGGAAGCGCGTCGCGATGGTCGGCGACGGAGTGAACGACGCACCGGCACTCCTGACGGCGGACGTCGGTATAGCAATCGGAGCAGGGACGGATGTCGCGGTTGAAGCGGGCGACGTCGTATTGATTCGAAACGATCCCCGCGACGTGCCTCGAATCATAGCCCTCAGCCAAGCCACGTATCGCAAGATGGTACAAAACCTCTGGTGGGCGGCCGGTTACAACATCGCGGCAATTCCGCTCGCAGCTGGTGTGCTCGCGCCATGGGGGATCGTGCTGAATCCGGCGGTGGGCGCCATCCTCATGTCCTTCAGTACGGTAGTCGTAGCTCTGAACGCCCAGCTGCTCCGTCGAGTGGCATTATGAACATGCGCGCCACTCACACCTTCAGAGCTCCGAGAGTTGCTCGTGTTGCGAACAGGTAAGCGATCTGAGAGGCTGTAATCTCTCAGGGTTTCTCGGACAAAAAGTCATCTACGTCCCGACAACGGCGGGACGCAGGCAGTCGCATCCTTTGGGAGTGCATATGCATCGCCAGTTGTCAGGAATCTTCGCGGCTCTAGCGCTCGCCCAATTCTCGCTTGGCGGTATTGTCGCGCGCCACGCCGGCTGCGAGGTAAGCTCGTACAGCTCTCCGGGCCAAGATAAACACGCGCATGGTCCGATGCACGGTCAGCGCACCGACACCCGCGTCACGCAGGAGACTGCTGGTCTTGGCGATGCACCGGCGTGCGACCATTCGATTCAAGGGCCGTGCGCCGGAATGGCATCGTGCACGCTTGCACTCGGGTGCGTCGGGTCAGCACACTTCTCGGCCGTCCTTCGGCCTGGCCAGGCCCGACAACGCGTGCTGGGATTGACTCCGGGCCCAAGCCCCGCTCCCGAACCCCCTCCTCCGCGTATCTGACCGCTCGATCGTGTATTGGCGCGGCGTATCAAACGCCGCTCACATCGAAGTGGCCGCAGCGGACAACCGCTGCAAAAAGGGGGTAGGGAAATGATTGCTGTACTATGGGTGGCGCTGGCATTTGCGCAGGATTCCGTGCGCCCGACTCAGCCATTGGAGCTGGCCAACGTCTATCGAAACGCGCGAGAGCGTAGCCCCCGTATAGCGGCTGCGCGCGCGCTGAGCGACGCTGCTCGAGCTCGCACTGCATCGGCGCGCAGGCCGCCGGACCCGCAGGTCCAGTTCGGATTCATGAACTACTCCCTTCCCGCGCTGCGACCAATGGATGTCCTCGGCATGACGCAGCTCCAGGTAATGCAGATGCTACCGCTGCCCGGCAAGCTCGGCCTCGCCGGACGCGTCGCGGATGCGTCCGCCGACGCGCAGGCGGAGCGCGCGCGCGATGTCGATTGGGAAGTGCGGTCGAAGGCGGCGATGGCGTTCTATGACCTCTACGTCACCGATAGATCACTGGGCATTGACCGCGAGACCCTTCGGTTGCTCCAGGACATTCTGCGCACCACCGAGTCGATGTACCGCGTTGGTGAAGGCCGCCAAGCCGACGTACTTCGCGCTCAAGTCGAGATCGCCCGCATGGTGCAGGACACAATCCGCATGACGACGATGAGGTCGGCCATGTCGGCTCGGCTAAACGCAATCATCGACTTGCCGGCTCAGGCATTGATCGGAACTCCTCTGCTTCCTGCGTTCCCGGATTCCGTGCCTGGTCTGGATGCGGCACTTAGCGCCGCGGTCGCTGACCGGCCGATGGTCCGCGCTGGCGAGCGCGATCTGGAGGCGGCGACGGCCCAGACAAGACTGGCGCGCCGCGAAATCTGGCCAGACCTCACCATCGGACTTCAATACGGGCAGCGCAGCGGTATGGACGGAACGGAACGCATGGGCAGCCTCATGATCGGCGGCACGCTGCCGCTGTTCGCGCGGAGCCGCCAACTTCGCATGCGCGAAGAAGCTGCCGCGATGCAGCAGATGTCGCGCGCCGACTTGATGGCTATGAGAGCAGAAACCCAGGCTGCGGTCGCCGAGGCTTACTCGAATCTCACGCGTGCCCGCAACCTCGCGACGTTGTATCGCTCGACGCTGCTTCCGCAAGCTGAGGCCGCTATCACATCGGCGTTCGCTGCCTATCGCACTGGCGCGGTGGACTTCATGACGCTGCTCGACAGTCGCATGAGTTTGAACCGCTATCGCAAGGAGCTTGTCGAGCTGGAAGCAGATGAAGGAAAGGCCTGGGCTGATCTGGAGATGCTGCTGGGACGCGAACTGTTCGACCCTTCGAGCGCCGTCGCGCGCAGAACGTCGGGGGGGAACTGACGATGGCAACTCGAATCATGGCGAGGCGCCCCACCAGCAAGTCGATGCGTATTGCCATCTATGTCGCGCTCCCGCTCGCGGCCGTGATCGGCGCGTACTTGGCGACCCGACCAAAGTCCGAGGCGGCACGGGTCGTTGCTAGTGACAGCTCCCAGAAAGCCGGCGGTGGCACCGCCCAACCAGTGATGCTATCGGCCGCTGACGCGCGTCGCATCGGAGTGACATACGCAGTCGCGGCGTTCGGCGACCTCTCGCGCGAGATCCGCGTCGTCGGACAGGTCACCTTCGACGAAACGCGTGTGAAAGCCATATCTCCGAAGATCGACGGCTGGGTCGAGCAGCTGTACGTCAACTTTACGGGACAGGAGGTCACGGCCGGAGCTCCACTGCTGGCGATCTACTCGCCGATGCTCGTCACAGCTCAGGAGGAGTTGCTGCTCGCGAAGCAGCTCCAATCCGACGTCTCGCTCGGAGCTGACGATGCTCGCGCGCAGGCGGCAAGGCTGGCGGCTTCGGCTCGGAGCAAGCTCGCGTTCTGGGATTTCTCCGCCGGTGACATCGCGCGGATCGAACAAGAGGGGCACGCCAGGCGGACACTCCTCATCCGCTCGCCGGTCTCTGGCTTCGTTGTCGAGAAAAACGTGCTGCAGGGAGAAAAAGTGATGGCGGGCACGGCTATCTACAAGATCGCCGACCTGAGCAGCGTTTGGATGGATGGAGAGGTCTACGAACAGGATCTGCCATTGATTCGCCTCGGCCAGCGCGCCGAAGCCGAGTTGCAGGCCATACCTGGCGCGACGTTCGCCGGAACCGTGGCGTACATCTACCCGACTTTGAACCCGGATACGCGCACGGTTCGGGTGCGTGTACAGCTGTCGAATCAAAATCATCGACTGAAGCCGGGAATGTTTGCAACGCTGCGGCTATTCGCGACGGCAGGGCGCAACGTTCTGAGCGTGCCGCGTTCGGCAGTTCTCTCGACGGGCGAGCGAAATCTCGTTTTTGTAAAGCGCGCCGACGGCATGCTCGAGCCACGCCCAGTAGAGATTGGCGTCGCATCGAGCGATCGCATCGAGATCCTTCGCGGCCTCGCGGGTGGTGATACAGTCGTCAC
>Ga0207929_1000163_pt1 | contig 18651 bp, 18 predicted proteins | sample NGESurdeep072012_FD_184466 | JGI IMG/M metagenome (GOLD analysis project Ga0207929, IMG submission 184466) | Arctic peat soil microbial communities from Barrow, Alaska - NGEE Surface sample 53-1 deep-072012 (SPAdes) | ecosystem: Environmental > Terrestrial > Soil > Wetlands > Peat ... | reverse complement strand
ACCTACCGGTTGCTGCTCACATCGTTACTGGGTTGGTCGGGGCTGGGACCGCACCTTCTGAGTTACGCGGGGCCCCTCGTTTATGCGGGAGCGTACGTTGCGGTCGCTGTCGTTGGCATCTGGGTGCTCCACCGCCGCACACTTGGTGAGGCCATGGCCGTATCCCTGGCCCTGACTGTGTTCCTCGCCACGATTGGAGGCGCCTACAGCGGGTCACTGGCGCTGCCTGCGCTGGTCCTCGCCGCGGACGAAGCACGCTACGCCGCACTGCCGGCTCTGGCCGGCCTGGTCGGCTGGGTGCAGGCCGTCGTCCTGCTGCGCATCGGGTTCCCGGTCGGCGTGATTGCCTACTGGTTCGCCTTGCAGGCATATCCCCTACTGAGGCTCCCTCGGCCGTCGCCCGTTGCGGTCACGCCCGCAGGCCGGGTGAGCAGCTAATAACGCTAGACTTTCAGGCAACATGAGCCGAGCCGAGAACGTACCCGTACCCTCGCCGGCTCGGCCGCGCTAAAGCGACAATCGCGCCGGCGTTCATGATCCCCTCCGAGCAATCAAACACGCCCTTATGAACACGAGCGAAATGAACAAACCGACCGAGATGCCGAAAGCGTTTGGCCCACAGGCCATCGAGGCCGGCTGGTACGCGCGCTGGGAAAAAGAGGGCCTGTTCATCGCCGACGCGAAGAGCAAGAAGCCGAAGTACACGATCTGCCTGCCGCCGCCCAACATCACCGGCGAGCTGCACATGGGTCATGCGCTCAACCACACGCTGCAGGACATCTGCGCGCGCTACCGGCGCATGGCCGGCTACGAGGTGCTTTTCCTGCCGGGCATGGACCATGCCGCGATCGCCACGCAGAACGTGATCGAGAAGCAGCTGGCCGCGGAGGGCACGACCAAGGAGCAGCTTGGGCGCGAGGCCTTCGAGTCTCGAGTCAACGAGTGGTACGCCGAGGTCGGCGACACCATCGTCAGCCAGGACCGCATCCTCGGCGCATCGCTGGACTGGTCGAGGCTCCGCTTCACCATGGACCCGCGTTACGTCCGGGCAGTCATGACTGCGTTCGTGTCCTTCTATGAGAAAGGTTGGATCTATCGCGCGCCGCGAATCGTCAACTGGTGTCCGCGCGATCGCTCTGCCATCTCGGACCTCGAGGTCAAGTGGCAGGTTCACGACGACGCGCTGTTTTACATCAGGTATCCGATCGAGGACGGGGGCGAGGTGGTGATCGCGACGGTGAGGCCGGAGACGATGCTGGCCGACACCGGCATCGCGGTGAATCCCACCGACGATCGCTACAAGCACCTGATCGGCAAGACGGCGATCCTGCCCCTGGTGGGTCGCAAGCTGCCCATCGTTGGTGACGAGGCGGTCGAGAAAGATTTCGGCACCGGCGCCCTCAAGGTCACTCCCGGGCACGACCCGATGGACTACGAGATCGGCCAGCGCCATTCGCTGGAGATCGTCAATGGGATGAACCCCGACGGCACGATGCACGTGCCCGGCCTTCCGTATGACGGGCTGCCTGCACTGGAGGCGCGCCGCCGGGTGGTCGCCGATTTGAAGGCGCAAGGCCTGCTCGTCAAAGAAGATCCGTACACGCATGAGGTCGGGCATTGCGATCGGTGCGACGCCGTGATCGAGCCCTTGATCAGCGAGCAGTGGTGGCTGCGCATGGAGGTCATGCGCGACAAGGCGCTGGAGGCGTCCGCTGCAGGCAAGGTGCGATGGCATCCCGATCGCTACGAACGCACCTACCTCGACTGGCTTCGCGGCTTGCGCGACTGGAACATCGGGCGCCAGCTGTGGCTAGGCCATCGCGTGCCCGTCTACTACTGCGACAACGGGCACCAGATCGTGGCGGTGGAACACCCTCACGAATGCACGGAATGCGGAAGCACGACGCTGACGCAGGATCCCGACGTGCTCGACACCTGGTTCTCATCGGCGCTGTGGCCGTTCGCGACCCTGGGCTGGCCTGAAGAGACCGACGACCTCAAGGCCTTCTATCCGAACGACATGAACAGCACGGCCCGCGAGATCATCAACCTCTGGGTGAGCCGGATGATCATGACCGGCCTCGAGTTCATGGGCGAGGTTCCGTTCGCCGACGTCGCCATCCACTGCCAGGTGCAGGCTGCCGACGGTAGGCGTATGTCGAAGTCGCTGGGCACGGGCGTCGACCCTCGCGGGTTGATCACGAAGTACGGGACGGATGCGGTGCGCGCATGGGCCGCATCGGTGGCGATGTCGAGCCAGGACGTGCGTTTCGACGAGAGCCGAGTCGAGGGCTACCGGCGCTTTTGCAACAAGCTGTGGAACGCGACACGGCTGGTGCTGGCATCGGCGGACGATGCCGCGGTCGCGCCGGCCGAACCAAAGGAGCTCGAGGACCGCTGGATCCTGTCGCGCTTGTCTCGCGCAAACGCCGCGGTCACTGGTGGCATCGAGGAGTTCAAGTTCCAGGATTCGATGGCCGCCGCTTACGCATTCGCCTGGAACGAGTTCTGCGACTGGTACCTCGAGGCGGTCAAAGAGCGCTTGCGTTCCGGCGACGCGGTCGCACAGGGCATCGCGCTTTCGTGCCTCGACCACGTGTTGCGGTTGCTCCACCCGATCATGCCGTTCGTGACCGACGAGCTCTGGTCGCTGCTGCCCGGGCGGCGCGATTTCCTCATGCGCGCGGCCTGGCCCGACCTCCGGGCGGCCGACCCCGAGGCGGAGGAGACTTTCGGACAGGTGATGGCCATCGTCGAAGAGGTGCGTGGACACCGGCAGGCGGCAGGCGCGCCGCCTCGCGGCGGCAAGCTCTTCCTCGATCCGTCAACCGATCGGACTGTCGCCACGTTGGCGGCGAGGCTGGCCTGGACGGAGCTGTCATCGGACGCGTTCGACGACGGCATCCCGCTGGGGACGCGCCCCGGCCGTGTCAGCTTTCGCGTCGCCGCCGGCGACAGCCGGAACAAGGCCCAGCTGAAGCGCCTCACCGCCGATCTCGAGAAAACCGAGGCGCAGCTGGCCAACCCCGAGTTTCGCGCCAACGCGCCGTTCGACATAGTCAGAAAGCTGGAGGAACGCGCGGCAGAGATCCGCGCCGCAATCGATAGATTGAGCGCGTGACGCGGGTTAGGGTTTAGCTCATGCCGGCGCTCGCGCTCCTGGCGCCAGTCGCTCTTCCTCTGGTCGCCGGTGGATTGACGGCGGCTCTTGGACTCGCAGGGTTGAAGCCCGGGCGGGAGATCGTCGGCGCCGGCGCGTGGGGCGCGCTGCTCGTCCTCTTCATCCTGTGGCTGCCGATCCGTTCCACCGAGGAGCTGACCCTCGGACCGCTTGGCTTTGGGGCCGGCTTCGACCTGCGGCTCGATGGCGTCGCCTTTGCCTTCGGCCTCGTAATCCTGCTGCCCTCCGCCATCCTCCTCACCCTCCAGCCGCGAACTTGGCAGGAGGGCACCGTCGCCGCGCTCGGGGTCGCGGCCGCCGTGCTCGCCGTCGAAGCAGGCGGCGTGCTGCTCACCGCCCTGGCCGGCGGCACCGCCGCGACCCTGGCCGTGATCCAGCTGGACATCGAGGACATCCGCGCTCCCCGCCCTCCATGGGGCGCGTTGCTGGCAGCGTGGCTCGCGCTGAGCTGGGCAGGGGCGATCCTGCAGGTGGTGGGCGGGACGGCCGTCTACGCCGCGGTCCCGGTTTCCGCCCTGACCGTTCCCGTCTTCTCGCTGCTGGCCGTCGCCGCCCTCATGGCGTCCGGCCTGTTTCCCTGGCGCGGGTGGCCCGCGCAGCTCTGGTCCCGGCCTTCGCTGCGAGCCGCCGGCATGGCCGTTGCCACGCTTTATCCGCTGGGCTTCTACCTGCTGGTTCGGGCTTACGAGCTGGGCGACGGCCGCTATCCGCAGCCGGTCCTGGGCATCGCGTTGGCGTGCCTCGGCGTGCTCGTGTCGCTGGGCGTCGCCGTGCGCGCACAGGCCGCAGCGACCCGACGGGAGTATTTCGGCGAGGTGATTCCGGGGCTGGGTGGCTTCGCGCTCATGGCCATCGCCATCGGCACCCCTGTCGGCCTGGTGGCCGGGATCGTGGTGCTGGCAACGGTGGGCGTGCTGGCCGCCTGCCTGCCGCTGCTTCCCGACCGCGCCGGCCCACCGACCCTGCTGACGATCGTGGCGGCAGCAGGCGCGCCACCCGGACTGGCGTTCGGCGCCCTGGTCGTCGGGTTCGCAGCGACATTTGAAGCCGGGGACTTCATGGGCCTCATCGGCATCGCCGGCGCCGCGGTCTGGATCCTGCTCATGGTGGCCGCGGCGCGAGCGGCCGGGCTGCCGGCGGGCCGGGGCCACCCGGCGAGTGAGGCCTCCCCGCGAACGGCGACGGCGCTCGCCGCTGTCCTCCTAATTGCCGGCGCCGCCTTGCCGGTGGTTGTGACGTTGTTCGCCTTGCCCGCCCAGGCAGACGTGATGCCGCGCTCGGCTGGATTGGGTGGCGGCCTGGTGTCAGTGGCCACAGTTCAGACGGACCTGCCGGCACTCACCCTGTTCGCCCCGCTTCTGCTGCTGGCGGCCATCGCGTACGGCATCACGGGGGGCTTTGGTTTCCAGCGCGCTGCGCGTCGCGAGCCGGTGGCAGATCAGAAGGCGGCGTCCACGACCAAATCAGCGCGGGCCAGGCCTCCCGTGTTCGCCATTCCCGGCATGGAGGCGCCCAGGCGATGGCTCGACGCCGTCCGCCGCGCCGCGGTGCCCGAGGAGTATCGATCGATCGTGAATCTGCGCGCGCTGGAGAGGGCGGCTGCGGGGGGCAGGCCGTTGCTGTGGCTCGCCACCCTTGTCGCCCTCGCATACGCCGTCAACAGGTGAGCGCGGCTGCAGCTTTCGCCGCCTGGCTGGGCGCCGCGCTGATCGTCCTTTCCGAAGGCCGTCGCGGGCTCGCGCTTGGCCTGGCTCTGGTCACGCTGGGTTTTGCAGGCCTGGCGCTGGCGGGGGGCGAGGTGGAGGCGGCGGTCGCCCTGGTCGCCGGCGGCGGCATCGCGGCCGTCCAGCGCCTGCGCACCGGACGCGATGAGTGGGGTTTGATGCCACCCGGCTCGACCGCGAGGTTGGTGCTTGCCGCAGCCGTCGGGCTGCTCGCTTTATGGATCTCAACCTCCCTGATGAGCGGTCCTGGCGCGCCCCTTCGGTTCGCCGCGCTCTCGGTCCTCGGCCTGATGGCGGCTCGCGTGCTGACCCCCAGCAAACCTCCGCCGGTACTGACCGCGCTGGTGGCGCTCGCGCTATCCGTCGCGGCGGCGGCAGGCGTGGCCGACACCAGCCCCGGACCGGCGCTGTACGTGCTGGCGGCGATCGTTGCCGCCGGCATCTCCATGATCCGTGTGGGAGAGGTCGATGGAGCCTGAGCTCGCGATCGGTCTGCCCGCTGCGGGATCGGTCTGCGCTGCCGTCCTCCGGACGCGCCCGAGGGCGGCGCTGCTGGCCGCGGCCGTTCTCGGCTTCTTAGGCCTCGCGGCGGTCGCCTTGGCATCACCCGGGCGGACCTCGGACCAGCTCGGCATCGGCCTCTCGCTCTCGCCAGAAAGCCGCGCGCTGCTGCTCGCGGCAGGGGCGGCGTTGGCGCTCACCGTCCTCCTGGCCCCACTAGCGGCCGAGCGGACGATTTTATTGACCTGGGGACTGGCCGGGCTGGCCGGCATGGCCGCGATCGCCGCCGCCCGCAGCCTCGAGCTCCTGATCCTCGTGGTGCTCGTGCTGTCGGTGCTGCAGGCAGCGGCTGCAGGCGGTCGCTCGTTCGCCATCCGCTTGCGAGGCCCTGTGCTCGCGGTCGTGCTGCTGAGCCTGGCCGCTGTGTGCGCGCGCGCCGAAGGGCCCGAGTTCCTTTCGCGCTTCGCAGCAGTCGGCCTGGTCGCCGGTCTTTGCGCGGCTGTCGGCACTCTGCCTTACATGCACGAGTTCGATCCCAATGAGAGGACGGCGACCTCACCGATTCCGTGGATCGCCCTCATCGGTCCGGTGCTGGCGCTCGCCGTGCTCGCGCGTGCGCGCGAGCTGATCCCGTCGGAAGGCGGCGCCCTCGGCGCGATGATGATCGGCCTCGGGCTTCTCAACGTGGTGTGGGGGAGCCTCGCCTCGTGGCGCACCGAGAACGGCGCCGCGGCGTGGCATTACTCATTCATCGCCGATTGGGGGCTGGTGCTGTGCGGCCTCGGGCTGGTGATCGCCGACGGCCAGCGCGCGGCGATCCTGCTGCTTTACGGGATCCTGCTCAGCCGACTGCCGCTGTACCTGTGGTCGCGCCAGTCCCTGCGTGAGAAGCGTCCAAACGACCGGCCAATCAACCTGCTGGCGGCGGCGATGCTCGCCGGGTCCGCGCCCTTCGCGGGCTTTGCCGCGCGCGTCCTTCTCCTGCGTGGCGCGACCCAGCTTTACTGGCCGCTCGCGCTTGCGATCGGGCTGGGTTTGCTGCTGTGGCTGCCCCCGTCGCTGCGGCTCGGCCGGAGCCTGGGCCTGCCTCGCGGGCGCCAGGCGTGGGGTGTCGGCATCGCTCTCGCGATCAATGTCGTGATCGGGCTGTATCCGCAGCCGTTCCTCGCGCTGGCCGGCCTGTGAGACAGATCCTTTCGGCGCTCGCAACCCACACCGTTGCACTGGTCCTGTACCCCGGCCTGCTGACGATGGTGATCTTCGGGTTCGCGGCCGAGGTGGGCTGGACGCGCGTGGCCCAGGGCCGGTGGGTCCTTCCGTCGACGGTTCGCGAGCTGCGCTCGCCGGTGGTGGCGACGGTGGCGCTGTTCGCGGTGCTGGGGGCCGTGCAGCTCGCCGCTCCCTTCAACCCGGTGCCGTCGGTGGAGCGCAACGTGATCGTGGCCGCGATGGTGCTCGCATTCACCCTGTGGGCGGAGCTCGCACTGACCGTGGAGTTCGTCCCGGCGCCGGGCCTGCTGCTGGTCATCCAGTTCTGCTGGTTGCTCGCGGTGCTTGGGCCCGCGGTTCAGCCGGAGAGCCTTCGGCCCCAGGTCCTCGGCAACGTCCTGGTCTCGTCGCTGCTTCCCGTGAAGCTGGCAAGCGGGTTCCTGTACCTGCTTTGCCTGCCGGCGCTCCTCGGGCTGTGGCCGCTGACGCCATCCGGCGACCGGCGCGCCCGCCCTCGCTTTGACGCCATCCGGGCGCTGTGCTGGTTTCCCTATTGCGGGCTGTTCGCCACGCTGTTCTTTCCACCCTCAGCGGACGATGTGCTGGGCCTGCTGCGCTTCTTCTTAATCACCATCGCGATCGCGATCCTGGGCATCCTGGCGGGGTCCCTGATGCTCCGGCGGGGCGTCGAAACGGTGCGCGGCCTGTACCGCCGTGCGGTTGCGCCGTACGCACTGCTGGTGCTCGTGCTGGTCGTGATCACCTCATTCCTCATGAAGTAGAAAAGTAAGAGGGAACCCAGATGGTTCCCTCTCACCGGCAGGCGCTTCGCGCGTGCCTGCTCTCTTTCCGGCATATCGATGGGATTTATGACGATTAGTCAGTCCACGCCACGCTTTTGGACAGTCGGGACAAAGTCATGGCCGGGGGTACCCCGGCCAACCCTGCCACGCTGGTGGGCGCTGCTCATCGGTCTGGCCGACGGTATTGGTAGAATCCCGTTCGTGCCCAAATCGGATGGTTCGCTGTCGGCTGTCGTCGTCAGCGGCGGAAAGCAGTACCGGGTCGCCCCAGGCGACCAGATCCTGGTCGATCGCCTGGCCGGTGAGCCCGGCTCGTCGATCAAGCTGGATCGGGTCCTCCTCGTCCGCGACGGCTCCGACATAAAGGTTGGCAATCCCGGCATAGAAGGGATGGACATCGACATCAAGATCCTCGCCCACCGGCGCGGGCCCCGGATCGAGACCCTCCGCTACAAGTCCAAGAAGCGGGTTCGCGTCCATCGCGGCGGGCGCGCCGACCTCACGGCAATCGAGATCCTGGCGGTCGGTGGGCTGACCGAGGCGACGGGCTCGGAGACGAAGACCGAAGCCAAACCCGCCGCGAAATCGAAGACCGAGACCAAGAAAACCAAGGCAACGTCGGCCTCAGCCGAAACCACGGAGACCCCCGAGAAGGACGAGACGGTGACCGGTAAGGCCGAGGCGCCCACCAAGCGCGCGCCCAGGAAACCGAAGGCAGACAAGGAGACCAAGTAATGGCGCACAAGAAAGGCGGCGGGTCGTCCCGCAACGGGCGCGACTCCAAGCCGAAGATGCTTGGCGTGAAGATCTACGCAGGGCAGACCGTGAACGCGGGCACCATCCTGGTTCGCCAGCGCGGCAGCCGCATCACTCCGGGCGACAGCGTGGGCATCGGACGCGACCACACTCTCTTCGCGCTTGCCCCCGGCCTCGTCAAGTACGAGCGGGTGGGCAAGGACGGCCGGCGGGTCAAAATCGTCGCCGAATAGAGGTCGCTCGCGCACTTTTGTCGACTCGGCCCGCGTAAACATTCGGGCCGGCCAGGGCGGCCGCGGTTCAGCCTCCTTTCGCCGCGAACCTTTCACCCCGCGCGGCGGTCCCGATGGGGGCGATGGCGGAAGGGGTGGCTCGGTCTGGATGAAGGCGACGACCAGCGTCTCCGATCTGTCTCGCTACAAACAGAAACTTCGGTGGCAGGCTGAGCCCGGGGTGAATGGGGCGGGCGGCCGCAAGACCGGCCGTAACGGCAAGGACATAACCCTCGAGGTCCCTGTCGGCACAGTCGCCATAGACCCCGACGGCGCGGTCATCGCCGACCTCGAGCATCCTGGCGCCAAGGCGGTGATCGCGCGTGGCGGGAGCGGGGGGCGCGGCAACGTGCACTTCAAGAGTTCGACGCGGCATGCGCCGGACTACGCCGAGCCGGGGCTCAAGGGTGAAGAGCTGGCCGTCACGCTGGACCTGAAGCTGATCGCTGAGGTCGGCCTGGTCGGGCCGCCGAACGCGGGCAAGTCGTCGCTGCTGGCCTCGCTGACCGCGGCCAAGCCGAAGGTCGCGGCGTATCCATTCACGACGCTCGATCCCCAGCTCGGTGTGGCCGAGGAGTCGCGCGGCGGCCGAATCGTGATCGCGGACATACCCGGCCTAATCGAAGGCGCATCGCGCGGCGTCGGTCTCGGTCTGCGATTTCTGCGCCACGTGGAGCGCACAAAGATTCTGGTCTACGTGATCGACGGCACCTCGGCGGATCCATGGAAGGACCTGTCGATGGTGCAGGCGGAGGTCGAGCAATTCTCCCCCGATCTCGCGAAACGGCCCTTCATCGTGGCGATCAACAAGGTCGACATGGACCAGGCAAGAAAGCTACGGACTCGCTCGCGGCGGAAGGGCCCGATTCATTTTGTCTCGGCGCTGTCGGGCGAAGGCCTGCCAGAGCTGATCGACGCGATGGTCAACACGCTGGCCAGCGCGCCAGACGTGAAGCCACAAGGCCCCGTACGCATCAAGAAACTTCTCGTAGCCGGTGCGCGAAACGAGCTGACGATCGAGCGCCTCGCGTGGGGCTTTGTCGTGAAGGGCGATCGAGTCGAGCGGTTGGTCGAGCGGACCGACCTGGATTCGTCGGGCGGCCTGGCGCGATTTCAGACAGAGCTGGACAAAATTGGGGTCAATGCGGCGCTGGAGGCAGCGGGCGTTCAGCCGGGTGACACGGTTCGGATCGGCGAAGCGGAGTTCGAGTACCAGCCGTGAGGATTGGTTTGCTCGGGGGCACGTTCGACCCGTTTCACAACGGCCACCTCGCGGCAGCCACGGCTGCGATTGGATGCGCGAGCCTGGATCGGGTGATCTTCATCCCTGCGGCGCAGCCACCGCACCGCCCTCCCGCCATCGCATCGGCGCAGCAGCGCCTCGACATGGTCCGGTTGGGGACGACAGGTGATGCGAGATTCGCGGTTTCCGAGGCCGAGCTGAAGCGTGAGGGGCCGTCATACACGGTGGACACGCTGCAGGAGATGCAACGCATCCATCCACATGAGGAGATCTTCGTGATCCTGGGTTGGGACGCGGCCCGCCTGTTCTCCACCTGGCACAAGCCAGATGAGGTGCGTGAGCTGGCGACGATCGTCGTTGTCGCGCGGCCGCGCTCGGAGTCACCGGGCGAGGAGGACCTCGAAGGAGTGGGCCTGGACAAGGTCAGAACAGTCCTCTGTCTGCGAGCGACCCCGGACATCTCAGCCAGCGAGATCCGAAGCGCAGTGGTGGGGGGCAAGCCGATCACGGGCAAGGTTCCACCGGCAGTCGAGAGGTACATCGCCTCGCACCGGCTGTACGCGGGATAATCGAGAAGTTGAAGGCTGCCCGCACGACACCCCTGCAGCTTGCGAAACTGCTGAAGGGTGCCGCGACCGACAAGAAGGCGTGGAAGCCAGTCGTAATCGACGTGCGCGACAAAACCACGATCGCGGACTACTTTGTGGTGTGCGAGGGCGAGACGGACCGCCAGGTCAAGGCGATCGCCGACGGCATGGTGGACGCGGCGAAGGAAAAGAACCTGAAGCCGCTGGCAGTCGATGGCTACCAGGACGCGACGTGGATCCTGCTGGACTTCGACTCAGTCCTGGCACACGTGTTCCTACCAGGCGAGCGCTCGTACTACGACCTGGAAAGCCTGTGGGCGCCGGTGGCTAAGAGGCGACGAGAGGCGGCGGGCTAGCTGAGCGTTCTTTCGGCGGAACAACCTGGACCCACGCGTAAGTTCAACCCTCTGTGAAGCAATTCCACAAAGACGTCCTTGATGCGGTGGCAACGGAGAAGGAAGTACGCCTGACGACTTACGGTCGGACGACCGGCAAGGAGTCCAGCGTGACGATCTGGGTGGTCACCGACGGCAACAAGGTGTACATCCGCTCAGGGCAGGGGATGAAGCGCCACTGGCCGAAAAATCTGCTCGAGCGACCCGAAGGCACAGTTCAGCTCGACAGCAAGGTGGTGCGATTCAGGAGCCGGCACATCACGGACCCGGCGGAAGCACGCTTCTCGTCAAAACTGTACGGCCCGAAATACGGCGACTTCGTAAAGCCATCAAACGAAAGCGACCCGCTGACTCCGGGCGAGCAAGCAGCATTCGAACTCCTCCCTGCAGACTAGATCTGTCTTAGGCCGCCCAGCGCATTCCGGGAGCGCGCGACCGCCGGAAGACGACACGATCGGGTGGCACGAAACGAAACTCACGGCCCACTTGCACGACCTGCCATCCGCCTTCATGCACCAGGCGATGGTGGAAGAAGCAGAGCAAGACGAGGTTGGAAAGGTGGGTTGGGCCACCCCGAGACCAGGCAAAAGAACCACACCAAACAGATGTTTGAGCGTCAATATGTTAGCGGAGAAAATGCGGCATCCACGAAAAATTCTTCTCGCGCTATCCCGGCCGGCATCGCTTCGCTCGCCGGACCAACCCCCATCGCCTTTGTGTTGGACCAGAACCACCCGTCGTGCCATCTCACACGCGTATCGCTCGTTCGGACGCCCCGAATCCGCCGGCTTCGCTTCGCTTCGCTTCGCTCGCCGCACTAACTCCATCGCCTCTTTTCCAGTCCAGCACCACCCCGCCATGCGACAGCCGACCTAATTAATCTGCGAGTACCGGTCGAAAATCTCTCTCAGGTTTGCCGGCGGCTCCACCTTGTGCTTCTTCATGACATCGAACAGGCTCAGGATGTGGCGCACTCCCGCCAGCGTCACCCCCTTCTCCCGCGTCAGGTACTGGATCACCTGCACCTTGCTGATATCCCGCTGCGAGTAGCGCCTTCGGTTCGTCACTGTCCGGTGGGGTTCCATCAGCTGCGCGTCCTCGTACAGCATCAGCGTGCGTGGGTGCGTCTCCAGGATCTCTGCGGCGACGCTGATCGTGTAGAGCGGCTTGTCGAGGTCGCTGAACGACTGTTGCAGACCCCGAGAGGTCGTGCGACCGCTCATCCGCTAGCGAACGGTGCTCAGGATCTGGATGATCGCGGGTCCCAGCAGCACGATCCACAGGACTGGGAAGATGCACCCCACCATCGGGAACACCATCCGCGACGACGCTTGCGCGGCGCGCTCCTGCGCCGTCTGCCGCTGCCGCCTCCTCATCTCTGTCGCCTGCACCCGCAGCAGCCTGGCGATGGGCACGCCCATCTGATCGGACTGCACTATTGACTCGACCAGGTGGTGCAGGTCGGCCACTCCGCACGTGTCCGCCATGTGCTCCAGCGCGGCCATTCGAGGCCGGCCCAGCCGGATCTCACGCAGCACTTTGCCGATCTCGTCCCCCAGCGCGTTGTGGAAGCGCTCGGTGATGCTCAGCAGGCCCTCGTCGAGGCTCATACCTGACTCAACGACCAGCGTCAGCAGGTCGGTCGCCTCGGCCAGCGACCTCTGGATCTGTGTGCGTCGAGCGGCGATGCGCTGGTTCAGCCACAGCAGCGGGAGGAAGTAGCCGAACACAGCCGACACCACGCCGCTGACCACCGCGCTCAGCACTGGCGGGAATTGCAATGGCACCAGCAGCCCCAGCGCGAGCCCGGCGATCGCGAGGAGCGCACCGAGGCCATATCGAACCGCCTGGAATCCCGCCGGTGTCAAGCTGCCCGGGTCGCCCGCGCGGCTCAGCTTCTGACGCAGCTCCCCGGCCTCCAGAGCCGGCAGGCGGTTGGCCAGCGGCCGCGCCAGGTTTTCGAGCCGCTTGAGGAGCGGGGTGTTGACCGGCGGCGCCGTCCATATCCCGCTCGTGTTCGCCGCCGCGGCGAGGGTGCGGTCGAGGGCGATGAAGAATGCGGCCACGATCACCCCGCAGATGAGTCCCGCTGTAACGGCAATCAGGAGCATTCGGGCTTTAAGCCTGCAGCGAGGTCATGCGGTTGATGAGAACGTTGCCGACCAGGATCAGGAAGCCGGCGATGCCAAGGAGGATGTACCCGAGGAGCGTGGAGGTCATCGGTGCGAAATAGCCAGGCACAAAAACGTAAAGGCCGAGCGCGAGCAGGATCGGCAGGCCCGTGATGATCGTGGCGGAAGCCCGCGATTGTGCGGTCAGCACACTCATGTCGCGCTTTGTCTGCAGGCGATCGCGAAGGGTATCGGAGATCGTGTCGAGGACCTCCGCCAGGTTGCCGCCGACGCGGATGTGTAGAAGGATCGCGGTGACGATGAACTCGAGGTCCGGGCTGTTGATGCGCAGTAGCAGCGCGCTCAGAGCGTCCTCGACCGACGTGCCCAGCGTCACCTCGGTGGCCACACGTTCGAACTCCGTGGAGACCGGCGGCCGGGACTTGCTCGCCACCGTCTCCAGGGCACGGTCGATCGCGTAGCCCGTCTTCAGCGAGTTCGACAACAGCTGCAGCATCGCGGTCAGCTGTTCGTTGAACAGGTTCTGGCGGCGCCGCTGCAGATAGGCGACCACCACGGGCGGAACTATGAACCCGATAACGCCCAGGATCAGCGGCCCGGCGGAGAAGCCGAAACGAAACAGCCCGACAAGGGCTCCGAGCGCAACGGATCCGATACGGATCAAGAGATATTCCGAAGGGGTGATGTTCAGGCCGGCGCGGGCCAGGTCCTCAGTGAGGGTCGGCCTGCCCCTGACACTGCGCCGCTGGCTGAGGTTGTCCGCGGCCGGTCGTAGCAGCCGCTCGACCAGCTCTCGGGGCGTCGCCCGAGGCTCGGTCGAGCTCTCCAACGGAACCTTGCGCTCCTTACGGATCCTATCCAGGCTCCAGAAGAAGACCGCGATCGCGGCCGCCATCGGCACTGCAATGATCAGCGTGAGGACGGGTGGCGGGAGATTCATAGGACTAAAAGAGGGAAGGGAAGGCCGCCTGCACCAGCTTCAGCGTCACGCCCTTTGCGTCGGTGACGCTGAGACAGTTCGGGTCCTTGGCCTGTGGTCCGGTGCCGTAATCCTGGTAGGACTCGAGGACGTATTTGAGCGCGGCGTATGTCAAGAACCACGTGATGTACTCGGCCTCGCACTCGGTGACCACGATGGTCAGGCTCGTCGCGGCGGCGGCGCTGCTGGCGCCCCCGGTATCCACGCCCACGCGGATCACGTGGATGTTCGTGAAGACGGTCTTGGTGGCCACCTTGGCGCCGGAGGTGACTGTCGCGATCACTGAAATGTAGTCGCCGGGCTGGATGGAGTCGGCGACACCCTGCTGCTCGCTGGTCGGGATGGCGAGCGCGACGAAGCCGGAAGGAATCGGCAGGAACTCTGACTGCGCCCCCAACGCCTGCCCTGGCCTCGCCACCAGGTTGGACGAGACCGCCTGTCCCTTGACGATGGTGACCAGAGGGATCATGCCCGTGGCGTCGCTGATCTTGGTGAACACGGTCGAAGGTAGGCCTCCGGTGGGAAGGCTTTTGATCTCGAGGGATCCGGCTGGGATCGGGATTCGCGGCGTCAGGTCCTGGGTAGCCACCACCACGTTCTGGCTGGGACCACTCGACCCTGTCGAGGCGTTGATGGCTACGAGGACAAAGGCTGCTATGACCAGGAGAGCGAGGACGATTCCGAGGATCGTGAAGGGCCTTCGAGACGTAATGGTGCGCAAGTCCGACCCATCATAGGCAAGATAGTCCGGTGTCGCGCCCCCCTAACTCGCGCCGAAGTTTTGCTACACGCGCACAGGCGGGGCAGTCCATGGTCGAGTTCGCGCTCTCCTCGGTCGTCCTCCTCCTGCTAGTGGGAGGGCTGGTCGACATCGGCCGCGCCCTATATGTGTCCGAGACCCTTTCCAGCGCCGCCCGGGAGGGCGCCAGGCACGCAGTCTGGTTCGACGCCGGGAGGCGGTCACACCCCTACCTGTCCGACACCCAGATCAAATCCAGCGTGGACGCGGCCCTAACCGCGAGTGGGCTGCCCTTATCGGTGCTGAAGAACCCCGGCACCACGTGCCCTGCGCCAACTGACGGCAACGCCTTCCACAACCCGCCGTATGCGAACGCGTCCTACCCTGCCGCCACCAACCAGCCCTGGCTGTACATCTGTTACGACAACACGGCGGGGGTCGACTTTCCCTCAATACCTCCCGCATCCGGCCAGACCCTGCAGGACGTCAACGTCATCGTCCTGTACTCGTATGGGGCCTTGACCCCGATCGTGACCGCGCAGTTTGGGCTCTTCCGGCTCGCTGTCAACCAGCACATGATGGTGCAGGGTCCGTGAGGCGGAAGGCGTCGCGAGGCCCCCAGAGCTCCCAGGCTCTGATCGAGTTCGCCCTGATTTCGCCCGTGTTGCTGTTGCTGCTTTTCGGAACCATCGACATCGGCCGGGCGATCTTCTACTACGACACCCTCAACCATGCAGTGCGCGAGGGCGCGAGGGCGGCCGTGCAGGCCGGAGCCCCCCTGCCCACGAACGCTAATGTGCTCAACGCGGTCACCGGCCAGCTCATCGGCGCGCAGGTAACCGAGCCTTGCCCGCAGGGCCCCATCACCACCGCCACTCCGCCCCCCAATGCCGCCTGGCTCTATGTGACCGAGCCCAACCCCCCGGCCTCCGTTGAAAGCACTCCGCCGATGAATGCTCCGGGCGGCGAGTACCCAGCCGTGGCTGCAGGCAGCTGCAGCGCCGTGAATCCCGCGGGCAACAACGCCCAGATCCAGGTCACCTTGAGGTTCAACCTGATCCTCATCACTCCCGTGATCGCGCAGGCGACGGCCGACCACATAATCCTTCGGGCCGCGGCCGTTTTCAGGACCGAGTACTGATGCGTCGGCAGAGCGGCCAGGCCATTGTGTTGATCGCCATCATGCTGGCGGTCCTGGTCGGGATGGCGGCTCTCGCCATCGACGGTTCGCGCGCCTACCAGAGCAAACGCACCCTGCAGGCCGCGGTCGATGCCGCCTCGCTCGCCGCGGCCGACACACTGCAGCAGACCGGCAGCTACGTGACAGCCGAGCAGGCTGCGACCTCCAGCTTCAGCGCCAACCGCCGTCTTTACACGGCGCCCGCCTGCGCGCCTGGCTACGGGACGCCGGGAGCGGGTCCGGTGACCGTGACCTGCACATACTCCGACGGCACCGTCTTGACCCAGGTGGTGGCGTCGCTCGGTCCCGCCGGCTCTTCGTTCACTCTCACCGGCACGCGCTCCCTTCAGCTTCAATTCGGGCGCATCTTGACCAATGGCGCTTCGCCGACCATCTCGGCCCGCGCCTCCTCCAGCGTCAACAACCTGCTGTATTCGCCGACGCTCGCGGCCCTCAGCCAGGCAGGTTGTGGCGGAGTGGCAGGCAACTCACTCACCGTCAACGGTACCGGCAATCTCTCGGTGATCGGCGACATGGTCTCAAGCGGGACGATCTCGGTCGCGGCCGGCAACGTGCAGGTCGGCGGCGACGTGTATGCGCGATGCCAAGCGACCGTCCCTGGCGTGTCGCTCAAGTGCTACCCGAGCGGCTCGAACCCTGGATGCACGTACCCCGCCGTCGCCGGGACGACCAAGTCCGGCTACCGTTTCGTGGATCCCAACTACTCGCAACCCACCGTTGTCGGCGGCAGCCAGTCGGCGGTCGGCACCAACGTCGTGATGTTCCCGGGAACCTACGCTGCCAACCCCAACTTCGTCGGGGGCGACTGCTGGTTTCTCAAGGCGGGCGTCTACTACTGGCAGGGTGGCTACACCAATAACGGCGACTTCGTCAGCAATGAGCTGAAACCGCCTGACGAGCCGATGGTGAACAACAACAGTGTCCTTTCGCCCAAGCAGTTCTGGAATGGCGACGGCGCGCAGTGCGCAGGCGCCTATCAAATCAACAACGTAGGTGGCCCCAGTGGATTGCCACACGCGAACTGGGCTTTCGTCGTCACGTCGGTGCGCACCGACACCTACAACGGCGTCAACTACACCCGCGAGAGCGCGCCTTCGGTATGCCGCACCATCAGGACCGACCCGGGCCAGGACGTGATCAAGATCGACGTCAGCAACGTGCCGGGGGCTATGTCGTACAACGTCTATGTCACGCAGGCGGGGGGCGACTGCGGCGACCCCATGGGCCTGGTCGAGAACATTCCGGTGGCCGGCACCGTCTCGAACGCCAACACCAACCCTTGCCCCGCATTCAACGGCAATGGATGCACCCTAGGCCACGAAAGCGCGACCATCGACGACACCGACATCGTCGGTTCCTTTGCCCCCAATGGCGCTGCCGCTTGGGGCGCCTATGGTTCCTATCCGCCCAGTCCTGAGACCTCGCCCCTCGGCGGCAACCTACCGAACGAGAACGCCAACCGTACCGCCCCTCCGGCGGGCGACAAAGCCAACGAGAACCAGTGCGTCACCGTGGGCGGGTTGCCGGCCAGCTGCCCCGCCGCCATAACCCCAGGCGCCGTCTCTTATGTCATCCCCAACGGGGCCTGTCTCACCGATACGAGCGCCGGCGACACCTATGTGTTCAGCGGCTACCAGTACGACTGGCTGCTCGTGTACGAGCCCGGCGCTGCCAATCCGCCCGCCAACGCTTGCAGTAACACGATGGGGGCAGCCACGGACACCGCATTCATCGGGCTCATCTACATGCCATCGGCGTCGGTCACGATCCAGAAAGCCTCGGCGTTCCGCACCGACGAGACAGGTGGAGTCATCGCCAACACCATCACCTTCACGGGCCAGCTGCCGACGATCATCGGCAACTCGAGCTACTCGCCTGTGCAGCCCGGCGCTAAGTTGACGAGCTAGGCCCGGCGAACAGCTGGGCCGTGTAGCCCACTTGCTGGGGACGTCGGGCAGCCCTAGCCTTCCCGGGCGGGGCCCTCAGGCTCTGCGCCCACAAGCTCCAGCTCCGTGGGCAGCTCCTCAGGCTCTTGCTCAGACTCTTGCTCAGGCTCCGGCACTTCGTCCCTGGCCTGCATGGCCTGGAGGCCCTCGGCGATCGCCGCCGCCGCCTTCGTGTCGCCGTGCTCCTCGTACCGCTGCGCGGCCCCTTTCATCGCCGCCTGGGCCTCGTCGATACGTCCGAGGCCCCAGAAGGCCTGGCCGCGCATGGTGAGCGCCTGGGCGCGTTCGCGGATCTTGTCGCCGGGTAGGAGCATCAGCGCGGTCTCGACCAGACGGAGGACCTCTTCGAATGCGCCGACCGCGAGCGCGTTCTTCGCCGCCTGCGCCAGGTAGCCGGACGTCCGCACCGAGTCGGCGGCGGTGCCGGCCTGGTAGAGGTGATATCCGATCTCGCCCGCGCGCTCATTCGCGCTCTTTCCGTATACACGCTCCAGGGTGTCGGCCACCGCAAGGTGGTACGCCTGCAGGCGAGGCAATGGCAGCACCGCGAGGACACGCTGGCGCACCAGGTCGTGTCCAAAGCGGTAACGATCGGGGGCGGCGCTGGTCAGGAAGTGTCCGCGCGTCGCCTCATCAAGAGCTTCGCGCAGCTCGTGTCCCGATAGCTCCCCGAAGGCTTCCAGCAGCGCGATGTCGAAGTCGCGGCCGATCACGGCCGCCGCGACCAGCATCCTCTGCGCGGGCTCGCTCAACCGTTCCAGCCGGCGGCCGATGAGGCCGCGCACGCTCTGTGCGAGCTCGAGGTCTTCCTCGGTGAAGCTGGCCTGGACGCGCGAGCTGCCGCCGAGCATGGTGTCGGAGGCTGCCATGTAAAGGAAGGAGTGCTCGACGAAGAGCGGGTTGCCTTCCGTCGCCGCCTGAATGCCGATGAGCTGAATCGGCGTGACCGGCGTCTCCGCCATCGCCGCGACCATCTTCTCGAC
>Ga0207929_1000161_pt1 | contig 18753 bp, 9 predicted proteins | sample NGESurdeep072012_FD_184466 | JGI IMG/M metagenome (GOLD analysis project Ga0207929, IMG submission 184466) | Arctic peat soil microbial communities from Barrow, Alaska - NGEE Surface sample 53-1 deep-072012 (SPAdes) | ecosystem: Environmental > Terrestrial > Soil > Wetlands > Peat ... | reverse complement strand
TACGTAGTGGTCGATGACGTACGGGAGCCAAACCAGATCATCCGAGAACCGTGTTCGTACTCCGCGACCGGTCTGCGGATGCCACCAGTGCTGGACGTCACCTTCCACGAATTGGCGGGATGCCGCTCGAACTATGTGCTCTCTGGCTACTTTCGCATCCGCATACACAAACGCCATCACGTCCTGCAGCTGGTCGCGGAACCCGAACGCGCCGCTCGACTGGTACAACGCGGTGCGCGCCCACATGCGGCACGACAGTGCCTGGTACAGAGACCAGCGATTCACCATCAGGTCGAACGTCGGGTCCGGCGTATTGACCTTGATGGTGCCGAGTCTCTCCTCCCAGTCGCGGATGTTCGAATCGACCGCCCGTTTTGCGTCGGCGGATGTGCGGTTTCGCGCGATGATCTCCCGGACCGCATCTTCGCCTTCGGCTGCCCCAAGAAGCATGACGATTTCGCGCGTCTCGCCCGGTTCGATCGTGACACTCACCTGGAGCGCGCAGCACGGATCGATCGTCGCGCCGATTGCTCCGGACAATCCCGCACGCTCGAGCCCCGCGGGACTCGAAATCGTCCCGTTTCTGCCGAGGAACTCTCGGCGGTCGGCGGTATAGTACGCAACACGCTCGCTGATCGATGCGAACGCAACAGTGTCGGCAAACTGGAGGTCGAAATAATTGCGCGCAAACATCGACTGGGTGGCTTCGTCGAAGCTCGTGCGAATCTGATACTGCGTCAGCTCGCGATTTACGCCCAGCACCCACTCCAGGTACCACGTCAGCGTTAGCTTCTTCCGCACCGCTCCGTCATTGCGCAGAGTCAGCACGCTGATCTTCACCGGGTCGTTCTGATCGACGCCGAGCCGGAAGGAGCTCGCCAGTCCCTTGTGTGTGTGATCGAAGACGGAGTAGCCAGCGCCGTGTCGAACCTTATACGGCGTCGGCTCGCGGATCGGACAGGGCGTTGCCGTCCACAGATCGCCGTTCGCATCGTCGCGAAGAAAGACGCAGTCGCTCGACGGATCCCGCACCGGATCGTTGTGCCACGGAGTGAGGCGATAGAAATAGCTGTTTCCCGCCCAGGTCGTGCCGCTTCCACCTTCGCTCACGATGAATCCGGCGACCGGATTGCCGACGACGTTGACCCATGGCGCCGGCGGCAGGTCGCTGCCCGTCAGGTGGATCTCATACTCACCATCTTCGTTGAATCCACCGAGTCCGTTGAAGCACTGGAGGCCGGTGCCTGGATCAGCAGTCTCCGCATGGATCGCTACCGTGCCGAGAGGCACGATGTCGCGGTTCATGATCTCGAGCTTGGGCGGATATCTGTCCTCGACTCCCGGGAACTCGAGGAAGTTTCCAAGCCCCAGCCCGTCGCAGTTCACCTGCACGCGAGCCATCGCCTTGAGCAGCGTGATCTCTTCTGGTTTGAGGAGATCAGCTCGGCGGATGAACACACCGCCAGGTCGGTCGAGCAGTCCCGCCTCGCTGGACGCCATCGTGGTTGCCAGCAGCTCGTCGCTCAGCTCCTGCATGTACGTCGCGGGATGCACGTTCAGAATCACCAGATCGCAGGTGATTCCCTTGAGCCTCCAGTAGTGGTGCGTCCTGAGCAGCTGTCTCACGCTCGGCATTCCGACCGAGCTGTCCACGGTAGCGAGAAGTATCGGCCAGTCACCCGAGATGCCAAGCGTCCACAACGCCTGTTGTCCGAGTTTGTTCTCCTCGACGGCGCTCTCCGCCGGCCGGAATCCCGGGTGCGGGAACATCAAATGACCGGCGAGGTCCTGATATAGCGCCGCATCGGCAGGCGCAATCCCGAGATCGCGCAGCTCCGCCTGCGCCTGCGCCCACGACAGGTCGAGTGCGCGCCGCGCGCTGTACGGATCGTGATACAGGTCGGCCAGCTCTATCGCGCGCTCTTTCTGCTCGGTTACGAAGGTCGTGAACGCGACGTGCGCCGATCCGCCCGGTGGAATCCGCACTTTCACACGTAGGGAGAAGATCGGATCGAGCACTGCGCCAACCGTTCCCGACAGGTCCGTGCCTTCATCGAGCGCTTCCGCATTCCTCACCGACCGCCCGCGACCGATGAATTTTGCGCGATCAGTCTCGCACGTGACCTTCCCAACGAGTTCCGGTCCGCACGCTACGACGTGCGCGCACCAGATCGCCGCCTCGGTCGCAGAGCGAGGACGCCGCGTGGCCAACAGCGCCGCTTTCCCTTCCAGAAATTCCGTTTGCACGAACAGATTGGCAAACGCGGGATGCGAACGGTCGGTATCAGGCGGCGCCAGAACAACCTCGGAGTAGCTCGTCAGCTCGATCTCACGCGTCTGGAGCGACCTGTTCGTCAGCATCACGCGCCGCACTTCCGCCGCATCGTCGGACGCGACTGCAATTTCCGTAACGGTGTCGATGTCACCGTCGCGACGAATGAACGTGATGCGGTCGCTAGCGAACAGCACGCGGTACCACTGCGGCTCCGTCCCCGATGGCTGGTGCGCCGTCGACCAGACGTGGCCGGTGTTCAAGTCCTTCACGTAGCACCATTGCCCGTAGTTGTCGCGCGTCGAGTCGTGACGCCACCGGGTGACGGCGAGATTTCCGTAACGGCTGAACCCGCCGCCCGCGTTCGTGATCAGAGTCGTGTACGGCACATTCCCGAGAATGCCGACGACCGGCTGCGGCGTGTGCGGCGTATCGATCTCGCGCACCGCGGGCTTCTCCATCTCGCTCGGGACCCGCGCCGCGTCGTCGCCCTGAACGTCCTGCACCGTCAGCCGGCGGGGGATCCGCTCCTGGAGTACCAGCTCCGCCGAGCGCACGAGTGGATCAAGGTGGAAGCGGCGCGGCCATATCTGCCGGTTGAGCGCGTTGGCGAACGCGACGATGCTCATCCCGATGTGGTGCGCCATGAAGGTGCACACGATCGTCTTGCGGGAGCCCGGTGAGGGCCGGGTGTAGTCGAGAGCATCGCGGAATCCATAGGGACCGAGCGCACCCTCAGCCTCGAGCGTCGTGAGATTCTTGAGCGACTGACGCGGCTCCACCAGCATCGCCAGCACCGTCGCGTACGGCGCAACGACGAGCTCCTTGCTCAACCCGCGCTTGAGCGCGAGATCCGGAACGCCAAAGCCGCGGTATTGGTACGTGTGCAGCCTGTCGCGCACGGCATACGCGGATTCAGACACACCCCACGGTACGCCCCGCTCCGCGCCATAGGCGATCTGGCGCCTGACGCTTCCCTTATGCGTCTGGTCGAGCAGTGTGAAGGGAAAGGTTTGCATCACGAGAGCCGGCATTAGGTACTCGAACATGCTGCCGCTCCAGGAGAGCAGCGTTCTCGTCCCCGCGGTGACCGTGAGCGAGCGGCCCAGCCTGAACCAGTGGTCGACTGAGACATCGTCCTTCGCGATCGCTATGAATGACGCGAGCCGGGATTCGGAGGCGAGCAGATCGTAATACGAGTTGTCCACGGTGTTGCTGCCGATGTGATAACCGATCGTGAACAGCTTCCGCTTGATGTCGTAGAGGAAACGAAAATCCATCTCCACCGCGTATGCGTGCGCCCGCTCGGCGATCGCCTTCAGTCGCTTTGCATCCAGATCAGTGCAGGCTGGATCCTTCAGCATCTCGTAGCAAGCCTGCTTGAGCGCGATGAGATGTCCGGCGAAGTTGCCGCTGTCCACCGTCGAGACATACCCCGGCTCAAGCACACGCAGCTCGTTCAGGTCGTACCAGTTGAAGAAGTGGCCGTGGAAGCGCCGCATCCGCTCGAGAGAGCGGAAGACTTTCTCGACGCGGTCGATCATATCCGATCTGGTGATGAAGCCAAGATCCACCGCGCTCACCGTCGAGAGGAGCTGGAGCCCGATGTTGGTCGGTGACGTGCGGAGCGCGAGAACCGGCTCCGGATCCTCCTGGAAATTGTCGGGCGCGAGCCACTGCGTTTCCTCCGTCACGAACTTCTCGAAGTACATCCAATGCAGCTTCGCGTATCGAAGCGCTGCCTGCCGCTCCGCATCGGTCAGATGTATCTCGCCGAGAATTGCGGGCCGACTGAGCGCGAACGCGATGCTCGGGCTCGCGAACCAAGCGAGCACCAGCGGCAGCGTCCCCATGATGAACAGAAAACGTTCATCCGAGGTCGAGGCACCGCCGACCGTTACGTGAAAGCCGATGAGCGCACCCAGAACCAGACACAGCGCGGTAACCGGCCACATTTTGCGCCAGGTTTCGCGCTGGGATCCAACACCGAGCGCGCGCTCGACCTGGGAGGCGGTTTGCCACTCGAGAAGATTCCGGTGGCTGATGAACAACCTGTAGAGCGTCCGGACGATCGCATCGGCGGATACGACGGCCTGATGCGGGAGGAAAGCGACAGCCAGAGCGAATTGCTGCGCGTTAGTGATGGCATCACGCCCCACGGCCAGATAGTACGCCAGCCACGACTGGTCGCGCGGCAGCTGCAGTAGTGAGATCGTCAGCGAGAAGAGCCAGGGAAACGCGATCACTACCAGTACGATTCCCGTCCACTGAACGAAGGAGCCCGGAAGCAGCAACCAGCCGACGATCAGCATCGTCAGTTGAAAGATCTCGACCAGACTTCGGCGTAGATTGTCGAGGATCTTCCAGCGCGATATCGCCGACAGGCGGTTCTGCATCCGCCCGTCCGGACCTGGAACGGTGCCCTTCAGCCACCCAAGCAGCTGCCAGTCGCCCCGAATCCACCGGTGCTTCCGGCGCGTAAATGTCAGATATCGCGCCGGATAGTCGTCGTACACCTCGATATCGCTCCCCAGCCCGGCGCGCGTCCACGTTCCCTCGATCAGATCGTGGCTGAGCAGCGTGTTCTCGGGGAATCTCCCGTGCGTCGCTTCCTCGAACGCATCGACATCGTAGATCCCTTTTCCGGTGAAGCTGCCCTCGCCGTATAGATCCTGGTACACGTCGGACACCGCTGTCGTGTAGGGATCGACACCAGGGTGTCCCGAGTGGATCACGGCGAAGTAGGATTTATGCGCACTCGTGAGCGACACGCCGACCCGTGGCTGGATGATTCCGTACCCCTCGGTGATGTGTCCGATATTCGGATCGTAGTACGCGCGGTTGAGCGGGTGCGCGATCGTTCCGACGAGAAGCTGCGCCGCGTCTCGCGGCAGCACCGTGTCCGAGTCGAGCGTTATGACGTAGCGTACGAACGCGAGCCTGCTCGTATCGCCGATGATCGTGCTAAACGCGTCTCTCGCTCCCCCGCGCAGGAATTTGTTGAACTGGGCGAGCTTGCCACGCTTCCTCTCCCAGCCCATCCACACGTTCTGGTTCGGATTCCAGAGCCGCTGGCGGTGAAAGAGGAAAAACACATCTTCCCCCGCGTTTCCGTACCTCGCGTTGAGGCTCTTGGTCCCTGCCGCTGCGGCGGCAAGAATCTCCTCGTCATCCGGCCTGTGCTCGGTTGGCGAGTCAGTGAAATCGCTCAGTATCGCGAACTGCAGATTCGGGTCGCGGTTGGCGAGGTACTGCACCTCGAGGTGCTCGAGCGCTTCCTCCACCCCGTGCACGCTTCCGAGGAGCGTCGGCACGACCACCGCCGTCATGTGCTCTTCCGGAATCCCGTCGTCGCGCAGCTCGAGCTTGGACAGGAGCCGCGGCGGCATCAGCAGCGTTACGAGCTGGTTGATGACGCTGATTCCGATCTCGCTCGCCGGAATGAGGGCCAGGAGCACCATGACCAGCTGAACTATCAGCGACGCGCCGTCTACAACGTCCAGAATCACGGCGAGCGCGAGAGTGGTGAACACAGTTATCCCGCCAAAATACAGCGTATTGGGGTGCCGCTGCGTCCAGCGATACAGCCATTCTCCGGGCGGCGGAGTGTACCCGACTTTCTCCTCGAGAACCCGGCGCCCTTTGTCCACGAGGAAGTAGCCGACGTGCGCGTGTCTCGCATCGCTCGGATCGGCGAGCTTCGCCAGCACTACCACTTCGCTCGCGATTTCTTCTTCCGGTCGCTTGACCCGCTTCGCGATGTGCTCGACGACATGGCGGTAGTGATCCCGGGTCCCGAACGTCATCGAAGCGTAGTGGCCGCTCGGATCCTGACGCAGAAGCTTTTCCGTCGCGCTCTGCGATTCAACGAATTCCTTCCAGTCGAGTCTCGAGATCGTGCGAAGACTCGTGATGCTGTTCGCGACCGTCACCTGCGTCAGCGCCACTCTGCGATTCGATCGCGTTGCCGCTTCTTCCGCGCTTGGCCCGTCCTCCGCGATCCACTGCTCGAGCCAAATCAGCGGCGTGAAGTTCGTTTGGTACGACCGGACCTGCTGTAGGAACCGCGCTACCCAGGTCGGCGTGAACGGCGGATGATCGTCGACGAACGCGGCGAGTGCGGTCGCCAGCGCCCGCGAAGACTCCTCACTCGCCTCACGCAGCGTCGCGGCGGCTCGGTCGGCTGACTCGACTTCCTGCAGGCGCGCCGCGACACGCAGCGCCATTCTCCGGATGTTCTCGACGAGGCCCAATCGGAGCATCGTCGGGATCGCCCACAGCTCGCCGATGCGAAGCTGAGTGACAGTCTGATACTCGCGAACAAAAAGCGTGATGTTGTCGAGATCGAGGTGACCTTCCGTATGCGCGATCAGCTCGATTGCCACTTCGTACGCTCGCGGATAACCGGTGAGCGATCCCGTAGCGAGCTTAGGAAGCTCCTCGTAGTAGCCCTTGGGAAGATTGGTCCGGATCTCCCTGATATGCTCCTGGACGATGTAGAAGTTGTCCAGCAGCCAGTCTCCGGCTGGGCTGATGTCGAGTCCGCGCTCCGCGCCGTTGTTCAGCTCGTGATAAACGCGGTCAAGTACTTCCCGCGTGTCCTCGAGACGGAGTAGAAGAGGGCCGGCGCCCCGCTGTTTTTGCGCCGGGAGCAGGTGATGTCCGCGCGCCACCGCTCGCGCGCGCTCACCAAGTCGCTCGAGACCGAGTACTTCGCCACGAATCGGACCGACGAGTTCTTCGCCCGATCCGTTTCGCGAACGGCCGAATAGACGACTCAGAATTGTTGTTGGAGCCTTGGGCGGGATTGCTGTTGCCACGTCACTTACTCAACGCCAGAGGTATGCCGCTCTCGGGTGGGGCACGCCCGCAAGATATCCCGTTTTATCTACTCGGCGTAATACGCCTGGATGCAGAGAGTCACCAGCCGCTGGCGGACACGTTCGTACTGATCCGCATTCTGTGGGCGCAATGACTCGGCGAGGGAGTTCCACAGCCCCTTGAAAGTAACTATGAGCTCCTCGGGCGGAATGTTGTTTTCGTGCGCCCCTCGGCCAACTCTCTTCAAGAGAGCGGCAAGCTCCGGCGTCGGCCCGTCGGGCCGTTTGAGCTGCTCCGTGAGCGCGGTCCGCAACTCCTTCATGGTGCTTTCTGAGAGTGGGCTCACAGATGTTTGGGCAATAGTTTTCCCCACTCTCTCACTTGTTCGCGGAGAGTGGACATTTGTTCCTGGAATATCTAAGCGATAGTTTCGCCGTGCGCCAGAGAATCAGAAAGGTCCCGTAAGGTGCCGGGCTAAGCGACGTCCCTTTTTTGGTGGCGGCATTGGGTAACGTGTTGATACTCGCGCGCGAAGAGGTTGTTGCCGCGCTGTTGAGTTTTATGGTAGAGCTTCGTGGTTTTCAACCGACGTTCTTGAAAGGGGGAGAAATCGGTCGAAAGATGCCATGCCCATTCTCTTCAGTCCCTCCAGAATGCAGGCAGAAGCACGGGAAGTCGCTGCACGACACGGCATTAGGTCTTTCAGGCTTCCTACGGATCCCGACACTTTCGGGAGAATGCTCGAGGCTTAACGAATTCGAATTCCGCCCATCAGCCGGAACAGAGTGGCGTCTGCCGGCACAGAGTAGACCTGGGCTCCGACATCCAAAATCTGCCGAAGGACAGCGGTCAGCCCGCCAAAGATCGCGGGGCGATAGAGGGGTTTCTCGAGCTCGACCTGGGTCATGTCGACGCTGCCAGTCAGACTAGTGAACCCGACCTGAAAATGGGGATCGATCCTGTTTATGCCCGCGCCACCGTAGAATGAGATCCCGCGGATCCCCGGAGCAAACCCCGCAGCGACTTCGCCCCCAAACATGTCGGGATGGAAAGTGTCCTTCGATGGATTCGTCCCGTAGCAGGGACTTGAGGGCGCCGTCTGCTGAAGCTGCGATTTCGGGCAGGTGATCGCTCCTTTGACGTTTCCAAAGGTGCCATGCACGCGCAGCATGAGGGTCGTTCCATTTGAAACGGGACCGAGCGCGAAATGATGAGCATGCGATACGGCGAAGCTGAAGAGATTCGGCGTAGCTCTCGCGATCGTCACCGGAGGAAGGTATGCGGCCTCGAGGGCAAAGCCGAACGGGCCGCCGATCGTAATCCTGGGCCGCCCGAATACGGGAGAGAGTGAGGTGTGCTCGCTCTTCTGGGTGAAACATCGGCCGGTCTGCTCGATCGTGGGATCCGGTTTGGGGATGTATTCCCCCTCCGCACCGATCCTGATGCTGGCGGGCAGAAGCACCTCCGGCGCTATCGCCATCGAGAACACGATCGGCGCGGTGTAGAAAGCGAGGAGCTTCCCCTCGTTGCTGTCGGTTGGGACGCGGCACTGAGCCGTTGCCTCTCGCTGCGCGGTGAAGAGCAGCACTCCGATGAACAGACCTCGACGCATTGTTGCTCCTGTTCGGAAGAACTTCTGATGAGCGACTAAGCTAAAGGTGAAGCCCTGATGCGGCGACGATCGGCCGGCAAGCACCAGCATCTAAGGCGCCAATGTACGCGTGGAATCGGCGAACGCCCAGCTAATACTCTGCCGTGATCGGAAAGATCAGCGATCCCCCGACGGTCGGGCCTTCCGCGCGTACGTGCGAAGCATGCATTCTGAGTAGAACACCGGATGCTCCTCGTATGCGCTCCACGCTTTGTTGACGCGCATCATTTCCTTGTCGTAAGCCAGGAAAATCGCCGTCTTCTCGCGCGCCTGATCGGTCGACCGATTGGCGGCCCGCGTTGCAAGCGCATAGCCGACATAGTACTGCGTCTTCCACTTTTGCCTCTTGCGTAGATCGTCCACGAGCAGGCCAGCCATGCGGTGATCGAAGTGATCGTGCGGATTCGCCGCGACGCTCGGATCGCTCGCGTGAACTACGAGATCGGCGGTGGCGGAGCTCGACCCGATCAGCACGCTCGCGATGGCCATAAGATCTCCCCATCCCCGGTAGGCCGCACTGCCATCGACCGCGGTTATAGCTGTGATTTTTTGCCCGCGCAGTTTTCTCAGACTTTCAAAGTCATGGCGAGCGAAGCCCGCGCCGTTTCTCTTTCCATCCGGCAGTCGGAGAAAGTAAGAGTCGGTATTGGCGATCATACATTTTCGAATGGCGTGCTCGAGCACCTCCGTCGTCGAGCATCTGACTGCGGCGGAGTCAGCTGCTTTCACGCCGATGGCGAGACGCGTCGATTGCAGGGCCGCTCGTTCCCGAGTCTGCCAGTAGAGGGAGTCCCGTCCGTCGTCTCCGGCGGTCAGATAGATAAACGTCGCCGAGTCCCCGGCTGCAATTTTTTTCGCGGCGACGTCTCCCATGAAAAGTTGCCAGTCGTCCTGATGTGCAACGACGAACACATCGCGGTGTGTGAGCGTGGAATTCGATACGTAGCTAACTGACTGGCGCGGCCGCGCAGCGCCTACCACCACCAACTGAAGTAGCGCTGTGGCGATCGCTTGGAGTCGGATAATCGTCAAAGGGTCATTCCGGGAGATTCCACCTTGCTCTACTCGCAGTTCAAAATACCCCATAGATACGAAAGCGGGTGCACACTAGGTGCACCCGCTACTCGTTCGATGCTTATCTAACGCAGGCGTCAGTCGATTTTGACAGCCTGAATCTCGAGCACGATTTTGATCTCATTCCCAACGACAACGCCGCCAGCCTCCAACGCCTGATTCCAGGTCAGCCCAAAATCCCGGCGATCGATCTTGCCCGTCCCGCTGAATCCCACGCGCTCGCCACCCCACGGATCCTTCGTTTGGCCCTCGAACTGGACGTCGAGCGTAATCGGCTTGGTCACATCACGGATCGTCAGATCGCCCGTGAGCTTGAACGCCCTCCGATCTCCCTCGATGCTCGTGCTTCGGAACTTGATCTCGGGATATTTCTCGACGTTCAGAAAATCGCCCGAGCGAAGATGCTCGTCCCGTTGGTCGGTGCGGGTATCGATGCTCGCCGCCTTGAGAGTCGCTTTGACCGAAGAATTCCTCAGATTTTTTTCGTCGATGGTGATGGTGCCTTCGATATCTGTGATCCGTCCCTTGACAGTCGTGATCATCAGGTGCTTGGCGGAGAACTCGACTGCGGTGTGCGTCGGGTCGAGCTTCCACTGGGTCTTGGCTCCCGCTGCGGTAGCCGTCTGAACTGGTGCGGTCATTCGTTTTCCTCTCGAAATCCGGTGCGGTTTTTAGCCAGTTGAGCCTTTTTCGGGGTGGGCTTACCAGCTCTGGACTTACTATGAGTATGCTAGTATACTTTAGTAAGTAAGTTGTGTCAAGCGCCCCTATCCGTAACTTCTTCTTCATGACCGATTCCTCCCTGCCCGTTCCACCAGTCTGCTCACGCTTTCACCGGGCCATCGAGCTTATCGGCAGCCGCTGGACAGGCGCCATCCTGCAAACCTTGCTTCAGGGAAAAACGCGCTACGCGGCCATCAAAGGAGCGATTCCCGACATCACCGATCGGATGCTGTCGGAGCGGCTTCGCTTGCTCGAGGGAGAAAAGTTGGTATTCCGGGTTGTGATCCCCGAGAGCCCCGTGCGCGTTGAATACGAGCTGACGCCCAAAGGGCGCGCGCTCCAGAACGCGCTGCGAGAGATCGGCAACTGGGCCGAACGCTGGATTCCGCTCGAAAGCGGCGAAATCAACGAGAAGGCCACCAAATCAAAAGTCGGTAAGCATCGCCGCACACGGCGCGTGCGCAAAGCCAGACCAGCATGACCGGATCGAAAGACGCTGAGTACATTTTAGCGTCTTTTTGTTTCGCATGACATCCTCCGCTCCCGCTTAGATCACTTCCCATAGTGGAGAACCATTGATGCGCACGCTGCTCTCGTCGCTCCTGATTTCGGCAACCGGTTTCGTTCTCGCGCCATCCCCAGCCGACGTACCACTACGCGGATTCTTCCCGCAATCCGTTCAGGCAGAACGTGATCTGGAAGCACGATTCAAGACGATGCCCGAGCCAGACCGCATGAGAGAATCCATGCGCCGCCTAAGCGCACGTCCGCACCATGTCGGCTCCGCTTACGACAAGGACAACGCCGGGTGGATTCTCAACCAGTTCAAGTCTTACGGGTGGGACGCGCACATCGAGAACTTCGACGTTCTCTTTCCGACTCCCGTAGAGCGCGTGGTCGAGCTTGTGGCGCCGACGACCTTCAAGGCATCGCTCCAGGAGACGGCACTCCCCGAGGACCCAACATCAAGTCAGCAATCCGAGCAGTTGCCTTCATACAACGCCTATTCGATCGACGGCGACGTTACTGGCCCTCTCGTTTTCGTCAACTATGGAGTGCCCGCCGACTACGAGGAGCTGGAGCAGCGCGGCATTTCGGTCAAGGGCGCGATCGTGATCGCCAAATACGGCGGCTCGTGGCGCGGTATCAAACCCAAGGTGGCGGCCGAGCACGGGGCGATCGGATGCCTGATCTATTCAGATCCGAGAGATGATGGTTACGCCGGTGGCGACGTCTTCCCCAAAGGGCCGATGCGTCCGGCCCAGGGAGTTCAGCGCGGTTCCGTCGCGGATATGCCCGTCTATCCGGGCGATCCGCTGACGCCGGGAGTCGGTGCCACGAAGGATGCGAAGCGCCTCACCGTCGCGCAGGCTGCCACTATCACCAAGATTCCGGTGCTGCCGATTTCCTATGGCGACGCGCAGCCGCTGCTCACGGCACTCGGAGGTCCCATCGCTCCAGCTGCATGGCGCGGTGGGCTTCCCATCACTTATCGCCTTGGCGCGGGACCCGCGAGAGTTCATCTCCGCGTCAAATCTGACTGGAGCTTGAAGACGCTCTACGATGTAATCGCCAGACTTCCCGGCACCACCGAAGCGGACCAGTGGATCGTTCGCGGCAACCACCATGATGCGTGGGTGAACGGCGCCGAGGATCCAATCTCGGGTCTCGTCGCCGAGCTCGAGGAAGCGCGCGCGTTGGGCGCGCTATACAAGCAGGGATGGCGGCCGAAGCGCACCATCATCTACGCCGCCTGGGATGGCGAAGAGCCCGGCCTATTGGGTTCGACCGAGTGGGCGGAGACACACGCTGACGAGCTCAAGGCGCATGCGGTTGCCTATGTGAACAGCGATGGCAATGGCAGGGGATTCCTCGACGTCTCGGGATCACACTCGCTGGAGAAATTCATCAATGGCGTCGCGATGGATGTCGAAGATCCCGAATCAGGAGTGAGCGCGTGGAAGCGGGCGCAGGCATCGAGGATCCTCACCGGATCCACGGATGTCCGCCGCGAAGCCCGCGATCGCGAAGACCTTCGGATCAGCGCTCTCGGATCAGGATCGGACTACTCGTCTTTCATCGATCACCTCGGCGTCGCTTCGCTCAACCTTGGATATGGCGGAGAGGATGAGGGCGGGATCTACCATTCGATCTACGATGACTTTTACTGGTACACGCATTTCAGCGACACGTCTTTTGTCTACGGTCGCGCACTTGCCCAGACCGCTGGCGTCGCGGTGCTGCGCCTTGCAAACGCGGACTTGCTTCCTTTCGCGTTCACGAATCTCGCGGAAACCATCCAGACATACGTCAAGGATCTCCAGTCTCTCCGCGACAGGCGCGCGGAGCAGATCACCGAACGCAACCGGCAAATCGAGGATGGCCTATTCAAGGTCGCCAGCGACCCGCGCGATCCAGTGACTGCGCCGCAACGTCAGCAGGCCGCGCCACAGCTCAACTTCGCGCCTCTGCTCAACGCGCTCGATTCACTCAACCACTCCGCTTCGCGTTACGACAAAGCCTATACTCGCGCCGTGAGCGAAGGACGCACTGCTGCCGCGAAAAGCGTGAACGAGCGGCTAGTTCAGGCAGAGCGTGCTCTCACGTCGACGGAAGGCTTGAAGAACAGGCCATGGTATGTCCACATGCTTTACGCCCCCGGTTTTTACACTGGCTACGGCGTAAAGACGATACCCGGCGTCCGCGAAGCAATCGAGCAGGGTGAGTGGCAGGACGCGGATCGTGAGATTGCCCGTGTGGCTGCCGCGGTCGAGCGGGAGGCGTCGTTGATCGGCGGCCTCGCCACGACTCTAGCTGGCGGATCGTGATGGGACCGAAGGCTATGACTCTCCCAGGGCCTCGGTCAAGCCCTGGGCTCTCTCAATGACTGAAAGGGGCGTTCAGTACATCGCTTGGTAGTTCAACCGAAAGCCTCGGGCCGGTTGCGGGATAAAATCTTTGATCACAGAAAGATTGTCCCGGTACACACGGTTGAACACGTTATCGCAATGGATGCTGATGTTATTTACGACGCGTTGCCGTGCAAAGCGCATCCCGACACCGAAATTGACTACAGCATATCCTGGGGTTGGCGTGTCACCTTCGCCAAGCCGGGTTTGGCTTGCGGCAAGTCGCGTTTCAACCATGCCCATGTATGTCCTGTCCTGATAGGTCGCCCGCAATAGCCCTCTTAGCGGAGGCGTGAACGGCAGCGGGACATTCTGTCTTGTGTCCTCGGCGTTCACATAATCAGCGCCTGCCTTGAGCGCAAAATATTGGGCCGGCTGAACGGTGACGCTCGCGTCAAAGCCAAACAACCGCGCGTTGGTAGCACCGAATTGCCGCACCGGAAAACCTTGAATCGTGTCACCGCGCAAGAACCCGAAGATGTAGTTACGGATACTGTTTGCATAAGGCGAGATTTCAAAGGACGTGTTTGCGAAGTTGCCTTTGAGCGACACGTCCGCCCCAACTCCGGTTTCGGGTCCGAGCTCCGCGGTGCCAATAGTGTACGTCCCGCTCGCGGCATCCAGTCCGTTCGCAAACAATTCCTGAACTGTGGGCGCCCGAAATGATCGGGCGAGACTAAATGATCCCGTCAGATGCGGCGCGAACTGCTGGATCGCACCAAGTGAGGCTGTCAGCGCGTTGGAAAGCCGCGAGACATCGAGTGTTTGGAAAACCGGATCGGTTGACTGCAGGTACGGACGCGTCTGAATCCTGTTGTAGTCGTACCGCAGACCGGCTTGCAGCCGAGTGTTGTCCGCCGCCGGATATTCTTCGTATGCGTATCCGGCAAGCCCGCTGGTCAACGAGTTCGGGCCAAGCGGCTCGTCACCGTCTATCGTGAGGTCCTCGATGTTCGTCCACAACCCTAACGTGCCCTGGAGTTTCCCGAGCGGTTGGTGCTGGAGCTGCAGGACACCGTTGAACTGCCGCTTATGAAAATGATTGGCCTGAGAATCGGAAACGCCGCTTGCATCCTGGGCTGTTGGGAATTCCGAGTGACTGTAGTCGTTGTAGCTTGCGTTGAGCTTCACCCGGTTTACGAATGAGAAGCCGCCGTTGAAGAGGCTGCGGAGCTCGATCGTATTTCGACGCTGCGCGATGCGCGATGTAGTCGGGGGCACGTTCACAAAATCCGGATTGGGCGGCACACCAGGTATGCCGTAGTTCGTCTCGAAGTGCTTGCCGCCAATCCCAATCGTTCCGAAATCGCTCTGATATGCGTAGCCGAGACCTGCCTCGCCGCTACGGTCGAACGTCTGTGGCATCCGGTCCAGATTGAACACTGTACCAGTGCCGGGGTCGGTATAGTCCCCCGAGGGAATGCGGATATTGTGAGCCCTGACTCCCCCAGCCGAGACACGGAACGCCTGATTGCCCTGGCTATAGACGTTGTTGACATAGCCTGCACCCTCAGTGCTCACCGTATTTCCTTCAACCGCGGCCGTGCCTGAAATGGGATGATCCGACATGGATGGGACGATGTCGGTGATGACATTTACGATCCCGCCAATCGTGCTGGGACCATAGAGGATGGTCGCGGGACCACGAACCACGTCGATCTGCGAAACCCCGATCGCTTCAATCGGGGTACCATGCGCGGGATCGAAAGTCGCTAGATCACCCATGCGAAGCCCGTTTTCGAGAACCAGCACCTCGTTGTCACCCAGGCCCCGGAGAATTGGTCGTGACGGAGCGGACCCGTTGCTGCGAACTGAGACGCCCGGAAGATCCGAGATCTTCTCCGCGAAACTCGTCCCTGAGCTGTTCTGGAATTCCACCAGCGACTTGGACGCCGTCGATTGATACTGCTCGTCGGAAGTCCGTGCGGTCGGCGATCCGGAGACTATGACCTCTTTTAGGTGGATCGCAGATTCCCTGAGATTGAACGATACCCTTGCAGTACCGCTCGTCACGTTGACGGTGTCGGTCGCCGACGCGTACCCGGTTACACCGACATACACTCTGTAAATCCCCTTGGGAACATCGGAGAACGTGAACTGCCCTTGCGCACCCGTATGTTCGATGCGATCAAGCTCGAGGAGTCGCACCGTCGCGCCAACTATGGGGCTCCCCGCGGTCTGAATCGTTCCGGTGACGGTTTGTGCTCGTAGTGTTGCCGGCCACAACAGTAGCGAGCTGACCATGATACGGGTCGCGATCGAAATGCTTCGAATCGTGCTCATGCGAACCGCTCGTGCGAGCATTTCGGCCTCGTTCTGGGTTTTACGGCGGACGACGAAGGACTTTAGGTATGCCGGAGTGAAGTTGTGAAGATCTCCGCGCGCGGCGGTCAAACATCGCCAATGGCTAGGGACGGAATCGAACCGCCGGCACGCAGATCTTCAGTCCCCGGATTTGAGTTCACCTGAACATTATTTCAAGTGCTGGCGTTGCAGCAAGTGTCGAGACGCCGAGGATCAACTCAAGCGAGAGGCTCGCGGTCCGCCGATACCAGATGACGCCCTCGGCTCTTCTCGTGAGGTATACATCATCCCAATGCATCTTCAAATTCTTACAACCTCCAATGCAGACTTGGACTGACAGGAACAATGCGCGAGAAGGCGACCTTTATTGAGAAAGAGGGGTTCAGTCAACTCGGCCCCCAGAGCGTGGGATCGTGCTCTTCAAGCTGTGGCGGCGCGAAACACCGAGCAGGGCCACTCCTGCAAACAACATTATTGTAGAAAGTAGCTGGCCCATGCTGAACGTTCCGAGAACGAAGCCCAATTGCGCGTCTGGTTGCCGGGTGAATTCCAAAAGGAAGCGCAGCATCGCATAGCCAATTAGAAAGGCGCCAGTCAGTAAACCCGGCCAATACCATCTCCGGGCGTGTGCTCGGCGGTCGAGAAGCCATAACGCGAGTGCGAGGACGATGCCTTCGGCGACTGCTTCGTAGAGTTGCGATGGGTGTCGAGGAACGTGCAAGGGGTCGCTCGGAAGAACCATTGCCCATGGGACGCTGCTTGGGCGGCCGTACAGCTCTCCGTTCATGAAGTTCCCGATGCGCCCGAAAAAAAGGCCGGGAGTACCAGCAAGGGCAACGGCGTCGGTAACGGCGAGATATGCGAGCCGATGCCGGTGCACGAAGATCGCGATCGCGATCGCCATGCCAAGGATCGCCCCGTGAAACGACAGGCCGCCCGTCCAAACTGCGGTATCCCACGACGTACATGACTCCGTACCAACGGAGTGCAAACGGGCCGATCGATACGATGACAGATGGAATGTGCGGGTACGGAACCGTCATTGGGTGCTCTTCAAGCGGGGGTCTCGCGCGATTCTCAGCGGCACTCGTCTGTGCTACCAGTTTTCAGCGCATCGGTAGCCACAGAGTGAACACGGAGCCTTGTGCGTCGGCTTTCTCCGCCGTGAGACTTCCTCCGAGAAGGTGTGAGATCCGGCGCGCAATCGCCAAGCCAAGACCAGCACCGGGCTTGTCCTGGTGGATCTTCAGTCTGGAGAATTCATCAAAAATGGTTTCGAGTTGATCGGTCGGAATCCCCGGTCCCGTATCGATTACCTCGATCGCTGCCCATCGCGGCTCACCCGTCTCCCCGTCGCGCCGTTTCACGCCGGCGCGCACGGTGATCTGGCCGCCGACCGGTGTGTACTTGATGGCGTTCGAGAGCAGGTTCCCAAGGATTTGTTGAACACGTTGCGGGTCGGTCTTGAACGCGGGGATATCACTCGGCAGCTGCGCTTCCAGTCGTTGCCCGGCAGCGGCTGCACTTGCCCAATGCTCTTCTATAGTCTCTCGGATGATGGGCAGAATTTGTGTTTTGCTGGGAACTACCCTGAGGTGCCCGCTTTCCGTGCGGGACAAATCCAGGATGTCGTCTATTAGCAAAAGCAGAGATTCCACGGATTTACGGATCCGGAACAGGCTTTCCTTCTGCCCGGCGTTCAGCTGACCTTTGACTCCTTCCTCGAGCAGCTCAGTATATCCAAGGATCGCATTCAGTGGATTCTTGAGATCGTGGCTTACTCCTCTCATAATACGCGCGCGCGCCTCGACTGCTTTCTGAAGCTCGGCACGTCGATTCTCAGCAGTGACGGCAAATTTACTAAGACGGCGGCCAAGCCATCCCACGATGAGGGCAGCGCCCAACGCAAGAATGCCGACAACGGCGCTGATCCATCCCTGCGCGCGGTTAGTGGCAGCGATCTCCCCCCAACGCCGGTCTGCCTCCGTGCTCAGTGCTTCATCCAATCGCGACGCGGCGAGCAGCAACTCCTCGTACTCGGCGCTGTGAAAGGGATCCTTCGCACGTCTCGCTGTGGGCGCTCCTGCAAGGTATTCCTCGATCGCCGAGTGCCACCCAACCTGCAGCGCAGTCAGCTCCCTGAACTCTCTCCTCGCAACGGGTCCGAGCTGGCCGACCAACGGTCTGAGCTCAGCATAAGCTGTCATTTCATCGGCGACAGAGCCGTGGTAGCGAGCTATCAGTAGTGTGTCACGATGCTCCATGACGCTGTGGAGCAGAGCTCCCTCCATTGCGAGCGCCACGTGGATTCGTGTCACCAGGCTGCGCCCCGGTTCGACGGCCGACTGGAGATTCGCGTGTAGAGGCTCAACGAGTCTCGTGCGAAACATCGGAATCACGACCAGGGCCAAGAGCGCAAATATCAGCGCCGCTAACGGAATCCAGATGCGCCACTCCGCGCGTGCGAACGCAGTTCGTGCGTCGGGAGCGTCTTCGCGAGTTGGTTCCGTGGGCATCAAGCTCGCCGGTTATTCAGCTTTCAGACATTCCTTGCAACTTGTCTCGTGAACATGAAATCAAAGACACGATGCTGGGAGAAAAGTTCCACGCGCTAAGTCTTGTACGAAGAAATGCGCACAATTGGCTGGTACGTGCGCTCGGATGCTTTCCCCAACTTCCGGGAGAGAGTCGTTTGCAATAGGCAAGCAAACAATGCGCACCAGTTTCGAAATGGACGTCGCTCCTGCCGCCGAGGCGTTTGCCCAAAAACAAGATTGCGCTGCCGTCTATCTCGATACGTTGGAATTCCAAGCGTTATGGTCCGGTTGGCATTCTGTGCTACTCCAAAGGTTTGGGGCGAATTTGGGGCGAAAACCAAAGAGCCGCCCATTTCTGAGCGACTCTTTCGCATCTCAAACCCTTCGCCGATAGGCAGTTACCAATGGCTAGGGACGGAATCGAACCGCCGACACGCGGATTTTCAGTCCGCTGCTCTACCA